>Ga0210030_1001076_pt1 | contig 19716 bp, 20 predicted proteins | sample CryGeymeta201523_FD_183986 | JGI IMG/M metagenome (GOLD analysis project Ga0210030, IMG submission 183986) | Groundwater microbial communities from Crystal Geyser aquifers in Utah, USA - Crystal Geyser metaG 2015-23 (SPAdes) (version 2) | ecosystem: Environmental > Aquatic > Deep subsurface >...
AATAACAGTGAGCGGCTTTCAGCCATACCCATCCGGGACCGGCGTAGCCAGTCCACATCACCACACCCACAGGGTGTGGGTTTCTACTTCAAACTAAAACCAAATCCAGTTAACAGGATTAAATAGGGTAAAACCTTTAAACTCATTATTTTAAAAGGGTTTTGATCTGCCACTTGCAACCCCTGTGTTTCCGGCTTTCCTCACAGCATCACCTCAAGCGGCGATATCAATCACCACATCACACCCCTCAACCGTCGATTTCCTATGTGAAACGACCACCAGCGTCATTTTTCCTTTAAGCTTGGCAATCAGCTGCCTGATTTCATGATCCTTGATCTCATCGAGGGCGCTGGTTGCTTCATCAAATATCAGCAGTTTCGGCTGCCGGTAAAGCGCCCTGGCAATGGCAATGCGTTGACGCTGGCCGCCGGAGAGCCTGATTCCCCGTTCGCCGATGATGCTATCAACGCCGGCGGGCAGCTGGTCGAGAAAATCGATAGCCGCTTGTCGACAGACATCCAGCACACGCTGCTGATCAATCTGTTGTGACGGAATACCAAAAGCAATGTTTGCTGCAATACTGCCATCAAATATATAAGGAAACTGGGGTACATAGCCAATATTATTCGCCCAGGCCGCAACATTTTCAGGCGCAAGGGGTTGCCCGTCAATCAAAATCCGGCCGCAGTCAGGGGGCAGCAACCCTACCAGCAAATCAATAAGGGTACTTTTCCCGCACCCCGAAGCTCCCATGATACCAACAGATTGCCCGGCACGGATGGTCAGGTTGAAGTTATCCACCACCTTGCGCCCGTCGGTTTCCGGATAGGCGAAAGAAACATTGTGAAACTCAATGGATCGGTTGAAGTCGAGTGCTTTTTCCTCAACAGCTGATATCTGCTCTTGCTGCGAGCTTTCCAGAAAGGGGAGCAGGGTCGCGACATAGGGCAACGCGGTGCGGATGGTTGTCGAGGAGGCGACAACGCGATTCAACGCCGGCAAGGTGCGCCAGGCAGTGACCGCCAACAAAGCTGTGACGCCGGTAATGGCCAGTGGGGAGTAGCCCAAACCAAACAGCATGATGAGTATAGCGCCACACACCAACACAAAACCAACAGTCTCAAGGGTCAACAGGGGAGCTTCACGCCAGAACTGCTGGCGACTGAAATCTCTGGCGTAGGGGTTGGCCCGTTGATCAAACTGATCGACAAAATAACCTGCCGTCCCGGTGATTTTGACATCCTTGAAGCCGTGAATGGCGCGGGTGACCTCACGGTTGATATCGCGGTCTTTTTCTTTGCATCGTGAAGCGCTCTGATCGAGTTTCTTCTTCATCTGGCGATACAGAAGGAGAGTCGCCCCCCCCTGCACCACTACAAACAGCACAAACACCAACGGTTCGACTATCAGCAATGCGCACAGCAGTACGAGTAGCACACTGGCTTCGCTGAGAATATTGAGGGATGGCGTGACAAAATTGCGGCCTAAAAAGGTGCGCCACATAACTGACTGCACCAGGTCAGCGCTATTCTGCTGCAGATGCCAACTGTAGGGTTTAAGCAGAAAGGTTTCGAGCAAGCGGTGACCGAAAAAAGCCTCGAGGCGGGCGCTGTAGCGGGAAACAGTATAAACAAAAAAGCCGCGCAAGGCGTTTTTAGAGAGGACAGCGGCAATGACGGCCAAACTCAGCCAACCAATGAGGGATGTTCTTGTGAAAACGACATCATGGCCGAAAAAGCTCTGGATTGTATTGAAATAAGCGTATTTCAGTACCGATGCAGGGTCGGAGATGGTAGCAGCATAAAAGGAGATCAGTCCGACAGTTGCTGTCTCAATAAACGCAACAATCAGCATCAAAGCAGCAAGGCTCCAGAAATGGCGCTTGCGTCGATGAGGAAGCTGAGCGTAAAACCTTCTGAAGTAATCCAGAAGATCACTGGATGCGGTATCAGACTTATTGGTCAAAGCACTTACCCTTGGAGGTCATGTTTTGCGTTATTATCTTTCAAGCCAGATCGGCCTTTTCTTTCTGGAGTATCACAAAACAAGAATGAACGGGTTTGATCAAACCATTCAGCATGCGCAACAACGTGGTCTTTCTCGCGCCGTTATGACCGATTAGACCCAGACATTCGCCGCGCTTCACTTCAAACGATACATCCTTGACCGCCCAGAACTCATCAGGCCGCAACTCGCCATTGCCACCATGTCTGCGCCCGGTGATCTCGCACCCCAAGCCCTGCATCCCGTACCAGAGAGACTTCTTCAATGAACGGCAGAACTTTTTGAAAACGTTTTCGATTTTTATAAGTACATCGTCGCTCATGAATTCGTGCGCTCCGCACTTAGATAATATCCGCCGGTCTTTTTTGCGCCACTAAACAACCATGCACTGAAAGTGCATGGGTTTGATCGGGACTGAAAGTCCCAAAACCCTAATCGAGTTTAAAGTTTTCTTTGTCGTTTGCTGAGGATTTATGCCGCGAGAGATATTCCTCAACCATTTTTTCGGTAATGTTTCCAGTACTCCAGGCTCCATAGCCTACTGCCCAAAAATGCTTACCCCAGTAACGCCTGTGTAACTCGGTATATTCATTCTGGAGCAACCGTGAGCTACGCCCTTTTAACCTTTTTACCAAGTCACTTATCGACAGTGACGGTCGATATTCGATGTGCATGTGGACATGATCACGACTGACCACTCCACTCAATATCCTTACATCCTCTGAGTCACAGACTTGGATGAGCAACTCCCGACATCGCTTCTGGATATCGCCTGTCAGAACTTTGTAACGGTACTTTGTCACCCATACGAGATGAACTGTTAAACGGCTGACCGTATGACTGCCATATCGATAATCGCTCATAGCTACTCCCCCTTGAAGTGTTCCCATATGAGTAGCATCTGAAAGACTTGGAGTAAAGAATCCACGCCCACAGGACGTGGCTTTGTAGTTCGCCCCCCATAGGGGGGCATAATACCTTCATTCCATGCTGCAATGGGTTTTCTTCGTGGGAGCGGTAAAACCCGATAACATCGAAATTTTTCGTGTATAAAGTTACGGCCTGCGGCCAAACCCATTCGGGATCGGCGTAGCCAACAAACATGACCACACCCCTAGGGTGTGGGTTTTCGCTTCGCACTAAAGAAAAAACAGCAGCGGTCAATTTGACATCGGCATCCGGCGTAGCTATAGTTTTTGCCCTTATTCAATGCACCTTTTTATCAACCTTGACGAGGCTCCGACAGGGAACCCAGCACTATGACTTCCTCGCTCAACTTCAGCAGTCGCCTCTTTTACGGCAGCCTCATCGTTTTTGGTCTGGTCGGGCTTTATCTGACCACGCACGTCAATTATCTGTTGTTTCACAGCATTGTTGAAATGATCAGTATTGTGGTCGCCGCAGCAGTCTTCATCGTCACCTGGAGTTCGATCCGCTACATTAACAACCCTTACCTGATCACCGTCGGCATTTCCTATCTGTTTATCGGCATCATCGATCTGCTGCATACCCTCGCCTACAAGGGTATGCCCATTTTCACCGATTATGATTACTACGCTAATCAACTCTGGATCGCGGCCAGATATCTTGAAAGCCTGACCCTGCTGGTCTCTTTTGTGCTGCTGCTCGGCAATCGCAAAGTCTCCAAAAAGGCGGTCTTAACCACCTACCTGGCAATAACCACGCTGTTACTGGCTTCGATTTTCTACTGGAAAATTTTCCCCGAATGTTTTGTCGCTGGCAAGGGGCTGACCCCTTTTAAAATTTACAGCGAATACATCATCAGCGCGATTCTTTTCTGCAGCCTGTTCCTGCTGAACAAAAACCGCGACAAGTTCAGAACCAATGTCTATCAGCTGCTGTTTTTTTCAATTATCATGACGATTATTTCAGAACTGGCTTTCACCTTTTATATCAGCAACTATGGCATTTCCAATATCGTCGGTCATTACTTTAAACTCTTTTCGTTCATGTTGATCTACCAGGCGGTTGTCACCATCGGTATTAAGGATCCCTATCAGCTCATCTTCAACGATCTGAATGAGGCCAATCATGCCCTGGCAGGAGAAATAGAGTTGCGCAAAAAGTCCGAAATCCTGCGCGAGGAAGTCATTCAAAACCTGCAATCGGCCCTCAACGAAATCAAGGTTCTCAAAGGCATCTTGCCCATCTGTATGCACTGCAAGAAAATCAGGGATGATTCAGGATACTGGAACCAGCTCGAACATTACATCGTCTCCCATTCCCACGCCGACTTCAGCCATGGGATCTGTCCGGGGTGTATGGAAAAGCACTATCCCCAGTATCTGGATTCCGCAAAAAAAACTGGCTGATCCCCCAGCAAAAACGCTATATACATCGACATCTTTCAGAATAAACCGACTCGTCATTGCAGACAATGCGAAGCGCGGCGGGTGAATTTTCGCCTTTTGAGGAGCCCAAGTTGAAAACTTACGTCAGAGAACAGTTAAACAAGGTGATGGAAACTCTTGCCCGGCAGCAGGTCATCCCCGCCGATCTTGAGCCTCGCTTCAATGTGGAACATACCAAAGATAAAAGTCACGGCGACCTTGCCACCAACCTGGCCATGACCCTGGCCAAACCGGCGGGCATCAATCCGCGCCAGCTGGCCGAAAAGATCAAGGCCCTGTTGCCTCAGAACGGTGCCATCAAAAAGGTCGAAATTGTCGGCCCCGGCTTTATCAATTTTTTTCTCGACGAAAACTGGCTGGCCCAGCAGGTTCAGGCGGCCCTGGCCAGCGATCGTCTGGGGGTGCCGCCGGTGTCCAACCCGCAACGGGTGGTGATCGATTATTCGTCCCCCAACCTTGCCAAAGAGATGCATGTCGGCCATCTGCGTTCGACGATTATCGGCGATGCCGTCGCCCGCACCCTCGAATTTCTCGGCCATCGGGTCATTCGCCAGAACCATGTTGGCGACTGGGGCACTCAGTTCGGTATGCTGCTGGCACTGATGGATCAACGCCGCAACGCCGGCAGCGAGGTCAGTATGGAGCTCGCCGATCTGGAAATTTTTTATCGCCAGGCCAAACAACAATTTGATGCTTCGGAAGCTTTTGCCCAGCGCGCACGACAGCTGGTCGTTGATCTGCAATCAGGCGACCCGCACTGCCTGAAGCTGTGGCGTGAATTTCTCGATATTTCCCTGGGTCATTGCCAGAAAATTTATGACCGCCTCGGTGTCGGTCTGTCACCCGCCGATGTCCAGGGTGAAAGCGCCTACAATGACGACCTGGCTCAGGTCATCACCGACCTTGACCAGGCCGGATTGCTCACCGCAGATCAGGGCGCACGCTGTGTTTTTCTGGATGAATTCACCGGCCAGGACGGCAACCCGCTGCCGATGATCGTGCAGAAGCAGGATGGCGGCTATCTGTACGCCACCACTGATCTGGCCGCCCTGCGTTACCGCCAGAACCAGCTGGGGGCCGAGCGCATTCTCTATTTTGTCGATGTCCGCCAGTCACACCATTTCAAACAACTCTTTGCCGTGGCCCGCAAGGCCGGCTTTCTCCATCAAGGCACCCAGGTCGAACACATGGGCTTCGGCACGGTGATGGGTGATGATGGCAAACCCTTCAAAACCCGCAGCGGCGGTGTTGCCAAACTGTCCGACCTGATCGACGAAGCCGAAAAGCGCGCCCTTGCCCTGGTCGCGGCCAAAAATCCGCAGATGACACCGCAAGAACTGGCTGAAATCGGCCGGGTTGCAGGCATTGCCTCGATTAAATATGCCGACCTGTCAAAGAACCGCAGCAGCGATTACACCTTCAGTTTCGACCAGATGATCAGCTTTGAGGGCGATACCGGCCCCTATATGCTTTACGCCTACACCCGCGTCGCCAGCATTTTCCGCAAGGCCGGAATCGACGAAAACAGTCTCAGTCTGAGTGGCGAGATTCTCCTTTGCGAAGAGATCGAACGCGAACTGGCCAACCTGCACATCAAATTTGCCGAAGTACTGAACCAGGTCGCCGAACGTGGCACCCCGCACCTGCTATGCAGCTACCTCTACGATCTGGCCGGCACCTTTTCGAGTTTCTACAAAAACTGCCCGGTTCTAAACGCCGAAAGCGATCAGTTACGCACCAGTCGCTTGCAACTGTGCCTGCTGACCGCGCGGATTCTGAAACAGGGGCTGGGACTGCTGGGAATTGGAACGCTGGAACGCATGTAAGGCGCCGGCGCTTGTTTCAATTTGGGTCACTATTCACCACGCAGTGGCCGAGGCCGCCATGGAACGGGTATCTGTCGCCCGAATGGCGACAGATAAGCCCCCGGGATGGATTCATGCAGCCCGTGGTATGGGGCTCGGCCGCTGTTCCAACGAAGCTGAATAGCAACGTGCGCCGCGTAGCGGCGTCTTGTCGTAGAGTAAAGTTGAAGTTACTCAGAAGATACCAATTTGGTATCAATGGCTTTGACAATGTGCCGTCAACCTGCCTCTGCAGGGGCCAAATATCGACCGTCACTCTTTGTGCGGCCCCTGCCGGCAGTCTCTCTTTTAATCCAACTTTCAGTTTCAAGCTATAGAGTCGCCTGTCCTTTGGGCGTGATGATCAAATCGATGCGACGGTTTTGGGCGCGCCCTTCGGTGGTGGTGTTTGGGGAGAGCGGCCGACTCGGGCCATAACCGACGGCCGTCATTTTATCGCCGCTGGTCAAGGCGTTTGCCAGCAGATATTCACGAACCGCCTGTGCCCGCATTTGCGAGAGGTGATTGTTCAGCTCCAGGGTACCGGTCGAGTCGGTATGCCCTTCGATGGTCAGGCTCGGGGCATCGAAGGTTCGAATCGCCTGCTGCACCTTGCTGAGCAAAGCATAATTTTCCGGCATGATAATCGACTGCCCAACCGGGAAGCTCATCCCCCTGAGACGCACCACCATTTGCTGCCCCTGCTTGTAGCATTCGGCCTCATCCGCGGTAAAAAGGGCCTGTACCTGAAGATACTGATCGTTAAACTTCCGCTCACTGGCCAACTTGTCTTCAACGGCCTGCTTCTCGGACTCCAGACGTTCCTGCTCTGCGCGCTTGGCCCTTTCGATCATCTCTTTCTGACCAACCTCCGTCGCCAATTTCGCTTGCAGGGCCGAAATTTCGAGGCTGTGCTTCTGATGGACGGCCTGGAGTTCATCCTGCCGGGAAAGGAGCAGGCTCTCAATGAGGTCCTGTTGATTTTTGCTTTTTTCCGACAAAAGGTCGCGATCGGTTTTGAGGGCGCTGGATGACCCCAGAATGTTGGAAATTTGAATGTCCGTGGGTTGGTCACGCATGTCCGGTGCGCCAAGCTTTTCCGAGGTGTCCTGAATGACAGCTTCTGTCCAGAGGGCGACCTCAATCGGCTCCATTTTGCCGAACTCTTTGCTCTGTCGCGTCAGTTGAACCAGGCGTTTGGCTTGAAACAGGGCAGCCGCGGCTTTGGTATGCATCTGCTCCTTTGCATAGGGGTTGGCCGAGATAAAGGCATCGACGTCCTGCAGTTCTTTCTGGGTTTGAATAAAGACCACGGGTGCCAGTTTTTTTGCCCCTTCTTCTTCAGCCTGAATCAAGAGTTTGCGGACTTCGCCCAGGGTGGTTTCCTTAATCGCCCTGATCTCCAGCACCCGGAAAGCATCGACAACCTTCTGTTCATTGCGTTGCGCGTAATTCAGGTTGTTGTCTTCAATTTTGCGGGTCAAATTCAGGAACTGATCCTCCACGGATGAATAGTCCTGGCCGAATGCCGTTGCTCCGGCGACACGCGCCAGATCCCTGCCCTTGATGGCTTCGGGAATGACTGTCCGCGAGATATTGGCCATCTCCAAAGCCTTGTTGATTTCAGCGCGACCCTGTGAAACATGGGTGCCGATTGCCCCCATGTCGCCCTTTGCCGCGATAAGTTTCTGCGCTTCGCTCAGGGATGTTTCGGCCTTCATAAACCAGGTTGGCGCCAGAACATTAACCTGCTGCTGCCGGGCGCTGGCAATCTCGGATTGAAGTTTGTTAGCCTCCTCGGTCGGATTTGCGCCAGCGGGTACAGGTTCCAGCACCAGCTGTGGGCCCGCGCAGGCGGCCATCAGTAACAGCCCGGAGAAAAATACAAACTTAGCGGATTTGATCCAGAGGTTGTTCATGTATTGCTCCTTTTTCGACCGCCCCCAAAAAGCAAAGATTGCCCCGTTGAGCGGAAGATTGATTATTTAATTCAGCGCCAGATTCCTGGCGTCAACACCCCTGATTCCAGACTGGATTCCGAGGGTGCTTCAAGCCATGACCATCGCCAGAGGCAATCAGCGCTTCTTGTCGATGGCATTGCTGAAAAGCTCTTTGATTTCGTCCCAGATCTGCTCCGCGCCATCCTTCATGTCTTCCCAGTCATCATCGGTGGCCATGGCGATCCCCTGCAGTTTTTCCGCCGCCTGATCCCGCTTCAACTGCAAGGCGGCCAGGGCGCCGGAATATTCAAATTTTTTCTTTGCGACGGCATTCTGCAGCTCTACCCTGAGACGGTCTATCTGCGCATCCCATTCAACCATCTGTGCCGAGAGTTTTTCGACGTACTTGCTGCGTTGATCCATCATGCCAACCCCTCTACTGTCGAGCCCAGGGTAAAAAAGAAGACCGCGCCTTTGCCCGGGCTGCTTTCCGCCCAGACCCTGCCGCCGTGACGATGAATGATGCGCTGCACTGTCGCCAGGCCGATGCCGTATCCGCCGGCAAGGCTTGAGGACAGACGCTGAAAGGGGGTGAACAGACCGGTGGCATCGTCCATGTTGAAACCCGGCCCGTTGTCGCGAACGAAGCAGGTCTGTTCGCCGTCCAGCTGTTGCACACCGACTTCGATGACCCCGCCATCGCGGCTGCCGGCATATTTCAAGGCGTTACCCATCAGATTGTCCATCACCAGGCGCAACAACACGGAATCTGCGTTGACACTGATGTCATCGACAATCCGAAACAATTTCCGCTGCTCGGGGCGCTTATGGGTCAGTTCCCTGGCAACGGCTGCAGCCATGGCACTCAAATCGACCTTCACACGCGACAAGACAAAAGCCGAGGCACTGGAAAGCCTGAGCAGGGCGGTGATAAGGCGATCCATGCGACGAGCCGATTCGTGAATAACCCGCAGGTAGTCCGACGATTCCGCATCAAGCTGATGCTTGCACAGTTCCTGGAAAATCTCACAATAACCATGCACGATGCCCAAGGGCAGGCGCAGATCGTGTGCGACGCTGTAATTGAAGGCGTCAAGGTTTTTGTTGGCCGCCGTCAGTTCGGCGTGCTGCCTCTGGATCTGCTCTTCCATCTGCCGTCGCTGGGAAATATCCAGAACGGCAATCCGGCATTCCTGCCCCGAGCTCGCGGCCACTGCTTCCAGCTGGACAAAAGATCGCTGCCCTTCCCGGCGAGCAAGCTCCACCTCACAGGTGTCTCGGAGCTGGGCATCAAAGACCCTGTCGAGCAAACTCGCGAGCCTCTGGTGCTCTTCAATAACCAGAAACTGGCTAAAAGGCCGGTTGATACATTGATCAGGTTCAAGCCCCATCAGGCTGGCCAGTGTCAGGTTGGCGGCGCGAATAATGCCGTCGCGGCCGAGGCTGACATAGCCGACCGGGGCGAAATTGTAGAGCTCGGTATAGCGCTCCAGCGCGCCCTCGATCTCCCCTCGTGACCTGCGCAGTTCTTCATTTTGTATCTCCAGCTCAAGCTGATAAAGTTGAAGTTGATGAACGAGAAGAGGCAAAAACTCGGGCGAATTCCTGAGTTCAGCGGGAACAGGTCGGTTACGCCAGTGCCCTTGCGCACCGCTTCGCAACATCTTGAGATCCGGCGGTTGTGCCGGATTCCGGTCTTGCGCCATAACTCCCTCGCTTTTTTTGGTTGTCGAACGCGCGACTGCCCCGGTGCGGCGCTTACCAACAGGTTGGGTTTCGTCCGATGTTTTTTGACCATCGGGCATATCCGCTGCCGTGATCTTTTTCATCACCTTGCGCAGGTTCCGAGGGTAGACTTCACCGGAAATGCGCCGGCAACAGCCAGGTTTTTGTGCAAAACGACCAACATCAGGCCGGTGAGAATCGTCAGCAGGCAATTGATTTGAAGCATGTGAATCTCCTTTTACGTTGGTGGCGGCACAAGTCTGGCCTTGTTGGCCCCGGGACATTGCAGTTCAGCCGCCTTGTGCTGCAGTTATCGCCTCGAAACCTTTAGTGGCGACAAAAGTATTGATGCTGATGACCGGTTCGATGGCGAGCATCTCCATGGCGCCTCGCAAAACCCTGAAATGGCTGGATCTGAAATGGGCGGCGAGAGCTTCATCGCTTTTCCACTCATGTACGATGATGACGACATCCTCGGCCTCGACATCCAGATAGCAATGGCAACTCACGCAGCCCCGTTCGTACCGAATCTGATCAAGCAGTTCCTTGAGGGTAATTAAAACTTCATTGCGCTTGTCGGCAGATACAATCATTTTGATGATGACATTGATCATTGATTGCCCTTTTGGCGGTAAAGAGGGTGAAACCATTTATTCGCGCAAATTGATGGCGGGAAACTGGTTGAGAACGCCAAAAAGATTCAGCAGCCACAAAACCACGACAATCACCACCACGGCATTAAGGATGGTCTTTATCGACGCCGCCATCGGAATAAAACGGTTGACAAGCCAGAGCAGGAAACCGACCACGATCAGAACTATGGCAATTTGAATGAGCGGCATAAGGCTATGATCCTCGCTTCTTTGTTAAAAGTGATTTAAGCGCCCCATGCGGCTAAACCCGGCCGGTCAGCAGCAAAAGGAGAAAAAGCAAAAGAATGACACCAAGCCCGCCACTCGGCAGGTAACCCCACTGCCGGCTGTGCGGCCAGGTGGGCAGCGCGCCCAGCAGTAACAGAACAATGACGACAATCAGAATAGTTCCCAGCATGGCCGTTCTCCTTTACTCGACAAGGATTTCAGGCCGTTAAAACGCAATTCGCGTGCCGAGAAAAAGTTGTTAGTGTCAAAGAGCTAAAACACTGATATTGCAAGGATAATTAGAAGATAAGACCGCATGACACCAGAAAGGCCGCGAGTACCCGCTGTCATATCTGACATAACTGTCAACATAACTGTCATATTTAACCGTTCCCTTGCACAACCCAATTGCGGCGCATTGAATTTAGACCGATCCGCCGACCATGACTTCGTCGACAGATCGGTCACCGCTACTGCGGTCAAGTCGTTTTGTCGTGTTTGGCTTTTTCTGCGGCGATCGCCTCTTTGCCAGCCTTGAGCGCCGCTTTAACGAGGTCGGCATTTTCTTGCAGCAGGTCACGGCTGTCCTGTATCACCTGCTTGATCCGGGTTTCGGCCTCCGCGGTCATTTCATTCAACTTGCTGCGGGTCTCGTCTGCCATGTCATGAATTTTCTGGCGATTTTCCAGTCCCGAGCGCGAGGACGTCAACAGTGCCAGACCGCCGCCAAGTACGGCGCCGATGCTGAAGGCAAGAAATGCTGGGCCCAATTTACTTCTTTGTTCATCAACCATGGTTAGTCTCCTTTTTTCCGGGTTTCTTTGAACAACACCCTGCAAGCAGCCTTGAGCCCCAAAATGAGACCGGCGGCATTCTCTACAGCGAAACAAGCATCCTGGCGAATGATGTGCGTAATCCGCCGAACCCCGACGCTGAGTTCTTCGAGCGCGGCGAGAAGATTTTCGGTCTGAGCACTCCCCTTTTCGATCTTTAGCGAGGCGTGCTTGAGACGTTCGGCGATTTCTCTGCAATCGCGCAGAGTTGGCAATAACTCCCGCTGTATTTCGGCCAGCAAAATATCGGCTTTCCGGCCGGTTTTTTTCAATTGCCAGATCATCGGCAACAGAAAGGCCGTCACCAGCACGGCCGCCAGCAGAAGAGCCAGGGCAATAATGTTGATTTCAACGTTCATATCTTCTCCCGGCCTTGAAAGCACTGAACAAAGGTGCGCCATCGCGCTCTGCATTAATCACCAAGCAGCTCACCGATCGGCTTCAGGTCTTCGACCCGGTCACAGACCGCCTTGAAGATCATGATAATTGGCAGACCCAGCATCAGACCCCAGACGCCCCAGAGCCAACCCCAGAACAGCACCCCGACAAACACCACCACCGGGCTCATTCGGCTGGCGCGACCGGTCAGCCAGGGGGTCAGCAGATAACCTTCGATACTGGTGATCAAGAGCGAAACTCCGGAGACCAGTAACGCCATGCCGAGGGTGCCGAATTGGAAAAAGCGACCAACGCGGTGCCGCAGCCGATCATGGCCGGCCCGAGATAGGGCACGGTATTGAACAATCCGGCCGCGATTCCCCAGATCGCCGCATGTTCAAAACCGATCCAGAGAAAGGCGAGCCAGGTCAGCAGTCCAACCAGAATACTGGTGAAAATTTTGATCAGCAGAAAGCGCTGGATCTGATCGGTAATTTCATCGAGGATGAGCAGGGTGATTTTTTTGCGGCTGAGGGCGGGGCCCGATATTTTGACCAGCTTGCGGCGGAAGCTGTCGCCCGATATCAGAATAAAATAGGCCAGAAAGGTGACCATCGTCAGCTGACCGACAAAGGCGACGGCTCCTTTGGTTCCCATCCAGAGATAGTCTTTGATGTTCAGCTTGGTTTTTTCAATCTGCACCCGCGTCACACCGCGCGGGGCCGGCGGCGCCACCGAACCGGTTTCGCTGGCGACCTGCTCCAGTCGGGTGGCTGTTTCCTGCATATTCGACATGGTGGTTTCAGAGTTGTCCGGGTTCTTGAGTCTGGCCAGATGAAGCTTGTTGACCGCGTCGGGCAGAGTTTCTATCAGTTTGCTCGCATCGTCGCTGAAGGAATATACCAGCGACCCTGCTCCACACAGGATGCCGAGCAGCAGCAGAGCCGCTCCAACAGTGCGCGGAATCCGCCACCTGTGGAGCTGGCCGACCAGAGGGTTCAGGGCATAGCTGATCAGAACCCCCAGCATCAGGGGAATAAAGATCGCCTTAGCCCAGCTCAAGACAAAGATGGCGGCAAAAAAAGCCAGCAGGGCCAGCGAAAAGCTGCGCACATTAACCGGCAGATCCAACACCAGGGCAGAGGATGGCGCAGAATTCAGACTGTCCCGGTTCTCCAGGATCCCCGCCTCGGCGGAGCTGTCACACATGGGTTTTCATCCATTTATCCCCGGCGGCGGTGTTCCTGCCAGCTGTGTTGATGTTTTTCTGTTTCACTCGTCTTGTTGCGGGCCTGGATCACGATTGCGCGCACCTTTGCGGGGTAGAGACCGCTGATTCTCGCCAGTCCCTTTTCATCGGCGCCGGCGACCCTGGCAATGCTGTCGTAGCCCGATTCAAAGAGACGCTGCGCCAGAACCTCGCCAATTCCGTCAAGTTGCTGCAGTTGCTTCAATTGATTTTTCATAAATTCCACCCCTGACATGAAACTGATCGCCACCGCAAACCCTGCGGCCTGGCTGTTCCCCTGACCAGAGACATCGCAACGATCGCGCCATAAAATTCACGCAAGCCACATGCGGCTAACCCCCTGTTTTTTAGGAATGAAAACTAAAGAGATCTACTGCGAAAGAAGTAAAACCATCGGGACGGGCTGTCATATGCGGCGGATATAGGATATATGACAGATTTGTGTTGCCTTGGGGGTCTGCGCCAGAACGCTATCCGGCTGCGGGCGCTTGCGGGTTTATTACGACTTTATTCACGCTCATAACCACTTATGCCCATCAGCAGACGCAGCCAGCTGTAACTGAGCCAACTGACGAAAGCCCGGGCTGCGGGTTGTTGCTTCCAGTTGTCTGCCAGAATCCGCCGGCCATCCGTCGCCATGGTCTTTTTCAAGCTTTGGGCCAGGGTCGCGGCGAAGGCGGCATCGTTGACCACCACATTTGCCTCACGCGACAGCAGCAGGCTGAAAGGGTCGATGTTTGAAGATCCGACCGTCGCCCAGTAGCCGTCGACCACTGCCACTTTGGCGTGCAGGAAACTCTGGTGATATACGTAAATTTCAATCCCGGCCGCCAGAAAATCGCCATAGAGCGCCTGAGAAGCATAATGCTGGAGGGGATGATCGGACTTTCCCTGCAGCAGCAACACCACCCGCACACCGCGCTTGGCCGCATGAATCAGCGCATGCCTAAAATCGGTTCCCGGCAAAAAGTACGCATTGGCCAGAATGATTTCCGCTTTTGCCTGTTTGATCACTGCCAGGTAGGCAGTTTCAATGTCGCGGCAGTGGTGGAAATTGTCTCTCACCAGGAAGGCCGCGTTCATTGTCCCCCCGCTGAAGGTCGAAACCGGCAGTTCCCCGGCCCGGCCCCTGCCTTTACGAAAACGCTTCCACGCCATCATCGACCAGAGCCGCTGCGCCGAAAGACGAATCACGTCGACCAACGGCCCTCGTACGGCGACGGCAAAGTCATAGCGAGGTAGCATGTTGTCCGTTGTCCCCTGATCATTAATAATGTTGATCCCGCCGACAAACGCAATCACACGGTCCACCACCAGAATTTTCCGGTGCATACGGCGCAGGCGCTTGCGACGAAAAGTCCAGGGAGAAATTTTCGGGCGGTAGATAAGGAGCTGCGACCCTTCGGATTGCAGTTGATCCAGCATAGTTCGCGGCAGGTCTTTGGATCCGTAACCGTCGATCAATACATGAATTTTAACCCCTCGCCGGGCCGCTCGTTGCAGCGTATCTGCGATCTGCCGTCCGGTGATATCATCCCGGTAAATATAAGTTTCAAGATAAATTTCATGACGAGCCTGATCGATCGCCGTTACGATGGCAGGGAAATAGGCGGCTTCGTTCTGTAGCAGGGAGATCTGATTCCCCGATACAAAACCGGACCAGCTCTCTGCCAGAACGGCCTGATAAAAACTTCGCCGCGGATGTTTCGCCATCAGTGAGGGTACAAACCAGAAGCTTGATTGCAGATTGCCCCAAAGCAGCTTGAGCTTAAGCATGGGTAACCCTCGAATACAGGTTTTTGGTTGTCTCTTCGGCTCCATTCAAGCACACCAATGGGTTTATGCGTCCCATGAGAGGGTACGCCTGGTCACCGGATCAACAGACCGCACACTACCATCAACCGGACGCAGATGAAGAGATCAACCCTGTTCATCAGGCACGCGCCGCACTATTTAACAACCAGATCGTTTTTCACCGAGACAACTCCCTCGACGCTGCGCGCGACTTCACCCGCCTTTTTAACGCTCTGCGCCGAATCGACAAAGCCGCTTAACTGCACCTCGCCTTTGAAGGATTCAACATCGATTTGCAGGCTTTTTAAGGTCGGTTCATTGAAGATGGCCGATTTCACCTTGGTGGTAATGACGGAATTGTCGATATACTGACCGGTGCTTTCGGATTTATCTGTGGCCGCACAACCTGCGAAGGTCGCAACCAGAATCAAGCAAGCCAGAATTGTTGTAACTAATTTTCTCTTTAACATGACGATTTCCTTTCGAGTTTGTGACGACTGTGGTTTGGTTTCTTTATGCCCATGATTCAGACTCTGCGTCCCTGAATAACATTGACCAGAACCATAATGATGGCGACCACCAGCAGGATGTGAATAAACCCACCCATGGTCACACTGCTGACCAGTCCCAGCAGCCAGAGAACAATAAGAACGACAGCAATGGTTCACAACATAGCCTTCTCCAATTTTGGATATCGTCTGGATTGCGATGAATATTCATCGACAACCATTTTCTGCAAACATGTAGAGCGCAACGAACGTGCCGGAAATGAATTGACGAAGCTGAAGTGCTAAGACACTGCTATCCCGATAGAAATCAGAAAACTTCTAACTCGAAAAAGAAAAATACCCGCAGAGATATCCGTCATATATAACAGCTATGTGAAATGTGACAGATCGGCTGGGTGAATCCTTGTTCCCCGGATACAGCGGAGCAAGAGGCCGCCATGGAACGGGTAGCTGTCGCCCGGATGGCGCCAGCTAAGCTCCAGGGATGGATTCATGCGGCCCGTGGAATGGGGGCTCGGGCTCTGTGACGTCGGGGCTGAATAGATACGCAAGAAAGGAATAAACCGCCGTGATCAGTCGACATTTCGGACGAATAAGCAGCGCGGTTGACGGCTTACAGGGAATTATCTGCGGTGAATCCCGTATTTGCGTATGCGGGCACGCAGGGTGCTGGGGTTGATATCGAGCAAAACCGCGGCGCCGGCTTTTCCCTCGATGCGCCAGTCGGTTTTCTGAAGCACCTGGAGAATGTGATCCCTTTCCAGATCAGCCAGGGCTTTCACGTCCCGTGTCTCGGGCTGACACAAGGATTCAAAGCGCTCCATGACCTTAAGTACATTCCCCGGACTGGTGATGATGGCGCGCTCGATGATGCTTTCCAGTTCGCGAACGTTACCGGGCCAACCATAATTCTGCAGGGCGGCCAGGGTCTCTTTGGCAACGCTGGTCACCTGTTTGCCGATCTTCTTGTTGAACTTCGCGACAAAATGGTTGACCAACAGCGGGACATCTTCGCTGCGTTTGCGTAGTGGCGGAATAGTGATGGGAAAGACGCTGAGACGGTAGAAGAGATCTTCGCGGAAACGCCCGGCCTTGACCTCTTCCTCAAGGATGCGGTTGCTGGCGGCGATGATGCGGACATCGACCTTGATAGTGCGCGGGCTGCCGAGACGCTCGAACTCGCCGTCCTGAATAACCCGCAGCAGCTTGACCTGCAGTTCCAGGGGCATCTCGCCGATCTCGTCGAGAAAAATGGTGCCGCCATCGGCCAGTTCAAAACGTCCCATCTGCCGGGCATGGGCACCGGTAAAAGCCCCCTTTTCGCGGCCGAAAAGTTCGCTTTCGATGAGATTCGCCGGCAGCGCCGTGCAGTTGACAGTAATCATCGGCCGGTCTTTGCGGCTGCTGCGTCGGTGAATGGCGCGGGCTACCATCCCCTTGCCGCTGCCGGTCTCGCCAAGCAGCAGAACCGTGGTGTCCTGGGGGGCGACCTGATCGACGCGGAAGAAGACGTAGTCAATGGCCGGGCTCTGGCCGACGATCTCGACGAAGCCTCCCTCGCGGGTCATCACCTGTTTCAGTTCAATATTCTCGGCGCGCAAGCGCTCGGTCAGTTGCTCGATTTTACTAAAGGCATTTTGCAGATCGGCTTCCGCTTTTTTGCGTTCTTCAATCTCCTGCCTCAGTTGCAGATTGGCGTCCGTCAACTCCGCCGTTCGCTCCGCCACGGTCGATTCCAGTTCCTGCCGGGCGCGACGCAGTTCGGCGTTCTGCATTTCCAGTTCGATCTGATGAACCTGTAATTCGTGGAGCAGCCGCTGCTGGTCACCGACGACCTTAGGCATCGTGTCGAGACCGCGATCCTCCTGCAACTTCTCTTCCGCCCTGCGTCTTAGTTCCGATCCCTGCGCTGGTGAACCCTTGTTTCGCATAATACCACCCATTTCCGCCCTCAGTGTTTGAGCAGGCTTGCCGACCTGCCGACTCAATATAGGGTCAGTATATCACATTTTTATTAATAATTTTGGATAATTATGATATGCGACAACTCAGGATCCCGTAGCAGCACCAAGGCCGAGGGCAATAATAGCGGTGATTTTGCCGTCGGCAGCGGGGATCTGCCGGGCCGACCAGTGCAGAGTGATCCGCGTTTGATCGACTGCCGCAAGCTGGGTGGTCAAGCTGTGTTCCGGTTCCGCGGACAGCATTTTCTGCAGACCGGCCGCGGCCAGAGGACGATCTGCTTCCGGAATGAACTGAAGGACAAAATCGCGACCGATGACCTCATCACGCGGAAGACCCAGAGCCTTTTCAGCGGCCGGATTAAATTCGAGGATTTTACCCTCGGCCGAAAGACCGACAACGACTCTGGGAGTCGCCTGCAGCAGCATCTGGAACATGCCCCCGGAGATGCGCAGTTCGGCTTCCAGCTGCTTGGCAATTGTGATATCGGCAAACGTCATGACCACGCCGTCGATGCGGTTGTCGGTGGTGCGATAAGGCATGATGCGTACCGTGAACCAGCGGCCGTCGCTGGTGACGACCTGCTTCTCACGAAAAACCAGGGTCTCCAGCACATCTCTGCTGTCGGCTGCCAGTTCCGGATAATCCAGTTCACTGAAGAGATCGGTCAGCGGCCGGCCGACATCACCGCTGATGACCTTGAAGAGCCTTTTGGCGCTGGGGGTGAAGCGTTTAATCCGAAGCTCGTTATCGAGGAACAGGGTGATGATCTCGGTACTGTTCAACAGATTTTGCATGTCATTGTTGGTGCTCTCCAGCTCATTCATCTTGGCCGACTGCTCGGCATTGACGGTCTGCAGCTCTTCGTTCATCGACTGCATCTCTTCCTTGGAGGTGGTCAGCTCCTCATTGGTCGACTGCAGTTCTTCGATGGTCGACTGCAGTTCTTCGTTCATCGACTTGATCTCTTCCTGCGAGCTCTGCATCCCCTCGCGGGTGGATTGCAGCTCTTGGCGGCTCTGGCGCAAATCCTCCATCAGTTCGGCAATGCGGGCACTGGTGGCAGAGCCGGATTTGACCCGCCCGGAGGTTTTTGTCTCGGCAATGCTGGCGGTATCCGTGAAAACCACCATCACCATTCCGCGCAAAGCTTCAGGATGCTTGATCGGCTGGATACACAGATTCAAGGTCTGGGTTGCGCCATTGGCATCGACTTTGAGCCCCTTGAGACTGACGGTTTCCTGATTCCTGACCGCACGCTGAAAAGCGCTGGTCAGTTCAAAACGCAAGCCGTCACGAGCCATGGCGAAAAGATTCCAGTTGACCTTGCCCGAAGCCGGTTCCAGATATTTGCCGGTGCGGCCGCTGATGTAGAGAATATCCCCCTGGTCGCTGGTCAGAACCGCCGGCGGGGAATAGTCGTGCAGCAGCAGCTGGTCGGCAAGGGTCTGAAGATTGGCGGGTGCAGGCGGCATGATCGGCTCCTTGTTCAGGTTGGGCAGAACCTTGCTGTTCAGGGCGGGGAAAACCAGGGTTTCGGGCCGCAGCTCCGATTGCAGCCGGCGAAAGAGTCTCGATTTGCCCTGTACGGGCGCGAACAGAGAGCTGAAATCTCCCACCGTCTCGGCGCTGCCCAGAAAGAGCAGGCCGCCCGGCTTGAGACTGTAATGGAAGAGAGGCAGAAGTTTCTTCTGCAGTTCGGGCTCCAGATAAATCAGCAGGTTGCGACAGATGAGAATATCGAGTTTGGTAAAAGGCGGATCCATGATGAGATTCTGGGGGGCAAAGATGACCATCTCGCGAATCTCTTTCCTGACGCGATAACCGTCTTCTTCCTGGATGAAAAAACGCTGCAAGCGCTCAGGGGAGACCTGGGCGGCGATATTGACCGGATAAGCCCCCTGACGGGATCCGTCGATAGCGTCCGTATCCAGGTCTGTGGCAAAAACCTGCAGGCTGAAACCTTTTTTCACTGTAAGCTTATCCAGTGCCTCCCTGAAGACCATGGCCAGGGAATAGGCCTCCTCGCCGGTCGAACAGCCGGCCGACCAGGCGCGGAAAACAGTCCCCTCGGGTTGTTCGGCGATCAATGCGGGGAGGATCTCATCCCGCAACAGGTCCCATTCTTCCGGATCGCGGAAAAAACTGGTCACCCCGATCAGCAATTCCTTGAAGAGGATTTCGACCTCCTGGGTGTTTTCCCGCAAAAAACCGACATAATCGGCGATCCTTTTCATCTGGTGGAT
>Ga0210030_1001081_pt1 | contig 19663 bp, 14 predicted proteins | sample CryGeymeta201523_FD_183986 | JGI IMG/M metagenome (GOLD analysis project Ga0210030, IMG submission 183986) | Groundwater microbial communities from Crystal Geyser aquifers in Utah, USA - Crystal Geyser metaG 2015-23 (SPAdes) (version 2) | ecosystem: Environmental > Aquatic > Deep subsurface >...
TCCCTGAGGCCACCGCCACGGCGACTCCCTACCTGACGCCGACCGCGCTGCCGCCCAACCCGGCTGCGCTTTCGCAATCAAGAATCTATGCCAGCCTGGGTTATGGTGTGGTGGGTGCGCTGCTATTTTTCTTGATTTTCGGAGTGTATGCCTGGGCGAGAAGACACAGTAAAACGTAATGCGTAAAACGTAACGATTTACGATTTGCAATTTGCAATTTGCAATTTGCAATTTGCGATTTGCAATTTGCAATTTGCGATTTGCGATTACATTTCACGTCTCACGTCTCACGCTTTACTCCTCCCTCACTGATCACTGATTACTGATTACTGATGACTGAACACTTTTTTCTCATCGTCGGCCTCGGCAACCCCGGCCGGGAATACCGCGAGAATCGCCACAACGTCGGCTTTATGCTGGTGGATCGGCTGGCGGTTAAACTAGACGCGCGCTTCACTCGCCTGCAATCCAAGGCGCTGGTCGCCGCCGCGAAGTATAACCCCCAAAAAGGCGGAGCAGGCGAGCGCAAAATCATCCTTGCCAAGCCGCAAACCTTCATGAACCTGTCTGGCCAATCGGTGCAGGGACTCGTCCGCTTCTATAAACTTCCCTTGACTAATCTCCTCGTCGCTCACGATGACCTCGACCTGCCGCCCGGTACGATCCGCATCCGCCCGGACGGCGGCTCGGCCGGGCAGAAGGGGATGGAATCCATCCTCGAGCGCCTCGGCACGGACGAATTCCCTCGCCTGCGGCTGGGGATTGGTCGTCCGCTTGGCCGGATGGAAGCGCCAGATTACGTCTTGCAGGATTTTTCGGCTGCCGAGATGACGGTCATCGCCGAGACGCTCGACCGGGCTGTGGAGGCCGCGTTGACGTTTGTGATGGAAGGCCTCGACGCGGCGATGAATAAATACAATGGTGTTATTTCGTAGGGGCGGGACTAAGTACCCCGAAGGGGTATTTCCCCGCCCAGGGCGACCATAAAGGTCGCCCCTACAAAACATGGAATTCCTCCTCGAACAGATCCAATCCCTTCCTGCCTACCAGGCTCTCCTGGCATCCCTGAAATCTGGCAAATCCCAGCCCGGACTGGCCCTGCCGCGCGCGGCGCGGCTGCCGGTGCTGGCTGCCCTGCACGCGGACTTGAATCAACCCATTGTTCTCGTCACTGACCGCGCCAATCATGCCCTCGCCTTGCACGACGAACTGGCTTTCTGGTCGCCATCCGCACAGCGGTATTCATTCTCCGAACCCAATCCGCTGTTCTACGAAGAGGCTGCCTGGGGCAATACTACCCGCCGCGAACGTCTGCAGGCGTTGACCGCGCTGGCAGCCTATCACCTGCCGTTTGCCGACCGAGTAGGCGCTGCCCTGAGCCTGCCGTCTCGCACCGGCGTGCCGCCGATGCTCGCGGCACGAACGGTGTCGAAGGGTGCTGCGCAAAAGCCGGGACAACGAATGCCGCCGATCATCGTGACCTCTGCGCGCGCCTTGATGACACGCACCCTGCCGCGGCGTGACTTTCTCAAAGCCAGTAAATTGCTCAAGGTGGGACAACGCCTGCCGCCGCAGCCCTTGCTGGAAACCTGGGTCAGCATTGGCTACCAACCAGCGGATACCGTCCTCGAACCCGGACAGTTCTCGCATCGCGGCGGCATCTTCGACCTTTGGCCGCCCAGTGAGCCGCATCCCGTCCGCCTGGATTTCTTCGGCGATGAGATTGACACCCTCCGGCAGTTCGATCCGGCGTCACAGCGCACGATCGAGAAACTGGAATCCGTCCTTGTCACGCCCGCGCGCGAGTTCATTGTACGAGAATCGAGAATAGAGAATAGAGATTCGTCTGTTGCCCTTGCTCACGAATCACGTATCACGAATCACGAATCACGAATCTCCGAATTCCACATCCCACTATTGCATTCAATTTCATCCAGCCTGCTTGATTACCTACCACCAAAGGCATTGGTGCTGGTGGATGATCTGGGCATCCTGGAAAGCGCGGTTTCCGAAATCGAAGAACAGGCCATCAAGCTGCGCGCCGAATCCATCGCCGAAGGGACGTTAGCCGGGGATTTCCCCGTGCCTTACCTTTCGTGGCCTGAATTGGCGGACAACCTGCAAAGTCACGCTTGCCTGGAATTAGGACGTTCTTCCGAAGAAGTAATCAGTAATCAGTTACCAGTGATCAGTGGTCTTGCCTCCCACTTCGGCCACATCGAACGCTTTGGCGGGCGTTTAAAACCGTTCATGGAATATCTCGACAGAATTGTTACGGGTGGGAATTCTGTGACCATCGTCTCCCGCCAATCCTCCCGCCTCGAAGAGTTGTGGACTGAACACAATCCGCCATCCGCTATCCGCCATCTGCCATCCGCTATCCGCCATCAGCTAACAGCCATCCGCAATCCTCGATTCGTCGAAGCTTCGCTCTCTGCCGGATTCCAACTAAAAGACGAATCTCTACTCTCTATTTATCTAATAACTGATTCCGAGATCTTCGGCTGGGAACGCCCGCAGCCGCGCCAGCGCCCGAGTCCGCTGGCAGAGACGCCCGAGACCGCGTATGCAGACCTGCATCCTGGAGATTGGGTCGTGCACGTGGACTATGGCGTCGGGCGGTTTACCGGCCTTGTCCAGCGTACGCTCGAAGGGCTGGCGCGCGAGTTCCTGTGCCTCGAATACCAGAATGGCGACCAGTTGTTCGTTCCCATCCACCAGGCCGACCGGCTGACACGCTACATTGGCCCGGACGCTTCCCCGCCCCGTCCGGGTCAGTTGGGCAGCCAGGAATGGCCGGAAGCCAGGCGGCGGGTCAGGGAAGCGGTTCAGGCTGTGGCCGTTGAGCTGCTCGACCTGTACGCCCGGCGACAGGTCGCGGAAGGGTTCGCCTTCAGCGAGGACAGCGTCTGGCAGTCCGAATTGGAATCCAGCTTCCCCTACGTCGAAACGCCCGATCAAGTTCAGGCCTTGGCGGACATCAAGCGGGATATGGAAACGCCCCGCCCAATGGATCGCCTGCTGTGCGGCGACGTGGGTTACGGCAAGACCGAGGTGGCCCTGCGCGCCGCTTTCAAGTCTGTGATGAGCGGCAAGCAGGCGGCGGTGCTGGTGCCGACTACTGTGCTGGCCCAGCAACACTATGACACGTTCCGGCAGCGGTTGTCGGCCTTCCCGGTGACGGTGGAGATGCTTTCGCGCTTCCGCACGCCGCGCGAGCAGAGCCAGATTTTGTACGCGCTGGCGCAGGGCGCGGTGGACATCGTCATCGGCACGCACCGCTTGATCCAGCCGGACGTGACGTTCAGGGACCTCGGCCTGGTCGTCATTGACGAGGAGCAGCGTTTCGGCGTGACGCACAAGGAGCGACTGAAGAAGCTGCGCACCGAAGTGGACGTGTTGACGCTGACCGCCACGCCCATCCCGCGCACGCTCTATATGGCGCTGACCGGCGTGCGCGACATCTCCAACCTGAACACGCCGCCGGAGGAGCGCCTGCCGATTGTCACGCACATCGGGCCGTACTCGCCGCGCCTGGCGCGGCAGGCGATTTTGCGTGAACTGGAACGCGGCGGGCAGGTGTTCTTCGTCCACAATCGTGTGCAAACCATTGATGCGATGAAAATGCACCTGGAAAAGCTCGTCCCCGAAGCGCGCATTGCTATCGCCCACGGTCAGATGCCGGAGAACGAGCTGTCGGGGGTGATGCACCGCTTTATGGCCGGCGAAGTGGACGTGCTGCTCTCGACCTCCATCATCGAATCCGGCCTGGACATCCCCAACGCTAACACGCTGATCGTGGATCGCGGCGACGCCTTCGGCCTGGCCCAGCTCTACCAGCTGCGCGGGCGGGTCGGGCGCGGGGCGGTGCGCGCCTACGCTTACTTTTTCCGCCACCGGAAGCTGCGACCCACGCCCGAAGGCCAGGAACGGCTGGAAGTCATCGCCGAGAACGCGCAGCTCGGCGCGGGTTACTCGATTGCCATGCGCGACCTGGAAATGCGCGGCGCAGGTGAACTACTCGGCACGCGCCAATCGGGACATATTGCCGCGGTGGGGTTTCATCTTTATACCCGTCTTTTAGCCACGGCAGTCAAACAAATCCGGAAAGTCGAAAAGCCTGCCCTGAGCCTGTCGAAGGGTCAAAGGTCGAAGGTCGGGGAGGCTGGGCTTGACCTTCGACTTTCGACGTTTGACACGCCACTGGGTTTGCCGGTCAACGTGGATTTGCCCATCGCCGTTGGCATCCCCGAAGACTACGTCCCGGACCAGAACCTGCGTCTGCGCCTCTATCGCCGTCTGGCGGATCTAAGCGACGAGGCTGCACTGGAAGCGCTGGCCGCCGAGTTCAGCGACCGCTTTGGCCCGCTGCCGGAGATGACGAACAATCTGTTCTATCAGATGCGGGTCAAGATGCGCGCCGAAAAGGCCGGGCTGGTCTCGGTCGGCATGGAGAGCGGGCAGATCGTGCTGCGCTACCCCGCGCCCCCAGAGGGGACGGAGCCGAAACGGCTACCGGACTTGGGGCCGGGAGTGCGCGGCGGGAAGAACGCGTACTGGTGTATGTTTGGGAGGGATGCAGATTGGCAGGAGAGGCTGCTGGAGACGCTGGGGAAATTGACCAAAAAGGAACCGGCTGGCGGATGATGCCAGCCGGTTTGATATTTTCGAAAGGCTTGCAAGAGAGTATTGGTCAAGCTGCAACGCTAACTTGCGCCTCTTCCCACTTCTTTGCCAGGGAAATCATTGCTTTGGAATCTTCAGGCCAATCGTGCAGCGTGGCGGGGTCGAAATCCGCGCCGTTTGGCCAGACCAGTGTGTGGATCTCGGGGTCAATGTAGACTTGATTGAACAACCTTTCGTCGCGTAACTGTCCATACAGCGCGCCAGCCAAAACGGGCAGGAAATCAATGGTTTGCGTGCTGCCGTCGTCGAAGGTAATTTGCAGGATGTAGTTTTTCACCTTTTTGAAACCAATAATCCGATAAATGGGGTGTTTCATATTATCAAAATAATCGGCGCGATGCCGTAGACCGCCGCGTGGTTCTGATAATACACATGAAAATGCGGCTCGTGGTGTGATGCTCCCGGTTCCGCGAACATACGGACAATGATACCGAAGAAGCGGGTAATTTCTGGCAAGGAATTACTCCTGAGTTTCTCTCGCTATTTTAACACAAATGGCAACACGCCGCCGTGCGCGGTGGAATGAACGGCACAATCTACGCCATCTTCCGTATTCTTACTTCGATTTCCTTCTCCCCTTTCAACAACTCCACTAATTTCGAAACGTCCGTATCCCCATAATGATACGGATATAGGATGCGCGGCCGGAAGGCCTTCGCCGCGTCCGCCACCATCTCCGGGGTCATCGTGTAGGGCAGGTTCATCGGCAGGAAAGCGATGGCGATGTCTTTCAGCGCATTCATCTCCGGGATATTCTCGGTATCCCCGGCAATGTAGAGGCGAGTATCGCCGAAGATAAGAATGTATCCATTCCCCGCGCCCTTCGGGTGGAAGGGCTGTCCGTTCTCGCGCTTGTGGATGAGATTGTAAGCCGCCACCGCCTCGACCGGTATCCCGGCCACCGTCTGCCGGTCACCATTGCGCATCACGCTCCCGCCCCGGACCTGCCGGGCGCAGGCCTCGGTGTACACCAGTGCGGTCTTCTCCGTGCGCACGAGGGACAGGGCTTGCGGGTCGAGGTGGTCGGAATGTTCGTGGGTAAAAAGAACCATGTCGGCCTTCGGCAGCCTGGAATAATCCGCTGCTTCGCCGGACACATCCACGTAGATGTTCTTCCCCTGGGAAACCAGCAAGAGGCTGCCGTGACCGAGGAACGTGATCGCCAGGTCTCCGGCGGAGGTGGGGAGGATGTCGGTCTCGAATTGCGGCTTGGGGGTCATAGTTTGCCTTTCTCTGAGCATGAGCGTTCGTGGTGCGCCACTACGAACATTGGGATTATAGCACTCAGAAGGCTGTTTTTGCTCTATAATTACCCATATGGAACTCCCAACTTCACTGAATGATCGAATGAAAAGGAGACTTTATGTCCGAAAACCAATTCCTCTACCTCTCCCGCGCCGACGTGGAGAAAACCGCCCTCGACATGCCCACCATCCTGCACCTGCTCGAAGAAGCCTTCCGCGAGAAGGGCCAGGGTAAGGTCGAGATGCCGCCCAAGCCCGGTATCCATACCATGCCGGACGCCTTCATCCACGCCATGCCAGCTTACATCCCCTCGCTGAAATCGGCGGGCATCAAGTGGGTCAGCGGCTACCCGGAGAATTACAAGCGCGGCCTGCCCTACATCACTGGCCTGCTGATCCTGAACGACGTCGAGACTGGCATCCCGCTGGCCGTGATGGACTGTACCTGGATCACCGCCTACCGCACCGGCGCGGCGACAGGCGTCTCGGCCAAGTACCTGGCGCGCAAAGATAGCGAAGTAGCCGGCATCCTGGCCTGCGGCGTGCAGGGGCGCACCAATCTGGAGGCGCTGGCTTGCCTGTTCCCGCTCAAGCGTGTCTACGCATACGATATTCACCCCGAGGCTCAGGAAAAGTACATTGCCGAGATGAAGGCGAAATTTGACTTCGAGATCGTGGGCGTCAGGGAGCCGAAACAGGCCCTCGTCGAGAGCGATCTGGTGGTCACCTCTAGCCCGATCCTCAAGCACCCGAATCCCACCATCGAAAAGGATTGGCTGAAGCCCGGCGCCTTCGGCTCGGCGGTGGACTTCGACTCGTATTGGAGCGGCGCGGCGCTGGCGCAAATGGATCGCATCAGCACCGACGACCACGCCCAATTCCAGTATTACAAGTCCGTGGGCTACTTCCAGCAGACGCCCGACCCGTACGCGGATTTGGGCGAAATCGCGGCCGGACTCAAGCCTGGTCGCCAAAACGATAAGGAGCGGGCCCTTGCTATGAACTTAGGCCTGGCGATGGACGATATGGCCGTCGCGCCGGAAATCTACCGGCGGGCACGTGAGAAAGGCATTGGCACCTGGCTGTCGTTGTAAACAATGAAAATTCGATGGTTGATAACTTTGGTTATCCTGGGTCTGTTACTGACCGCCTGCAACCTGCCCTCTGCGGCCGCGCCGACACCGGACGCGTCGGCCATCTCGACCGTAGTCGCCGCGACCATGCAGGCGCGGATGCCGTCCGCCTCCCCGACCGTCATACTGACATTGGCAGCTACACCCACGCTGGCATCTACCGCGACCCTCACAACGGCACAGGTTTCAGGCAAAGTCTGTTATCCAAGCGGGATGGCCACAGACCTGAAAGCCTATTTCCAAAACACCGTTACCAATCTTGCGGTCGAATTGTCCATCGCGGCCGGGTCGGCGCAATATTCCGTGGCTGTTCCTCCCGGCAGCTACATCGCCTACGCCTGGGTGACGGATTTCTCCAATGGCGGCTCGTATTCGGCTTGCGGGCAGACGCCCGGCTGCGGCGACGCCACGCCAAAGTCGTTCACCGTCGCTGCCGGGCAGACAGTCACCGGCATTGACCTGTGCGACTGGTCGCACGGTCCGTTCGACGTGCCGTACCCGCCCGGTTTCCAGCCGACGGCCAGGCTCGGCATCGTCGCGGGCAGCATCAGCGGGTATCCGTATGGGAGTTTACCCCAACTGGCAGTCGTCGCCTTCAGCCAGGATCCGCCCTACTACTGGTACTGGGCGGGAACAGCCGCCGGGCAGGTCTATTACACGGTTCCCGACCTGCCGCCGGGCGATTATCAAATCGTCGCCTACGATGATTCCGGTCACGCCGGCGGTTCATCGGCGATCGTAACAGTCGTCGCCGGCCAAACCGCCACTGCGGATATCAGCGATTGGAGCGGCTCGTATCCGGCAAATCCATTGAAGTGACCAGCACTAATATTACAGCGCAATGTTGCTAAAGTGATCCCGTTAGCATGTCATTCTCCCGAAGGACATCGGGACGATGTGAGCACCCGGCGCTCTTCCGGGTGCGAAGAATCTCCGTTTTGCGGCGTGGAGACCCTTCGGGCGCACAGAACGCGCCCTCAGGGTGACAATTTGAGTAGGTTTTCTTGAACTTTGCGCTGTAATACTAATCGCCAATCGCCAATCGTCAATCGTAAATCGAAAATGGACTTCAAACTCGTTGCCCCTTTCCAGCCCACCGGCGACCAGCCGGAGGCCATCCGTCAGCTTGTGGACGGCATCCGACGCGGACTCAGGCACCAGGTCCTGCTCGGAGCGACCGGCACGGGCAAAACGTACACGATCGCCTCGGTCATCCAGCAATTGCAGAAGCCGGCCCTCATCATGTCCCACAACAAGACTCTCGCCGCCCAACTGTACGCCGAGTTCCGTGATTTCTTCCCGAATAACGCCGTCTCGTACTTCGTCTCGTATTACGACTACTACCAGCCCGAAGCCTACGTCCCGCGCCACGATCTGTACATCGAGAAAGAGACGGAGATCAACGAGGAGATCGAACGCCTGCGGCTGGCAGCGACCACTGCCCTGATGTCGCGGCGGGACGTCATCATCGTGGCCTCGGTCTCGTGTATCTACGGCCTGGGGAACCCGGAGGAGTATGGCAAGGGCGTGGTGAACTTGAAGGTGGGGGAGATTACCCGGCGCAATGCGTTGATCCGGCAACTGGTGGACGGACAGTACCAGCGCAATGACATCGAGTTGCGTCCCGGGACCTTCCGCGTGCGCGGCGATACCCTGGAAATCATCCCCGCCTACGAGGACAAGCGCGGCATCCGCATCACCTTCTTCGGCGACGAGGTGGAGCGCCTGATGGAATTCAGCCCGCTGACCGGCGAAATCTTCTCCGAACCCGGCCACGTGGATATCTACCCGGCCAAGCATTATCTGGCGCAGGAAGACAAGGTGAAAGAGGCCATTGCCGATATCGAGCAGGAACTGGCCGAGCGCGAGGCCCTGTTCAAGGAGCAAGGCAAATTGCTCGAAGCCCAACGCATCGAACAGCGCACGCGTTACGATTTGGAGATGCTGCGCGAAGTGGGCTACTGCTCCGGCATCGAGAACTATTCGCGCCACTTCGACCGGCGCGCCCCTGGCACGCATCCCTGGACGTTGATTGACTTCCTGCCCAGCGACTACCTGCTGGTGATTGACGAATCGCACATGACCGTGCCGCAGATCAACGGCATGTATAAAGGCGACCGCTCGCGCAAGGAGACACTGGTCGAATACGGCTTCCGCCTGCCCTCCGCGCTGGACAACCGCCCGCTCAAGTTCGCCGAGTTCGAGCAGGTGATGGGCTACGCCGTTTACACCTCGGCAACGCCCGGCCCGTACGAGATGAAGCGCGCCGATCAGGTGGTGGAGCAGATCATCCGCCCGACCGGCCTGGTGGACCCGGGGATCGAAGTCCGCCCGGTGAAGGGCCAGATTGACGACCTGGTGAAGGAAATCCGCGCCCGCGTCGAGGTCGGTCAGCGCGTTTTAGTTACTACACTTACGAAGCGCATGGCCGAAGACCTGGCCGATTACCTGATGGAACTGGGCATCAAAGTCCACTACCTGCACTCGGAAGTGGAGACGCTGGAACGGATCGGCATCCTGCGCGACCTGCGCCTGGGCGTGTTCGACGTGGTGGTGGGCATCAACCTGCTGCGCGAAGGACTCGACCTGCCCGAAGTTTCCCTGGTGGCGATCCTGGACGCGGACAAGGAAGGCTTCCTGCGCTCCGATACGGCCCTCATCCAGACCACCGGCCGCGCCGCCCGTCACGTGGACGGCAAGGTGCTCATGTACGCCGACCGCATCACCGACTCGATGAAGCGCGCCATAGACGAGACGGACCGCCGCCGCGCCAAACAGGTGGCTTACAACGAAGCGCATGGCATCCAGCCGGTCAGCATCATGAAGGCGGTGCGCGACCTGACCGACGAGATGACGCCGCGCGCGGTGGCCGAATCGAGGGGTGAATACAAAGTCAAGGGTCCGCGCGGGCTGGAGAAGAACGAGTTACAGCGCGTGATTGCCGAAATGGAGAAGCAGATGAAAGAAGCGGCCAGGAACCTGGAATTCGAGAAAGCGGCCGTCCTGCGCGACCAGGTTTACGAATTGCGCGGCGTACTGGCGGAAGAATCCAATCTCAAGCCATGGGAGAAGATCAAGCTGTTGGCGGGGGAGGAGTAGTGATCAGTTTTCAGTGATCAGTAATCAGTTTCGATGGCATCGGCGATTGTAGGGGCGGGTCTCCCAATGCTATCTATCGTCATGTTATGCCTTGTGCCCGCGTCTGACGGGGCGTCCGTTGTGCCCTGCAGACCCGCCCCTACGGCTTTCTTTTGATAATCTTTCCCTTTTCTTCACAATACCTTTACATAGCCAGGGTATCCTGTGGGCAGTTATCAGGAACAAATCCTGAAATTCAACCAAGGAGTAAGATCATGAAGAAAACCCTCTTTTGATTGCCATCGTACTGGCTGCCGTGGCTGGACTGGCCGTTGCTGGCGTCGCGTACGCCCAGGGGCCTCAGCCCACAACCCCCGGCGCGGGATATGGCGCGATGATGTCCCAGGGTCAGGAAGGCCCGCTGCACGAGTACATGCTCAGTGCGATGGCCGAGGCGCTCGGCATCCCGGCGGCTGACCTGGAAACCCGGTTGGCAAACGGCGAGACCTTCTACCAGATCGCCCTCGCGCAGGGCATCGCTGTGGCTGACATCCCGGCTTTGATGCAGACGGCGCGCAGCCAGGCGCTCACGGCCGCCCTTGCGGATGGCGTCATCACCCAGGAGCAGGCGGACTGGATGGAGGCGCACGCTTTCGGGCGCGGCGGCTACGGCCAGGGAATGGGCGCCGGCCAGGGCGCCTGCGGCGGCACGGGTGCGCAGGTTGGAACGGGTATGCAGCGCGGCAGGCACTGGGCGCAGCCGAATCCGTGAGGCGAGGGGCGTGGAGCGTGATACGTGAAACGTGAAGCGTAAGATGTAAAAAGGTCGAGGAGGCTAATGCCGCCCCGACCTTTTACGTTTTACAGCAGGAACCCGTTTTCTTCGAGAAAACGGGTTCCTGGATTTATGCCAATGGTACCAACAGCAAGGGAATCTTTGTCCGGCGAGCGACGTTCGGGGTCACGCTGCGCGCCCAGAAGGCGGCCGCGCCGGCCTTGCGGTGCGTGCTGAGGATGATCAGGTCGGCATCCACGCGCTCGGCAACCTCGCTGATCGTGGGGGCCGGGTCGCCGCGCGCAATCTCGGCCTCGGCGTCGAGACCAGATTGGGCCAATTCGTCCAGGTGCTCTTGTAAGTGCTCTTTGGCGTTTTCCTCTTTTATATCCAGATAGGCAATGGCAGTGGCCGGGAGAAGCGTTCCGGCGGCTGCTTTTCCGTCCGAGAGCGTGCCGAGGGTCGGGATGACCGTCAGCAGGTAGAGTCCGGCCTGGTACGCTTTGGCGAGGGGCTTCGCGACAGACAGGCTTTCGTCGTGAATGGATTCGTCGTCGAGCGGGAGGAAGATCTTTCGTAGTTCAAAGGTTCGTGCGTGCGCCGTCGTTGGCTTTATCAATAACACAGGCACGTCGCTTTGAGCAATCACCTGCTGAGCGATGCTGCCGAACAAGTAGTCGCGCATCCCACTGCGTCCGTGGGAACACATGACGATCAAGTCCGGGGTGAGTTCTTCGGCGTGTTGGACGATGCTGGCGGCGACGTTCTCGATCCCGGCCGTGTGGACATGCCACTCGACCTTTACCTCTTTTGGGAAGGCTGTCTGCGCCACTGTGCGCAAGTAACCCTCGGCTTCATCCGCTTTCGTCAGGTGACGGTTTCCGTGTACCGCTTGCGGGGCGCCTTTCTCGATAAGGTGCAGCAGCGTCACAGGCGCGCCGAGGGTTTGGGCGAGCGAGGCGGCCGGCGGCAGGGCAGCCTCGGCCAGCTTCGATCCATCCAGGGGAACAAGGATGTGGTTGAACATAGGCTAAATCCTTGTAAAGAGTTGAACCAACAGGTAAATGTTAAGGCTGACGATCAGAGCAGCCACAATGCTGGCTAAAATAGTCGTGAGCCGTTTGTTGACCAAAACGCCCATGAGATCGCGCCGCCGCGTGAACAATATCAGCGGGATGATGGCGAACGGCAACCCGAAGCTGAGCACCACCTGGCTGAGTACCAGTGTGCGGGTTGGCTCGAAGCCAGCCGCGATGACGATTAGCGACGGCACCATCGTCACCAGGCGGCGCACCCAGGGCGGGACGTGGCGGTGCAGGAAGCCCTGCATGATGACCTGCCCCGCCATCGTGCCTACAGACGAGGATGACAGGCCAGCCGCCAGCAGAGAGATGGCAAACACCCAGGAGGCCGCACTGCCCAATAGCGGCTCGAGCGTGCGGTGAGCCTCTTCGATGGTCGCAATCGAGGTCAGGCCGTGTTGAAAGAAAGTGGAGGCGGCCATGATGAGCATGGCGGCGTTGACGGAGCTGGCCACGCCCATGGCGATTGCCACGTCAATCAGCTCGAAGCGGAACAGGCGCTTTTGCTGCTCCGGTTTTTTCGTCACGATGCGATCCTGCGTGAGTGCAGAGTGCAGGAAGATCGCGTGCGGCATGACCGTGGCACCCAGGATTCCCGTCGCGAGCAGAACGCTTTCCGAGCCGGAGAAGTGAGGGACGAAAGTGTGGTAGGCCACCACTCCCCAATCCGGGCGGGCGAAGATAGTCTCTACGATATAACTGCCAGCCACCACAGCCAGAAGCGCGGTGATGACCGCCTCGATGGGCCGGAAGCCATACCGTTCGAGGCCGAGGATCAGGAAGGTGGCGATGGCAGTCAGGATGCCGGCCAGCCAAAGCGGTATCCCGAAGAGCAGGTTCATTCCGAGCGCCGCGCCCAGGAATTCGGCCAGGTCGGTGGCCATGGCCACCAATTCCGAGATGACCCACATCGTCCAGACGACCCAGGCTGGGAACTGGTTGCGGCAGTGCTCGGCCAGGTTCTTGCCGGTGGCGATGCCCAGTTTCGCCGAAAGGGATTGCAGCAGCATGGCCATCAGGTTGCTGCCCAGGATAACCCACAGCAGCTCGTAGCCAAACTTCGCGCCGCCCTGGATGTTGGTGGCGAAGTTACCGGGGTCCACGTAGGCCACGCTGGCGATGAAGGCCGGCCCAAGAAAAGGCAAGGTGCGAGCAAGCCAGCCTTTCTTGCTCTTGCCGGAGAGCACCTCGCGGGCGGTCTTGACCGTACCCCTATCCCCATTTCGAATACTAATGTCAGCCTGTCTTTTCTTTGAAATAACTCCCTACTCTTCCGCCTTGCCCTTTTCTTCCTTCTGGCGGGCGGCGATGATTTCCTGCGCCAGGTGATTGGGGACGATTTCGTAGCGGTCGAATTCCATCGAGAAAATACCGCGCCCACCGGTGATGGAGCGCAACTGCGTGGTGTAGCGCAGCATTTCGGCCAGCGGCGCCTGGGCAATGACGACCGTCCGCCCGCGCTCCGATTCGGTGCCCTGCACGCGGCCGCGGCGCGTATTAAGGTCGCTCATCACGTCGCCCATGTTGGCGTCTGGCACGGTGATGCGGACGTTCATGATCGGCTCGAAAAGCACCGGGCTGGCATCCGCAACGGCCAGCTTGAAGGCCTCACGTCCGGCAATTTCAAAGGCGACCGGCTTGGAATCGACCGGATGCTCCTTGCCGTCGTACACGATCACCCTGACATTGCTCATCGGATAACCAGCAACCACACCTGTCAGCATCGTGGCGTGGATGCCTTTTTCAATGGCCGGCAGGTACGACTTCGAAAGGTTCATACCCACCAATTCATCGGTGAAATCAAAATCTTCCTCCGGGCATGGCTCGATTCTCAGCCAGACCTCACCAAACTGACCCGCGCCGCCGGACTGTTTCTTGTGGCGGTACATGGCGTCGGCCTTCTTGGTGATACCCTCGCGATACGGAACCTTCGGCTCCACGGTCGTCAACCCGACCTGGAGCTTGCTCACGGCGCGGCGGATGGCCACGTCAATGTGTTGGTCGCCCATCCCTTGCAGGATGGTCTGGCCAGTTGTCTGTTCGCCATACCAGCTAAGGGTCATATCTTCTTCGCACAGGCGAGTGAGCGTGGGCGAGATCTTGGCCGCATCCGCCTGGGTCTTGGGCATAATCGCCACCCGATACAGCGCGGCCGGATATTGCGGCACCGGCAGGGTTAGCGGATGGTCTCTATCGCACAAGGTGTCGCCGGTGGAGGTCTGGCTCAACTTGGCGACCACGCCGATATCGCCGCTGTGCATTCCCTTGACCGGCAGGGTTTCCTTGCCGCGCATCACGCTCAAGGAAGCCATGCGCTCTTCATTGTCTTTGGTTTGGTTCCAGATGTGGGCGTCACCCTGCAGTGTGCCAGAATAGATGCGGAAGTAGGTCAGCCTGCCGACATAAGGATCAGCGGTCGTCTTCCAAACATAGATCGCCAGCGGCCCGGAATCAATGGCGGTCAGCTTCTCCTCACCCTCTTTACCTTTCACAACAGCGGCGGGCGCTTCGGCAGGCGAGGGCATCAGGCTGAGGATGGCTTCCAGCAACAGCGCGATGCCCTTCTCATGCGCGCCGGCTGCGCAGAATACCGGGATGTAAGCGCCGCTGCGGACAATGCTCTTCAAGCCGCGCATCAGCTCTTCGGGGGAGAGTTCACCGCTTTCCAGGTATTTCTCCAGCAGCGCATCTTCGCCCTCGGCGGCGGCCTCGACCAGTTTCGTACGGGCTTCGTCGGCGGCCGGCTTCAGGTCCGCGGGAACCTCTTCGGCGGTCTTGCCATCCCCCGCATAAGCTTTCATCGTGATCAGGTCAATCACACCCTTGAAGGCGGCTTTTTCTCCCCAGGGCAACTGCACCTGGATGAGGCGCGTCTCGGAGAATTCCTGCACCGAGGCCAGCGCCTTCTGGAAGTTGGCGTTATCACGATCGAGTTTACTGACAACCAGGAAGCGCGGCAATTTGAATGCCTCGCAGTAACCCCAGGCGATCTCGGTGCCGACCTCCAGACCGGCGACCGCATCCACCAGCACCAACGCGCCATCTGCGACGCGCAGCGCGGAGATCACCTCGCCGATGAAGTCGGTGTAACCAGGGGTGTCCAACACGTTGATCTTGTGATCTTTGTATTCTACCGGCAGCACGCTGGTATACAGCGAAAGCTTGCGGCGGATTTCCTCGTCTTCATAGTCTGAAACGGTCGTGCCATCCTCAATCTTGCCCAGGCGCGTGGTCGCCCCCGTGAAATGCAGGAACGCCTCGGCCAGCATGGTCTTTCCTCCAGAGCCATGCGACACCAGGGCGATATTTCGGATGAACTCGGTAGTATACTCTTTCATGTGAGAACCTCTTGTAAAGAATGAGATGAGAACAGCCGGTAAATTATACCTTAATTTAAAAACGTCAAACACAAAGGTCACGAAGGCACACAAATGAACTTCCTCCGCCGATTGAGCTTTCACCTGTGGTATTTGCGCCGCCCGCCCTGGGACAGCGGCATCGTGCCGCCGGAAGTTGTAGATTACATCCGTACTCATCAACCCGGCCGCGCACTCGATCTCGGCTGCGGCAGCGGGACCTCGAGCCTGGCGCTGGCGAGCGCCGGGTGGCGGGTGACGGGGGTGGACTTCGTCCCGCGCGCGATAAAAATCGCAAAACGTAAAGCGAAAAACATAAACGCCAGCGTGGATTTTCTCGTCGCCGATGTGACCCGCCTCCCCCATTCTCTGTTCGCCAACTCCTACGACCTGGTTTTGGATATTGGTTGTTTCCACAGCCTTTCGGCAGAGCAAAAGCAGAAATATCTCGATAACCTTGAAACCCTGCTCGCCCCCGCTGGGACATGGCTGCTCTACGGCTTCTTCAAGCCGAGCGAGAATACCAGCCCCGGTCTGCTGGAGGCAGACATCGAAAGAGTACAGCAGCGCCTGACCCTGGTCAAACGCCAGGAGGGGATGGATAAGAAAGCGCGTCCCAGCGCGTGGTTTTGGTTCGAAAAAGGATAAGCCGCGCCTCCCAAAGCAACGTTTCGAGGCCCGAATCTCGTAAGAATTTCATAACCGAATACGTATCGCTAATTGGTTGTCCCCCCGTTAACGCCGTGCTATAATCGCATGAGATACAGGGTACGCAGTAGAACATGAGCCAGTTCTTCGAACAAATCTTCACGCTTCTGACCACACCGCCGGGGAACCTGATTTATCACCTCGTCCTGGCGTTTTCACTCGCCGGCGCGCTGCAAGGCGCGGTCAACCATTGGCGTTCGAACGAATCCCCATACCTGCAAGAACCCAGGTACACGCAAGCGCGCCGGATGATCTTCGGCTTGAGCGTGCTTTTGGGCCTGCAACTGATCCTTTTCGTGATCAGCGGTCTGGTCTGGCAAAGGGTGATCGCCTCGCAGACTGTCCTTCCGCCCCTCGACCGGGCCATCACCCTGCTCAGCCTGATCTGGATCGCCTGGCTGTGGGCTTTCCCGGAGCCGGTACGCATGGCCGACGCCGCCACCCTGTTGCTGAATTTGCTGGCGGTCGCCTTGTTGGGGGTAACGTTCATCTCGTGGGCCCAAAGCAGCAACGCGGCTTCTTTTAACTTTTCCAATCTGGACATCATCTGGCAGGTCTTCAGCCTGGGCTTCATCATCCTGGGAGTTGCCGCGATAACCGTCCGTAAGCCAAACGGATGGGCCTACGGCCTGGCCATGTTCGGCCTGGCCTTCCTCGGGCACCTGATCCAACTTTTCTGGCCGCAACCCGCAGGGAACTTCCCCGGCATTGTCCGCCTGACACAGATCGCCATGTACCCCATCCTGCTCACCCTGCCGCAGCGTTTCACCGCCCCCGTGCAGATGGCAAACGTCCAAAGCGATCAGAAGGCCGTCGAACGGCGGCGCTACAGCATTGACCAAAAAACTTTCCAGGCCTTGCTAAAGCTGGCCTCGGAAGTGAACCCGGATAACCTGGGTCATGCCATTACCCGCAGCGTCGCCCAGGCCATGCTGGCCGACCTGTGCTTTCTCATCGCGTTGACCGACGACAAGAACGTAGTGATCACCTATGGCTTCGACCTGATCCGCGAAGAGAACCTGCCCGGGACCGCAATCAACAAAATGGCCGTGCCGCTGCTCGCCAATGCCATACAGCGCGGTCGTCCTTTGCGCCTGCCGGCCAGCAGCACCTCTGCGGACTTGAAAAACCTGGGGGCGATGCTCGGCTTGCCCAGCCCCGGCCACCTGATGAGCGTGCCTGTCCTCTCCTCCGAGCGCAAGCCGATCGGCGCCATCCTGCTGCTCTCGCCGTACTCGAACCGCCAATGGAGCGCAGAGGATCAGACCTTCCTCTACAACGTCTCGGCCTCGTTTGCCCCGATTATCGAGCGCGCCAAACGCACCTCGGCGGTAGACCGCGAGCACGATCAGCTCCAGCAAGCCATCCAGGCCGCGCAGGAAGAAGCGGCTGAAGCCAAGAAAAAATACGCCGAACTGCTGGAACAAGTCGAGAGCGCCCGGCCGCAAAACCAGTTCCAGGCCGAGAATCTGGCTGCTCTGTTGGCCGCCCAAGAGGAAGCGCAACAAACGATCGCCCAGTTGCAGGCCGAAAACGAACAATTGCGCAAGTCGGCCGAGGCGACGGGGATTCCCATTCAGACCAAACAATTGGAGCACGAACTTCGCCTTTCGCTCGAAGAAATGGCGCGCCTGCAAAATAGCCTGGCCGACGCCAATATCCGTTTGCATGAACTGGAGAGCCAACCCAACTCGCCGATCTCGAATGAACAGGTGCAGGTGATCGCTTCCATCTCTCAGGAATTACGCCAGCCGATGTCCTCCATCGTCGGCTACACCGACCTCTTACTGGGCGAGTCGGTTGGCATTCTGGGCAACATGCAGCGCAAATTCCTCGAACGTGTCAAAACCGCCTCGCAACGCCTGGGCACACTGGTGGACGATCTCATCCAAATCACAACGCTGGAAATCGCCCGCCTGGAGATCAAGCCTGAGCTGATTGACCTCAACCTGATCGTGGACAACGCCATGGCGTACACCAGCAGCCAGCTTCGGGAAAAGAACATCACCCTGCGGTTGGACGTGCCGGAGACATCTACCCAGGTACAGACCGACCGCGAAGCGCTCCAGCAGATCATCATCCACCTGCTCCAGAACGCCAGCTCGGCCAGCCTGGTCGAGGGGACAGTCACCCTGCGCGTCCAGTCGCAGAACGAGGGCAAACAGGATTACCTGCTCGTCCGGGTTACCGATACAGGCGGAGGCATCCAGCCTAAGGATATTCCGCACGTATTCCAGCGCCGTTACCGGGCGGATAACGTTCTGATCCAGGGGCTGGGAGATACCGGCGTCGGGCTGTCCATTTGCAAGTCGCTGGTGGAGGCGCAAAACGGACGACTGTGGGTGGAAACTACGCTGGGCGCCGGCTCAACCTTCAGCGTCTTGCTGCCGGTCACGCGCCCGGTCTCCGCATCCAAGGAGAAATGAGATGCGGATCGCACGGCAGATCCTGTGGGGACTTTCGATTGCCCTGTTCTCCAGCGGGATCATCCTGGGAAGCCTCTCGCTATCCCTGGCCGAAGGGGATATGGCCGCCCTTTTGCCGACAATGCCCCTCCCCCTTTCCCCCTCCCCGACTTTTCCGCCTTTCACGCCGCCAGTCGGGACTACTTCGATCCCCATCCCACCGACTGAGACCTTCACGCCATTCGTTGTCACCCCGCCCACGAACTGCACGCCGCCAGCAGGTTGGCAGGCTTACCTGGTCCAACCCGGCGACACATTGGAAGGGCTGGCCGAACGCTACCGCATCCCCTCCGAGCAGCTCTCCCAGGCCAACTGCCTGATGACGGCCAGCCTGCTGCCCGGCTCGTACCTCTACGTGCCGCCTGTGCCCACTCGCACGCCCGTCCCTTGCGGCGCGCCGTCCGGCTGGATCCGCTACACAATATTGAAAGGCGATACGCTCTACAGCCTGGCGCAATACTACCAGGTCACCGTCCAGCAGCTTCAGCGGGCGAACTGTATGGGCAGTTCGACGATCCTCATCACCGGAAAACAGATCTACGTGCCGCCCATGCCGACGCGCACGCCCCCGCTGACGTTCACGCCTTCGCTGACACTCACCTTGACTTCGACCCTTACGCCGACCCCATCGCCGGTGACCCCTTCAGCCACCCCACTGCCAGCGACCGCCACCCCGACCGCCTCGGATACGCCCACGCAAACGCCAACGAATTCTCCTGTCCCAACGGCTACGTATACGCCTATAACTACCACGCCCTGACCCTGCTCTCCCAGAGCCAGGGCGGTTTCGTCGCGCCCACCAGCCATGCGCCGCCATTCGATACTTACGCTTTTCCTGATCCTGTTGACCGCATGTGAGGCCGTCCCGACCCAAAGCCAGGCGCCGACGGCCACCCCCACCGCGCTACTCATGGTGACGGTTCCGCCGGACGCCACCCCCACGCCGACGCCTTTCCAGCCGCTGCTCGATGAAACCGCAGCCGCTACGCCAACTTCCATTTCGCCCAGCCCTACCATTACTAGCGAGCAGCCCACCGACCCGCCTGGCACGCCCACCCCGATTGTCATCACCGCCACGCCAGACGCCGCGTCGCTCCTGCCAACCGGCTGGATACCGCCCAACATCAGCGCCCCCA
>Ga0210030_1001084_pt1 | contig 19640 bp, 18 predicted proteins | sample CryGeymeta201523_FD_183986 | JGI IMG/M metagenome (GOLD analysis project Ga0210030, IMG submission 183986) | Groundwater microbial communities from Crystal Geyser aquifers in Utah, USA - Crystal Geyser metaG 2015-23 (SPAdes) (version 2) | ecosystem: Environmental > Aquatic > Deep subsurface >...
CGGTTTGGTTTTTAAGATTTATCCCCTGTATCCCCTTCTTCCCGGTTCATTCGCCTTTAGCCGTTAAATCAGCCAGCGGTAACAGGCTCGAAATAATTATTAAAACGGCGATATTCAAGTTTGCTGCTACCAAAATTTATCAATAAACCAACATCAATTTTCGTTGCCTTAAGATAGTTCAGAATTTGTGCAACATGTTCAGGTGCAATTGACTTAACGGCTTTGAGTTCAAGCAACACCTGACCTTCAACAAGAATATCAGCAAAAAAATCACCAACACTCTCACCGCGAAACGACACAGACAAGGGAACCTGAGCCTGAGCGGCCAAACCTTTTTCTCGTAAAGCTACCATCAATGCTTTTTCATAAACGGACTCAAGAAAACCAACGCCGAGTTCATTGCTAACTTCAAAGCAAGCACTAAGGATCAGTGATGTTAACTTTTCGTATTGCATACCTGTTTACTTTCCGAAAAATCAAAAGATCAACTTCTTGCTTTCACAGGGATAAAGGGGATGAAAGGGATAGATCAAAGCCTAAACCAAAAAAAGAGGTTTTGCTTCAAAGCCGTATCCCCTGTATCCCCTTCATCCCTGTTAATCTGCCTTTAGCCGTTAAAGCCCGAAACCTTTGTATTTACGGGGATAAAAATCAAAGGCTCAATGCTTTTGATTCTACGCCTTATCCCTTGTATCCCCTTCATCCCTGTTGATCCGCCTTTAGCCGTTAAAGCCCGAAACCTTTTTATTCACTGGGATAAAGGGGATGAAAGGGATAGATCAAAGCCTAAACCAAAAAAAGAGGTTTTGCTTCAAAGCCGTATCCCCCGTATCCCCTTCATCCCTGTTAATTCGCCTTTAGCCGTTAAAGCCCGAAACCTTTGTATTTACAGGGATAAAGGGGATGAAAGGGATAGGTCAAATTCTAAAATCAGGGCTTTGGTTCTAAGCCTTATCCCCTGTATCCCCTTCATCCCTGTTAATTCGCCTTTAGCCGTTAAAGCCCGAAACCTTTTTATTCACTGGGATAAAGGGGATACAAGGGATAGATCAAAGCCTAAACCAAAAAAAGAGGTTTTGCTTCAAAGCCGTATCCCCTGTATCCCCTTCATCCCTGTTAATCTGCCTTTAGCCGTTAAAGCCCGAAACCTTTGTATTTACAGGGATAAAAATCAAAGGCTCAATGCTTTTGATTCTACGCCTTATCCCTTGTATCCCCTTCATCCCTGTGAATCCGCCTTTAGCCGTTAAAGCCCGAAACCTTTGTATTTACAGGGATAAAAAAGATGAAAGGGATAGATCAGATTCTGAAACGAAAGCAAAAAGATTTTGCTTCAAAGCCTTATCCCCCGTATCCCCTTCATCCCTGTTAATTCGCCTTTAGCCGTTAAAGCCCGAAACCTTTGTATTTACAGGGATAAAGAGGATGAAAGGGATAACTCACAAACCAATAATCTTTTGAACGCTGATCAAATCGGTGACCTTCCCCCTGCCTTGCGGCCCCCCTCGCCTGCCACCTTCCGGCCTGATCACCCCTCTCGAATTTTCCGTTCCTTAACCGCCACCGCCGGGTTGCCGACATAGATTTTGTAAGGTTCGGTGTTTTTTGATACCGAGTTATCTGCTTAAACAAACCTCACTGATTAAATTTGTATGCCCAGAACCGACTCAATCGCAACCTCAACCTTAACGTTGTTCTGGCGCATATAACGTTTAACTTCGGCCACTTTGGCATCAACCAGATAGCGATACCAGAACCCCTGTAAAACATGAAAGGCCGTACCGGCCTGACCGTCAAAAAAACCCAATCGAACAACGTAGCGATAAACAAAATAAACAAACGCCCGCAAGCCTCCGGGCAAGCGGGCATAAACCACTTCTTTCAGCCAGCGCTTGAAGCCAGCCTGATCGCCGCCCCGCAAGCTGGCGACGGAATCATGGGGCATAAAATGAAATTCCAGATTCAGCAAATCAACTGCCTCGCGGCTGGCATATTTGTTGTGTTTATCCGTCCACCAGGTGAGGGAGTTGAGGTTGTCGTCGATCAACTGTTCGGCAAGATTGACAGTTTTACCGGCCACTTTGATATGTTCATCCATCCAGCGGTTTTCGCACTGACCCCGGCCAAAACGAAACAGACGCAACACCCGAATCGGAAATACCCCGCCATGCCGAATCAACCGCCCGCCAAAGGTCATGCTGCGGCCACAATAAATCCCCTCAACCTCCGTACCAAGGCTCGACAAGCTCTGGCGTATCTCGGCGGCAAGTTCCGGGGTCAGGTACTCATCGGCATCGATCCGCAGCACCCAGTCGGTGTCGGCATCCAGTTGGGTCAGTGCCCAGTTGAATTGGGTCGCATAATTCAACCAGGCTCGCTGGATCACCCGCGCACCATGAGCATGGGCAATTTCCAAAGTGCTGTCAGTCGAAAAACAATCCGCCACCCAAATTTCATCAACAACATCTTTCAGGCTGGCAATGCAGCGTGGCAGATGTTGCTCTTCGTTAAGGGTGAGGATAATTGCGGCAGTTTTCATGCGTTCGGTCTTTGCGCGATGGCAATCATCGATTTTGCCAGAGACGGTACACGTCCGACACGAAGAAAACGAATCTGTTGGAACCCGGCTTCACGCAGCAGCTCGCTTAAGGTCGCCATAGACCAGAACTTGATATGCCCATGATCCCAAAGCACTGTGAAATGCTATCCATTTTACCGGTAAGCGCCAAGGCCAAATTTTTCAGATAACCGTGGTAGGGGGTTGAAATTATGGCCGTACCCGCCGGTTCCAGCAGCGAATAGAGTGTTGCGGCAAAATGACGTGGTGCATAAACATGCTCGACAACCTCCAAGCTTGTAACGACGGAAAATTGACCATATTCTGCCGCCAGATCATCATAAGCGGAACCAATCGCCAGCTTTAAATTCGGGTAGTGGTCATGTGCCTGGGCAATGCCCTCGGTCGAGGGGTCGACACCTGTGACGTCCCAACCTTTTTTCGCCAGCAAATTTGCAATGCTGCCATTACCACACCCCAGTTCAAAAATGCGTTTCGGCTCGGGAGACAAACGTTCAAGTTCGTTCAAAAGAGCCGGCACTAGATAAGCGTGACTGCAGTTGAGCTTCGCATTCTGCCAACGATAACCATCAATAGTCGGTTCCGTCATGATGCTGTCCCTTTCAACTCACGCCGTCGTATAAATTTCGCGGGATTCCCGGCCATAATCGCCCAGGGCGCAACATCTTTACTCACCACCGCCCGTGCCCCGACAATGGCCCCTTCGCCAACGGTCACGTTTGGGCCGACAAAAGCATCGGCACAGATCCAAGCTTGATCTTTGATCACAATCGGCGGTTTCAGCAACGGCAAGGCGGGATCGGTGTAATCATGAGTCCCGGCACAAAGATGTACCCGCTGGCTGATAGTGGTGCAGTTACCAATAGTGATAGGCCCCAGGTTATAAATCAGCGCCCATTCGCCTATGGACGATTGATCGCCGATGCTCAGGTTCCAGGGCATATAAATAACGGCTGAATTATAGATATGGGTCTGTTGACCGACCTTGGCACCAAACAAACGCAACAGAAAGCGACGCCAGCCAAAACAGATACGCGGGCTGAAACGAAACAAAGGCACCACCAGACCCCAGGCGACACGGCGCAATTGCTCACTGCGGCGATATTTGGTCGCGCTACGGTTGGCGGTTATATCCAGGTGGTCAGTTGACATATCAATCAAGCCTGACACAAGCGGGCGGCGAACCACCTTCTAAAACCCAGCGATAAGCGGCAATCATCTCGGTCGCAATTTTCGACCAGGAATATTCGGCTTGCATCCATTCGCGCCCCTTTAACCCCATGTCACGCCGCTGCTCGTCGGTTAAGCCCAAGGCCTCACGCAACGCACCCACCAAAGGCTGAACCCCAATATCAACCCACCAGCCGCAGCCTTTTTCAGGCAATTCACGCCAGGGCGTGCCCGTGGTAGTGATCACCGGCACCCCCGCCGCCAAAGCCTCGGCAATAACAATACCGAAGTTTTCGCTGAAGGTCGGCAACACAAAAACGCTGGCCTGTTGGTAAAGTTGCCACTTAGCCTCGCCTTCCACCGGGCCAATACATTGAACCTGTGTGGTCAAACCAGCAGCCGCAATCTGGCTTTGCACTTCAGCTAAGTGCCCGCCTTCGTCCGGCCCGGCAATCACCAGTTTCCAGCCCTGGGGTTTCAACTGTTCCCATGCGTTGATCAGGTTGTTAATACCTTTTATCGGATGAACCCGCGACAGGAACAGGACGATCCGCTCTGACTCAGGTTCGTGGCTCGCGGCATTGGCTGGAACATCAACCCCGTTGGGGATAATCGCAATAGGGTTTTTCAACCCTAACGCACGCAGGTTGTCGGCCTCTTCTTGCGCGGTTGCATGCAGCATCGCAGCCATTTCAATCGCCGATTTTTGCCAGAGCCACCACACAAGTTTTTTTTTCCAGCTTTTGTATTTCAACGCCCAAGGTTCAAGCATACCTCGCGGGCTGATAACATATGGGATACCCAGCTTGCGTGCTGCAGCTGATGAAGAACGGTTGTTCGGCATCCATAAACCGTGGTCATGGATAAGGTGCAAAGTTTCTGATTTATGTAATTGCTGAATACAAAATCCAAATTCAGGCGCATGAAGTATTCCAAGTATGGGCAGCTTTTTCCCGGGAATGTTGTGCAAATCAACAACACCTAAATCAGGCAAAATCCATTGGTCGCGCTGCGTCTGCTCACCAATCACCAGCAAATGCACTTGCTGATTTTGGTGGCCCAAATGGCTGCAAAGGTTCGTAATCGAATGGGATGGCCCACCGGACGAACGATCAATGCTAGCAACTGTTTGCAATACATTCATCAATATAAAATCACCTGATTAACGCCGCATTGGAGACAGTACATTACCTTAATTGATCTTGCGAGGACAAACCATCAACAGCTCAGTAATCGTTCCCACATATCAACAAACACAGCCCCTGCAACACGTTCGTCATACCGCTTTTCAATAATTTTACGTGATCTAACCCCCATCTTAATATTGAGAGTCGGGTTTGTTAGCAGGCGTTCAAAACGGTTAGCCATCAATTTTGCGTCATTCTTGGGTACAAGGTAACCATCTTCATCGTCAACGATAATGCCATCCGGTCCACCACAACGTGTGCAAACAGCTGGCACCGCACAGGCCATAGCCTCTAAAACAACAATCCCCAAACCTTCCTCATCGGAGGGCAGCGCAAAAAGGCTTGCCTTCTGGTAGAGGCTCACAAGATCATCACGCACCGGCCTAGCAATGTAAGTCACGCGTTCACGCAAACCTAATTCATCAACGCGATCCCAAAATTTTCCAGGAGGACCAGATGACCCAGCAAGCACCAAACGTACACTCGAACAGATCTGTGTGGGGAGCAAAGCATAGGCTTCGAGTAACAGACCAATATTCTTTCGCGGATCAGACAGTCGTCCCACACACAAGATATAGGGATCTGTCTTCAAGTCACGCTGGTCTAGAGGATGAAACAGTTCGGCATCAATTCCCGGCGGCGCATAACGCAAATCGACACCACGACCAACATTGATCTGTGTGGCATAGTCCAGCATCCAGAGGTTTTCAACCTGTATGGCATCCACACCACGCAGGCCACGATCATCAAGGCGGTTGGTGATGGTCGTCATATATTTACGCCACAAGTCTTTCATCCCCTGAGCCTGGCGATCTCGCAACCGACGTTCTACTATAGTGCGAGTAGCCACCTGCAACGCCACCGGTTTACCGAGTCCAATTACAGTGTTGGCCCAAGCCGGGGCACCGCAAACAACTTGGATTAAATCGCAATCGATCAGCAAGTCGGATAAAACCTTACGAGGTTGATAACGCTGAAATTCCAGTTCACCCCAATTGGCCCCCACATGGGCATATGAAAGTCCTTCCCATTCGCCGCTTGCGACTTGTGGGGCACGGAACCACGTATCTGGTCGATGCAATAATCGGCTGGTGGACTCATTGCTGGCCATGCACAAAGAAATTAATTTCAATTCGTATCGAGCTGAACTTAGAGCCGCATCTTTAACAAAGCGTGCCACGGCAGAGACGCCGCCGCCATTAGCCAGTGTGGGTACAACTAGCGCGAGTTTATTCATGACGTTTTCTCGAATAACCTTTAATAACAGCTAGACATCCCTTATGAATTCGTGTTTGAATCATCAAACAAATACCCACGATCTTCATCTCTCACCCCCTAACAAAACGTAGCCTAAATATCTTAAATAGCATATAAGATCCAACAACTATCGTTGTCAGAAAAAAAACCGAAAAAGTTGACTGGAACATATAGTCGTCGTACGCAAAGTATGTAAAAAATAACGTAGCATAGACCAGGCGCGCAATCGAAGAGCCTCTTACCAATAGGCTTAAATATAAATAAGCGAACAACATGCCAACTGGAAGGCCAAGTCCTGCCCCAAAAAACGAAAAAATCAAATAAGATTCACCAATCTTGCCAACTGATGAGGCAGCATTAACATTTTTATTCAGAACGTTACTCAAAACAAAATAATTGAAGTACATCCTTTTTGGCTTTTCTTCCCAAAGAAACCGGGGCACGACATTAAGCAATTCGACAATAGATCCAAAATAATAAATACCCTTTTCAATATTTTCATAACCATTAATCATTATAATTAAATTGTCCAGTAGTTCAAAACGGTTAACCAATGAAAATTTTATTTTTTCTGAATAAATCTGACTTAATTCAGGTGAAGTAATTAACGTATTTTCAACAGTTTCAAGATTGACAACATCGAAAACACTACCAGAATATCTAGCAACATAAGAATAAACAGAAAAAAAGTACAAGAAAGAGATAACAACTAGAATAAGATAAAAATTGATTTTTTTTCCAGAAATTGATGTAAAAAAAAGATAGACATACGTCATAACTATAAAATTAGCCTTGGCAGTGGTCATGAAAGACTCAAATGTAATCAAAAAAACGAGCAAAACAACAAAAATGAAATATCGACGTCGGCGGTAGTATGACAAATATAAGAAGATAAAAAGGAGTAGATAGTGAAGGCCAAATGTCCCTACATAGATATTCTCCATTATCGTACGGGTATCGCCCACAGTGCCGAACCCATAGAAGCGACCAGAAAGATACTTATAAATATCAGCATAGACCACAAAAGCGAAGAGGGCCATGGCGAACACTGCAATATGACTTGTAGCTTCAATTTTATCCTTCTGATCCACAAAGGCTTGATATCCATTTGATTTTTTGTTTCTTATTACATATTCGAAACCGACATAGAACATAACAAAATATACCGTAGAATAAATGACTGCGATGACAATTTCATATCCGTTAACACCATAGAGGTGATCGAGGCTCTTCGAACCCAAGAAAGGAAATACTAGGTAGAGTGATTTTAGAGGATAGCTAATGTAATAGTATACGATAAATGGGGTAGCTGGCAGATACCAGAGGCTTTGGCGATGCAACCTGACATATCGAACCAAAAGCCCCGTATTAATTAAGAAAAATATGAAGATTGTCAAGATTTCTAACGCATCAAGACTTTTCATAATTATGTAAGATTTAGTTTATTCAGTCGTTTGCGAATCATTGCTGCCATGACTAAATATACAGGCACCAGAAGCAGGAAATCGCCCAAATCAAATCTGTGCGCGTCCCAACAAATGGCAGTTAAAATTATCAATGCTGCCAGCATCCCACACCATAAAGTAACTGTAGTTCGACCTATCTCCACCTTATATTTGACAACTCCGACGACAACTACCAACACGAGATAAAGGATGTTTGACAGCAAAAAAGCCATACCTACGGCCTCGATGGTAGTGTCTATAAGAAGATAGGTAACTATTACGATGATGATGTTGAACAAAACCTCCGTAACCAGAAAGAGACTCTTGTCAGAATAAGCGAGAAGAAGCATACCATAAACCCATGAAGTCACTTTAAAAAAATCGCCTATTAACATCCAGCGAACAATGTCACCAGAGCGGGTAAATTCTTTCGAATAGAGGATTGCGATAACCTCCTGTCGCAATACAATCATGGTAGCGATAACGGCCACTGCAATGGGGAGAGATAGCATCAGAAAATTATTAACACATTTGCTACGCTCGACTGGTTCAGAAATAGGCGCAAGGGTTGGCAGATAGTATGTCCCGAACGAAGAAAGTAATAACATAATATACATCATGCAAAGAGTCCAAGCCGACTCATACAATCCACCTAAACTGGAACCGCCATAACTAATATAAATCGTCCGAAGGAGTAGCGGTGTGCTTGAACCAACGATCCCCGTAAGCAACAAAGTCAGCGAGTGTTGCAAATGAATCCGCAGGACTCTCTTTCTAAAAGAAGTAATAAGTGCTCGTGTCAACCCCGGAATAGCCCCTATGAACTTCAGGTAAGCGAAAGACAGAATCAACACGACCGAAAAATTGACAGAGAGAAGATAGACGAGACCATCTTGCTCAAAAAATGTGAACAAGGGATAGCAGCAGATCAGCGCAGTAATCGCCGCTGTGATCTGGATTCCCGATAACACGTAAATTCTTTTAAGGCCATTGATGATAGACAAGAAATAGCCAGAAAACATTCCCATCAAGGCGACAATTATGATGGTTACTAGATACTTCTCGTATTCACCAACACCAAAGCTCTCAAAAAATTTCGAATGAAAAGCTAAGGTCACTGCAATTGCCAGCAAGCTAGAAACAATATTTACAGCGAACACAGTTGAAATAACATTGTTCTGCTCATTTCGACTATCGGCCCTTGCCACAAGTCTAATCAGCGAATTGTTGCCATTGAGGCTGAATGTAATGGTCAGCCACTGACATATGTTTCTGATTTGAGCATAAAAACCGAGACCTACAGGTCCGTAATTCACGGCAATAATTTTCGTGACTATCGCCCCAATGCCCATGCAAGCAACGGAAGTCGAACTGGTCGTTAGGAGGATACGGATGATATTCATCTCTAGTAGGGCCTGACAAACCGGCCCAAAAGCTGCGCATTCCACCAAGTGACGGTCAATCGTTTGCCGCGCAAGCCGTCTATTACGCCCCAGAATGGAATAATCGATCGCAGCCGAATCGATCGAACTATAACTCGTGGGAACACATTCAAAGCGTAAAGAATTTTACCGACCCACCCTAGAGGGTAAAAATATACAATGATGGAGTTTCGATGATTCATATAAAGAGACAGCTGAGAATGACGGGACGTGCTCGTACCCGCATCGTGATAGGCACAGGCATCAGGGTAATAGTAACAATAATAGCCCGCTAACTTTAGGCGAATTGACAGTTCAGGCTCCTCATGAAATAGAAATAGCTCCTCATTGAACCAACGCCCCATCTCGACCACTGCTTTTACCCTTGTTATCATAAAGGCCCCTAAAATTGTGTCGCATGGTGTCGGCATTGTGACATCAACGATTTTGTTTTTCCCTCCGTAGCGACTCAAATAAATAGCAGCAGCGTTCAATTTATTGGATTTAGAATACAAAATCCTAGGACCGAGTAGCCCGATAGTTGGATCGGCCTCCATAAAATTAATCATTTTTTCCATCATCCCAGGTTCGATAAATACATCGTTATCAAACCGAACAAGATACTTTGAATCTTTCGAAATTGACTCAGCCGCCATATTAAGTGAACCGGTAAGGCCAACGTGCAACTTATTGGGCAAATATTTTACTACTACCCCCCGACTCGCCATTTTTGTAACTGTGCTGAGAAAAGCTGACTTACTTTTGTTAGTCGCGCAATTGTCAACAATAATTATCTCGTAACAATATTGAGGATATATACCAGTACCGAATTGCTCCAAGCAGGTCAATGTCACTTCGGTAGCACGCCAATTGGTAATAACGAAAGAGAGAAAGGGTGCTTTCATTTTTGGTCAATTCCTAATGCTAGCATAATTACAATTATAGATTTAACCTGAATCAGTGAGTTTACAATCGTAATTTCTTGTTTGATCTTTGACAATTAGCTGATTTTGTTCGTCTTTTTTGCTATAACAGAGGCGCTTCGGAATTCACTCAAGGAGATTTTTCCGTGACGTTCCCGCGGTTCAACATCGAGCAGTCCGACAGCGAATTCTACACCTCCATGTCCGGCGTGGCCCTGGTCGGCATGGCGGTCAACAGGTTCACATCGTTGAACGCGCGGGTCACCAAGGCGGCCCCCTGCAAGGGCGTTGCAGCGGCCGATGTGCTGCGTTGCTATCTCGGCCTGCTCTGCCAGGGCAAGAGCGACTTCGAGGCGATCCGGCCATTTTTTGAGGATGACGAGTTCTTCGCTGCGGCCCTTGGTGTCAAAAAGGCCCCGTCCCCGGAGACCCTGCGTCAGCGAATGGATGCCGTGGCTGAGGCGACCATGCGCATTGTCGACTTCTGTACGGTCGAGTTTCTCAAAAAAGCCAAGGCCGAGCTCTCAACCCTTGAAACCGAGCACATGCCACTGGATCTGGACGTCTTCACCCAGGACAACTCCAACACCAAAAAAGAGGGGGCCTCCTGGACCTATCGCAAGTTCCACGGCTTCGCCCCGATCGCCGCCTGGCTGGGGCTGGAGGGGTGGTGTCTGGAGATCGAGCACCGTCCCGGCTCCCAGCATGCCCAGGAGGGGTTTGTTCCTTTTCTGTTGCGGGTGATTCACAAGAGCCGGCAGTTGACCAAGGCTCCTCTGCTGGTGCGGCTGGACAGTGCCCACGATGCCATTGCGACTCTGGTGGCCCTCAAGGAAGAGAAAATCGACTTCATCGTCAAGTGAAATCCCCGGGGGACCGACGTGCCGGCCAGAGCCAGCGAGGTCTTTGCCCACGGCAAGATGATCAAGCAGGACAAAAAAGGCCGTATCGCCATCATGACGGAAACTGTCGAGCGCTCCTACCAAAACGAGGATGGTGAGGAGCAGACCATCAAGCTGCGGCGCGTGTTGCGGGCCACGGAACGCACCTTCGAAAAAGACGGCACCCCGCTGCTGGTCCCGGATGTCGAGATCGAGGGCTGGTGGACCAGCCTGAGCGTCGCCAAGGACCAGGTGATCGAACTGTACAAAGGACACGCCCTATGCGAGCAGTATCACCTCGAGCTTAAAAGCGATATGGATCTGGAGCGACTGCCGTCGGGCAAGCTCGCCACCAACAACCTGGTCATGCACTGTGCCGGGCTGGCCTACAACATTCTGCGGGCCGTCGGGCAGGTCGGCCTGATGGCCGGCGAACAGCGTCGGCGAGTCAAGCAGCGCCGTCGGCTCAAGACGGTGATTCAGGATCTGGTCTACTTCGCCGGGCGCTTCATCCGTCACGCGAACGCCCTGACATTGCGCTTCAGTCGGCATGCCCATGATCAGTATGACGCCTTCAGCAGAACCTACCGACGGTTCGCTTATGGCTGACCAGAACCAAGACAATCAGGGCATTGGACAAACCCATCATCAGGTTGGGGTCGTCATCGCTCGCCCTGAAACAGACACAGAGAGGCCGCACCCTGTAAAAATCAGCTAAATTGTCAAAGAGCAGCTCCCTCAACCCGGAAACATACCCCGGACGGATGGTGTGAGGCACAAAATCACTCGCGAAAATGACCACGCGAGGTAAGAACCAGGGGTGCGAGCTGCCACCTCACTGATTCAGGTTTAAGCAACTAAGAAGTATAAATCTTCAGAACCTAAAACTTTCACATAGTTAATAATTTATCGATTAAACTGTGAGACAGCAGTGAGGTGAATCAAAGTAGACCGCTCAATTTCATAGTCCCCCGCTCAGCGTAATCAACGATTGAGCGGGCTCGTGAGAAATAATCATTTTCTTTTATTCGACTCAAGGCGTTTTTGATAATATCAGTTCTTAATGTGGGGTGCGACAAGTAGAACGCGCACTTATCTTTCATCTCTTCAAATGTATCGAAAAAAACTGCGTCGTGACCGTCGCGAAAAAAAAGGGATTGTTCCTCTGTTCGATTACTCAACATGAATCCGCCACAGGCCGGGATCTCGAAGGTTTTCATTGAATGGGCACAACCATGCTCGGCTCTAATGAGGTTGAAGACGACTTGAGATCGCGCAATTTCTTTCGCCATTCTCACACCTATACCTTCGCCTTGTCTCCAACTTCGAAAAAGCGGTGATTTTTTTGGAAGGTGATACCAACCGTTGCCAAAAATGGCAAGATTAAAATCGCTCAAAACTGTGAGCCACTGTTCTTGTATTGGCCCCCAACTGCCAAAGTAGGCGCACTCGAAAGCGACATTATTCTCAGACGCCGACGGGTGATGTACGTTTCGATCCCATCCGAAAGGTAGCCACTCGACCCGCTTAGCACCAAGTTGAAAAAAAACTGGCACTAGCGCCCGAGAAAATGTAAAGATGGCGTCGTACTCCGATATAGGTGAAAACATTTGAACGGCACCTGCCCCTGGGATAACAAATGGCGAGTCAGTATAAATATTGAAACACCCATGTGTCGCTAAACCCCGAAGAGTTGCGACAAAATCACCGGTCAATCGCTCACATCTAAATACGATGATGAATTCAGGCTGAAACTGCCGGATTTCGTTGAGTGTCTCTGCCGGATTTAGGTCAGGGGAAAGCCCGCGATAACTGATTCGACTCAACCGCTTAAGGGCACGACGTGCAGATGAAGCGAACAATTTCTGACGTGTCACGGGTAAAACAATAACGTTGTAACCAAGTGCAGTGAAAGCTTTCTTATAGAAGATCTCAATAGAATTATTTGCAGGTACTCCCTGTGAGAGAAGGACTAAACGTTTGCTCATATCGTAGAACCAGTCCTCTCGAAAAATATTGTCTTCTTCAGTCCGTCCTCAAGGCCTATCTTTGGACTCCACCCGAGAGCAATCAGAGCTGAGATGTCTGCACATGACTCCATCTCTTCGTCTGCTCGGTAAGGGACAGCTCCAAATCTCAAAAGCGACCTAGATGAACTCAAACGATGTACCATCTCGGCGAAGTATCGGACTGTTACCGATTCCCCATATCCGACAGCATATTCAACTGATTGTTCGGGACTTTGTGCGCAGAGAACAGTCTGAAAAGCTCTCACGACATCCTTTACATGAATAAAATCTCTACGTTGCTCCCCCTTTGTCAGGTGAATTTCCGGAACGTTGATAAGGCATGAACGAACTAGCCACGTTAAAAATTTAGTTTCGTCATCACCAGGGCCGTAAAAATGTTCGATAACCATATTAATCCAACGAATTTTCCCCGCGCCATGTAACCTTTGGCCCCACTCAGCAAACTGTTTTTTACTCAACGCATATGTGTTCAGTTCACGTGGTAATGAAGTGTCTGTATTTATGAAAAGTCCTGCCCCACCGTCACTGGCTAATTCTAGCAGCTTCAATGGAAAGAGAAGATTTGACTCGATAATATCACTTAATGACTCACCTTTCCTCCCGTAACACGTCGCAGTATGAATTACTGCATCAAAAGGGGCATCCATCAAGAAAGGATCTTCTATTTTATCAGTATCTAAATCGTAAAAAATAACTTTATCTAAACACTCATCAATACGATGAGTGTTAGAAGTACTTCTTTTTAAAATAACTACTTTATGGCCATCTTTTAATAATTCTTTTAAAAGATGGCTACCTAAGTAGCCTGTCGCGCCCGTCAAAAGAAAATTCATAATCAATACAATCTATACAAAGGTCGCCACAAAATCATCAATGACAACGATTTGCTACTCCCAGTCATCAGTCAAAATTCGATCAGGTTCTACGCCCCGTTTCACTAAAAAATCTTTGAAGTAAAAAATCATTTCCGGCGGCCCGGAGATGAAGTAGGCACTCTGTGCAAGGCCAGCGCGCAAAACTTGCTCCGAATCGATAAATCCGGTCTGATTCTGAAAACAGCGGGTCACCAGAAAATCAGGGTTCAGCTGTACGGCTCGTTCAAGCTCATCCGCGTAAAAATCGTGGGCAGCAGACCGCAGTCCCAAAAACAGCTTAGGGCTGCGGTAAGTCGCAAATCGAGGATGAGCAAACAAAGAAAGGAATGGCGTCACCCCCGTCCCCCCCGCAATAAAAACCGTCGATTCGCGCGAGTGCTCCCGAGTAAACAGATCGCCATAGGGCAGTTTGAGCCAGACATCAGATCCGACCGAAAGTTTCTGCGCCATGTGCCCGGTAAATCCCCCCTTGACCGCATAGGTCAGTCGAATCACCTCTTCATCAGGAGCACTCTGCATCGAGAAACAACGCGACTCCGGCCAGGGCTGACTCGGGTCGTAGTCCGCAAGAGCCAGATGCAAAAACTGCCCAGCCGCATAACGTACAGAGCGCCCATGAGGCTTCAAGACCAGCGTATAAACCGACCCCGACTCGCGGATTATAACCTCGGCAACAGTCGCTGAAACTTTCTTGACCATCGCCATCAAGGCAACCTATGCGACCACTGCGGCACGCTGAATGAAATCACGCAAGACCTCTTCAGTGTAATCGAGCATTGCCGACGTTAAACCGGGATAAGTGCCAAGAAAAAAGGTATTGTTCATGATTTTGTCGGTGTTTTGCAGATGATCAGCGATTCGTCCTGGTCGACTCACAAAAGCGGGTTGGCGGGTCATGTTACCGGCAAACAGGTTGCGGGTTTCGATCAGCCTGGCATTCAATTCAGCCGTCAGCTGATCACGGGTAAGGGGTGCATTCTCCTTGACGGTAATAATAAAGCTGAACCAGGCTGGATCAGAACCGGGCGTCGCCTCAGGCAGAACAAAAAACTCTTTCCAGGGCTCGAAAATTTCCAGATAGCGGCGGAAGTTCGCTTTGCGCTGTTCGCAAAAGGCGGGAAGCTTTTCCATCTGGGCGGCCCCGATAGCCGCCTGGATATCGGTCATTTTCAGATTATAGCCGATTTCGGAATAAACATACTTATGATCATAGCCTTTCGGCAAAGTGCCGAACTGCTGGGTAAAGCGCTTGCCGCAGGTGTTGTTTTCGCCACCGGCACAGTAGCAGTCGCGCCCCCAGTCGCGAAACGCGCGCACCAGTTGCGCCAGCTGCGGATCGTTGGTGCAGATTGCCCCCCCCTCACCGGTGGTGATGTGATGCGCCGGATAGAAAGAGATGGTCGAGAGGTGACCGAAGGTGCCGGTTTTTTTGCCTTTGTAGGTGCTGCCGAAGGCATCGCAGTTGTCCTCGATCAGCCATAAATCATGCTGTTCACACAGCTCTACCACTGCATCCAGATCAAACGGATTGCCCAAAGTGTGGGCCAAAAAGACGCCGCGGGTTTTAGGTGTGATGGCCTTTTTCAGCATGTCGATATCAATATTGTAAGTCGGGATGGAAACATCAACATAGACTGGCACCAGGCCATTTTGCAGAATCGGGGTAATGGTTGCAGGAAAGCCGGCTGCCACAGAAATCACTTCGTCTCCGGGCTTCAAGCGACGCTCGCCGAGTTTCTCGGAGGTCAGCGCGGAAAAGGCCAGCAGATTGGCCGATGATCCTGAATTGGTCAGCAGCACCTCGTCAATATCAAGGAAATCAGCTATTTTTTCGGCGAATTCCTCGGAAAAACGCCCTTCCGTCAACCAGAAGTCGAGGGATGCCGAAACCGCATTTTTGACCTCGTGAGCATCAAAAACCCGCCCCGCATATTGAACCCGTGAACGACCGGGGACAAAGTCCCTCGCACTGTTTTTTGTTGTCTGGTGGTCTGTAGTTGCAGTCATAACCAGTGAGCGTAACACCTGCTCCAAAAACTTGTCAGTAACGGCTGCCAGGGTCTTAACAATCAGATCCTTTGACAACAGATAGGCTTTATCCAGATGCAGTTTCGACGCGAACGGCAGAGGCTCACCGGAATAACATTCATTAGACAACTCCAACACTTGACCAAAGCTGCGGGCGTTGCTGGTGGTAATAAACAAGACCTTAAGATCACCATAAGCGTCCGGCTCGCTGACCACCAGTGCAGGTCTGGATTTGTTGCCGGACAGATCGGTAAACGGGAAAGGTATTTTGACAATTTTTCCGCTAAATTTCATTCCAGACATCCTCGCTGGCGCTACCGAGGACTTCCCTGACAAAGCCCCCCTGCTCTTGAATCGCCGTATAGTCGATCTGATCCGCATCAACGGGAAGAACAATCAACTCAAAGACTTTGCCCATATCCGCGGGCACTTGAATATGCAGAAATCCGTTTTGATCCGTTTCTTTAATCATCCGAATGGCTCTCATCATATCTCCTTTTTTGAAGCTTGAAACTTTTCCAATTGTTGCAGGCAGACTTGGCGCATATCTTCATTTTGACGATAGGCCTTTGTCCACTGGATGATGCTCTCAAGTGCCTGAGTCAGAGTCCAACGTGGCGCCCAACCGAGCATTGCACTGGCTTTGGAAATATCCAGTTTGAGATAGCCGGCTTCATGCGGGTGTTCACCTGCATCAATTTGATAGCTTGCGCTTTCCCCCCATAGCTGACAAAGCTTTTTGACAATCCATTCAACGGGGCGAGCATCCTCTGCAATAGGGCCGAAATTCCACGCTTCGGCATAGGGCACTCCGTCAGTATACAGTTTTTGCGCTAGAAGCAGATAGCCGGAAAGGGGCTCCAGCACATGCTGCCAGGGTCGAATAGCGTGGGGATTTCGAATTCTGATCGTTTCACTCGCCAGCAGGGAGCGCACACAATCACAGATCAGTCGGTCAGCTGCCCAGTCACCACCACCGATCACATTGCCGGCCCGCGCCGAAGCCAGGGCAATGCCGTGCTGTGCGTAGTCTTTGGCGTTGAAAAAGGACTGGCGATAGGCCGCCGTGACCAGTTCAGAACACCCCTTGCTGCTGGAATAGGGATCATAGCCACCCATGGCCTCATTTTCACGGTAGCCCCAGTGCCATTCACGGTTTTCGTAGCACTTATCTGTGGTCACATTCACCACCGCCCGCACCGAAGGTACCTGACGAACCGCCTCCAGCAAGTGAACCGTCCCCATAACATTGGTGGAATAGGTTTCTACGGGGTTGATATAGGATTCACGTACCAGGGGCTGGGCGGCCATGTGGATGACGATTTCGGGGGCAGCTTGTAGCAGGGCCCGGTGCAAGGCAGCAGCATCGCGAACATCGGCAACGGTGGAATCGACGTTTGCGCCGACACCGGCCAGCTCATAAAGACTTGGCTGCGTTGCTGGGGTCAGGGCGTAACCGCTAACCTTCGCTCCGAGAGAGTGCAGCCAGAGGCACAGCCACGACCCTTTAAAACCGGTATGCCCAGTGACGAAAACGCTCCTGCCGTGCCAGAAGTTCCCGACCATCATTATGACTTGTCCCAGAGAACCCAAGGTGCCTGTTCTTTTTTGAGTAACTCTTCGAGGTGCAGTTTATCGCGCAGGGTATCCATCGGCTGCCAATAGCCATGGTGGCGATAAGAAACCAGTTGCCCGTCCCGGGCCAGGTTTTCCAGCGGGTCGCGTTCCAGGATGGTCGCGTCGCCAGCGATGTAATTGAAAACTTCGGGCTGCATGACAAAGAAGCCGGCATTGATCCAACCTCCGTCGCCTTCGGGCTTTTCCTGAAAAGAGGTGACCAGACCACCGTCACCAAACTTCAAAGCACCGAAACGGCCACTCGGCTGAGTCGAGGTCACCGTGACCAATTTACCACTTTGCTGGTGAAAATCGACCAGTGCCGGGATGTTGATATCACCGACCCCGTCACCATAGGTGAGCATGAAGGGTTTTTCACCCACATAGGGTTGAATACGCTTGACCCTGCCCCCCGTCATAGTTTCTCCACCCGTATCGACCAGAGTCACCTTCCAGGGTTCGGCACTGTGATCATGGATGACACGTTGGTCGCCATTGCGAAAGTCAAAGGTAATGTTGGATTCATGGAGAAAATAATGGGCAAAATACTCTTTAATCGCATACCCCTTGTAACCAAGGCAGATAATAAAATCATCAAATCCATAAGTGGAATAAATTTTCATGATATGCCAAAGAATCGGTCGTCCCCCGATTTCTATCATTGGCTTGGGTTTAAGGTGTGATTCTTCACTGATTCTGGTGCCGAGCCCGCCGGCTAGAATGACGACTTTCATAACTGACCCACCTCTCTTGTTAAATTCCAGACCCGTGAAGAAACGGAAATCATCCTCCGAGGGCCCCTCAATTGTAGTTTTACATGGTGCCACGATGCGATAGCATACCTGAATAACCCACCGTCAACATTTCCTGCCCCACCCGAAGTCAGTCGAACACCGCTTCCTGCAACACAAAATATTCGGTCAGTATGCATTTATGAAAGTGCACCGTAGCGATCAAATTCACCTTGCCGTACAACGGCAACAGAAACGGTCTTTATGTGTTAAATAATCTGGCAGGAAATCGTAGGGCATGCCCCCCCAGAAGGCGAAAAAGACATGTTACATAGCTAATTCTTGGAAATCTAAGTCAGAAAAATAGCGATGTCAAGATAAACTCCTACACTACAGCAATTCTCATTATGGAAAATCCCGGCCGAAATAATCTGCTGGACAAAAGCCCGCCATTTTGCTACAACAGCGTGGGAGAGGTATCAACAACCTAGCGGAACGGCAAATGGCAGACTCATTTCAGCAGCGCAAAACCGGCCTGACCTTCAGTGCGTTGATTGACGATCTGCGCGATTTGATGCGTCAGTTTCCGGACAAACGTACCGGCAAAAATCGTACTTACTCCATAGAAGATGTGGCTCTGGCGGCTTTTTCCGTGTTCTTTACCCAAAGCCCGTCCTTTCTGGCACACCAGATCGCCATGACAAAAAGCCGGGGCTTAAGCAACGCCCAAACCCTGTTCGGACTCAGCAAGATCCCTTGCGACAATCATATCCGCGATCTGCTGGATCACGTTCCGGCGACGCAGATCTTTCCGATGTTCGACAGAATCTTTCACGCCCTGCATGAGCAGGGGCATCTGCAAGCGTTTCAGGTTCTGGATGGCCAACTGCTCGTGGCGCTGGACGGCACCCAGTATCACAGTTCAACCAGCATCCATTGTGACCAATGTTCAGTGACCCAGCATCGCAACGGACAAACCACCTACAGTCATGCGGTGGTCACTCCGGTGATTGTCGCACCAGGGCAGCGCTATGTTCTGCCCCTGGCACCTGAATTCATCACGCCGCAAGATGGCCACCAGAAGCAGGATTGCGAGAATGCCGCAGCCAAGCGCTGGCTGAGTCAGTACGCCAAAGGCTTCCAGGGTCATCAGATCACCGTGCTGGGGGATGACCTCTACAGCCGCCAGCCCTTGTGTGAACAGATCCTGGCCGCCGGCTGGAACTTTCTCTTTGTCTGCAAGCCCACGTCTCACAAAACCCTCTACGAGTGGCTGGAGGGACTGGAGAGACTCGGCGGGATTCACACACTGACCCGGCAGCGGCGCAAGGGCAAACGCAAGACGTTGGACACTTACCGCTTCGCCAGTCAATTGCCGCTACGCGATGGTGACGCTGCGCTGACCGTTGATTGGTGCGAACTGACCACCACCGATGAAAACGGCAAGGTGCTCTATCGCAATGCCTTTGTCAGCAATCATACCATCACCGCCGACAA
>Ga0210030_1001093_pt1 | contig 19555 bp, 14 predicted proteins | sample CryGeymeta201523_FD_183986 | JGI IMG/M metagenome (GOLD analysis project Ga0210030, IMG submission 183986) | Groundwater microbial communities from Crystal Geyser aquifers in Utah, USA - Crystal Geyser metaG 2015-23 (SPAdes) (version 2) | ecosystem: Environmental > Aquatic > Deep subsurface >...
AGGGTTCAAGGGGTCAAGTGAAATACTGATACCGGTAAACCGAGTACAAGAACGCAAGCAAAATTTCCAGAGAAAAACACTGGAACCCTTGAACCCTATGACCCTCGGCCCCTTATGTTTTCAGCATTTCACTTGATCCCTGGAATCCTTGACCCCTTGACCCCTGATGTTTTCACCCACTCTTTTGGAGATGAACCCCATTTTTTTAATTGTCTGCACATTGACAATGGGAGATCCGATCATTATATTTTAAAAGAATTCAAGTTTTGCAGGGAAACGCTTGCGGCGTATTTTACAAATAAGGAGAAACCTATGGGTAAGATTATCGGAATTGATCTCGGAACAACCAATTCGGTGGTTGCCATTATGCAGGGTGGAGAACCGGAGATCATCACCAACGAGGAAGGCGGGCGGACCACGCCATCCGTGGTGGCCTTCGGCAAGGATGGGAGCATCATGGTCGGGCAGGTGGCCAAGAGACAGTCTGTGACCAATCCGGGAAATACCGTCTATTCCATCAAACGCTTTATGGGTCGAAAGTATCATGAAGTGAACGAAGAGATGAAAATCGTTCCTTACAAGGTGGCCAAGACACCGAATGGGGATGTGGTGGTGGAAGTGAAAGGGAAGGAGTTTGCGCCGCCGGAGATCTCCGCCAAGATCCTGCAAAAACTGAAAAAGGCAGCGGAGGAGTTTCTGGGAGAGACCGTGAAGGATGCCGTGATCACCGTTCCGGCCTATTTTAATGACAGCCAGAGACAGGCCACCAAGGATGCCGGCACGATTGCCGGTCTGAATGTGAAGAGGATCATCAATGAACCCACGGCAGCGGCCATGGCTTACGGCCTTGATAAGAAGAAAGATGAGACCATTGCTGTCTATGATTTCGGCGGCGGTACCTTTGATATTTCCATCCTCGAAGTGGGGGATAACATCATAGAGGTCAAATCAACCAACGGGGATACCCACCTGGGAGGGGATAACCTGGACCAGAGGATCATTGACTGGCTGATTGCAGAATTCAAGAAAGACCAGGGGATCGACCTGAGCAGGGACCAGATGGCCATGCAGAGGCTCAAGGAGGCGGCCGAGAAGGCCAAGATTGAGCTCTCCACGGTTCAGGAAACGGATATCAACCTCCCCTTTATCACGGCGGATGCCTCAGGACCCAAGCATTTGAATTTCAAGCTCAGCCGTTCCAAATTCGAACAACTGGTCGAAGATCTGATCGAAAAGAGCAAGGGGCCCTGTCTCAAGGCCCTTGCCGATGCAAAGATCAGCGCCAAAGACGTGGACGAAGTGGTTCTTGTCGGGGGGATTACAAGGGTACCCAAAGTTCAGCAGCTGGTCCGGGATATTTTTGGGAAGGAGCCCCACAAGGGGGTCAATCCGGATGAGGTGGTGGCCCTGGGCGCGGCCATCCAGGGAGGCGTCCTGGCCGGGGAGGTGAAAGATCTCCTGCTCCTCGACGTGACGCCGCTCTCACTGGGTATCGAGACCCTGGGCGGAGTCATGACCAGGCTGATCGATCGGAATACCACCATTCCGACCAAAAAGAGCGAGAAGTTCTCTACTGCGGAGGACAATCAGACCAGTGTGGAGATCCACGTGCTTCAGGGGGAGAGGGAGATGGCCCTGGACAACCGGACCCTCGGAAAATTTCATCTTGTAGGGCTGCCGCCGGCGCCGAGAGGCATGCCGCAGATCGAGGTGACCTTCGATATCGACGCCAATGGGATCGTCAATGTCTCGGCCAAGGATCTCGGAACAGGAAAGGAGCAGCAGATTACGATAACGTCATCCAGCGGTCTCTCCGAGGAGGATATCAAACGGATGGTCGCTCAAGCCGAAGAACATGCCGCGGAGGATAAAGGGAGGCGTGAGAGTATTGAGATCCGGAATCGTCTGGATTCCCTGATCTACAGCACAGAGAAGACCATCAGCGAGAACAAGGATAAGATTCCATCTGCGGATCTTAAAGAAGTTGAAGAGGCCATTCAGGAAGGGAAGAAGGCCATGGAATCCGCAGATATGGACAAAATGAAACAGGCGACCGACCGGATGACCAAGGCGTCGCATAAGTTTGCAGAAATCATTTATCAACATCATGCCAAGCAGCCGTCGGCCGAGACCGAGTCTCAGCCGTCATCCGGAGGGGACAAGGCCCCGCAGGAGGAGGGTGAGGTGGTTGATGCCGAATTTGAAGACGAGAAATAATCCGACCGGGAGGAAAAGGCATGTATTTAAAAAAATGGGAGCCCTTCAAGGATCTGATGTCTATACAGGAGAGGATGAACCAGCTCTTTGATGATACCCTCTCCAAAAGGAACGAGGGGACTGAGGAGTTCTCCAAGGGGAACTGGTCTCCACCGGTGGATATCTATGAGACCGCAACTCACGTGGTTCTCAAGGCGGAAATCCCCGGCATCTCTCAGGACGATATTGACATCAAGATCGAGGACAATGCACTGGTTTTAAAGGGAGAACGCAAGTTTGAGAAGCCGTCCGACGATGAGACCTATTACCGGATTGAGCGGTCCTATGGAAACTTCATGCGATCCTTTACCCTGCCCAACAGCGTGGACCAGAGCGGGGTTAAGGCCACATACGAAGCCGGGATACTCAAGATCGTCATGCACAAGAAGCAGGAGAAGAAGCCCCATAGCATCAAGGTCGAAGTGAAATAATCTTATGATGTTCAGGGCTCCAGGAAGGATGATGAAGGACCTGGTCAATCTTTTCATGTTCCCGTTGGCATGAGAAAGACAAGATGAGAACATGGCAAAAAAAGATTACTATGAGATCCTTGGTGTTTCGCGAAATGAGTCACCCGATGAGATCAAAAAGGCTTACAGGAAGCTCGCCAGGAAGTATCATCCGGATGTGAATGTGAATTCCAAAACAGCGGAGTCCCGGTTTAAGGAAATTTCCGAGGCCTATGATACCTTAAGCGACCCCGATAAGAAAAAGAAATACGACCTTTTTGGACACCAGGCCGCCCGCTCTGATTTTGATCCCACACGGGCCTATTCCCATGATGGTCCCGGCTTTGAAGGATTTGATAACATTTTCAGAGGAGAGGGCGCCGGGTTCCAGGATATTTTCAGCGATCTCTTCGGCGCCGCACACAGGGGCCGGCCTGCCGGACCGAGAGCAGGTCATGACGTTCAATATTCCATGGAGATCTCCTTTGAGGATGCGGCCAGAGGGATGAAGACCTCGCTCAACCTGAATCATGAAAAAATCTCTGTAAAAATTCCTCCCGGAGTAGACTCAGGTTCTAAAATCCGTCTTCCAGGCAAGGGAGGGCCAGGGATCAGCGGAGGTCCTCGGGGAGATCTTTATATTGTGACCCAGGTCCGGCCCCATCCCTATCTTGAAAGAAAAGGGGACCATATCTACCTTGAAGTCCCTGTTAGTTTTGCTGAAGCCATCCTGGGTGCGAAGATCCGGGTTCCTACGATTGAGGGAATGATCCAATTGACCATCCCGCCGGGGACACAGAGCGGTCAGAAGTTGAGAATTGCCGGAAAGGGGTTTCCGCATCTGCGGGGCGGAGGCAGGGGAGACCAGTTTGTGGTGATCAAGATCACCGTCCCCAAAAAAGTTGATACAAGATCCGAGCAGCTCATCAGGGATTTTGAACGGTTGAATCCGGAGGACCCGAGAAGCAAATTGAAATGGTGATATGCCTAAGGAATGAAGGGTCAACCGTGGGCAGCATGTTGACATCGAGGTGATCTGTGAGGTTTGATCGTTTTACATTGAAGGCGCAGGAGGCCGTTTCCGAGGCCAGATCCATTGCCCAGCGGCACGGACATCAGCAGGTGGATGGTGATCATCTGTTGATGGCCCTGATCCGTCAGGATGGGGGGGTGGCGGCGCCGATACTTCAGCGCCTGGAGATCTCGCCCGAAAAAATAGAGGGTGAGGTCCGGGAGATGATCGAGCGAAAGCCCCAGGTGCACGGCCCGGCCGCCATGGATCAGATCTACGTTACGCCTGAACTCAATCAGGTCTTTGAATCGGCCATGGCTGAAGCCGGAAGATTGCAGGATGAGTTTATCAGCACGGAGCACCTGCTCCTCGGCCTGGCTGAGAAGGGCGGAGAGGCGGGCAGGCTCCTAAAGAAATACCGTGTTACCCGGGACCGGATGCTCACCGTTCTGAAGGATATCCGGGGCTCTCATCGCGTCACGGACCAAAATCCGGAGGAGAAGTATCAGGCATTAAAGCGCTACACCCGTGACCTGACCGAGGAGGCCCGGAAGGGTAAACTGGATCCGATCATCGGCCGGGATGAGGAAATCCGCCGAGTGATTCAGGTTCTCTCCAGAAGGACCAAGAACAACCCGGTTTTGATCGGAGAGCCGGGAGTCGGGAAGACCGCCCTGGCCGAAGGGCTTGCCCAGCGCGTGGTGGCCGGCGACGTCCCGGAGAGCATTAAAGACAAGCGTGTCCTGGCCATGGACCTCGGAGCGCTGATCGCGGGGACCAAATACAGAGGTGAATTTGAGGATCGTCTGAAAGCGGTCTTGAAGGAGATTCACGAGGCAGAGGGGCGGGTGATTCTCTTCATTGATGAGCTGCATACGCTGGTAGGGGCAGGCGCCGCTGAAGGGGCCATGGATGCCTCCAACATGCTCAAACCGGCGCTGGCCCGGGGAGAACTCCGATGCGTGGGCGCGACCACCCTCGATGAGTACCGCAAACATATAGAAAAGGATGCGGCCCTGGAGAGGAGGTTCCAGCCGATCATGGTAGGAGAGCCTACCGTTGAAGATTCCATTTCCATCCTCCGGGGGCTCAAGGAACGCTACGAGGTGCATCACGGGGTCAGGATACAGGATTCTGCGCTGGTGGCCGCAGCCGTACTTTCTCATCGTTACATCACGGACCGTTTCCTGCCGGACAAGGCCATCGACCTGATTGATGAGGCCGCCTCCCGCCTTAAGATGGAAATTGACAGCATGCCTATTGTCCTGGATGAGGTGGAAAGAAAAATCCGTCAATTCGAAATCGAACGACAGGGACTGATGCGTGAAAAGGATCCCGCCTCCAAAGAGCGAATGGAGAGAATCCAGCAGGAGGTCAAAGGACTGCAAGAGAAGCAGGCAGGCCTCAAGGAACAGTGGACGGCGGAGAAGGGCGCCATCCAGACGATCCGGTCCATCAAAGAAAAGATTGAGCAGGCCAGGATCGAGGAAGAGAAGGCGGAACGGGAAGGTGATCTTTTGAGGACCTCGGAACTCCGTTACGGCGCCTTGGTCGAGTTGCAGAAACAGCTTAATGCTGCAAATGATCATCTCCAGTCCATCCAGAAAGATGGAGGATTGCTCAAAGAGGAGGTCACTGAAGAGGATGTGGCCGGGATCGTGGCCAAGTGGACGGGGATCCCTGTCACAAAGCTTATGGAGGGCGAACGGGAGAAACTGCTTCGGATGGATGAGGTGCTTAGAAAGAGAGTAGTCGGCCAGGATCAGGCAGTCAAGGCCGTATCGGATGCCGTGCGAAGGGCCCGATCCGGACTTTCGGACCCGAAACGCCCCATCGGCTCCTTCATTTTTCTGGGTCCGACCGGCGTGGGCAAAACCGAACTCACCCGGTCTCTGACCGAATTTCTGTTTGATGATGAAGATGCCATGACCCGGATCGACATGTCTGAATATATGGAACGTCATACCGTGGCGCGCCTGATCGGAGCGCCGCCCGGCTATATCGGTTATGAAGAAGGAGGGCAGCTTACCGAAGCGGTCAGAAGGCGGCCCTATTCCGTGATTCTTCTGGACGAAATCGAGAAGGCCCACCCCGATGTCTTTAATCTTCTTCTGCAGGTTCTCGATGACGGGCGGTTGACCGACTCCCATGGCCGTACCGTGGATTTTAAAAACACCGTGATCATCATGACCTCTAATATAGGGAGCCAGCATATCCGGGGCATCACAGAGTCCTTGGGGAAAGAAGCGTATCAAAGGAATTACGAGTCTATGAAGGAACTCGTCCTCAAGGAACTTAAGGGGGCCTTCAAGCCTGAGTTTCTCAACCGGATCGACGAGGTGATCGTATTTCATGCGCTGACCCAAGAGAACATCCTCGAGATTGTGGACCTGCTGATCCAGCGTCTGAACCTCAGACTCAAGGATTCCGGTCTGCAGATTCATGCGACGGATCAACTCAAGGTCAAGATTTCAGAGATGGGGTATGACCCCCTTTATGGGGCCCGGCCGCTGAAACGGACCATTCAACAGGTCATAGAAAATCCCCTTTCCCAGGAAATCCTGACTGGGGGTTTCACCAAAGGAGATACCCTGCTTGCAGACTGGGCTTCCGATCGTATGGTCTTCAAGAAGAAGACGATAGGAGAGCCGGTATCATCGGGGCAATCAATCAAAGAATAACAACAGTCCGGAAGGAGAGGTGAGAAATAAGATGAGATTTTTGTATAGTCTGAATCAAGGCGGGCCAGGAGGGTTTTCTGGTTTCTTTATCCTTCAAGGGAGCCTTCTGATCCTATTGGGGGTTCTGATTCTTCTTTTTCCAGCCTTGCTTCAAGTGATGGTGGCCGCCTTCTTCATCCTCATCGGTATCCTGGTTCTTGGTTTCGGATTGACGATTCGAAAGATTGAGAAAGGACGTCCAGACCGTCATGATTCCTTCTATAATATATAGAATATAAACGGTTACGGCATCTTTTTCCATATCAGCATTCTGATCATTTCAGCGGCAAACCATTTATTCGCGTCACGAGAAAAGTGGAAAACTTTTTCCCTTTTTGTGTAAAAGTTTTCACATAAAAAGTATATTTTCCCCTCCATCAAACCTTATATTTAGCCGGACTTATCATCAGCTATTGAGATAATCTGTTTAATTCATTGATTTTTAAAGTTTTCTACTTTTTTAGTTACTTTATTGATCTTAGGCATAGTTTTTGCTTAATAAAAGGGGAATATCCAAACTGATAAGATATTTATAGTTGACATTTCAGGAGATGAGATGATAAAATTCAAACAATAAGTTTTAACTTATAAAAATATTGGCGGTTTTATGTTTTTTTCTTTCCGACGTTTAAGATAATGAATGCTGCCGAAATTGTTTTTAAAAAACATAAAAGTTTAATTTTTTCATCAAGATAGAGTATGGATCATGTAATTGAGAGGGCGAAGCTGTATCTTAAAGACAGCACACGGAAAAATAAGATCTTGTTAAGTGAACCATTCGCTTTTAAGGCCGGATGGTTCTTTCATATGGAGCGTATGTATGAAGGCCGTAATTTTAGCAGGTAGTCCAGGAACAGCAATCTTCCCCCTTGCAAACTATTATTCCAAACTTTCATTTCCCGTAGCCAATGAGCCGATCATTTACCATCTCCTCTCTTTTTTAGAAGCCAGTCATATTTCAGAGGTCATGGTTGTCTTGTCGGGACATCCAAGCGGGGGAGGTTCCATAGGCCGTCTATTTAATGATGATCGAATAGAGGGCATGAAGGTCTCGGTCTTTGAAGAAAAGCGGCCGAGGGGAACCGCGGGATGCTTAAAAGAGGTTGCCGGATTCATAGGATCTTCGCCTTTTCTGGTGATCAGCCCGAACGTATTTACGGGCCATCTTGATTTGTCAGAGGCGTTTTCAGCTCACCATACCCAGAAGGCTGCGGTTACGGTTGTGGTTGAGAAAAGCAACGGCTTTAAAAAAAGTTTGGAGAATATAGAGGTTGGGAAAGACGGTCGTATAAAAAGATTTCATATCCTGCATCCGTCACGGGATCAACGGCGGATCCTGCTTCCTGCAGGGTTTTACATCTTTAATCCGATCGTGCTGGATCATATTCCCGATAAGGGGTATATGGATATCAAAGAACAACTCATTCCTGAACTGGGCCATAAAGGTTTTCGAATCTACGCGTATGAGCTGTCAAATCCCGTAAAAAAGCTCGACAGTCTCAGCGATTATTTTCAACTGAACAGGGATCTTCTTTCCAATGGGTTTATGGGCGGCAATCATAACGGGAGTTCCAAAAGTGAGATCATGGAAAGGGTCTGGGTTGGTAAGAACGTGAGAATCTCGCCTAAGGCATATTTATTGGGACCTGTGGTCATCGGCAGGAATTGTACCATTGAGGATTATGCACAAATCATCGGTCCTGCAAGCATTGGAGACGGAACTCGCATTGGGAAGGACGTTCTGGTGCGTGAAAGCATTATTTGGGAGAAAGCGGAATTATCGTCTAATTCCCGAATAGAGCATAGTCTTATAGGAGAAGAGGTCGTTATCCGGGAAGATGAACGAGTGAAGAATACGATTGTGATTCAGGACAACAGGTTTCATCAGAACTTCAATATCTCATCATCAGAGCATGGGCTTGATGGTTTGAATCACTGCGGGACCGATTTGTTCAGCGCGTCTTACAAACGCTGGAAATACGGGGCTTATCTGATATTCAAAAGGTTGTTTGATCTTTTTGTGTCTTTTTTATGCCTGTTTACTTTTCTTCCGATCTTCCTTATAATAGCCGTCTTGATTAAGATCGACTCTCCCGGCCCGATGATATTCAGGCAGAAAAGATGCGGGAAAGACGGGAAAGAATTCAAGATGTACAAGTTCAGAACCATGGTCAAGGATGCAGAGAAGTTACACGATGAAGTCTTGGGTAAAAACATTTTGGATGGTCCTATGTTCAAGATGAAAAGAGATCCCAGGATAACGAACGTAGGAAGGTTCTTGAGGAAAACAAGCCTTGATGAGCTTCCCCAGTTGTTCAATGTGCTGAAAGGAGAGATGAGCCTGGTGGGGCCCAGGCCGTTGGCCATGGAGGAAATGAAATTCAGCCCGAGCTGGAGGGATTTGAGGTTGAAAGTGAAACCCGGCATCACGGGGCAATGGCAGGTCAGCGGCCGAAGCGGAACACTTTTCGATGGCTGGATCAGACATGATATAGACTATGTGAAGAATCAGTCCACATGGCTTGACTTGAAGCTCCTGATGAAGACGATTATTATGGTTTTTAAAAGAGAAGGGGCCTTTTGAATGAGAAACATATTAACGGCTCTTACGGTCTTGATCATGTTATTGATGTTTACGGGGTGTGCAAAAAACAAAACAGCCGTTCATCCTGGCGATATTGAAAAAAAACAAGAAACTGTTTCGGACGAGAAGCTTAGAGTATCCGAATTTACCCTCGGCCCGGGCGATCAACTGGAGATAACGGTCTGGGGCGTCGAGGATATGGACAGAAAGATACTGGTCGGCCCGACGGGTTTCATCTCCTATCCGTTTGTTGGGGACATCCAGACGAACGGTATGAGTATATTCCAGTTAAGGGACAGGATTGCCGACGGCCTCGCCGACTACTTTCTCAATCCCAAGGTGAGCGTCAATATTTTATCTTCCAAAAGCAAGAAGATCTATGTATTAGGAGAAGTGGTGAGGCCCGGGATATTCCAGATGACGGGCGCCAACTCATTAATAGAGGCGATCTCCATGGCCGGCGGATTCACCCAGGATGCCAAGGAGCAAAACGTCCTTCTTGTCCGAGGAGGCCTGGTTGCCCCGGTACTCCGCTCTCTTGATCTTAAAGCGGCCTTGCGGGAAGGGGATTGGTCGCAGAATATTCTGCTTAAAGCGGGAGACATCGTCTATATTCCAGCATCGACCTTTGCCGATACGGAACGCTTTTTCAAACGTATTGCGAGTATCATCTCACCTATTGTCAACCTGGAAACAGGCATCGTACTCGAACCCACCGTTGAAAATGTCTTCCATGGAGAGGATGTCGGGAACGCAGTGGTCATTACCCCGAAGTGATGTAATAAAAGTTTGATATATAGATAGGCGTAGTCATATCTTGAAAATGTCATTCAGAGGGTATTTTTTTTTGCATCATCAGGAAAGTGAGACAATAAGCCTATGGAAATGAGAGCATATTGGGAAATCCTTTTGAGAAGGAAGTGGATCATCATCATATCCGTTTTGCTCTTGCCGCTGCTGACCTTCGTGATTCTCATCCTCTTGCCGCCTGTTTATCAAAGTAAGGCTAAACTCCTGATCAATTTAACCAACTTCAAGCAGATGTTCATAAAAAATGTGCCTCCACATCTCGGGCAGATTACGTTTACCGATAAGGATAAGATCATGAATAGTATTGAGGCGGCCATTGAAAGCACGCCGGTGGTCGGGAAAGTGATCGAAAAGTTGAATCTGCAAGACAGCAAAGGGGACCTGTTGAAACTGGATAACTTTATTGACCCTTCGATCACGACCATTCTTTTCAAAAAAAGAGGGGTGGACATTGAAAACATGAGCGCCACGGAGATATTTGAAATCAGGGGTTACTCTGCGACGGGTTCCGAGGCAAAGCTGATCGCCGATGAGGTGATTCATCATTTCTCAACAGAAATGGCCGACCAATATCGGAGGCAGATGGCGGAAATCAGAAAGGTTTTGGAAAAACGGATTATGGAGGTAGAAGTTCAACTGAAAAGGGAGGAAAAAAGCATTGCGGAATTTAAGACCGCTAATCAACTCTATGATGTAACGACTCAGACCAGTATGATGATTTCTGAGATCAAGGATCTTGAAACCGAAAGAGACAAGGCCTCGCGTGCGTTTGAGCAGTCCAAGGCGAGTCTGAAGAATCTGCAGGAGGCCTCATGGCTGAACCAGCAAAATCTTGGAGATATGACTTCTCATCAATCGGACAACACGGTTATCAGTGGTTATAAGGAACAATTGGAGAAGCTTGAAACCAGTCTGGCAAAAATGATAAAGGAAAAAACAGATGAGGATCCGGTAGTCAAAATTACGAAGCATCAGATCGATCTTGTGAAAGAGAATATCAGAAAGGAAATCTCGAAGAATATTGCTTCACAGTTTTCATCCAGGTTGTCTAATTCCTTGGTGACAGGGTCATCATCCTTTTACAACACACTTTCAACAAGGTATGCAGATATTATCATTTCGTTAGTGGAAATCGAGACCGGGAAGAAGATTCTGGATACCCAGATCAATTCGAAACAGGAGTCGCTTAGAAATATTACGGAAAAAACGACAAAGTTGAGTGAGTTACAAAGGCGGGCAGATGACTTGAAAACAGTATATAATTCCATATTTCTCGATCTGGAGACCGTGAGGAACACTTCAGATTTGGACCTGACCAATGCCATGGTTGTTCAGCCGGCAGATCCTGGAAAATATTATTTTCCTCATACGTTTGATGACTATGAAATTTATCTTGGGATCGCCGCTGTTGCCGGCATATTTCTGGGAATATTTTTTGCGTTCCTTTACGATTACCTCGATCGTACCCTTAAAACTCTCGATGAAACCAAGAAGGTCCTCAATCAGGGAATCGTTGTGAAGTTTCCCAAAGTCAAAAGATCGCAATTGAACATTCTTGAAACGACTCAGTCTCCATTTACCGAGCCTATTTATAATTTTTTTACACAAGCGAACGGCTTCAGAAATGCGAAAGGCGGACAAGCCATTGCCGTGGTCAGTACATCAGGCAAGGCCGGAAACTCCACTGTGGCCGTTCACGCCGCGTGCGTCTTGGCTCGTGGGAACAAACGGGTTCTTCTGGTAGACGGTAACCTGCGCGGGCCCGTTCTCCATGAGGCATTCAATATACCCAACGATAAGGGGCTCAGCGACTATCTTTTAAACGGCCTGGCGGCCCAGGATATTGTCAGTAAAACGTTTGAAAACAATCTGGATATGATTACGGCCGGTTCGGTATGGATGGAGAGCCCTCAGATCCATCTGCAATCCAAGAAATTTGAAAAGCTTCTTGAAGAGATGTTGAAGCTCTATGATTTCATATTGTTCGATACCCCGCCTTTTTCATCCGGCGCTGATGGATTGATCATATCCATTTATGCACGAAAGGTCATATTAGTCGTCAGACAAGGTCGAACCCCTCAGAAAGCAGCCAAAGAACTGGTGAATATGCTTGAAAAGGAAAATGCCGCAGTATGGGGCGTTGTGGTCATATAACCAATTATCATGATAATTCGAGAGAATTTTGCAAGGGATGTCCTAAGGCTGATCGTCTGGTATCCCGTAAGATGGATGGTTAGAATGGCTCCCCTGAAATACTCCCTGAATGTCTTAAGAGGGATGGGCGACCTTCATTATTTTTTGTCAAGGGGGAAGAGGGCCGCCCTATTGAATAACCTGAAAATGATTTTCCGAGATCCGGCGAAGACCGGAACAAATTTTTTTCCTCATACAATAAGGGAGTATTTCAGAAACCATTATGTGAACCGGCTGCATATCTTTCTTTTCCCGAGACTCAATAAAAAAAACATTGATCAGGTCCACACCTTCGAGGGGATGGATCACTTGAATAAGGCCCTTGCCTTGGGGAGGGGCTGTATATTGCTTCACCCCCATTTCGGGCCCTTGTTCCTGCCCGTCCATGCCCTGGGACTGGAAGGCTATCCCGTGGCGGCGCTCCTGCTGACGATCAATGAGGGATTAAGTTTCATGGGAAGGCATATTGCCTATAAGTTACGTGTAAAATATGAGAAGAAGATGAAGGCCCATCTGATTTATGCGGATTCGTTTTTAAGGCCTTTATTCCAATGTCTGAAACAAAACATGGTGGTTTTTTCAATCGGAGACGGCTCTGACGGCGGAAGACGCCTGGGCAAATTTGCCGAAAGAGAATTTTTAGGGAAGAAAATGCTGTTTCCACGCGGCCCCGCGCTCCTTTCAAAGAAAACAGGCGCGCCGATCATCCCCATTTTTACGGTTCTTCAGGAGGATGGCCGCTACAAGACGACCATCCATGAGCCGATCAACTTGAATTCCGATGCCAGCGAAGATGAGATCGCTTCCATATTTATAGCAAAGATGGAGTCTTATGTGCAAAGATACCCGCACCTCTGGCATTTCTGGGATGAGTTTGAAGAGAGGATCCGCTGCAATATGAACCATTCAAACGATCAGGCCGTTCAATGAATCAAGTCAGAAAGATAGCAAAAAATTCCTTTTTTGTTCTGACCGCCAGGGTGATGGAAGCCGTTTTCAACCTTCTCATCATGACGCAGATCGCCCGCTACCTTGGAATTGACGGTTTTGGGGTTTATTCCCTTGTGCTTGCCGTTGCCTGGGTCTTATCTCCCATGCTCTTTCTCGGATTAAATCAGATCCTTGCAAGAGACGTTGCTGTAGACAGGGGAAGGACATCGGATCTGCTCGGGAACGCCCTGGTTCTGAACCTGCTGATGGTCATCCCTGTGATGGTTTGCACGATGCCGGTCATTTATATGTTTGGAATGGACAGAGTCTCCATCATCGCTCTCTTGATCTCAATAGGTTATTTCATTATCGATGCTTTTGTTAGAAACTTTTTCGGAGTGATCATTGCTTTTGAGGAGATGAAATACCTGGCATGGATCACACTGATCAATGTCTTGACCGAGCTGGTATTGGTTCTGCTCGTCGTTCATTTTGATCTTGGGTTTCTCAGCATCTTTCTTGCGTCGGGCTCCGCCGGTCTGATCAGCCTCTTTGCCTGTCTGCTGTTGTTCAAGAAGCATTTTCTGCTGCCCAGGATACGAATTCATTTCAAAAAGCTTTATGATCTCTTCGTGACCTGCCTGCCGCTCATGATCTCTCTTTTTCTGATCAACGGCTTTCTTTATGTAGACGTCTTTGTGCTGAAATTTATGGGGAGTAATGCCGATGTCGGACTTTTCCAGGCGCCGCATAAGATATTGATGAGAATGCAGGTGCTGCCGATGGCTTTTTTTGTAGTCCTTCTTCCGGTTTTCTCCCGTCTTGCGCAAACAAACGAGACCCTTAAAAATTTCAGGAAGCTATATGCAAAAACCTTCAAGATGACGTTGATCTTCGCCCTCCCGATTACCGTTGTCGGGGTTGCCTTTTCTGATCAAATCGTCTTCTTTTTATTCGGCCTGGAATTTGCCGGGTCGGGTTTATCCCTATCCATACTTCTGTGCGCATTCCCCTTCCTCTGTCTTACGACCCTCTGCAGGTATTTGTTGATCGCACTAAAAAAGCAGAAGCTGGTCATGTTTTCCGACGGGGTTTGCCTGCTGACCAATTTCGTTTTGGATATTATTTTAGTGCCTCGATTTGGATTCATCGGCGCCAGTTTTGGAACCTTATTCGCACTGGTTATTCAGTCTCTCACAAACTACGTCCTTCTCTCAGAACATTCGCGTGACGTCTCCTGGCTGGAAACCGTTCTTGCACCCGTCGCCGCTGCTGTTATATTTGTCTTGTTCTTATTCGGGACAGGCAGAGAGGATCATATGATCCTGCTCCCGGTGGGCATGGCCCTCTATATCGGAACGTTATTTATTTCCAAGGGATTTTCATCGGAAGATATGAGCTGCATCAAAAAAATATTAAGTTATAAAAAGGGCCTTCAGAAGTGATATGCATAACCTGTGAAAACTTATAGACAGGAGGTTTGAATCCAAGTATGAACATCGTCATCTTATTAATCGATGCACTGAGGGCCGATCACCTGGGATGTTACAGGTATCCCAAGAAGACTTCCCCGCATATGGATCGTATTGCCGAGAAAAGCGCTTTATTCGAAAACGCCATATCCCAGACCAACTGGACGCTCCCTTCTCTATACTCCCTGATGACGGGGAGGTATCCATCGAGCCTGCAGATTTCATGGTGGGATCAGAAAATCAATGAGAAATTTACCGTGCTTCCTCAACTCCTCGCGGAGAATGGATATCATACGGGTTTATATACCCCCTTTAAGGCGCTCCTCAATCCCAAGTCTTTTTGCAGCCACTTCCATGAGACCAGACAAATCAAGACTCAGGATCATATCCCTGCGGTCATGAAGGACTGGGTGAAACGGCATGAGCATTCCTTTTTGCTCTTTCACATCGGGGAGTACGTCCATGAGCCCTTTTTTGCAGACAAGAAATATGTAAGCATGTTTTTGGATGATGATATTGATGCTGAGAAGATATCCGGATCAAACGTCATAGATTCATTAACATCAAGAACCAGCGCATTCAAGAATATACGAAAACTCATCATGAAGATTAATGCCGGAATGATCAGGCTTTCAAAGGCAGAGATCCAATATCTCATGAGCGCGTATGATGCCGGTATTTTCTGCGTTGATGAGATGGTCGGACAAATTTACAATGTGATGAGGGAGCAGAGCAAAGACTATCTTTTTATCATCACGGCGGACCATGGGCAGGCGTTTATGGAGCACAACTTTTTCGGGCATGGGTTGTCGCTCTATGAAGAGCTGATCCATGTACCGCTGATCGCCGATTTCAACGGCAGGCATTCCCTGCGGGTCCCGGATCCGGTTCAGTTAATGGATTTGTGTCCGACGATCCTGGACTTGCTGAAACTCTCTCCTAAAAGCCCGTTGAATGGGGACTCGCTGATGCCGCTTCTGAACCACCACCGCTTCCCCGACAGGGGATGCATCTCCGAAAGTTATCCATACCTGTCCTTGAGAAAAGCCGATTATAAACTGATCACCAAGCACACCAGGCTTGCAAACGCTGATGAGATTTTCAACCCGGTTGAAAAATCCTGGAAGAAGAAATTATTGACAAGATTTCTACATTATCTTCCGGACAAGCTGTTCAATTTAAATGAAGATCCCGGCGAAAGACACAATATCAGGCGAAGGGAGCCTGCGGTCTATGGGACTCTTGTGGCGGAGATCAACGAGATTGCGAAGCGTTTCAACACGGAGGACCTGCGGCCGGAAGAGGTCGGCATAGATGAAGAAATCAAAAAACAGTTGATCGATCTCGGATATTTGTAATAATATATAAATTTTAAGCCGTATTCTTCATTCAGATGCAAGCGGGGGAAGACATGGGAAAACATAAGGTCCGGCGGATATTTCTTTTGTTTCTCTTCGTACTTACTGCTCAGTGCGCGACCCGGAATGCTTCATCACAGGTTATGCGGCAGGATGTCATGGAGAAGGCGCAGAAGGTCAAGGAACTCATCAGAATGAAGCAGGCCCGGGGGGAAGATGTTTCCGCCGCTCTTTTCAAGGCACGGCAGGCGAAAAGATCTTTTAAGAGCGGTGATGTTTCAACAGCCGACCGGTTATTGGATGAAGCGCTTGTTTCTCTTGGAGAGAGCAGCGAGGCGGAGGTTAAAAGACCCATGCCGTCTTTACAGTACTCCCAATCGACTCAGATATACGAACCCGAAGGAATAGAGAAGACAATCAGTCTCAATCTTGGTTTGAAGAAGGCTTACCTGGTCAATCTTGATCCAAGGTTCAAAAGGGGCAAGGATATCTCCGGTTTTGATCGTGCGTTGAAGATGGTTCCAGCGGAGATTAAAGACGGCCTACTCTCTTTGAAGATCGGAGCGGCGCCCATTTTTATTTTAGAGGACAAGCCGGCAATTCCATTTCGAAGAGTTGAGCCCACTTACGACTCTCCTTTTGGTTTTCATCCTGCAAAAGTTGAAGACATGAAAGATCCATACCAATATGCACATGATATCGGGGTGAGCTGGCACAGAATGAAACGGTATTTCATCTGGCCGTTGATTCAGAAGGACTTGACACGGAAGGAATATGACTGGACTTTCTACGATCATGAGATCCAAGAGGCTCAGGGTCTATACCTGCTCTGCAACATTATTGCGGGACCCCCTTTGACTTCGGAAAGTGCTTCAAAAATCAGGAAGCAAGGGGTCAATCTGAATCTATATATGCAAAAGGATTCCTACCTGCCCGTCAACCAGAAGGCATATATGGACTTCGTGACCGCCACTGTTGAACGCTATGACGGCGACGGGATCAACGACATGCCTGGACTGACAAGGCCCGTTAAATACTGGCAGATCGGAAATGAGCCTCATCCCAAAGTCAAGGATTTCGCAGAGTTCGTGAAGATGACGAGTACGGCGATCAAGAAGGCGGACCCTACGGCAAAGGTTGTGATCGGCGGCGCCTTACTGCAGGAAATGCAGAATCCCACGATATTTGATATGCATTTCCTTAAGATACTGGAAGATCTGAAGGGCGGATATATTGATGTCATTGATTTTCACTGGGGTGGTGAGGCTTCCGGTAATTACAGGGGATACAAGGATATCTACGACCATCTCAGACGCAGGCTGAGTGAGATGGGCTTCCCTCCGGATATGCCCGTATGGATCACCGAAATGAGCAGTTACAGCGGTGATCCGGTCAAACTCTCTTTTCAACCCTGGGATCCCAAGCCGCAGACTGAATCGCAGCAGGCATCGGATTTAATCAAGAGATATGTCTTTGGGACTTCGATCGGTATCAAAAAGATTTTCTGGGCCTGGGGCATGGTAGAGGGATTCAAGAATAATGACTCCTATTTCGATCATACGGGACTGATTTATGACGGGAAATTTTCCGATGACGATGGATATGGAGTAAAAAAACTTGCTTACTACAGCTATAAACTCATGACCGGATTGCTCGACGGGAGTGATTGGAACAGCATCGGAATCATCAAAAACGGTGAAGACGATATCTATGCATATAAGTTTATCCGGAAAAGAACGGGGAAACCGGTCTATGTCGTTTGGTGGGACTATTCCCATGAAAAAACAGCAAGATGATGATGGGAATATCCGCCGATGGCCGTGATGACCATTAAGAGATTTCAGGATCATATTCTATCGCCGATCAGAACGGCCGGTTTCCTTCAATTGCTGACCATGGCGCTGCTGCAATTTTTCTTGGCAGCCCTCTTTATTTTCCTGCCGTTGATACAATCCATCATCCTGACGGTTATCTTCTTTTCAGCGGTGATCCTCTTGATGAAGCCCGAATGGGCCGTCTATCTGTTGGTTTTGATGGTACCCCTCATCGCCAATTATATCGGATTCTATTTCGTGCCCACGAGGATCGGAGCGGAAACAACCAAGACGGTCCCTCTTTTTTCCGTGTTTTTGCTTCTCGCTGTCTTGGGATTGATTTTTAAAAAACTTGCACGGCTGCATGAAAGCGTTCCTCTGATCAGCTCCTGGACGGTCCCCATGTTCCTGCTGGTGGTCTATGCCGGCCTTTCATTGCTGTGGTGGGCTCCCTATCATGATTTCGGAGTCGTGACCCTTTACTTTATCATCATTAATTTTATTTTATATTATTATGTGGTCAAGGTGGTCAACATCGAGCGTATCCATAAGCAGTTGATGGTCTGTTGGGTGGTTGCCGGTGTCATCGAGTCTATTCTTGTCATTCTTTCCTATTATGGCATCCCGGAGAAAATGTTTTATACCTACAAGATTTCAGACTGGGTGATCTATGTTTATAATAATTACACCCATGTGCTCTACCGAGGGAATGCCCTGGGGCATCCGAACGTCGCCTCAACCATTTTGAATATGACCATCTGTGTCAATATCGGTCTGCTCCTGACCATGAGAACAAGGTGGAAATCCATCCTTCTATGGGGAGCGCTGATCCTCTCTCTTTTTGGTAATTTTCTTACATTGTCAAAAGCGGGTCTCGGCTCGCTGGTGGCGATGATCTGTTTTTTGCTGGTCGTCATATCAAAACTAAGAAAGAGATGGTTCATCAACACGGCGGCGTGTCTTTCGGGTGTTGCAGTGATTTTCCTGGTCGGATATATTTATTTTACAAATACCGTAAACAGGGACAAGCCCTTCAGGTTGTTTACCTTGTCGACACCCACGAGCAATGAAATAACCTCTTTGAAACACCGGATCATTATGTGGAAGGCAGGATGGGCGGAGATGAAGGTAAGACATCTGACGTTGTTAGGATTGGGACCGGGAGGGTTTGAAATGACCACCCATTATCCCCATTCCCATAATCTCTATTTTTCCTTCTTTTTCGATTTGGGTTTACCTGGAGTCATCTTTGAACTGATTCTCTTTATAACGCTCGCCGGATATATCGGCCGGCACTTTCGCCGGCATTTTATCCGGCAAGAGACCTACCTTGAGATCATGTCTTTTTGTTTTATGGGAGGCCTTCTGGCCTTAGCCGCGCATAGTACCGTGGATCAATATTATTACAAGCCGGTTATATGGCTTTTTTTCGCCTTGGCCGTATCCACCTTCAGCCTGACAAAAATTGAAACCCTTGGAAAAGAGAAGCAGTTAAATGGAGCAGAATAAAAACAAGACAAAAGTCATGGTGATCGGCTTTGACGGGGCATCACTCAATGTCCTGCTGCCGATGATTCAAAAAGGTAAACTACCCCATTTTGCATCAATCATGGCATCCGGAGTCTCCGGAAAGCTGAGGAGCATCATCCCCCCCATATCCGGTCCCGCATGGACGACCTTTGCAACCGGTGTTTATCCCGGCATGCACGGGGTTTATGATTTCTTCCGGAATCTTCAGGGGAACTATGCCTGCACGCCCATCAACAGTTCTTTCATCCCGCTGAAGACGCTGTGGGAAATCCTCTCGGACCAGGGGAAAAAAGTAGGCGTCATGAACATGCTCTTTTCCTACCCTCCCCAGAAAGTCAACGGATTTGTGGTTTCCGGGAGGGGGACGCCGAATGAGAATGTGAAATATGCATATCCTGAACGGATTAAAGATGAAATCCTGGATTTT
>Ga0210030_1001098_pt1 | contig 19529 bp, 15 predicted proteins | sample CryGeymeta201523_FD_183986 | JGI IMG/M metagenome (GOLD analysis project Ga0210030, IMG submission 183986) | Groundwater microbial communities from Crystal Geyser aquifers in Utah, USA - Crystal Geyser metaG 2015-23 (SPAdes) (version 2) | ecosystem: Environmental > Aquatic > Deep subsurface >...
CCACATAGCTCAGGTCGGGCGCCTTGGGGTTGCCTTCAAATTCCTTGAACGGGGTGGGTACGGCAATGATGAAGGTGTCGCCTTCTTCGGGGTTGAGCGACGCTTTCAAATTGCCGCTGTTGACGGCTGAGCGCACCAGAATGTCGAGGTCAGGCTCGATGATGTGGATGCGCCCGCTGTTGATGGTGGCCACGGCGCTTTCATTCACATCGACCCCCAGCACCTGGTGGCCTTTGGTGGCGAGCATGGAGGCGGTGGGCAGGCCGGTATAACCCAGGCCCATGACGATGATTTTTTGGCTGGGCCGTGCCATTTTTTACCTTTTTTGGTGTTTCACGTTAAATTGATATTTTCTGCCTCGGACTCAATGGCTTGCACGGTCTGAAAAAGCATTTCAACTGCAACTCGGGCGGCAAGCAGGGCGTCAAGAAAAAGCTGCGCGTCCGACATGTATTCGTGAATCAACAGATTGCGCAGCTTTCGGGCGCTGAAGAAGTCTTCCGCACTGCCGACCCATTGCATCTTTTCGGCGTAGCCCATGATGTCAACCATCGACTTGTTGGATTCACCCAGCAGAAGTGCAAACTTTGGTACCAACTTTTCGCCGATATGGTCCTGTAGTCGCCCAAAACGGCTGACAAACGCCTCCACTTTTTCCGCTCTGTCTTCATGTTGCGGCAATTGCAGCACCCAGTGGATATCCATGGGCTGATCAAAAAGGGTTTGGTAGCTGTAGCGAAGTTGATGTGCAGCTTTTTTGGCGAGATCGAGCGCCAGCAAGGCATTCTCCCGGTGCTCTGGCAGGTAATGCAGCGTCACAACATGATCCCGGTGCGTTTTGCGATCGCAAAAATGGGTGCCTCTGGCGTGTTGGCATCCTTGAGGATGATGTCGATCTTGCGGTCGCCCAACGCCATGGTGAGTGCGCCGCTGAGCTGACAAATTGTTTGGGCGCGATTGCTGAGTGCAGCATCGGTTTCAAAAAAAAGATCGATGTCGCCACCACGCAGGTTGTCTTGCGCGCGGGAACCAAACAACCGGACACGCGCCTGCCTGCCCAGGAAGCGGTGGGCTGCATGGCGGATGGCTTGGGCTTGTTGTACGCTGAGTCGCATGGTGAACAAATTGTAGGGCGCAGGCAGCCCCTACTTGACTGACAGCACCGTCTGCAATATGCGCCCCACGGCCTGGCCGTCGCCGTAGGGGTTGTGCGCTTGTGACATGCGCGCGTAGTCAGCCGGGTTGTGCAACAGGTTCAGGCATTCCCTGACGATCGCTTCGCGTGAGGTACCCACCAGCTTGACAGTGCCGGCGGCTACCGCCTCGGGCCGTTCGGTGGTGTTGCGCATCACCAGCACCGGCTTGCCCAGCGAGGGCGCCTCTTCTTGTACACCACCGCTGTCGGTGATGATGAGGTGGGCACGGTTCATCAGGTACACAAACGGCAGGTAATCTACCGGGTCGATCAAATGCACGTTAGCCAGGTGGCGTGCGGCCAGAATGTCAGCCACCGGCTGGCGCACGTTCGGGTTCAGGTGAACCGGGTAAAGTACTTCACTTTCAGGAGCTTCACAGGCAATGTCAGCAAGGGCTTGGCAGATATTTTGAAACCCTTCACCAAAGTTTTCGCGGCGGTGGCCGGTGACCAGAATGAGTTTTTTGGTGGCGTCGAGAAAGCTGAACTGCTGGTCGAAGCCCGTGCCCAGTTCGGCGTGGTCTTTGAGGCGCTGGGTGGTGGCCAGCAGCGCGTCGATGACGGTGTTGCCGGTGACGAAGAGGGTGGCCGGGTCCACGCCTTCACGCAGCAGGTTGGCGCGGGCGGCTTCGGTGGGGGCAAAGTGCAGGTCGGCTATTGAGCCGGTGAGTTTGCGGTTGATTTCTTCGGGGAAGGGCGCACGCTTGTTGCCAGTGCGCAGACCGGCCTCAACGTGGCCCACCGGTACACCGGCGTAGTAGGCAGCCAGGCTGGCGGCCAACGTGGTGGTGGTGTCGCCGTGCACCAGCACCAGGTCGGGCTGCTCGGCGGCGAGCACGGGCTTGAGGCCTTTGAGGATGTTGCAGGTGATGTCAAACAGGTCTTGCCCGGGCTGCATGATGTTGAGGTCGTGCTCGGGCACGATGTCAAACAGCGTGAGCACCTGGTCGAGCATCTGGCGGTGCTGGGCGGTGACGCAGACCACCGTCTGCAATTGCGGTGCGGCCGCCTGAAAGCCTTTGACCACCGGCGCCATCTTGATGGCTTCGGGGCGGGTGCCAAAAACAATGAGTACTTTTTTGAAGCGATTCATGGGGATCATTGCTGCCCGTCGCGACGGGTTTGCTCGAGCAGGTGAATGAGTGCGCTGGCGTTGGCTTGCACAAAGGCCTGCAGGCGCGCCTGGCCTTCGCCTTGCGGCCCTTTGGCGGTGGTGAGGACGATGACGGCCGAGTCGTCACCACGGCCGAGCAGGCGGTACAGCGCGCCGTAGGCTTTGGCCTGCACGTTGCTGGCGGTGAGCTTGCCGTTGACCCAGTACAGCTGCCATGCCAGCAGGCGATCATCGGCCGCTTGACCCAGCAGACTTGAGCCGCGCAGCTCGGCTTGCCGCAGCGACACCGCGTGATCGGCAAAATTGACCTGGGCGCTGGCGCTGGCCACCAGCGCCCACTGCGGGTCTTTGGACTTGACGAGCACGTTGTCGGAGCTGACCAGCTTGCGCTGGTAGTTTTGCGCCCGGTAGTAGCCCAGGTAGAGGCCAACCTTGTCCGCACCGCTGGTGTAGCTGGTGTTGATGGCGGCCGACGGATTCTGGAACGCGGGGGTAAACGCCGGCGGTGGCTCGGTGGCCACGCTCCAGCCCGGGGCCAACTGCGCCGGGGCTTGTAGCTTGACCTCGGCGGCGTTGGTGCTGTGTTCCAGCGCCCAGCGCGCCCCTTGGGGTGCTGCCAGCAGCAGCGCAGCGATGACCGACACGCCCACCAGGCGGGCGAAATCGCTGTGGGCAAGGGTTTCAGGTGACGACGGGTCCTGGTCTGCGCGCAGCACAATGGCTGGCTCGGGCTCGGCCCAGCGGGCGCCCACCATGAACATCAGCAAAATCACAATGCCAAAAAACACCCAGCCGTAGATCAGGTGGTCAACGCCGGCGGCGAGCTTGTTGCCCGAGAGGTGGCCGAGCATGACGATCATGTAGGCGCGAAGCCAGTTGGCGATGACCGGCACGACGATCGACACCGCAATGAACAAGACCCGGCGCAGCGTGGACTGGTAGTTGAGGTAGGCAAACAGCACACCGACGGTGAGCGAGGCGATCAGGTAGCGCACGCCGCTGCACGCTTCAATGACCGACCAGTTGCCTGAGGGGATGACGAATTGCAGGCCTTCGCGGTACACCGGGATGCCGCTGGTGCGCAGCGCCATGACTGTGAAATCAGCCGTCCAGTTCATCAGCTGGGGCATGGCAAATTCGCCAAACGGCACGGCAAAAAACAGGAACGCCAGCGCAAAGCCCAGCACCCGGGTCACCGGTAACCCGAGCAGCGCGGGCACCAGCAGTACCAGCATGGCCACCAGGGCGAGCTGCGTCAGCGCGTTGATGGCGACCAGGTCGCCCAGCAGCCAGGCGAAGGCGACCAGCGCCAGCAGCGGCAGCGCCCACGGGTTGGGCTGCGGCGGCAGTTGCGCCAGCGTGGCGCGTTTGTGCCAGACCAGCCAGAGGACGATCGGCACCACGACAAAGCCGTGGGTAAAGGTGTCCGAGCGCAGCCAGATGCCGACCATGGCGCTGGCGGTATCAAAAAACAAGAACAGCGCCCACGCCAGCAGCAGCACCAGCGCGCCAGCGTAACGTGGCCAGTTGGGCGTGGGGGTCAGTGTGGCAGGGGCGGTGGCATTCATGAAAGGTAAGCGTCCATTTTGGCGAGGTGGGCCTGCCAACTGTAACGGCTGAGCACGCGCTGGCGGCCCGCAGCGCCGATGTGGCTGGCGCGCTCGGGTGAATTAAGCAGCGTGTTGATCTGCGCGATGTAGTCTTTTGCCGTGTGGGCGCTGAGCAGTTCGGTGCCGTCGCGGGCGTCAATGGCCTGCACGCAGGTTTGCGCTGCGATGACCGGGCGCGCCATTGCCATGGCTTCAAGAATTTTGTTTTGAATGCCACGCGCCACGCGCAGCGGCGCCACGACCAGCGCTGCATGCTGCAGGTAAGGCCGCACATCTGCGACGGTGCCGGTAACGACCACGTTGGGGCCAGCCAGGGCCTGGACCTCGGGCGAAGGGTTGCGCCCGACAATGTAAAAGCACACGCCGGGCCACTGCTGACGCAGCGCGGGCAGGATGTCGGCGACAAACCAGGTCACGGCGTCGATGTTGGGCCAGTAGTCCATGGCGCCGGTAAACACCAGCGGGATGAAGGGTGGCGATGGCGTCTCGGTTTGAAAGGGCAGGGGCAAGGCCGGATCGGGCGCGAAGAAGGCAGCGTCAACGCCGTTGCTGATGGCGTCCACGCGGCCCGCGCTCTCGGGGGCCAGTTGGGTAAACAGCGCGACTTCGTTGTTGGTGACAAAAAATGCGCGTTTGGCGCGCTTGGCTACCGCGCGTTCAAAGGCCAGCAGGCGCTGGCCTTCGCGGCGGTACAGCCACGACAGCGGCCAGCGGTGTTCGGGCGCGTACTGCGTCCATTTGGCCGAGTCCACGTCGACAAAGTCGACCAGCATGGGTACCGGGCAATCGGCGTCGACAAACTGCGCCATGACCGAAGAGAAAACCACAATGGCGTCAATGCGCTGCGCGCGCAGCGTTTGGCGCACCCACGCCTGCAGGCCCGCGTTGCGGTAGTAGTGTTGGCTCAAGGATTGACCGTCAAGCAAGCCCAGTACGCTGCGCAGCTTGGCCAGACGCGGCGCAATGTGCGCCACATGCAGGTCGGGGCAGAGTTGGCGCACGGTGTCGAGGTAGGCTTCGTCGGCGGGGTCGTCGATGAAAGTGCCCAGAAACACCCGGTGGCTTTGCTGCAGGTGTTTGAGCAGGTGGTAAGAGCGCACCTTGTCGCCCTTGTTGGGCGGGTAGGGCAGACGGTGAACCAGGTACAGCAGCGTGCCCATGCGCAGACTCAGCCGAGGTTGCGCACGATGAACGGCCCGAGCCAGTTGGCCAGCGCGATGGGCATGCGCCGCCAGGTGGCGATCAGCAGGCTGAACTTGGCGTTGTTGGGGTTGTTTTGCGGAATGGCGTCGCGCTTGTAGAGCCGAAAAGCGTAGTGCAGCTGGGTTGGCTCAAAGCCCCAGTTTTTCTTGAAGGCGTAAGGGCCGGTGCCTTTTTTGCTGCGGCCGTAGTCAAACACCTTGAGGCCACGCACGCAGGCGCGGCGCATGAGCTCCCAGTACTTGAAGTCGTTGGCGGCCAGGTCGCGCGCCGATTCGTCGTCACCAGCATAGTAGGGCAGCACTTCGTCGCGGAAATAAAAGCTCAGTACGCTGCTCAAGGGGCGGCCTTCTGCCGACACCACGGTGAGCACTTCGCAGTCAGGGCCAAACACGCGCAGGAGCGCCTGGAAATATTTTTTTGGCAGGGCCGGCGTGCCGTGGCGGTGCACGTTGTCGGCAAACAGGGCAAAGAAGCGGTTTGCGTCAGCGTCGATTTCGCTGCGCAGGTTGTTCTTGATACCCTTGCGTACCATGGCGCGTTGCTTGCGCGGAATGGCCAGCATGTTGGCTTCTTCGGCGGGCAGGATTTCTTTGCGGAAGGTGACGTACAGGTCTTGCGTTGGCCAGTCGGGGTGGCGGTCTTCCATGTAACGCAGCTCAAGGTGGTCAACGCCGAGCCGTTGCGCGATAGCTTGCGCTTCTTGTTCCAGCGCTTGCGCCACCGCTGGTGTGTTGGCCACCGCGCCGCCGTAGACGGTAAAGGGCAGGCTGGTCAGCGCATTGCCAAAGAGCCAGCTGTTGATGTGACCCAGGGGCAGCACGCCTTCAATGTCACCTGCGTCATTTTGCGCATACAAAAAATAGCCGTCGTGGCGAAAGACCTCGGTGAGGATGGCCAACCAGCCGGCGCGATGAAAAAAAGTGGCATCGGGACAGGCAAGCACGAACGCGTCCCAGCGCGCGGCGGCAGCGGCGTCGTTGGGCAGCAGTCGGCAAATTGTCGTCATGCCGTCTCAGGCCGCTTCGGCCAGCGGCGGCGTGGCGGCGAGGAACAGGTCGTCGACGCGGCCCCAGGAAAAGTCGGCGAGCAGGCGATCGAGACGGCGGTACATCTGGTGGATGTTGACGTAGTGGCGAAAGCGCGTCTTGCTGTTGATGCCGGCAATGCGCGGCTGCTCGGGGTCGATCTCCCACGGGTGAAAGTAAAAAATGCCGCTTTGTTGGTCGCGCGTGTTGACGCGGTGAATCAGCCAGCGTGACACCGGGTAAGGCAGCAGCCTGAAGTAGCCGCCACCGCTGGAGGGAAAGTTGCGCTCGAACAGACGCACGGTGGTGATGGGAATCTCTAACAGACCTGGGCGCACCATGTGGGCAAAGCGCGGTGCGTCGGGCATGCCGTAGTGGTCGTGCGCGATGGGGTAGATGCTGGAGCTGTAGCTGTAGCCGGCGCGTTGCAGGCTGTCATAGGCCCACAGGTTGGCGTGGCCAATGGAGAAGCTTGGTGCGCGGTAGCCCTGCACCGACTGGCCCGAGAGGTCTTCGAGCAGCTTTTTGGCGCGGCTGATGTCGGCAAAAAAAACATCGGGGGTCTGGTCACTGGCGCGTTGGTGGCCATAACCGTGGCTGGCCAGCTCATGGCCTTGGGCCACGATCTGTTTCACCATGTCGGGATAGCGTTCGGCGATCCAGCCCAGGGTGAAAAAAGTGGCGCGGGTGCGGTGGCGCGCGAGCAGTTCCAGGATGCGGTCAATGTTGCGCTCGACGCGGCATTCGCGCGTGTCCCATTCGCTGCGGGCGATGTAGGGCGCAAAGGCTGAGACCTGGAAGTAGTCTTCCACGTCGATCGTCATGGCGTTGGTGACGCGGGGCGTGGCCATCAGTCTTCTTTGTCCTTGTCGTGGGGCACGGCCATGGCGACCTTGATGAGCTTTTGCAGCATGACCAGGATCTCAAGGTTGAGCCGCTCAAGCCGCAGTGCACTGCCCTCAAGGCGGCGCAGGCGGATGTCGTATTGCTCGGCGCTGAGCGTGGCAATGTGGCCGGTGAGGGCGTGCGACAGGCCCGGTGAAAACCGCAGTTTGTTGCCTTTGTTGTCGGCGTTCTTGTCGGCGCTGGCGTCGTCAAGGTAGGAGTCGCTCCAATCGGGTTCGGCGTCTTCCACCGGTCTGGGGCCGGCGGACAGGCCGGATTCGTCGGCAATCTCGCTGACGATTTCGTTGACCTGCTCGACACCAAAACTGTCGCGACCGTTCAGGTAGCCCGACAGCAACAGCCGGTCGCAGACCATGTTGATGCGCCGCGGAATGCCGCTGGTGGCCTTGAAGATGGCTTCAAAGGCGGGCGCGTCAAAGCTGGGGCGCTCGGCGCTGGCACCAGCGCATTTGAGGCGGTGTTCGATGTAATTTTTGGTGTCGGTCTGGTCAAGCGGGCCGATGTGGCAAGTGGCGGTGACGCGCTGGCGCAGCTGCTGCATGTCGGGGCTTTGCAGGATGGTGCGGAACTCGGGCTGCCCGACCAGAAAAGTCTGCAGCAGCGCCTGTTGACCAAACTGGAAGTTCGACAGCATGCGCAGTTCTTCGACCGCCTGGCGGGTGAGGTTTTGCGCCTCGTCGACGATCAGCAGGCAGCGTTTGCCCTGGCTGGTCTGACTGACCAGAAAAGCCTCCAAGGTGATGAGCAGGTCAGATTTGGAAATGTCTTTGGAGCGCACGCCAAAGGCGGCGCCGACCATGCGCAGCGTGTCTTCGGCGTCGAGCATGGTGGTGACCAGGTTGGCTGCCACCACCTTGTCGGCGTCAAGGCTATCGAGCAGACCGCGCACCACAGTGGTTTTGCCAGCACCGACCTCGCCGGTGATGACGATGAAGCCTTCGCTGCGCATGACGCCGTATTCAAGGTAGGCCTTGGCGCGGCGGTGCTGTTTGCTGGCGTAGTAAAACCTGGGATCGGGGTTGATCTGGAAGGGTTCGCAGCTGAGTCCGTAGAAGGCTTTGTACATGGGTCAGAATTGCACGCTGAGGTGACCGGTCAGAGCGTTTTCAGAGTAGGGGTTGGTGGGGCTGTCGGCGACCACACGGCGCAGGCCCAAACTGGTGGACGTGCGTTTGCCGACTTTGCCTGACACGTTCAGGCCCAGCGACCTGAGCGTGTTGTCTTGTGTGGCGACGTCGCCCGCGGTGGTTTGCTGTGACAACTGCACGCCCAGGGAATAGTCTGGCGTGAGGCGGTGGTTGTAGTTGACGCTCAGGCCTTGCTGCGTGATGGTGTTGGTGGCGCTCAGGCTGTCGATGCTGCTCGAGACAGTGTCGAGCCGGTTGCTGGTGCTGCGGCTGAACAGGAAAGTGATGGTGTCGCGCACACCGAGCAGTGCAAAGGAGAGGTCCTGGCGGCGTTGCAGGGTAACGGCCGAGGTGAGGAAGTTGCCTAGTACCGGGGTGTTGGGGTTGATACCGTTGTTTTGCAGGAATTGGTCGACCCGGTCTGCGCGCGCCTGCGCGTCGGGCGTCGTCGAGGCAAACTGGCGGTCAAACAGGTCATAGACGTTGCCAATGACGCCAAAACCGTTTTGCCCCGGCGTTGTCAGCACGTCTTTGCCGTCGGAAAACTTCCAGACGGTGCGCCCGGTGCGGTGTTCGATGCTGAGGTTATGGTTGCCGCCAAAAGAGCGGTCGCCGCGCGACGCGGCCACCGTGGTGCGCTCGGACGGGCGCCAGTTCAGCCCGAGGTTACTGGTTGAATAGCTTTGCTTGTCCACGCCGGTGTAGTTGCTTGACTCGCGGCCGGCGTCGGCAAACAGCTTCAATTGCGGTGTGACGGTGTAGGTCAGGCCCAGGCTTAGCAGATCGGATTCGGTGGGGCGGCCGCTGCTGTAGTCGACCCGCTGGCGCGAGGCCTGCGCGGTCCAGCCCAGGCTGCGAGAGGCCTCAGCGCTCGCGAGCTTGACCACCGTGTCGGTGGTGGCGCTGTTGGCTGTGGCGTTGTTGTCGCTGGCGCTGACGCTGCGGCTGATGCGCGCGTCAAGGTTGGCCACGCTGCCCAAGCGCGTGCGCACGTAGGGCGAGAAGCGGTAGGTGGAGACTTCAGCCTGGTTGGCGTTGACGGCGGTGTTGCTTTGCGATTGGGTGCCAAAGGCCGACACGGCCTGGCGCGAAATGTTGCCGCTGAAGTCCAGAAACACCCGGCCGTCAACGGCTTCAAGCGTGCCGAAGGTGTTGAGCGTGTTCTGGTTGCGGTTGGCCGAGGTGCTTTGCGCGTAAGCGATGTGGCTCAGTGAATAATCAAAATAGGTTTTCAGCCGCGCGCCGTTGACGGTGACGCGCACACCGGGAGAAATTTCGGTGGTTTGCTCAGACCGGGGCGCCACGTTGGTCAGTGTGACGTTGTCGGTGAGGGTTTCGGTCACTGCTACCCGGGGCACGACCGTGACCGTTTGCCCGAGCGTTGGCAGCGCCGCGCAAAAAAGTGCCGTACCAATGACGGAGGTGAGGGCGTTTTTCATGCCGCTTGCTCTTGCTCTTGCTCTTGCCCCTGGCTTTGACCGTAGCCATAGCCACCGGCGTAACCATAACCGTAACCGTAGCCGCCTTTGAACAGTGAGCTGGAGCGGTTGAGCACCAGCATTTTGACCGGGCAGCTGTCGATGGTGTCAATGGCTTGCTTGACTTCGGACTGCAAAGTTTTTCCGGCGTGCACCACGACCACGATTTGCCCCATGTGCGTGGCCAGCACGCGCGATTCGGTGGTGATGAGCAACGGTGGCGAGTCAAAGACGATGATGCGGTCAGGGTAGCGCGAAGCCATTTCTTCGAGCAGTCTGGTCATGGCGTCGCTGGCCAGCAACTCGGTGGCGCGCGGGTGTGGCGTGCCGCTGGGCAAAATGGTGAGCTTGTCGACGTTGGTTTTGAGCAGCACTTCAGACAAGTCTTTGCTGTCGTCAAGCACCAGGTCGAGCAAACCCGGGCCTTGGGGCAGACCGAGCATGCGCATGATGGAAGGGCGCGCCACATCGGCGTCGACCAGCATGACGGTGTTGTCAAGCTCGGAGGCAATGCTCATGGCCAGGTTGATCGAGGTGAAGGTTTTGCCCTCACCCGGCAGGGCGCTGGTGACCATCAGCAGGTTGCCGCTGACGATTTCGGAGGCGCCTTTACCCATGGCATTTTTGATCAGGGGGCGTTTGATGACGCGAAACTGGTCGGCCAGCTGTGAGCGCGGCGAAGAGGGGATGATGATGCCGTTGCGCTCCAGCAGTTCAAGGTCAAGTTCGACGAGGCGTGACTGGATGGGTGGCAGCTTGGGTGTCGCTTCAACCGGCGCGGGCGCTACCTTGATGGGTGCTGGCATGTCGGGTACGTCGGCGCCCGCTTGGCGGAGTTGCTCCAGACGCCGGGTGGCTTTTTCGATCAAGCTCGTCATATCTGTTTCATCCCGCTTGTCTGGCCATTAAAAAAAGCACGGTCATACCGGCGCCAAAGACGGCCACCAAGGCACCGGTAGCCGCGGCAAACCGCTTGAGTTCGGTCTTGCGCCGTTTTGCAGAGTCGTGATCCATGACCAGGGAGACCACCCCCAACAGCGGTAAACCAAGGGTTTCGCTCATGGTTTGGGCGTCGTAAAAAACAGCGCGAACCTGGCTTAGCAAAAAGGTCACGCCTAAGCCGGCCGCCAGCGCCGCCAGCAGGGCCAAAGGCATCAGAAGGAGGCGGTTGGGGGCAACTGGCTTGGCTGAGGCGCGTGGCGGGTCGATCAGCCGGAAATCGGCAACACCCGTCACATTGTCAAGGTCGCCAGACAGAGAGGCCGACTCGCGGCGGGAGACCAGGTCGTTGTAGTTTTTCTTGTTGATCTCGTAGTCGCGGTTGAGTTGGGCGTATTCGGCTTCGATTTGGGGCGCGGTTTTCATGGCCTCGCGTGCCCTGCTGTAACGGGATTCGTATTCGGAGACGCGTGCACGCAGCGAAGCGACTTGAACCTCGGAGGTGGCCATGACCCGGCTGAGCTCCTGGTAAGCCAGACTGTTGTTGGCCAGACCGACGGTGGGATTGGCCATGGCGGTTTTGCGAAGTTCCTGGATTTCCTTGCGCTTGATGTCTTCGAGCTCCTTGATCAGGCGGCGGGCACTGATGACGTCGGGATGCTGCTCGGTGAAGCGTTGCAGCAGGCTGTCAAGACTGCGCCGCTGGGCGTCAAGGCGAGCGTCTATCTCAGGGGTGGCGATGGCCGCTGGGGCGTCGGACATCAGGCTTTTGGAGGTGGCCGCACGCTCAGCCTCAAGCTGTTTGCGTGCTGCATCGCGGGCGTTCTCGGCTTCGCGCAGTTCCAGTCTGGCTTGGCGCAATTGCTCGCTGATGGCGCTGAATTGACCCGCCATGTCGCGGCCGTCCGAGGTTTGCATGTCAATGTTGCGCAGCTTGAATTCTTTCAGGCGCGCTTCGGCTTCTTCGAGCTTGGCGACGTAGTTCTTGATTTGTTCGTCGATGAATTTTTTGGCAACGTCGGAGTCTTTGCGCGAACTGCCCATGCTCGATTCGACAAAGATGGACACCAGTGACTGCACGACTTTTTTTGCGACTTCGGGTTTGGGGTCGCGATAAGACAGGGTGTAGATGTTGTCACGGCCGACGTTTTTGATTTCAAGTGCCTTGGTGATGCGCTCGATCAGTGCCTCTTGCGCCGCTTTGGAGTTGCTGCCCAGGTCGAGGTCGGCCATGCGAATAAGCTTTTCGACGTTGGGCCGACTGATCAGGGTGCGGCTGAGCATCATGACCTGCTGCTCCACGTTGGGCTGCACCGCCAGGCCGGACATCAGGGGTTTGAGGATCGACTGGGTATCGACGTAAATGCGCGCTGAAGCTTCGTATTTGTCTGGCACCGCCAGCACGGTCAAAGCACCGATTACTGCCACCGCCCAGGCCGCCAGCAAACCCTGCCAGCGGTGCTTCCACATGCCTCTGGCGATGGTTGTTACTTGGCTAAGGAGTTCATCCATGGGTCAAATCTTGTCGGTCAAAGGCCAGCAACACAAGGCCGCTTGCGGGGCCTGTGGCGCGGGAAGGGAAGGCTTAGAACCAGCCTTGGGGGATGATCAGTACGTCGCCCGGCTTCATTTCGACGTTGGCCGAAATATCGCCACGCTTGACCAGGTCTTTGAGGCGCACCGAATAGCGTTTGTCGCCCTCGGATGCGCGGGTAATTGAGGCGGCGTTGCCGTCGGCAAAGTCTGTCAGGCCGCCGACGGCGATCATGACGTCAAGCAGCGTCATTTTTTGCTTGTAAGGCAGCGCTTGCGGTTTGGCCGCTTCGCCCACGACGCGGATTTGTTCGCTGTAAGGGCCAATGAAATTGGTGACGATGACGGTGACAACCGGGTCGCGTACGAGCTTGCTCAGGGCTTTTTCGACGTCACGGGCGATTTGCACCGGGGTCTTGCCCTGGGCGACGAGTTCGTCAACCAAGGGGGTGGCGATCTTGCCATCCGGGCGCACCGGCACCGACATCGATAGCTCCGGGTTGCGCCAGACGATGATGTTGAGCGAGTCGCCCGGGCCGACGAGGTAGTTGTAATCAGGTGTGGCTGCCGCGCTGGGTGCGGCTGGATAATTGGCGGTGCTGGCGCATCCGGCCAGCCAAAAAGCGAGCAACGACGCCAGAACGGCTTGGCCGAGCAGTTTGAAGAAAGACGGGGACGGCGGGCAAATCTTCACAATAAATCTCCCTGGTTGAGCCAATTTGGCTGGGGCCCGGGTAAGGCTGGGCGAACGTTCAGTGAATATAACGCATTTGGCGCAACAATCGGAGCACACCAACGTCGAACTGACCGAATGCAGCGATTAACCCACACGACCCGCAATCTTGCCCGGCACTTGCTTGCCTGGGCCGTGGCGCTGAGCTGTCTGACCGGTGCGCTGTGGCTGGCGGTTCACCACCCGGTCTCACCCTTGTTTAGTCTGGTGTTGTTGTGCCTGTGGTGCGCTGTGGCGATTTGGCAACCCAATGTCTGGTTGTGGGTGGTGCCTGCGTGTTTGCCGTGGCTGAACTTTTCGCCGTGGACCGGATGGGTGGTGTTGGAAGAATTTGACATTCTGATGCTGGCCACGCTGGCCTGCGCTTATGGGCGGATGGCATGGTTTGGCCTTCAGGGCAGGCAACTGCAAATGCCCGCGCTTGCCAAAGGTTTGGTGCTGGTGCTGGTGCTGCTGGTCTCAGGCCTGGTGTCCTTGTGGCGTGGTTTGGAAGATGTCGGTGGTCTTGCTTTGGATTGGTTCGCGGGTTATGGAGACGCGCTCAACAGTTGGCGCGTGGCCAAGAGCCTGCTGTATGCCGCGCTGTGTGTGCCGCTGTTGCAGGCAACATCAGCCCTTGAGCTGGTGCGCAAGCAAACCTTGTTTGCGGTGGGTGTGCTGTCGGGTCTGGCGGTGGTGGTGCTGTCGGTTGTCTGGGAGCGCGCGGCTTTTGCCGGAGTCTCTGATTTCTCGGTGCATTACCGCACGGTGGCGCTGTTTTGGGAAATGCACGTGGGTGGTGCCGCGCTGGATGTGTACCTGGCGCTGACCGCGCCGTTTGTGGTTTGGGCACTGGCGACGGCGCGCAACCGCATGGTCTGGCTGTTGGCTGCGGTGCTGGCTGTGCTGGCGGTTTATGCTGGCTTGACCACGTTTTCGCGCGGCGTCTATCTGGCGATGGGCTTGCCGGTGGCGGTGCTTGCATTGTGGCTTTGGCGGCAGAAAAATGTCCGGAATTCGGCGTCCGAGCGGCAGTTCTGGCGCGCCCGTGGCGACGTGGTGCTGATGATTGTGCTGGCGGTGGAGGTGCTGGCCGTGCTGGTTGGCGGCTCCTTCATGGCTGAACGCTTGGCGCGGTCCGACCAGGACCTGACTAGCCGGATGGCGCATTGGCGCAGCGGCGTTGGCTTGCTAAACAGCCCGGCTGATTGGTTGTTGGGCAAGGGGATGGGGCGGCTGCCAGCCAATTACGCAGCACAGGTGCCAGAGGGCGAGTTCTCTGGCGCTGTGCGTTGGCAGCAGGGCGAGAAAGGCCTGCGGCGCAAGGATGGTTATGTGGTGCTGGCAGGGCCACGCAGCAACCAGGATATTGCCGGTAGCTATGAGTTGACACAGCGCGTCGACACGGCGGTCAATGGACAGTTTCGGGTCAGGATCAACGTGCGGGTACTCAAACCCACCCGTATGGAGTTCTACCTGTGCGAGAGGCATCTGCTGTACGACCGGTCTTGTCTGGCGGCATGGCCCACAGTCAAACCGGTGCCCGGCTTCGTGGGGTGGCAGTCTTTGACTTTTCCGCTGAAAGGGGAGGCGTTTGACCCTGAGCCCTGGTTTGGCCACCGACTCAAAATGTTTTCGTTGGCGGTCAGCGATGCCGCGGCGGTGGCAGAGATTGACGCGCTCGCGCTGCTCTCACCCAGCGGCGCGGACTTGCTCGTTAATGGCGATTTTTCTCAGGGGACGGCGCGCTGGTTGGGCGTGGCGCAGTCTTATTTTGACCCCTGGCATCTGGACAACCTGGCGCTGGAGGTGCTGGTGGAGCGCGGCCTGGTGGGCTTGCTCGCGCTGGTGGCGCTGTTTGGTTATGCTTTCTGGCAGCTTCTGTGGGGAAGTGCCCGAGGCCAGCCGCTGGCGCCTTATTTAGCCGCGGCGCTGTTCGCGGTGCTGCTGGTGGGTTTGGTCAGCAGTGTGATGGATGTACCCCGGGTAGTATTTCTGTTTTATCTGATGATGCTTTGGTCGCTGCCGTCGATGAATTTTCGTAAAGGTTCTATGTTAGATTGTGACGCTTGCGTCAAGAATAAATGATTGCAGGGACTAATGATCAAAATATTCAACCATTACTTTCACAAGCTCACGGTTTTTCAGGTCAGCCGCGATCTGATCGTGCTGTTTTTGATCGTTCTCGTGACGGTGCTGTCGCACGATGGGGTCAACGGGGCTTTCTGGCAGACGCTGACCATCACTTTCCTGGCATTGACTGCGGCCATGCTGTCCATTGGTGCCGCACTGGGCTTCTACCAACGGGTGCATAACCGCTCTATTGGGCAAAACAGTGCGCGCGCGGTGCTGGCCTTGCTGTGTCTGCTGCCGGTGATTTACGCGGTGTCGCACCGCGTACCTGACGCACGCGCATTTGGACTGACCCTGCTGGCAACGATGGGGCTGATGTTGTTGATGCGTGTTTACGTGATGCACATGACGCCGTCGAGTCTGATGCGCCAGCGCGTGCTGGTGTTTGGTGTGGGCACGCGTGCCAAGCTGGTCGGCTCGGCGCTGCTCAAGTTTGACCCAACGGTGGATTTGGTGGGCTATTACGCCAGCCCGACCGAAAAAGAAGCCGAAGTGTCTGCCTGGGGGCTGTTGGCGATGACCAATTCACTCACTGACATTGTGTTGCAAGAGCAGGTGGATGAAATTGTGGTGGCCCTCACTGAGCGCCGCGGTGGCAGCATGCCTTTGCGTGAACTGCTCGACTGCAAGTTGATGGGCGTTCGGGTGGTGGACATTGCGGTTCACTTTGAAAAAACGCTGGGGCAGATCAGACTGGACTCGGTGTCGGCAGGCTGGCTGATTTTTGGTGAGGGTTTTAACACCGGCTGGCTGCGTGCGGTGATCAAGCGGGTGTTTGATATCGTCTGCGCCCTCATCCTGCTGGTGATTTTCTTGCCTATCATGCTGGTCACCGCGCTGGCAATCTTGCTTGAAGACGGCTTTCCGATTCTGTACCGGCAAGAACGGGTGGGGCAAAACGGGCGGCTGTTCAATGTGGTCAAGTTCCGCAGCATGCGCACCGATGCGGAAAAAGACGGCCAGCCGCGCTGGGCCACGGCGGCAGATGACCGTTGTACCCGGGTGGGGCGGTTCATTCGCAAGGTGCGCATTGACGAGCTGCCGCAGCTGTTCAGCGTGCTGGGCGGCTCGATGAGCATGGTGGGGCCACGCCCGGAGCGGCCGTTTTTTGTCGACCGGCTGACGCAAGACATCCCGTATTACGCGATCAGGCACAGCGTCAAGCCGGGCGTGACTGGCTGGGCGCAGGTACGTTACCAGTATGGCGCCAGCGTCGAAGACGCGGCAGAAAAGTTGCAGTACGACTTGTATTACGTCAAAAACCACTCGCTGTTCCTTGACATTGTGGTGATGTTTGAAACCATTGGTGTGGTCGTTATGCGCAAAGGCGCACAGTAGGCTGGTTGGCTGCTTTGATGGACACCCGTAGCCTGGGGCTGACCGCTTGGAGCGCTGGCTTGGCGTTATTGGCCTACGCGGTATTGACTTTGCAACTGCAGCAGCAGGGCAGCCTCAAAGCGCCGCGGGAATGGGCCAAGCTGACGATCTTGCTGGCGGTGTTGTCTTCTCTGGCCTGGGCTGGTTTTGAATTGGCCTTTGCAACCGGCGCGAGTCCGGTTTTTTCTGTTCTTGCCGGCCTGGCAGACCAATTGCGCTACGCCAGCTGGTTTGCGTTTTTGCTGGTGTTGTTGCGGTTCAGTCGCGCGCGCACCGAGGGGTTTAGCCTGGCGGGCTTGATCAGCGTGGCGGCGGTACTGGGCAGCTGGGGGCCGTTGGCGTTGGTGTTGCAGACGCTGGGCATTCAAAGGCTGGGTGACCCGGCGCGGCTGTTTCTGTTTGCGTCCATGGCCTTGCCGGTGTTTGCGCTGGTGTTGCTGGAGCAAGTGTTTCGCAACGCCACGCAAGATGCGCGCTGGAACATCAAGCCCTTGTGTCTGGGGCTGGCGGGCATTTTCTTGTTTGACCTGTACCTGTTTTCACAGGCGGTGTTGTTCAACCACCCTGACGAGGATGCCAGCAGCATCCGCGGTGCGGTGCACGCACTGATGGTGCCTTTGTTGCTGGTTTCCAGTAGCAGGCGCAGCGACTGGATCGCCAAGATTCAGCTCTCACCCAAGGCGGCGTTTCATTCGGCCACGCTGCTGATTGCCGGGGTCTACCTGCTGTTCATTTCGGCTGTGGGCTACTACGTGCGCTATTTTGGCGGCGAGTGGGGCCGTGCGCTGCAATTGGGGCTGGTGGTGCTGGCGCTGATTGCGCTGATGATGCTGGCCATGTCGGGCACGATGCGGGCCAAACTGCGCGTTTTTTTGGGCAAGCATTTTTTTCGCTACCGCTATGACTACCGTGAGGAATGGCTCAAATTTACCCGTGCCTTGTCGGCCAAGAATTCACCGCAAGAGCTGGGTCAGCAGGTGGTGCGCGGCTTGGCCGAGATGCTGGAGAGCCCGGGCGGTGGCTTGTGGCTGCGCACGCGCGGCGAAGCCACCTTCAGCCAGACGGCGCGCTGGAATATGGCGCCGATTGTGGACAAGGAAGAGCAGGCCTCTGAACTGTGCCAGTACCTTGCCAACGGCGGCAAGATTGTCAACCTCGAAGAGTATCGGTCGTTTACCCGGCGCTATGGTCAGTTGAAGATTCCGGTTTGGCTGCAAGACTTGCCGCAAGCCTGGCTGGTGGTGCCGCTAATGGTGGGCGATGAATTGATCGGCTTTGTGGTGCTGGCCAGTGCGCGCACGGTGATCGAGGTGAACTGGGAGGTGCATGACCTGTTGCGCACCGCCGGCCACCAGGCCGCCAGTTACCTGGCGCAGATGCAGGCCACCGAAGCGCTGCTGGAGGTGCGCAAGTTTGACGCTTTCAACAAGATGTCGGCGTTTGTCGTGCACGACCTGAAGAACATCGTCACCCAGCTTTCCCTGATGCTCAAGAACGCCAAGCGGCTGGGCGACAACCCCGAGTTTCAGCAAGACATGTTGCTGACGGTGGAGAACTCTCTGGACCGCATGCGCCAGCTGATGTTGCAGCTGCGTGAGGGCGCCACCCCGCCGGGCACCGCCTTTGGCGTCAATCTGGTGGACGTGGTCAAGCGGGTGCAGGCGGTGGCGACGGCGCGCGGACGCACGCTTGAACTGGCGGCACTGGAGCCGCTCAAGGCGCGCGGGCACGATGAGCGGTTGGAGCGCATCATCGGCCACGTGGTGCAAAACGCGTTTGACGCCACCGATGTGGCTGGCCGGGTGTCGATCGCTCTGGTGCGCGACGGCGGGCGCGCCAAGGTGGTGGTGACCGATACCGGGCACGGCATGACGCCCGAATTTATCCGCGACCGACTGTTCAAGCCCTTTCAGACGACCAAACAGGCGGGCATGGGCATTGGCGCCTTTGAGAGCTACCAGTATGTGCAGGAATTGGGTGGCAAGATTGAGGTGCAAAGCGAAATTGACAAGGGAACCACGGTAAGCTTGCTGCTGCCTCTGTTTGAAACGTCAAAAAATACCGAACTTCATTCCATGGAACCTGCATGAGCTCAGAAAAATCGCGTCCCCTGCTGATTGTCGAAGACGATTTGTCGCTGCAAAAGCAGATCAAATGGTCGCTCGACAAGTTTGAGTCGGTGGTGGCCAGCGACCGCGAATCGGCGCTAGCGCAGCTGCGCAAGGCTCTGCCGGCGGTGGTGACGATGGATCTGGGTCTGCCGCCTGACGCTGACAGCGTGTCAGAGGGCTTCAAGCTGCTCGAACAGATCATGGCGTTTGATTCCGACATCAAAGTGATTGTGCTGACCGGGCAAAACGACCAGAACAACGCGCTGCGCGCGGTGGCCATGGGCGCGTATGACTTTTTCGCCAAGCCGTTCGAGCCCGAATTGCTGAACCTGACGGTCGAGCGCGCCTTCAGGCTGTTTGAACTGCAGGCCGAGAACAAGCGCCTGCGTGCCATGAGCCAGCCCGACGCACTGGCGGGCTTGACCACGCGTGACCCGGCCATGCTGCGCATCTGCCGCACCATTGAAAAAGTGGCCAGCAGCAACGCCACCGTGATGTTGCTGGGCGAAAGCGGCACCGGCAAAGAGGTGCTCGCGCGCGGCCTGCACCAGGCCTCACCGCGGCGCAACGAGAAATTTGTCGCCATCAATTGCGCCGCCATTCCTGAAAATCTGCTCGAAAGCGAATTGTTCGGCTACGAAAAAGGCTCGTTCACCGGGGCTGCCAAGACCACTATTGGCAAGATTGAAAGCGCCAACGGCGGCACCTTGATGCTTGATGAAATTGGCGATCTGCCCTTTCAGTTACAGGCCAAGCTGCTACGATTTTTGCAAGAACGGGTGGTTGAGCGCATTGGCGGGCGGCAAGAGATACCGGTCGACGTGCGCATCATCTGCGCGACCCACCAGGACTTGCAGGCGCTGACCGCTGAAAGCCGGTTCCGGGAAGATTTGTACTACCGCCTGGCTGAAATCGTCGTCAACATCCCACCGTTGCGCGAGCGCATTGGCGACCCGGCGCTGCTGGCGCATGCGTTTGTGCGGCGCTTTGCCCAGGCGCAAAACCGTGGCTCGCTGAGCCTGAGTGATGACGCGGTGCGGGCCATTGAGCTGCACCCCTGGCCCGG
>Ga0210030_1001099_pt1 | contig 19503 bp, 19 predicted proteins | sample CryGeymeta201523_FD_183986 | JGI IMG/M metagenome (GOLD analysis project Ga0210030, IMG submission 183986) | Groundwater microbial communities from Crystal Geyser aquifers in Utah, USA - Crystal Geyser metaG 2015-23 (SPAdes) (version 2) | ecosystem: Environmental > Aquatic > Deep subsurface >...
GCTGGATGTCGGCCTGACAACCGGTCGTGGCCGTCAGGATCGCGACCATCAGCGCCACGGCGCCGCTCCCAAGCGCATTCTGCTCTATCCGCTACGCGCCGACGCATGCCAGATGCTGTGCAAAAAGGCATAATGAGAATTGCTGTACAACCCATCCAGCCACTACTCGAAAGTCATGACACTGTAACCAAACAATTTTTCGACCTCGGCCATGGCTTCGTTGGAGGCCGCCATGCGCATCTGTTGCGGCAGCCGGATCACCGTTTCGCTGCGATCGGGAATAACCAGACGCAGGGCAACATCACAGGCCCCGCGATAACGCTGCACAATCGACTTTAATTGGCGCAACTGCATTTCTTCAAGACCCGGCGTGGTGAGACGGATAGTGATGCGCCGTGTCTGCTTTTGCGTTACATCACGCAGGAGTTCAACATGATTAACCAATAATTTACAGGCTTCTTCACCAACGTCCAGTTCACCGCTCAGAAACAAGGGCTCTTCACCCTTGAGCAGCTCCATGGATGCTGCGTAAACCTCGGGAAAAACCACGCATTCCACCGAGCCGCTGAGATCTTCCAGATTGACGAACGCCATGCGGTCGCCCTTTTTTGTCATCAACTCTTTAATCCCGGCAATAACCCCGCAGAGATGCACATTTTCTTTGTCGGTACGTTCCGTTAAGCCGGCAGAATCACAGGTAGCAAAGCGCTTAATGATGTCGCTGAAACGATCGAGAGGATGGCCCGAAACGTAAAAGCCCAAGGCTTCTTTTTCATTGGCCAGGCGCTCGCGTTCGTCCCATTCGCCAATTTCGGGCAGCACACCGTAGTTGTTGCCGCCAAAGGAAATGATTTCGTGATTGCCAAACAGGGATTCCTGGCCCGATTCACGCTCGCGCTGCAATCGCTGCCCACCATCCATCGCTTCTTCGAGACCAGCGAGTAACTGGGCACGATGGCCGCCGGTGACATCGAAGGCCCCGCATTTTATCAAGGCTTCGATGACCTTTTTATTCACCTTACGCAAATCGACCCGTTCACAAAAATCATGCAGCGAATTGAAGGGCTTGCCCTGACGTACTTCAAGAATCGATTCGAGAGCCGCCGTACCGACTCCCTTGACCGCCCCCATTCCAAAACGAATGGCTCCGTCGCTGACCGTAAACGAACGATCTGATTCGTTGATATCGGGCGGATAAACCTGAATCCCCATGGCTCGTACTTCGCTGATATTTTTTATCACCTTATCGGTGTTTTCCATATCTTCGGTCAAAAGGGCCGCCATAAATTCAACGGGGTGGTGGGCCTTGAGATACGCCGTATGGTAGGCCACCAGGGCATAGGCGGCTGAATGGGATTTATTAAAACCGTAAGCGGCAAATTTTTCCATCAGATCAAAGACAGCTTCGGCTTTTTTAACGTCAAGCTGATTGTCCTGCGCACCTTTGAGAAAACTCTGCTTCTGCTTGGCCATTTCTTCAGGTTTTTTCTTGCCCATGGCACGGCGTAACAAATCGGCCGAGCCCAGGCTATAATTGCCCAGTACCTGAGCAATTAACATAACTTGTTCCTGATAAACAATAACCCCATAGGTATCTTTAAGAATCGGCTCAAGCTGGGCAAAGGGATAACTGAACTGTTCATACCCGTGTTTACGTTTAATAAAAGAATCGACCATGCCTGACCCCAAAGGACCGGGGCGATAAAGGGCAACCATGGCGATCAGATCTTCAAAACAACTCGGCTTGAGCTTGACCAGATATTCTTTCATCCCCGAGGATTCAAGCTGAAAAACCCCGGTGGTTTCCCCCCGGGACAACAGCTGATAGGTTTTGGGGTCATCGTCGCGCACCAGTTTCAGATCAAAATCGGTGGCACCCGACTGGCGAATCAACTGCACCGCTTTTTCGATAACCGTCAAGGTTTTTAAACCAAGAAAATCGAACTTGACCAGACCAATTTTCTCAACATAACTCATGGGGTACTGAGTCACCTGGGCCCCGGTTTTGGGATCGGTATACAAAGGCAGATATTCGGGCAAGGGGCGGGGCGTGACCACCACACCGGCCGCATGGGTCGAAGCATGCCGGGTTAAACCTTCAAGGGCCAAAGAAATCCGCATCAACTCTTTGCCGCGGGGATCTTTCGCGCTCAATTCCTTGAGCTTGGGCTCTTGTTCGATGGCTTCTTTCAGAGTGATCCCCAGGACATTGGGTACCATTTTGGCGATTTTGTCGACCTCGCCATAGGGAATATTCAGCGCCCGCCCAACATCGCGCAGCACTCCCTTGGCCTGCATGGTGCCAAAGGTGATGATCTGGGCGACATTCTCGCGGCCATATTTCTGCCGTACATATTCAATCACGCGTTCACGCCCGTAGATGCAAAAATCGACGTCGATATCCGGCATGGAAATCCGCTCGGGGTTCAAAAAGCGCTCGAACAGCAGATTATAGGGCAAGGGATCAATATCGGTGATGCGCATGGACCAGGCCACCAGACTTCCCGCGGCGCTGCCGCGTCCCGGGCCAACCGGCACGCCGTTGTTTTTCCCCCAGTTGATAAAATCGGCAACAATCAGGAAATAGCCGGGAAATCCCATCTGGGTAATACAGTCGAGTTCTGTTTGCAAACGCTCTTCGTAAGCCGTCACCTGTTCGGCGCTCAGGTCGCGAATCTTGCGCACTTCTTCCAGGCGCTCGTTTAAGCCCTGGCGGCTCATGTCGGTCAGCACCTGATCGAGGGTTTTATCGGCGGGTTTTTCGTACTGGGGAAAGTGATAGGTGTTGAAATCGAGTTCCAGGTTGCATTGATCGGCAATCACCAGAGTGTTGGCCAGAGCCTGAGGATAATCGGCGAAGAGTGCCGCCATTTCCTGCGGACTTTTGACGTAAAATTCGTCATTGGTGAAGCGCATCCGCTTGGGATCGTCCATGGTCTTGCCGGTCTGGATACACAGCAGCACCTCATGGGCAAAAGCATCTTCGCGACGCAAGTAGTGGCAGTCGTTCGTTGCCACCAGGGGCAAACCCAGTTCCTGGGAAATCCGAACCAGCCCCTCATTGGCTTTTTTCTGCTCAGGCAGATAATTTTCCTGCAATTCGAGATAAAACCGCTCTTTATCAAAAACCTGCGCCATCTCGGTGGCACGTCGCCGGGCATCCTCGGGTTGTCCCAGATTGAACAGGGTCGGCAATTCGCCCCCCAGGCAGGCCGAGAGGGCGATCAAGCCCTCATTGCGTTCGGCCAACAGCCCCCAGTCGATCCGCGGTCGATAGTAAAAACCTTCGCGGTAGGCGGCAGAGATCAGGTGACACAGATTGCGATATCCGATCAGATTCTGGCATAAAAGCACCAGATGGTAGGAAGCCTCAGACGAACCCCGGGCATTGCCCTTGGTGAAACGCGAACCCGGCGCAACATAAACTTCACAACCAACAATCGGCTTGATTCCTGCCGCGTGCGCCTTGTTATAAAATTCAACCGCACCAAACATATTGCCATGATCGGTCACCGCAATCGCCGGCATGGAAAACTGTTGGGCGCGCGTCACCAGTTCGTCAAGCTTAATCGCCCCATCGAGCAAACTGTATTGGCTGTGAAGATGAAGATGAACAAAACTGTCTGAGTGCATAATTTAAAATACCAAAATCGCAAAAAAAAATATAAATATCTGAAATTATTTATAATTATCGAAGAGTAAGCAGGAAAAACAGCGCAAAAAACTGTCGCTGATACTAGCACTCGTCGCTGAAATCGGTCAATCAAAACAACAACGATCCCGCCAAAAAGATCACCAGACAAATGGCCGCCGCTGACGTATAATTTTGCACGGACTTTTGCCAAAACATCTCACTCAGGAGCCTTAGCATGCGCATTGAACAGGATTTGAAACTGGGATTTAAAGACGTGCTGATTCGTCCCAAACGCTCGACCCTCAAGAGCCGCGCCGAAGTTAAACTTGAGCGGCACTACACCTTTTTACACAGCAAACGCTCATGGACCGGCATTCCAATTATTGCCGCCAACATGGATACGGTTGGCACCTTCGCCATGGCCGAAGCCCTGGCGGCTCGGGGGCTGCTGTGCGCGGTTCACAAGCATTATGCATTGCAAAGCTGGCAAAACTGGTTGCAACGGCAAAAAGCCACTCTTTATCAACATATTATGGTCAGCACTGGCACCGCGGAAACCGACATGGAAAAACTCCGCGCGCTTATTGCGGCGGCCCCCGCCCTTCAGTTCATCTGTATCGATGTCGCCAACGGCTATGCCGAAGCCTTTGTCGCCTTTGTCAGCCGGGTGCGCGAGGCTTACCCGCAAATGACAATTATCGCGGGCAATGTTGTCACCGGCGAAATGGTTGAAGAATTGCTCCTCGCCGGAGCCGACGTCGTCAAGGTTGGCATCGGTCCCGGTTCGGTATGCACCACCCGCGTTAAAACCGGCGTCGGCTATCCCCAGCTCTCCGCGGTCATCGAATGCGCCGATGCCGCCCACGGGCTGGGTGGACGAATCATTTCGGATGGAGGCTGTACCTGCGCCGGCGATGTCGCCAAAGCTTTTGGGGGCGGCGCTGACTTTGTCATGCTCGGCGGCATGCTGGCGGGGCACGACGAATGCGGTGGCGAGCTTGTCAATCGGGGCGGACAACACTACAAATTGTTTTATGGCATGAGCTCTTCTACCGCTATGGACATCCATGCCGGCGGAGTCGCTGAATATCGTTCGTCAGAAGGCAAAACCGTCGAAGTGCCCTACCGCGGCCCGGTTGAGGGCACCCTGCGCGATATTCTCGGGGGCGTGCGTTCGGCCTGTACCTACATTGGTGCCGCCGAACTGCGCGAGCTGAGCAAACGCACCACCTTCATTCGCGTGATGGAACAGGAAAACCGCAGCTTCAACTGAAGCCGCCCTAAAACGCAACCTGAAAAGGATCATGGAAACAACCACGCCAGGAGCTGACGGACGAAAAGAACAGGTGGCCTCGCTAAATACTCTCACCCAGCACATCAACACCGTATTGATTGAGCATGGTGACCAGCTTGATCAGGGGCAGGCCAATGAGGCTGTTGTAGTCATCACCTGCCATTTTTTCCATCAACGCGATTCCCAGACCTTCAATTTTGAAGGATCCGGCACATTCCCAGGTTTTTTCGCGCTCGACGTAATTGACAATCTGCGTATCGCTTAACTGACGCAGGGTCACCGCGAAAGCGGAATAATCCGCGCTATAGGTCTGAGTCAGCCCATCAAACAGGGCCAGGCCGGTAAAGAAAGCGTGGGTTCGGCCAACCATCTGCTTTAACTGGGCAATGGCAGCTTCTTTGCTGCCGGGTTTGCCGACGGCCCGGCCACGCTGATCAACAAAGACCTGATCGGCACCAATAATCAAGGCCTGCGGATAACGCTCGGCAAGGCTGCGTGCCTTGCCAAGGGCGAGGTGGCGCACCATCAGTTCTGCGGAGACTGCCGGATCGATCACTTCTTCAAAAACCGGCGGTACGGCAGTAAACGGCAGTTGCAACTGGCGCAGCAGCTGCAATCGGTAAGGGCTGGTTGAAGCCAGAATGAGTTGGCGCATAGGGTTTGCCTCGGCGAAAATAATTTAACAACCGCACAAAACGCCCCCACAAGAGAACGATTGCCGGCTCAGATGACTGTTTGCTGCCTTTGCCAGAGGGGGACAGCTTCACTCACTTGCGGATGCGGGTGCACGCGCAGGGCCGCGCAGGGAAAAGACGCCAGATCCTGGCTGCTTTTTTCGGCCATAATCTGCTGCTGCCACTGACCACGCCAAGGGTCGAAATAGCCCTCTGAACGAAAACGCAATTCGGCCAAACAATCGGCCAAGGCGGTTTCAAGCTGAAGCTGGTCGTAACGTTGACACAGGGCTTCGGCGTCGGCATCCCACACGGGCAGCACCTGCACCTGAATCTGCTCGCCAATTGTGGCTTCGAACCAGGCTTCCGCGCTGCCATCGCCAACGGTTCCGGTAACTTTCAGGCGATTTTGCCGCGTCTGAATGGATGCAATGGCCAAGTAAAGGGAATTTTCACTGTCTGCCAGATAAAAATGGGTGACCATATTAGTACCTCCTGCCGGGTTAGGTTTAAACGTGAACCCAGTATGACCGACTTCTGTGACAGAAAAGTACACACGATTGTCATTAACCGAAATTTTTTTGACTTTCCGCCAGGAGGTGCCGCAATTTTTCTGCCAGCTCCGGCGGGCCAAGCACCTGCACATGGGGCAGAAAAGAGCAAATCCAACCGAGAATTTCCGTATCCCCTGCGGACGCGAAGCGCAGACGCACAACACCATCGACCAGCTCGTCCAATTGCTGCTGCGGGTGCCAGATGCGTTCACGAATCAGATGCGCAACCTCGGGCGCAAACAGCAGATCGAGTTCACGTGAGGGGCCCTCGTCCATTAGGCCAAAGGCACCACCGGTTAAGTGACGCGGTGAATAATCGGCGGGCACCTCAAATTTTTCGGCACAGAGTTTAAGGGATGCAATGCGATCGACCAGAAACAGCCGCAGGGCTTGGCGATTATGGGCAAAGCCTCCCAGATAAAGGGAATTATCATAAAACAACAAGGTGTAAGGATCGACGACATAGGTGTTGGCCGTCCGTCGCGCCGGGGCGTAAACCATTTCACACCGTTGCTGCTTCAATAGAGCCTGGCGCAGCAGATCCAGAATATCGCGTTGACGGGTATAATCACGAAAACCCTGAATTTTTGCGCTGCCGGTTTCGGCAATGCGCTCCAGGTGGGCGACTGAACGCGCCGGCAAAACGGATCGTAAGCGCTGAAAGACCGCATCAAGATCATCTTGAAAAGGCGTTCCACGCAAAAAATCAAGCTGACCACGACACAGATAGAGGGTCATCAATTCCTCCAGGGTAAAGGTCACCGGAGGCAGGCGACTGAACCCGGCGACGAAGGAATAAAGCATTTCACCCTGAGCCTGACGCTCCTTGACCAGAGGGTAGCCCGCCTCTTCAAGCGCGAGCAGATCACGATAAACTGTGCGCCGCGTCACCTGGCATTCGGTCATCAGTTCAGCAATGGTCGCACCGTAGCGCTGCTCAAGAATACGAATCACATCGTGCAAACGCGCCGCCTGGCTATATTTCTTGGCGGGCCTAGTGCGTTTGTTTTTTTTAGGCATGAGCAGAGTCCACCTGACAAAGGTTCTTTATCTGGTCATCAATCCTGGGACTTCGTGTTTATTGGTGATTCCATCGCTGCCAAAGGGCATCAGCCCTCGGGGTGCAGAGCGTATAAGGCCGTGGTCAGGCGCGAAAAATCATCAAGATCAAGTCCCTCGCCGCGACAACTCGGTGCAATCGCCGCTTGTTCCAGGGCCGTATCAACCTGCGCGGCACTGAAACCGCCAGCCTGCAAACTGTTACGCAACTGCTTGCGCCGCTGGGTAAAGGCGGCCTTGACCACGCGGACAAAGAATACCGGGTCAACCGGGTCAACCCGCGGTTGAGCCAAGGGGGAGAGGGAAACAACCAGCGAATCGATTTTGGGTGGCGGGCTGAAAGATTCCGGCCCCACCTCAATCACAGGCTCCACATCAAACCAAAGCTGGGTTAAAACCGACAGAATTCCATAGTCTTTACATCCGGGGGGCGAACACAGTCGCAGACCGACTTCTTTCTGAAACATCAGAACCATGCGACTGAACAGTTTTCGCTGTTCCAGCAAGAGAAAGACAATTTGGCTCGAAATATTATAGGGCAGATTGGCGACCAGTACATAGGGTGGCTGGGGTAAAAGCCGCGGCAGATCAGCCTTGAGAATATCCCCGGCATGGATATGCAAACGTGGTTCCTTACGCTGTTCGAGCCGCGCAATGAGATCCCCATCAATTTCAAAAACCTCAACCTGGGCTGCCTGGCGCAACAGATGATCCGTCAGCACTCCAAGCCCCGGACCAATTTCCACCACCGCATCCTGAGGTTGGATGGCAGCCGCCCGCAAGATTTGGTCGATAACTCTGTCATCCTGCAAAAAATGCTGGCCGAATTTTTTCTTGGCGCGATAACTCAAATTTTTTCGTCGTCTTTCAATTTTCGCCGCTTGGGCCAGCGCGGAATATGCCAAAGGCGCAGAAAGGGGATAAAACGAATCACAAAAAGATAGCCCAGCAGGGCCGATAAAACCGCGAAAATAAAACTGCCGATGGACAGAGGCAGCATCACCTGCCAACCGAAGGTTTTAATAAATTCGTAATTGAACTGAACCTGCATGTTGGGGTGCTCCCACCCCAGCAACAGGCGGCCGGTTTCATACTGCATGGTATAAATAAAAGGTGCAGTCAGCGGATTAGTTACCCACACCCCTAAAATGGCCGCAATTTTGTTTTCACGCAGAAGAATAGCCGCCATCAGCGCCAACACCATCTGCACCCCGAAAGTGGGGGTCATGCCGATAAACAACCCGAGAGCAAATCCGCGCGCCACCTGCTCCGGCGTTGCACGCAGCCGCAGTAAGCGTATCAGGTTGAGTTTGAACTGCCGGGGATAAGGCCAGCGACGCCACATATTTTCAATCCAGCATTAACGCACAAAGGTGAAAAGGCCGGCAGCATCCATCAGCGGCCAGTTGGAGGTTGCATTTAATGCGCGCCCACTACGCGCCCCACGGCACAAATAGTCATCGGCCGCCACCGCCAGCATGGCCGCATTATCGCTGCACAGGGGTGGAGAAGGGAAATAAACCTTTAACTCGGAAGTTAATTCGGCGGCGCCAAAGGCCCGGCGCAAACCGGAATTACAGGCCACCCCGCCGGCGACCACCAGCCGCTCAAGATTTTGCTCTTCGGCGGCGCGCAGGGTTTTCTGCACCAGCACATCAACGGCTGCTTCCTGAAAGGCGGCGGCAATATTGGCAATCGTCTGCTGATCGGGCTGAGAGGGCAGAGTTTCCAAATAGGTCAGCACCGAGGTTTTTAACCCACTGAAACTGAAATCGAGATTCGGTTTATTGAGCATGGGACGTGGAAAACGGATCCCCGCCCCGTGACCCTGAGCCGCTAGACGATCAATAACTGGTCCGCCCGGATAGGGAAGTCCGAGCATTTTTGCAACCTTGTCGAAAGCCTCACCTGCGGCATCATCCACCGTTCGCCCCAGCAGAAGGTAGCGCCCTACCCCATCGACCCGGAATAGATGGCTGTGCCCCCCCGAAACAGCGAGAGCCAGAAAGGGCGTAGCAACCGGCTGCTCAAGCATAATCGCGAGGATATGCCCTTCGATATGATGCACCCCCACCAAAGGTAGCTTGAGCGCAAAAGCCAGGGCCTTGGCGTAGGAAACCCCCACCAGCAGTGCGCCGATCAGGCCGGGACCGCGGGTCACGGCCAGACCTTCGATATCATCCAGCGTCAGCCCGGCATCGACCAGGGCGGCGTCAACCAGGGGGCCAATGGCCTGCAAATGTTGCCGCGAAGCCAGCTCGGGCACCACACCGCCAAAGCGCGCATGGATATCAATCTGAGAAATAATCAGATTGGAAAGAATCTCGCGACCATCGCGAACAACCGCGACCGCGGTTTCATCGCAAGAGGTTTCAATACATAAGAGCAGCACGACAGGTTTACAGCAAATTAGCGGCCAGCTCGGCCAAAGGGGAACGTTCGCCTTTGGTCAGCGTGACATGACCTGAAATATCCTGCCCTTTCAAACGTTCAACCGCATAACTTAACCCGTTACTGGAAGAATCAATATAGGGATTGTCGATCTGGTAGGGGTCGCCGGTCAGAACAATTTTGGTGCCCTCGCCGGCGCGGGTAATAATGGTTTTAATTTCATGGGGCGTCAGATTTTGCGCTTCGTCAACAATCAGATACTGCCGCGGAATGGAACGACCACGAATGTAGGTCAGGGGCTCGATCTCCATCAAACCCAGATCGATCAATTCGCGATAACCGCGCTTGCGTTTGCCACCCTCATCGACGCTGGCAAGCAGCAGCTCGACATTATCAAAAATTGGCTGCATCCAGGGGGCGAGTTTCTCGTCGATGTCCCCAGGGAGAAATCCCAGATCACGCCCCATAGGAAAGACTGGCCGTGACACCAGTAACCGGCTGTAAATTGATTCATCAGCGGTCTTGAGCAAACCGGCGGCAATAGCCAACAGGGTTTTGCCGGTACCCGCCTTGCCGACCAGGGACACAACTCGATAATCATCATTCAGCAGCAGATCAATGGCGAACTGCTGTTCCCGATTGCGGGGATGAATTCCCCAGATACCCTCCTTGGGGGCACGCAGCAAGGGGCGCAAGGTCTGCTGCACCCCGTGGTACCGCCCAATGGCACTATGGGAGGGGTTGTCGCGGTCAACGAGGGTCACCCCCTGATTGGTGAGAAACTCACCCGCGATTTGCAGTTCGCCCTGGCGGTAAAACTGATCAATCTGCTCCGAACCAACCTCCAGCTCCAGGGTTCCAGAGTAGAGTTCATCAATCGCGACCTTGTCCGATTCGTAATCTTCGGCGCGCAATCCAATGGTATCGGCCTTGATGCGCAGATTGATATCTTTGGTGATGAAAAAAACCTGGCCTGTGCCGGCCTGATCCAGCTCTTTGGCGACCGCCAGGATCCGGTTGTCGCCCATACCACCTCGCAACTCCGGCGGCAGTAGCAACATGGATTCTTCATGATAAATGGCAATGCGGAACAGGCCGCCCGACTCAAGTTTTAACCCGTCAATCAAACGTCCCTGGGTGCGGAAGCCATCAATAATCCGTGAAATTTGCCGCGCGTTTCGCCCGGTTTCGCTCTGCTCCTTTTTGAAGCGGTCAATCTCTTCAACCACGGTCAGGGGCAAAACAACTTCGTTCTCTTCAAAACGAAAGATGGCCTGGGGATCATGCAACAGAACATTGGTATCAAGCACGTAGGTTTTCATAACAATCCCGTCATTGGAGAAAAGGTCGGTTGCGGGCAGGCTCAGCGGTCATATGCCGAGATTTCAAGCCCATCGGTCGTTGCCAATACCTTGATATAAACCGGCCGATTCTGATACTTCCCCTTGAGCACCACCTCGCCCTCCATATTGAGGGCATTAAGCACCTCTTCGGGAGATTCTTCAATCTCATAAGCGCGGTAAAGACCGGAGCGCCCGAGTTCGTTTCGGGTCACCGGTTTATCGGGTGGCAGAGAGCAGGCGACTAACAGACTGACAAAAAATCCCGTTATCAGCAGTCTTAACATGATCTTTCTCCTGAGGTGATAGAAGCGGGTAAAAAAAGTAACCGCGCACGCACTGGCAGCCCTACATTATCTGGCATCCGCGATGGCCCTGACCGCCACAAGCAGGCTTTCAATATCCGCTTCGCGAGTAAAAATCCCTGGGCTGACGCGCACCGTTCCCAGAGGGAAGCTTCCAAGGCTGCGATGGGCATCGGGTGCACAATGCAGGCCGACGCGCACTGAAATGCCATATTCCTGATTGAGTCGAAAACCGATTTCTGCCGGGTCTGACTGTGCCAAAGTAAAGGAGACCGCATCGCCTTGATGACTCAGGCGGTCTGCACTATATAATTTAAGCCCGGCAATGTCACGCAGGCCGGCAATCAATTGGCCTAATTTATGTTCCATCTGCTGCCGCAAGTGATTCTGCCCCTGCTGCTGGAGATATGCGACGCCCGCCATCAGGCCGGCAATCCCCGGAAGATTCAAGGTGCCACTTTCCAGCCGTTCGGGTAACGCATCCGGAGAAAGATCGGAATGGCTGTTGGCGCCGGTGCCGCCGTAAATCAAGGGTTCAATCTCAAGCCCGGGACGCAGGTACAAAAGCCCGGTACCACTGGGTCCGAGGAGGTTTTTGTGGCCGGCGGCAGCGAAAAGATCAATCTGCTCGGCGTCGAGATCCAGCGGAAAGGTGCCAGCGCTTTGGGAGGCATCGAGCAGAAACAAAATATTATGTTGACGGCAGAAAGGCCCCAAGCCTTCAATCTGCTGCAACTGCCCGTTGACGTTTGAACAATGGTTCAGCACCAGCATGCGCGTCGGTGCGGCAGTGCAGGCCTGTTGTAACGCGGCGGGTGCAACCCGGCCAGCGGCGTCCCCCGCCACGCGCACAACCTTAACCCCTAAATCAGCAAGCCGCCGCAGGGGGCGAGTAACCGCATTGTGTTCCATACAACTGGTCACCACCCGGTCACCCGGTTTCAGCACTCCGAAAAGCGCGGTATTAATGGCCGTGGTGGCGTTGGGCGTAAAAACGATACGACTGGAATCGGCGACACCAAAATACTGCGCCAGAGTTTCGCGCGCATTAAATATCAGGCGCTCGGCGCCAAAACTTGCGGCATGAGCGCCGCGACCAGCATTGCCGCCGCTGCGCAAGGCCGCCAGAGTCCGCCGATAAACGGCCTCCGGCTTGGGATGGCTGGTGGCGGCATTGTCAAAATAGCCGTGGGCTGACATATTTAAACCAACTTACGGGTTCGCGGACCCGGACATAAGGGATCGCGTCTTTGCATGCCGCCGCTGCAGCTGCGGGCCAAACCGCGGCAACCGCCAAAACAGTGTGAAAAAATTTGACATTCCTGACAATCGCGGGGCGGCGTGTTGATCTCGTCACGGACATGAAGACGACGGGCCGAGATCCAGATATCCAGTAAATTTTCTGCGGGCAGATGGCCCAACACCTGCGGCCAGGAGGAGCAGGGCCAAACCTCACCCGCCGCAGTTAAGTGGCCGATGCTGTTGCCCGCCTGACACCCCCCATATTCGCTGCGCTGACCACCCCCCTGGGGGAACAGCAATTCCCACAGAAACAGATCATGAACTTCCAGGCTGGTGATGCCAAGGGGCAGCGGTTTCTTCTTCAGCTGTTCCTGCAAAGCAAACAGATCTTCCGGGCCCAAAAGATCCGGCGCTACGGAGGCTTCAGCACGCATATTCCTTTTGTGGTTTGGCAACTTAAGCCGCGGCAGCTTGAGGCGCTGACAGAGTTCCACCAGAGCGGGCAGAAGCTTCAGATGGCCCCTGGCCGGAACCCAAAGCAGGGACAGCGGCCAATCGGCTTCGAGCAGTTGTTCAAGTTGTCGCGACAAGGCCTGCAACCCCTGGGGTACCTTCAGCCAGGGCGCCGCGTCGACCAGCAGGGGAAAACGCCGCTTCAATCTTGCCAGGCGCATTCCTTCGGCAGGAAAACCCCCGACAACCAGGGCCGTCTGAATACCCGCCTGCTGCAAAAGATCGAGTAAAGAGTCCAGCGCCGGGAAAAGCAGAGGATGCTCTTCCAGAATCAATGAAAAAAGACCCGCGTCAACCAGGGCATCACCACAAGCAAGGATTTTCTCAGTGGGCATTTTTGCCTGCCCCGCTGGGCAGAGATCCCAAGTCATGCGCAGGGGCGCATCGAGTAAATCAAGGGCCATAATGTCATTCCGTTGCAGGGTCGTAGAGGGGCAAGAGGGGAGCAGATCGCTGCTCCCCTCTTGCTTCATCAGCAGGGATGAACGTTGGATGAACCAATAATCCGGGGCTTCATGTACTTCTTCATGGGGTATCTCCTGTCTGTTCAAGGGGCGTCAGCAGAACCATTCGGCGGACGCGGGTGAAACCGGTTATTTCCAACAATGAGGATCGGGCTGACTCAGGTCGCCGGTCGTGGCAAAAGCGCGGGCGGTACAGCCCCCCAGACACTCTTCATAGGCCCCACAGCCCTGACACTTGCCCTTGGCTTCTTTGTTGCGCATTTTGTTTAAAATCGGCGAGTTATACCACACTTCCTCAAAATCGTCGCGCAGAATATTACCCACCACCAAGGGAATGAAACCGCAGGGCGTCATATCCCCGTTGGGGCGCAAATGCAGGGACAACTTGCCACAACTGCTACCTTTGACCAGAGAGTTGTCGACATAACCCGGCAAAGAAGCAATCACCGGATCATCAAAGGAAAGCAGGAGATCTTTCGTGGTTTCTTTGACCTGCAAGGCCTCAAGATAAAAATCTTTCCACTCCTGCGGATTCAAATCGAGATCTTCCCGATTTTTGAAACCCCGACCACTGCATTTGAAGTTGTGCAGATAGACCTGCGACACCTTGTGTTGGCGCGCCAGATCGAGCAATTGGTGAAAATTGCGATAATTGATCCGCGAAATCACCGAACTCATGGTGCTGCGCACGCCCGCCTGGGTGAGGGCGTCGAGAGCCGCCACCGCCTTGTGCCAGGAACCGGGCTGGTTACGGAAATCATCGTGCAGTGCCGCTTCGGCGCTGTCGATGCTCAGCCCAACGCTACGAAAACCGGCGTCCTTAATCCGGCCGGCTGCGGTTTCATCAAGCAACCAGCCATTGGTATTCATGGAAACATTCAGCCCCTTATCCCGCGCATACTGGGCGATTTCGAACAGATTGTCACAGAGCAAGGGTTCGCCACCCCCAAAATTGATGAAGGGCACCTGATGGACGACCAAGCGGTCGACAATCTGCTTCAATTCTGCGGTCGACAGTTCGGCACATTGCTCGTCGCGGCTGTAACAATGGCTGCAAACAAAATTGCAGCGATACGACAGGGTCCAGTTAAAGGTCAGGGGCGCGGAAAATTGTTCAGTCAGTGGATTTTGCATAATTCAACCAGCCCCTCTGAAGAAGATCGTCGACAAACTCCTGGACATCGGCCTCCAATTCGGCGCGTTCAACCGCGAACTCCTGGTGCAGGATATCAACGATGGCCGCCAAAGTCCGTTGACCGTCACACAGGATCCAGATGTGACCACCGAGCAAATTCAGCTGGTGCATCATCCCCGACAGCAGCAAAATCACCGTGCCCTCTTCGCTGATATCCTCACCCGCCTCCAGTCGGGCCAAAAGCGCCTGTTGCCGACGTTTTTCGACCCGCCAGACAATATCGGGATTACGTTGTAAAGTTTTCAAAAGTTCTCCTTTGATCGCGAGGTGAATAATTCAGAGCCCGAAATGCCTCTTGACTAAATCAGGCACTAAGAGTCTCGCGATGCAGCAGCATATTAACCAGCACAAAAATCAAACCTGTCAGTACCGCAATCTTACCGTACAGACTGACGCCCGCCGAAGTTGCTGCAATTTGCCAGGATTGAACCAAGCCGCCGCCCAGCAGCATGCCCAAAACCACCAGCCCGGCATCGGCATCGCCCTCCCCCGCTTTAATCAACTGACGAAAGGGACAACCACCAATCAGCACCGCGATCAACCCGACCAGCAGCATGCCAAGAAAACTCCAGAGTATATCCGTATGGGCACCGGGCTGGCCATAGTAGCCGGGCTGAAACTGGCCCGTCGCCAGGCTGGTAACCAAGCCACCAAGGATGAAGGCGACCAGTCCCCACAGCAAGGGGGCGCGATACCCCATGAGCAGGCTATCCCGAATAGAACCGGTAATACAGAAACGGCTGCGCTGGGCCAAAGCCCCCAGCAGTAAACCTATGCCCAGCGCCCACAAAACCGGCGCCGCCTGGGTGGCACTACCGCGACTTGACACCAGTAAAAATCCCGGCGGCCAAAGCACAAAACCCAACAACAGCACAAAACTCAGGGGCACCCACAGACCGCTGCCCCCGGTCTGCCTGTGGCTGCCACCCAGATCAACCCCCTGAGCCAGTCCTTTAATCCCCAACCAGACCCCGGCCACCAGCCCGACCAGCCCGGCCAGGGTGGAAAGATCGCCCGCCAGCAGGCGAAAAAACAGCTTGATCGGACAGCCGATAAACACCGCGCAGCCAACAATCATGAAAATCCCCGAAAACAAGCGCAGTGCCGGCGCGCTGCCACCGCGCGAACGGAATTCTCGCCCCCCCAGCGCCATAACCAGGGCCCCGAGCACGAAACCAATCAACTCGGGACGCAAATACTGCATCCGGGGGTTGTCATGCAGCCCCAGGGCTCCGGCGCTGTTCTCGACAAAACAGGAAACACAGATTCCCGAGTTGGTTGGATTGCCAAGGACAACCAGCAGCACGCCCAAGATCCCCAAACTCAGGCCGGCACCCATAACCAACAGACCGTGTCGGCTCAAAATCGACACTCCTATTCACAGCCTCCGGCAAGGCGGCTTTGCAGATAATAAAGCTGCTTGACCTGTTGTTCCGCGCCTGGCTCCGGATTTTGGCGCTGGCGTTCCAGGGCCTGGGGCAACTGAGCTTCAACCAGCTGACTGAGCTGGGCATGACGATTCCGGGCGCTTTTGCGGTCAACAAAATCACCATCCAGCCGCACGGCGTTATAAAAATGTTCAATGGCCTGACGCGGCACCTGACGTTCCATGAGCAACTCACCGGTCAAGAGCTCACCCAGACCTTCCTGAGGATATTGCCGCTTAAGTTCGTCGAGCATGAGCAGGGCCTCAGCAATTTGACCGGCGCGACGCAATTCGGCCACCGGTTGATAGATACGCTCCAGATAGGCCGCTCGCGCCTGATCGCGTAGTTGCCGTTCGAGTGTTTTGTTGACTGTCACCGTCTGATGTTGTGCCGCCGGGGCTGTCATCAGCAGCCCGAGCAGACCAAGAAGGCAGACGGCAATGGCCAGCCCGATCAATTTCTGAAAACCATCAATCGGCAGCATCAATACACCTGATAAGGCGGCATATTGGCGCGTTTGGCCATGGCCCGCAGGCCGTCATAATCGCTGTCGGCCAAGGTTTCATAGCCGTCAACCCAGGCCGAAGCCATCACCTTAATTTTTTCGCCGTTAAACTCCACCAGGGTTTCGGGGGTGAGAGTGATCAGTGCCTGACGAAATTTTTCCGCCAGGGCCGGGTCAACCGAATCCCGCGCCCCAAAGGTGCAATAGGGGACAATCGGACTTTCGGCCAGCACACGGAAATCATCGGCGCTGATTTTGCCGTCACCGATCATCAGTTCCAGATCCAGAGACGGGGCGGCGCCGGCATCGAACTCGCCGAAATACACCGCATAAATGACCTTTTCATGTTTAAAGGAGCCCGCAGGAATCGCGTAATAACTGAGTTCCTTTTCGGGGTCAAAGCCCCGGCTCAACAATAGATCGTAGCTGGTCAGAAAACCACTCGGAGCAAGCTGTGGGCCGAAAATCATGCGCTTACCGCGCAGATCGTCAATGGATTTGATCGGGCTGTCACGCCGCACGATGATGGACGAAGAGGTCGATGAACCGTAACGACCGCGTTTTTCCGTCGCCAGCAGACGCAGTTGCTGCTCTTTGCGCAGAATCAGATAAAGCAGAGAATTGGTGTGGGTGAATTCAAATTCGCCCGCGGCGAAACGCTCGACAAAATCCTGCGTGTCTACCGGCACCAACTCAAAATCAATGCCGGTCTCACGCGATAAATAAGCGTTCAATGCCCCGAAACGCTTGAGGGTTTCAGGTTCACTGTTGCAGTTCATATAGCCGATGCGCATTTTCGGGCGCGTGCCTTCAATCTGGCAGGCGGCAAGGGTCAGAAGCAGCAGCACAAACAAAAATGTCAGCAAATGAACTTTCAAAATAATTGACCTTCCGGTGGATGGGCCTGGGGCGTTGCAACTGTTAAGATTCCGGCCCCAGCGCGGTTCCGACCATCGAGAATTTGCGGCAGCACCTCCGCCCCACCGTACCAGTTGGAACCGATACTGAAATCTGCTGTACCGGCGTTGAAAAAGGTAAATTCACCACTGCCGAGGATGAGATTATTTGCGATCAAGCCGGTCAGATTGAAAATTTTTATCCCCGAACGACCGCTGTCGAGAATCTGATTCTCCTGAATCTGGGCCTGAGATTCTTCAAGATAAATGCCATGTTCGTGGTTGGCCTCAATCTGATTGAGGCTGATCTCGGCCTGAGAGCGTTGCAAATAGAGTCCACGGCGATTGAAGCGGATGTAATTGCCGCGTAGCTGCGCCTTGGAATCACGCAGGCTGATGCCATTCGTCAGGTTGTTTTCAATGCGATTGCCGCTCATCTGCAACTCAACATAAACAGCCCGCACCCCCCAGTGATTGGCGGAAACCCGGCTGTTGTTCATGCGCACGTGCGAATCTCTGAACTGCAAGCCATTGAAATTATATTCGAAAATACACCTGTCAATTGAGACATCCGATTCTTGAAACTGAGCCGCGCGTTGATTATAGCGAAAGAGAGAGTCGCGCAATTGAGCATTTGAAAAATGGGCATGAAACCCCCGATAAGCGTATTCAACCACGCAATTTTCCAGGAGATTGCCGCCCTCTTCGCTCATCATCATATTCAGCGCACCCCAATCGCCAGCCTGCGGAGATTCCTCCGCCGAGGTAAAAACAATCGGGCGGGCGGCGGTGCCCTTGGCGATAAGCTGACCCTGCGCAAAAATTTCGTTTTCGCCAATGCCGTCGTTGTTGGTGTCACGGCGGGTAAAACTGACCCGGGTGCCCGGACGAATCTCCAGAGTTGCACCCGCGGCAATCGTCAGAATTCCGTCAATCAGCACCTCGCCTTGCCAGACGGTATCCTGATAAATTGTCTTTTCGCCGCGATATTCCAGGGCCACCGCCAGCGTTGGCACCAGCCCGGTCAGCAGCAGCAACAGAAGAACTTTCATTTGCTGCCCCCGTCGGGCAAGGGTTTAAAATTGATACGGTTGGCGCTTAAACTGGTAGCCAACTCAGCCCCACGTTCGGCGACGGCCACTAGGCCAAGATCATTGCGGGCAATTTTAACCTTTTGCTGGCGCAGCTGACAATTCGGGGCCAGATACAAACCCTCTTCCTGATGATCGACAATCTGCAAGTTTTCAAGTAGCAACTCACCAGAGTCGTAACAGAGCAAACCGGCAGTGCCGCCCGCGATACGTCCACCGCCATAGGCGAGCTGACTCTGGCCCTGGATCAGCAGGCCGTAAGCAGAACCAAGCAGATTGACCTGCTCAAGCTGAACCTGTGAATTGATGCTGAGAATACCAATTTCAGCCCCGATAATATCGGCATAATGGATGCGCGCTTCTTCAGCCGCCAAAAGCTCAATCCCGGCCCAATTTTCCCCGGCGGGCGTTTCCGGATCGAGGATAAAGGTCACCGGAGCCTGAGGCGTTCCGAGTGCCAATAAACGGCCGCGCACCAGGATTTCACTCCCCTTAGCGACCACTTCAGGATCAATTTTGGTACTGTCGGTTCCCAGAATCTGCACCCGGCTGCCCGCTAAAAACGTCAGGCTGCGTCCTTTAGGTATCTGTAAATCGGCCAAGATCCGCACCAGGCCGCCAAGGCGCAGACTTTCCTGCAGATAACCGCTGAGTTCAACGGGTTGCGATCTTGTGCCAATCAGGGTTCGGGCATCGGGCTGTACAGACGCAACACAGGCGCTGCACAGCAACAGCAGGACGCAAGTTAACAAGCGTTTCAGCACGGCTAGATCCATCCCTGCTGTTGCATCAGCTGACGCACCGCCGTCGCGGGCAGCACTCCCGTTGACAGAGCACGGCGCAGTTGCTCAAGATGTTCGCCCCTAAGACGTTGATTCAATTTCTCCAGGGCACGACCCAGGGTCGAAAACTGTAAATC
>Ga0210030_1001106_pt1 | contig 19432 bp, 17 predicted proteins | sample CryGeymeta201523_FD_183986 | JGI IMG/M metagenome (GOLD analysis project Ga0210030, IMG submission 183986) | Groundwater microbial communities from Crystal Geyser aquifers in Utah, USA - Crystal Geyser metaG 2015-23 (SPAdes) (version 2) | ecosystem: Environmental > Aquatic > Deep subsurface >...
ATTTAACCTGGTCAGTTCTGACGGCCAAGCGGTGGATTTGGGAATCGGACAAATTAGCCAAACGGGCTTTAATCTCGGAGCTCTTTATTCTCATCTTTACCAATTTATTCTGGACAACTCCGCCGTCCAGGAAGGAATAAATCTTCGTTAAATCCGCTTCTCGCAGATTCTTCGTTTCGTTTCTTAATACCCTGGAACTCACCGGCATCGCCAAACCGTTAATCGGCAGACACCCTAATAAAAAAGCCCATCCAATAACTAAATAAGCAATCACTCTCCTCTTCAATAAAAAATTAATCATTTCCCCCCCCTTTTTCATTTTTCATTTCAATTGCTTCAAAACGGCACTCCGCTGCGCAAATCCCGCAACCCTTGCAATAGCGATAATCAATTCCGACCATTTTTTTCCCTTTCACCATAATGGCACTGTCCGGGCAATAAATCCAGCAGAACAGGCAGTTTTTGCATTTCTCTCCGTCCCAGATTGGACGCTGCGTTCTCCAATCGCCGGTTTCGAAATCAAGGCTTGTCGCCGGACCCAAAAGGTCGCCGGGGGCAAGTTGCCTCCATCCTAACTTTTTCTTCATCCCTTCTACCATTGGCTTACTTTACCTCTTGATAGGCGCGTTCAATCGCTCTGATATTCCCTTCAATTACTTCGGGTTTATCCCTGAATTTTTCCTCCAGGGTTATTCTTGCTTTCTGCAAAACGGTTTCCAGATTAACCAGACCGGTTGCCTTAACCAAAGCGCCCATCATCGGCGTATTAGGCATTTCCCGGCCGATGGTCTCCCGCGAAATTTTGGAAGCGTCCAGCGTAAAAACTTTTCCCTTAAATCCTAATTTTTTCTTCAAAACAATTGCTTCCTCATCGGTGTTGACCAACAAAGTCCCGTCCTCAGAGAGCCCGCCGGAAACGTCCACTGTGTCTAGAAGGGAAGAATCAAGGACCACGACTACGTTTGGTTTCTCCACCCCGCAGTGCAAGGTAATCGGAAGAGAACTTATCCGGTTAAATGACTGAATCGGCGCACCCATCCGCTCCGGACCATATTCAGGGAAGGCCTGGATATACTTGCCGGAAGCCGCAAGCACCTCCCCGAAGAGCAGGGCGGCCGTCTTGGCGCCCTGGCCTCCCCGGCCATGCCATCTAATCTCAAACAAATCTTCCATTTTCTTTTAAAACATTTACCACGAAAGCACGAAATAAAGAAGACGCGAAAATGACAACCACAGATTAAAAAGATTCTCACCACAGAGTCACAAAGCCACAGAGAACACAGAGTTCACCAAGAATTATAAATAAATTTTTTCTTGGTTATTCTTTGAGCCTTTGAGTCTTTGTGGTTAAAGATATTGTAGTTTTTCGTGCTTTCAAATTTTCGTGTTCTTGTTGGTAATCTTTGCATTTTAATTTTTTTATTTCCTGCAGAATGTCTTCCACTTTTACTAATTCTGTCCTTTTTTCCCGACGCAGTTTCAACTCTACCTTGCCATTCTTCAATTCCTTGCCAATGAGGATACGGAAGGGAATGCCCAATAAGTCCCCGTCCTTAAACTTTATTCCCGGGCTGATGATTCGGTCATCCATTATAACATCAATGTTGTTTTTTTGTAAAGAGCGGTAAAGCTCCTCGGTGGTGTCCTTGATGGCTTTTTCTTCCATATTCATCGGGAGCAGCAATACCGAATAAGGGGAGACCGAACGCGGCCAGATAAGCCCGTCTTCATCATAATTTCCTTCAATGATTGCCGCCATCAACCGGGAAATACCAATCCCGTAACAACCCATTATCATCGGTTTTTCTTCCCCGTTTTTATCCAGGAAAAATAACTTTAATTTTTTGCTGTAGGTATCTCCCAGCTTAAAAATATGTCCTATTTCTAACTCCTTGCATTCCCCTTCCGCCACAAACTCTTCCGAGAATCTGCCTCCCATTATCCCGGAATCTGCTTTTTGCGACTGGCATTTTATCCCGCAGCGCTTGAAGATAAGCTCGTAGGCTTCCCGCATCTTTTCGTAATTTTTGTCCAATCCTTCCTGGTCCGCATCAAAACTATAAGCGTCTTTCATCAAGAATTCACGCGCCCGCACTACGCCAAATCTCGGCCTGACTTCATCCCTGAACTTGGTTTGAATCTGATAAAGAACGATAGGCAGTTCTTTCCAGGAATGGACCCGTTTTCTCACTACGTCAATGATTACTTCCTCATGGGTAGGGCCCAAAAACATTCTGCGCTGATGCCGGTCAATAAAATTAATCATATCCTTTCCCAGAAGGGAAATCCGCCCGGATTCTTTCCAGAGGCTCTCCGGTTGTAAAGCGGGAAGGAGAAGTTCGCAAGCGCCGGTTTGGTCAATCTCCTCACGGACAATCTTCTCAATTTTTCTTAAGACTTTCAAACCCAGAGGAAGGTAGGAATAGACTCCGGAGGCAACTTTGCTGATTAATCCGGCTTTCAACATCAGTTTATGGCTGATGGTTTCCGCCTCTTTCGGTGTCTCTTTTAGCGTGCGGATAAACGCCTCGCTCCATTTTATTTGTGATTTCATTTTTTTCTAACCACGAATTAACACGAATAGAAACTTTACCACCAAGACTCAAAGAAACAAAATACTTTAACCACGAATTATACGAATTAATCGAATTTTATATTTATTCTTACAATATCGTGTAATTAGAGTAATTCGTGGTTGCATTTTTATTTGTGTTCATCTGTGATTTCATAATCCAAACAATCCTTTGAACCCTAAAAACGCAAGGGACATTAAGCCGGCGGTGAGAAAGGCTATTGGGATACCCTTAAATGCCGCCGGAATTGGAGAAAAAACCATTCTTGCCCGAAGGCTGGAAAATAAAATAATAGCCAGAAAATAACCGAGAGAAACTCCTAAAGCATAAATAAGACTCTGTAGAAAAGTTAAGCGATAATCAATCCCTAAAAAAGTAACCGCCAGGATTGCGCAGTTAGTGGTAACCAGGGGCAGATAAATTCCTAACGCCTGGTAAAGCCCGCTGTTATATTTTCTGATGAAACGCTCTACTAACTGCACCAGGGTGGCAATGACCAGAATGAAAGAGACGGTGCGCAGATATTGTAAATGGAAAGGAATAAGGAGGAAATTATAGACGAACCAGGTGATTGCCGAGGACATTACCATCACAAAAGTCACCGCCATCCCCATTCCTAAAGAGGATTTCAAGCTTTGCGAAATGCCGAAGAAGGAACAGAGTCCGATGAAGCGGATTAAAAGAATATTATTGACTAAAAGAGCCGAGATAAAAATGAGAAAAAGATTAAGGTGATTGCTAATCATATCTTTAAGAAGTCATTGCGAGCGAATGAAATGAGCGTGGCAATCTCATGAGATTGCTTCGGCTACGCCTCGCAATGACAGCTGTGCTGTCATCTGTATCCCATTAATTTATTGTATGGAATTTCAAAGTTCCCCCTCATCTATGTTTCCTCTCCCCAAGGGGAGAGGATGGAGGTGAGGGGGCTAAGTTCTTGTATGGAATTTCAAAGTTCCCCCTCATCTATGTTTCCTCTCCCCAAGGGGAGAGGATGGAGGTGAGGGGGCTAAGTTCTTTTGCAAAGCAATGAGAAATGCCATCAGGATAAATGCCCCGGGAGGAAGAATCATCAGGATAAAAGGATGATAATTCCCCGGCATAATCATTTTACCAAAAATAGTGCCGGCACCTAAAACTTCCCGGATAACCGCGATAAGAACGATAACAATGGTAAAACCGGCTCCCATTCCCACCGCGTCAGCGAAGGAAAGAAAAAGATTGTTTTTGCAGGCAAATGCCTCCGCCCTCCCTAAAACGATGCAGTTAACCACAATTAAGGGGAGAAAGACTCCTAAATTCCGGTGCAGTTGCGGGCTGTAAGCGGCTACTAAATAGTCGGTGATGGTAACAAAAGTGGCGATGACCACGATAAAAATCGGAATCCGGATATGATGAGGAGTGAATCGGCGCAATGAGGAAATAATGATATTGGAGAAAAGAAGGACAAAACTAAAAGCAATTCCCATCCCCAAAGCATCGGTCGCTGAGGTGGAGACAGCCAAAACCGGACAAAGCCCCAGAAGCAATGCTAAAATGGGATTCTCCGGGAAGAGGCCTTTGCTAAAAACATTAATCCATCTTTTCATCAAGGTTATTATACTATTCTTTAGCGTCTCTTGACAAGACCGACAGGAAAAGTAAGATTATAGCCTAAAAGACAATTATGCAAAAGAAAATAAATTCTCTTCCTTGCCGGCGCAATTCTCCGCTTCGGGCAAGGTTGAAGGCAAATTAATCTTTTTGGGGAACTGCGATTTAAAAGTAAAGAAAGAGGACGATTTTTCCGGAAGGACAGGTTTGTTAATGCCCAGCGCGATATCCCTAACCTATTTTTCCTATCTGGTAACCCAGGCCGGGGCCTTGCAAGGTTTTGGTAGAGGCTTCTCCGTCCTTTAACTGAAAGAGTTCAGGGTGGACTCTTTCTTCCTTCTCGGAGGCAAAAGGTATAAATTGGCGCGCGTTTGCCTCCACTCCTTTAATGGGATTGATTCTGGCGGCTAATCCGATTGACTGGATCAAAGAGAGTTTGGGATTGGTTAAATCCTGCACGCTATAGGGAATTTTTTCTTCGCTGGCTTTGGCCATCAGGATTAAACTGGCGGATTGTCCTTTGCAGGTTTTCAAAGCAATTCCTGACCAGCCAAGTTCTTTGGCCCGTTCAAAATTTTCCAGATTAACCAGGGATTCGTCAAGAAGGATCGGTTTAATTTGAGAAAGTTTATGCAAATCGAAAGCGTGAGCATTTAAATCTCTTTCGGTAGGCTGTTCAAAATACAGAATTTCCTCAAAGGCACGGGGAGATTTTTCTTTGATTTTATTAAGCATTTCAACAAGATATTCGGGACTCTCGCATTGCTCGTTAGTGTCGCCGCTAAAAAACAGTTTACCTCTATTTTGAGAAGTTTTTATCTCATGGGAAAGTTTCACTATCTCCAAAACCCGGCGGATATCCCAATTCAAATCATTCCCTTTTAATTTAATCTTCAGGCAGGTAAGCCCATCCTTTTCTATCCATTCCTCCAGAGAATTTGGCAGGCCATCGGCTGGGATATCGCTCTCATCAACCTCGTTTTTTCTCAATTTATCCAACCCTCCGACCAAATGAAAAACCGGAATTCGGGGAAGGTATTCTTTTCTGAGGTAATCAGCGATATACTTTCCTTTAAATTCTTCCCCTAACCAGGGGGAGAGGTCCGACATAAATTCCCTTCCGTATCCGTTATAAACGGAGATTTCGTTGACCTTGCCGAAGGCATCGTGAAGGGCGGCATCAATCGGAGAAGCGCAGATAAGAGCGCCTAAAAATGGCATTTCAAAATTGTAGGGGCTTGATTTATCAAGCCCGCGGGTCGGATAAATCCGACCGCTACAGGTTAATTTATTGCAAACCTCCTTATTTATCCTCTTAAATTTCTCTTCAAGATTAAAGAAAATTTCAATGGGATGGCCAAACTCCTTATATGAAGCAAAGAGCCGGCAAAGTTTCTTGGTCATCTCCTTCATTGTTTCTTCTCTCTGCTGATGTTCAATAACCTTGCTTGGCCAGGCCCAGCCGTCGGAAAGAAGAATTCCGCCAAAACCCTCGGCTGCTTCTCCCCGGTGATTCTCCACCTTCACCCTTACCTGGCTGTAGGCGGTGTCTTCTACCACCACCGCGCCAAATTTCAAGGGGGTGCGAAACTTCAAAGGAGTAAAAGAGGCTTCTACCTCTAAAATTTTGATATCCGATTGCATTTTGCCGAAGATAACATATTTTCAGGAGAAAAGCAAAGGTTTTTCTTGATACCATAGGAATTTTCTTTTTAACTTTCATCCACGAATTAACACGAATGAACACCAAGAAAACAATTATTTAAGAATTAACTAAAATATCTATAGTTCTTATTCGTGTGTATTCGTGGCTAATTTATTGTATGGAATTTCAAAGTTCCCCCTCATCTATGTTTCCTCTCCCCCAAGGGGAGAGGATGGAGGTGAGGGGGCTAAGTTCTTCAAGTAAGGTAACCAAGATTTAAAAGGAGAATTGCGATGGCGCGAATTGTATTTATCGGGGCAGGAAGTTTTGGTTTTACCCGTGGACTGGTAAAAGACCTTCTTACTTTCCCCCTGCTTAAGGATGCGAATATTGTTTTGATGGATGTAAATAAAGAACGCCTTGAATTCTCGCAAAAAGCGTTGCAGCGTATTATTAATGAAGGGAAATATCCTGCCCATCTTGAAGCCACGATGGATAGAAAAAAAGCTCTGAAGGGAGCCGATGCGGTGGTTTGCACTATTCTGGCGGGAAGCATTGATGTCTGGAGATATGATATAGAAATCCCGATGAAATACGGAGTTGATATCAACATCGGGGATAGCCGGGGAGTTTCAGGAATCTTCCGCGCGCTGCGCACAATTCCGGTAATGCTAAGTATTTGCCGAGATATGGAGCGTCTCTGTCCCGATGCCATTTTGCTTAATTATACCAATCCGATGGCAATGCTTTGCCGGGCGATGCAGAGGAAATCTCAGATTAAGGTAAGTGGCTTGTGCCACAGCGTTCAGGGAACTGCCGCTATGCTGGCGCGCTGGATTGGCGCGAAAATGAGCCAGATTACCTATCTCTGTGCCGGCATTAATCACCAATCCTGGTATCTTGAATATAAAAAAGACGGAAAGGACGCTTATCCGCTGATTAGAAAAGCCCTCCAGAAAAAAGAAATTTACAATGAAGAACAGGTCCGCAATGAGATGTTTTTCGCTTTTGATTACTATCTTACCGAATCCAGCGGACATAATTCCGAATACGTGTGGTGGTTCCGCAAACGACCGGAGTTAATCGAAAAATATTGTACTTATGGCACCGGATGGAATCCCGGGAAGCACCGCTACATCCTGGATGAATATCTGAAACAGGAAGATACCTGGAAAGATGAGATTAAAAAATGGCTTAATGATAAGAAACCTCTTAATCTGAAACGAGGAAAAGAATATGCCTCTTCAATTATTAATTCCTATTTGGGGGGAAAACCCTTTATCTTCAATGGCAATGTTCCCAATAATCGTCTTATCCCTAACCTGCCGCAAAATGCCTGCGTAGAAATTCCTGTTCTTGCCGACAAGAGAGGATTCAACCCAATGTACGTGGGTCCTTTGCCGCCCCAGTGCGCCGCCCTCAATAATTTAAGTATTGCCGTAGAGGAAATGGCGGTTGAAGGCGCTCTTACCGGAGATGCGCATCTTATCTATCAGGCAATTTGCTATGACCCACTTCCCGCAAGCGTGCTTTCTTTGGCAGAGATAAAGAAAATGGTCCAGGAGCTTTTTAAAGTAAATAAAGATTCTCTACCGACCTTTAAGCGAATAAAGATATAGAAAATGGACTATAAAAAGACAATTCTTCTCCCCCAAACCTCCTTTCCGATGAAGGCAAACCTGGCGCAGAAAGAGCCGGGAATTTTAGATTTCTGGGAAGAGAAAAAGGTCTATGAGACATTACAGAAAAATTTGAAGAGAAGAAAAAAATATATTCTCCACGATGGCCCTCCCTACGCCAACGGCCACATTCATCTGGGGACCGCCTTAAACAAGATTTTAAAGGATGTTGTCATCAGATACAAGAGCAGAAAAGAGTTTTACGCTCCTTTTATTCCGGGCTGGGACTGTCATGGAATGCCGATTGAACACCAACTCTTCCAGGAATTAAAGATTTCCCAAGATGAGGTTAATCAGGTTGATTTTCGAAAAAAGGCAGCGGCTTTTGCCTTAAAGTTTGTCGAGATACAAAAAGAGGAGTTTAAAAGATTGGGAGTGGCAGCAGATTGGGAAAACCCTTATCTCACCCTGAAGAAAGAATATGAAGCCGAGATTATTAATACTTTCGGCAAACTTGCTACCGCAGGTTATATCTATCAAGGATTCAAACCCATTTACTGGTGCATCCAATGCGAGACTGCTTTGGCGGAAGCCGAGATAGAATATCAGGATGATTCCTCCCCTTCTATCTACGTAAAATTCCCTATTAGTCCAGAATCTCTTTCTCAACTCTCGAAACTTTCAACTTTCAACTTTCAACTTTCAACTTTCTTTCTCATCTGGACCACTACTCCCTGGACCCTTCCGGCAAACACCGCGATTGCAGTCCATCCGGATCTTGAATATGCTTTGGTGAAAGTAGCTGATGAAGTCTTAATTTTAGCAAAAATTTTGGTCAAAGAAGTAATGGAAAGAGTGAAGGTTTCCAACTACGAAATCTTGGGGAAGATTTCGGGGAAAAAACTTGAAGGATTGAAATACACACATCCTTTTACACCCCCACCTATTTCCTCCCCCCTTGAGGGGGAGGATAAAAGTGAGGGGAAAAAGAAATTTCAAATCATCTTAGCCGATTTTGTTTCTTCCACCGAGGGAACCGGTTGTGTCCATAGCGCTCCCGGTCACGGAGAGGATGACTATAAAATAGGGTTAAAATACAACTTGCCTATTCTATCCCCGGTGGATGGAAAGGGGAGATTTACCAAAGAGGTAAAAGAATTTGAGGGGATTAATGTTTTTTCGGCCAATAAATTAATAATTGATAAAATGAAAAGAGAGGGCTCGCTTTTCTTTGATGAGGAAATCAGTCATTCCTACCCTCATTGCTGGCGGTGTAAAAAACCGGTAATTTTTAGAGCTACCGAGCAATGGTTTCTCCGGGTAGACTTTTCCGATTTGAGGAAAAGGCTTGTCTCTCTGGTGGAAAAGGTAACCTGGGTGCCTAAAGAGGGGAAGGAAAGAATCAAGAGTATGCTGGAGAACCGCCCTGACTGGTGCCTCTCCCGGCAGAGATACTGGGGAGTGCCTTTACCTGTTTTTTATTGCCGGAGATGTAAAAAACCAGTGCTTACTGAAAAGACGATTGAAAACATCCGGAAAGAAGTAGAAAAGGAAGGTTCCGACATCTGGTTTCTTAAGGAAGCAAAGGAGATTCTTCCCGAAAACTTTAAATGCCCTTATTGCCGGGGGACAGAATTCAGCAAGGAGAATGATATTCTTGACGTTTGGTTTGACTCGGGAGTAAGCCACCGCGCAGTTTTAGAAAAAAATCCGGAGTTGGGATATCCCGCAGACCTCTATTTAGAGGGTTCTGACCAGCATCGGGGCTGGTTTCAGACCAGTTTGCTTACCGCGGTAGGAACAAAAAATAGCGCTCCCTTCAAAACCGTTCTTACCCATGGCTTTGTGGTAGATTCCGAAGGGAAGAAGATGTCCAAGTCCTTAGGCAACGTAATTACCCCGTTTGAGATTATTGAGAAGGATGGGGCGGATATCCTGCGGCTTTGGGTTGCTTCGGAAGATTACCAAGCCGATATCCGCATCTCCCCGGAAATTATTAAACATTTAATCAGCGCTTACCGCAGTTTGCGCAATACTTTTCGGTTTTGCCTGGGGAATCTCTTTGATTTTGACCCGGAGAAGGACCAGATTGCGGCTTCCGAACTCCTGGAGATTGATTCCTGGGCAATTGAAAAAGCAAGAGAAATACTAAATAGAACGGAAAATTGCTACGAAAATTTTGATTTCCATAATGTCTTTACAACCATTTATAATTTCTGCAATGAGGCGCTTTCCTCTTTCTATTTCGATACCTTAAAGGATAGATTATATACCTATGGGGGAAAATCGAAGGAGAGAAAATCAGCCCAAACCGCCATTTACCAGATTGCCGTTTTTCTGCTTAATATTCTTGCTCCCATCCTTTCCTTTACCGCCGAGGAGGTCTGGCAGAACTTTCCCCGGAAGAAAAACGAGCCCTCCAGCATTCATCTTCTTTTCTGGCCGGAGAGAAAAGAACCGGACAAAAAATTGCTTTCCCGCTGGGAAAAATTCCTAAAATTAAGAAAGGAAATATTAAAAGCTCTGGAGGAAGCAAGAATTAAAAAAATTATTGGCAGTAGTATGCAGGCAAAAGTAATTCTTGCAGTTACTGACGATGAAACCATCAATTTTTTAAAAACGTTTCCGCAGATAACCGAACATCTTCTTATCGCAGAGTTAAGGACCGAGGAGAAAAAAAAGTTTGAAGTTAAAGTTGAGCGGACGCAATATCAAAAATGCGCCCGCTGCTGGATTTATCATCAATCAGTCGGTCAGAACCGAGAATATCCGGATTTATGCGAAAAATGCATCTCTATAATAGCCACTAATAAACACGAATGAACACAAGGAAAAAGGGGAAAAGATGGAAAGACGGGAAAAAGTTCGCCTAGAATACTGGCGAATCTTAGTGAATCCGCCTAGTAGAGCGTTCTTCAAATAATGTTGTTATGGTTTGTCATTGCGAGCGACAGCGAAGCAATCTCATATCGTTATCCACAAAGGGATTGCGGAGCTTGTTCCGAGTGAAACGAGGAATCTCCGAGTTTGCTTCGGCTTCGCCTCGCAACCGTTTTCACTCCTCGCAATGACAGCATGGACTGCAATATTAATTTGGAAACCTTCTACTAGTAGTATTGGAGGAAAAGATTAATTAATATTTCATTCCCCTTTTTTCTCAAAAGGGGTGTCCTGAAGAGACGGGGTATTTTCTTCCCCTTTTCTTACAAAAGGGGTGTCCCGAAGGGACGGGGTATTTTCCCCTGTTTCCCATTTTCCCTTGAAGATAGTGGTCCTTATTCGTGTCAATTCGTGGTTAAAAAAATATGAAAATAATTATTGACGGTTATAATCTTATCTGGGCGGCGCCAGAATTAAGAAGAAAGGTAATCAGCGAAGAAAAACCGATTAATCTTAAGGAAGGCAGAGACACTCTTCTTCATTCCCTGGCCTCTTACCAGAGAGGACACCCAAAATTAGATATAATCGTTGTCTTCGATGCCCAGAAAGAGGTTTTTCTTTATCCTTCCCTGCAATCGGGAATAAAGGTTCTTTATTCAAAAGGGGAAACCGCCGACAATCTCATCAAAAAAATAGTTGAAGATGAGGAAAAACCGCAAAAGACTCTGGTGGTGACCTCGGATAAGGAACTGAAAGGAAGAGTGAAGGAAAGAGGAGCGCAGGTGATTGGCTCCTTAACTTTTTTTAAGAAAATTTCTCCGGTAAAAGAACGTTCTCCCGAAAGATTAAACAATCAGCAGGAAAATCTCATCAAAGAGGAACTGAAAAGAACCTATAAAATTGAATAAGGGGTTTTGGAGGTGGATATGAGTAAGAAATGTAGAGTATGGTTTTTTAGTATTCTTTTTTTAATGGGTTTGGTAGGAATCGGCAAAGCCGAAGAAAAGCAGATTGCTACTCTTTCTGCTTACTTGGGAGAAGTGTTGTTGCAGAAAGCCGGGGAAACCACCTGGCAGCGAGCCGAGGAAGGAACTTTTCTCTTTGAGGAAGATAAAATTCAAACCAAAGAAGATTCTTCTGCTGAAATAATCTTTGATTACGAAAATGTTATAGAGCTTTCCCAGAATTCCCTTCTGGAGATTAAAAGTTTAAAGATCAAAGAGGATGATTCCAAAGAATCGCTCTTAAAACTGGAGATAGGCCGAGTATTGGCTGAGGTTGGAGAAATCCCGGCCAGCTCCAAGTTTGAGATTCACACTCCTACTGCTGTTGCCGGAGTTCGGGGAACCGAGTTTCTCGTTGAAGAAAAGGACGGGGAGAGTTCGGTTGCGGTCTTTAAGGGAAAAGTCGGGGTAAGGGGAATTGCCAAAGAAGGTTTAATGGCTAATGAGGTTTTAATCCCGGCCAATTATCAAACGTCTGTTCTTCGCCACCGGAATCCCCAAATTCCTTATGGGTTATCCAAAAAGATGTTTCTCTGGAAGAAAAATTTCGCTTATTTAGAAAAGAGAAGAAACCAGTCCAGGACCTGGTGGCAGGGCTTGAATCCCTCCGAGAGAAACAAACTGCGGGAGAACATAAATAAATACAAAAAATTGCCGTTCAAGCGCCAGCAAGAAATTAAAAAGAAAATAGAAGAATTAGGATGGAAGAAAAAATTGGTGCAATCCAATAACTGGCAGCCTAAACCTGTATACCAACCCCCCCAAAGATATCCCAAAATTAAGCGATAAAAATAATGAAGCAAGATAGGAATTTCCTTTTTTGGACGCTAGAATAACTTCAGGATAAAATCAGGAAACAGGAATAAGAATTAAGGAGTAGTGGTCGAGCTTGTCCCGAAGGGATCCCTTTGGGACTCGACAATGTAGCGGTGCGAGTTGCTGTCAGAATATCAGGAAGTCAAATCCTCCCGCATATTGCTACTGAAGATAGCGTAGACTGTAGTAGCGCAATTCCATCGCACCAATAAGAACGTGGCATAAATTGCGCTACTTGGATAGTTAGTCTAGCTTTAGTAGCAATATGCGAGCAGATTAACTTCTGGGCAATACTGACAGCAAATGCCACCGCTACAGGTTCGCACCGAAGGTACGTTAATTTATTGTATGGAATTTCAAAGTTCCCCCTCATCTATGTTTCCTCTCCCCAAGGGGAGAGGATGGAGGTGAGGGGGCTAAGTTCTTTATACCATATTCCTTTCAGAATTGTCAAACGCGTTTCTGTCAGCCTGCCAAAGCCAATTATAGGATACCACCTTCTCTTTGGGTAGTCAAATTCATGTGGTTGTTTTTTATTCCCAGATGGGGTATTATAAAAAGATGAAGAAAATTGGGTTTTTTTCTGTTTTTCTGGTTCTTTTTTCTTTTCTCTATCGATTTATAATTGAAGTTAGAAATTTCCTCTTTCAACACCGGATTTTTCTAAAAAGCATAAAATTAAATTCTTTCCTCATCAGTGTAGGCAACATCACTGCGGGAGGAACCGGGAAGACGCCGGTGGTGATGTTTTTAGCCAGGAAACTTCAATCTCAGGGAAAAGGTTTAGCAGTTGTTGCCCGCGGTTATAAGAGGAAAGGAGGCGGTTTCCTGGTCTCTAATAGAAGGGAAATTTTAATGGGGTCGAAAGAAGCCGGGGATGAAGCAAATCTTTTAGCTGAGAACCTGAAAGGAATTCCCATTCTGGTAGGAAGAAACCGCAAAATGCTCTCCCAGGTTGCCCTTAACAATTTTAAGGTAGATACGATTATTCTGGATGATGGTTTTCATTATCGCTACCTGAAGAAGGATCTGGAAATCGTGGTGATTGATGCTACCAATCCCTTTTCTAATGGGAAATTGCTTCCGGCCGGTCTTTTACGCGAGCCTTTGAGTAGTTTGAAACGGGCTGACTGTTTCTGGCTTAATTATGTCAATTTAGTGGACGAGGAAAGATTAAATAGCTTAAAGAAATTTCTCACTAAAATCAATCCTGAAGCCAAAATCGTTGAGAGTTTTTACCAGCCGCTCTCTTTAATAGATTCCTCGGGGAAAATCTATGAACTTTCCGCAATTTCCGGAAAGGAGGTCTGGCTCCTTGCCGGGATAGGCAATCCTTCAACTTTTGAAAATTTAGCCAGGCATCTGGGAGTCAAAATCATCGGAAAATCGTTTTTCCCTGACCATTATTGGTATAAAGAAAGGAACTTAAAGAAAATTTTGAAAGAGGAATTTGAAATTCTGCTCACCACCGAGAAAGATTTAGTGCGGCTAAAGGATATCCCATTTTCAAAACCAATCCTTGCTTTGAGAATAGAAATAAAGGTTAAGAACGAGGAGAATCTTTGGAGGAATTTAAAAATTAAATAGTAGCCACGAATAAAGTGTTAAAAGAAGTAAAAAAGATTTTGCTGATTCGGTATAGCGCTATCGGGGATGTGGTCCTGGCCTCTGCCATCATTGAACTCTTAAAAAAGAGATTTCCGGAAAGTTCTCTTTCAATGTTGGTTACGCCTACCACCGCCCCCATCGTAGAGAAAAATCCTTTTCTGGATAGAATAATTCTTTACCAGAAAAATAAACCATTTGCCTATCTAAAATGCGCAAGATTACTTAAAAAGGAGAGATTTGACCTGATCATTTCTCTTCAGTGGAAGGCAAGTCTGCTGACTTTTCTTGCCGGGGCAAGAAAAAGGGTCGGATTTCATAAATCTTTCAGATATAGATACTTTTATAATCTTCGGCCAAAAAGATGGTATCCGGAAAGACACGCCCTTAACCGTTACTTAAATACCATTGAGCCGTTGGGAATTAAGGGAGAGATTCCCGAACCCAAAATTTATCTGAGCCGGGAAGAAGAAGAGACGGCAGAAAAATTACTGGAGGAAAAGTTTGGACCTATCACCCTCTCCTCTATCCCCTCCCCTCGAGGGAGGGGAAGTCAGGGGAGGGGGGACTTTTTAGTCGGTTTTAATCCTGTTGCCGGTTACCCGGCAAAAGAATGGCCGTTAGAATACTATATCCGATTAGGAAAGAGGTTAATCGAAAGATATAACGCCAAAATTATCATCTTTGGGGAAGGTAAACAGAGGAATTTAAATATTTGCCGAAAGCTGCAGGATTCTTTGGGGGGAAACAGTATTTCTTTAGCCGGGAGGACGAATCTGCGGCAATTAGCCGCCTTATCTAAAGCTTGCCGATTATTCATTACCGGAGATACCGGGCCGATGCATATTGCGGTTGCCGTGGGCACAAAGGTAATCGCATTTTTTGGTTCCACCGACCCTGGGAAATGCTCTCCGATAGGAAAAGGGCATATTACCCTGGAGGATAAAAGTTTATCCTGCCTTCATTGCTATAAAAGAAGATGTCGGAGAACAGACTGTATGAAAAATATCACCCCGGAGAAAGTTTGGGAGGAGATCGATGAAAATTCTGGATTTAGGCTGCGGGAACAATAAAAGGAAAGAAGCGGTGGGAATTGACCGCGAGGATCGCCCGGGCGTAGATATCATTCATAACTTAGATATTTTCCCCTGGCCCATCAAAGACAATGTGAGTTTGATGTTGTGGTCTGTTCTCACGTCTTGGAGCATTTAAGCGATATAGTTAAGGTAATGGAGGAAATCCATCGCATCGCAAAAAACCAGGCAAAAGTGTTGATCTGGACTCCGCATTTTTCCAACACCGGCTCATTTACCGACCCTCTTCATATCCACCATTTTAGTTTAGAGTCATTTAACTACTTTGTTGAAGGCACCAAAGCGCGAAAATACACCAGGAAAAAGTTCAAATTAATTAAGAGCAAATTAACCTTTGGAAAAAGCCAGATAATCGGGAAAGCTTTTGCGCTCTTATCAACGCATGCCTACGAAAAGTATTTCTGCTTTATCTTTCCGGCTCAGGACATTTATCTGGAACTGGAAGTAATTAAATAGCCCCCTCACCTCCATCCTCTCCCCTTGGGGAGAGGAAATTAGGTGCGGGGGAACTTTGAAATTCTATACAATTAAATAAATGCCTACCTGCGTAAAATGTAATCTCTGCGGCGCTGATAGCACTAAACTACTATTTATAGAAAAGGGCTGGCAGATTGTTCAATGCCGGAGATGCGGGTTGGTCTATGCTAATCCCAGACCATCTTCAAATGAACTAATAAAGTTTTATCAGGAAGGAGAATACTCTCAGGTAGGTCCAAACTATCTTGCCAAACGGGAGTCTAAACTTTGCCGCGCACGCAGAGAGTTGAGAAAAATAGGCCGTTATAAGAAGGGAGGGAAACTCTTAGACATTGGTTGCGGAGCCGGATTTTTCCTGAAGGAAGCCCAAAAAAGAGGTTGGAAAGTATCCGGTGTTGATTTATCCCGGGAGATGATTGAATATGCAAGAGAAGAATTTGATCTTAACCTTTTTGCCGAAAGCCTATCCCAAGCCCATTTTCCTTCCGAATATTTTGATGTTATTACAATGTATGATTTATTGGAGCATCTAGAGGACCCTTTAGGAATACTAAAAGAAACGAAAAAAATTCTGAAACCGGATGGGCTTTTGCTGATTGTTACCCCGGATTTTACTCAAAGGGCGATTGCCAGGCATATTCCTCCACCGGATTTCCGACCACCGCCTGAGCATCTCTACTATTTTACCAACCAGTCTCTTCAAAAGATGCTTAATAAAGCGGGATTGGAATATTTTAGACAGACCAGCAGAATAAATTTTAAGCTGATTATCAAAATTTTCGTTAAGAAGAAAAAAAGATTAGAAAAAGTCCTTATTATTGGTGCCAGTTGCCTGGGAGATATGCTTTTGCTTACTCCGGCAATCCGGGCAATCAGGAAAAAATACCCACAAGCAAATTTCTCTATTCTGCTTGGTCCGCGAGCAAGAGAGGCGGTAGAAAACAACTCCTGGTTCTCGGAGGTAATTATCTGGGATAAGAAGACCTCTCTTTCCCAGAAATTAAATTTAATAAAAAGTCTAAGAAAGCGGCATTTTAACCTGGTAGTTGATTTTAGAAATACCTTGCTTCCTTTCTTTATCAGAGGAGAGAAGAACCTTACTTTCTTTTGGAAAGAATTATTTAGCGGAAAAAACAAGGTTCATGAGGCGGAAAGAAGATTAAGGATGCTGCCTTCTTCTTTTCCTATGCCTGAGAATAAATCCCCTTTTTTTCCTGTTTCAAAAGAAAATCGGCTCTCCCTCCAAAAAATTCTTAATGAAAATGGAATAAAGTCTGATGAGGAGGAATTACACCCCCACCTATCTCCTCCCCCCTTGAGGGGGAGGAATGAGAAGGGGGGGAGAACTAAATTAATAATTCTTAATCCGGGCGCTAATTGGCCGGCAAAGCGATGGAAAAAGGGGGGTTTTGCCAGGGTAGGTGATGAATTGGTTAAAAAATATAAGGCAAAAATTATCATTGTGGGCGGAGAAAAAGAGAGAGGTTTGGCGGAAAAGGTAAAAAATTTAATGAGAGAGGAGGCAATTAACCTTGCGGGGAAAACAACTCTGGGAGAATTGGCCGCCCTTTTAGAGAAATCCTCTCTTTTTATTACCAATGATACCGGGCCGATGCATCTTGCCAGCGCAGTAAAATGCCCGGTGGTGGCGATTTATGGACCGGGTAACTGGCTCCGCTACGGTCCCTGGGAAAACCAATATAGAATTGTCCACAGCAATCTTTCCTGTTCTCCCTGCAACGTTATCCGCTGCAAAAGAAATTTTCTCTGTAGGGAATTAATCAAACCTGCTGATGTTCTTCAAGCCGCTGAATCCTTACTAAAATGAAGATTGTTCAGATTGTTCCGGAAATGGAGGTTGGGGGAGTGGAGCAAGGAACCTATGACTTAGCCAGGGGCCTGCTGGAAAAAGGACATCAATCCATTATTATTTCTCACGGAGGCAGATTAATTTCTGGACTAAAGGCTCTTGGGGTAAAGCATTATCTCCTGCCCGTCCATCGGAAATCTCCTCTTATTATGGCCAGGATGGTTAAAAAAGTGAGGAAGATTCTGCAGGAAGAAAATATTGAAATTCTTCACGCTAGGTCCAGAGTGCCGGCCTGGCTTGGATACTATGCCTGCCGCAATCTAAAGAGAGTCCATTTCATTACCAGTTTTCACGGTTTCTATTCTCCCCATCCCTTAAGTAGAATTATGGCTAAAGGAGAAAGGGTAATTGCGGTAAGCAATAGCGTTGCTCAATACGCCAGGGATAAATTTAAAGTGGCCGAGGAGAAACTGCGGGTTGTTTACAACGGAGTAGCAATAAAAAAATACCCAAAACTTAAGAAAGGGAATTATCGGATTGGAATTCTTGGCAGAATTACACCCTTGAAAGGCCAGATCTATTTCATCAAGGCATTTACTAAAGTAAAAGAAAAATTTCCGCAAGCCCAAGGTTTCATCATTGGTCCGGTTAGTAAAGATAAAATCCGTTATCAGAAGCAATTGGAAAATCTTATAGAAGATTTGCATCTAAAGAATATTGGGTTTATCTCTCCTGAGCAAAAGGATGAAATCTTCCCCACCCTGGATATTCTGGTTTCCGCTTCAATAGTCCCCGAGAGTTTCGGGAGAACCATGGTTGAGGCGCAACTGGCCGGTATTTTAGCAATTGCCACTGACATTGGGGGGTCTCGTGAAATCATTGAAAATGGGAAAACCGGATTTCTTGTTCCTCCGAAAAACCCAGATGCTTTAGCCGAAGCAATTATCCGGTCTTTTACTCATCAGGAGGAATGCCAGAAAATGATAGAGGTGGCCAAAAAAATTGCTCAGGAAAAATTTAGTATAGAGCAAATGGTTAACGCGACAATCAACATTTATCAAGAACTTGTAACCACGAATTAACACTAAAGTGGATAAAATTTTTTGTCTTTATGAAATATTACAAGTTTGAAGACTATCCGAGACAAAACTTTGCTCAGTTTTATCAAAGAAAGGACTATCTAAAACTTCAGAAAAAGGTTAAAAAAATTTTGGTTCTGGTGGGCCGACCCGGTCTGGGAGATTTAATTATTTCTATCCCCTTTTTTACTACCTTGAAAGACAACTTCCCCGGAGCAAAAATTTCCTATTTAGGCGAGATAAAGGCGCCTCTCAAAAATCTCTTTTCCCTTTTGCCGGTTGATGAATATCTTTATTTTGATTCTACCAAAAAAATAAATTTTCTCTTTCTTGCGGGAAAATTTAGAAAAGCAAACTTTGACCTTCTTATTGATACCCAGCGTTATTTTGTCCCCTCTTTCCTTTTTTCCCTGATTCCCGCGAAATATCGTCTTGGTTACAGCAGTAAATGCTTATTTTCCAACTGGAAGTTTGCCGAACCGGAGCGGAAAAAGGTTCACGATTTTTGCCAAACTTTAGCGCTCCTGCGGGTTTTAGGGATAGAAAAATGCAATTTTTCTCCTGAAATTGAACTTCCGGAAAAGTATCTGAGTTTTGCCCGCAAATATTTGGAGAAATTCCCAAGCCAGAAAGGTTATTTTGCTCTTATCCCGGGAGCCGGACAGAGTTTTAAGCGCTGGGATTTGGAGAAATTTGCCTGCTTAGGCGGCGAATTAAGCAAAAGAGGATACTTAATTGTTCTTATCGGCGGCAAAAACGAAAAACCTCTTTTAGAAGAATTAAGCAAAAAAATGAATGGGAATTGTCTCGTTCCCCTTTCAGATCAAGAGATTTTCGGAACCGAACCTCTCTATAGCACTGGAATTTTGAAACTTTGCCACGGGGCAATAGGAAATGATTGCGGAGGGATACATTTGAGCACTTTTGTCGGCACTCCGGTAGTTGCTCTCTACGGACCGACCAATCCGGTAAAGTTTGGACCATTAGGGGAGAAGAACGTTGTCCTCTTCAAAAATTATCCCTGCTCTCCCTGCGAAAAGAAGCATTGCCGCTATGACTGTAAATGCCTTAGAGATATCAAAAAAGAAGAAGTTCTCCAAAGTGCTTTGCACCTGTCAAATCATTTAAGAATGTAACCATGAGTTAAGTGGATAAAGAGCAGTTTTTTCTTCAGAATATTTAGGTAAATAAGTTCTTTGAAATTTTGTTATTTTAGTTGCCAGACTCTGTATCTTGG
>Ga0210030_1001112_pt1 | contig 19399 bp, 18 predicted proteins | sample CryGeymeta201523_FD_183986 | JGI IMG/M metagenome (GOLD analysis project Ga0210030, IMG submission 183986) | Groundwater microbial communities from Crystal Geyser aquifers in Utah, USA - Crystal Geyser metaG 2015-23 (SPAdes) (version 2) | ecosystem: Environmental > Aquatic > Deep subsurface >...
CGCCAAGCCGAAGCCCTTCGTCTGGAGCAAAACTGCCGACGACATCATCACCCGCGAACGCCGCGCGCTTGATGCGCTCGATGAAATCAGGGGAAACCGGTAGCATGTGTCAGATTCGGAACACTAGTCTGGCGTGTGACAGTTCGGCAAACTGCTTCGGACATTTGGGCGCATACCGGATCAGGCTTTAATGGCAGTTCTTTTGCCATCTCTGTCGTCAATCTTGCTTGATGGCAGACTGCTGACGAAAACGCGCCTTGGCGTCAGAATAGGCCCAAATTCTGTTGCCAAGATATCTTGGTGTGACTAGGTTAGCGTCAAAATACGTTGATGACAGAATTGGCGCGCATATGGTCACCAAGCCTTACGATCTTACAGATGCTGTTACCTATCACATCGGCACCTTTCCCCCATCTGCCCTCGACTATGAGGTGCTGCTTGGGCCGCTTGAGGAGGCTGCGGCCTCCCTTGCGCGGTACGATACCAAGATGTCGGGCATGGTGAACAGTGAACTTTTCCTGGCTCCGCTGCGCCGCCAGGACGCGGTCACCTCGTCCCGGATGGAAGGGACGATCTCGACCATCGAGGAGTTGTACCGACTTGAAGCCGAAGAGGATGCAGGCAGCGCTGACCCATACCGGGAGGCGCGCAACGACGACGTCGAGACCTACCTTTACTCCCGTGCACTGCGCAATGCCCAGCAGGCGCTGGCCGAAGGCGCACCGCTTGGCGAGCATCTGATCCGCACCGCGCACCAGCAGCTGCTGTCCTTTGGCCGGGGAGCCCGCAAGCGCCCGGGAAGCTACAAAGTTGAACAGAACTACATCGGGGACGAACGCCGAGGAAAGATCTACTACGTTCCAATCGCCCCCGAGCAACTGGGACCGGCGATGGCCGAACTGGTCCGCTACATCAACAAAAGTTCGATGCGGCCCCTCATCCGCACCGCCATTGCGCATGTCGAGTTCGAGGCCCTGCACCCTTTCGAGGACGGCAATGGCAGGATCGGCCGCATGCTGATCACCCTGATGCTGTGGAAGCTTGGCGTCCTGCATCAGCCGAACTTTTTCGTGTCGGGTTACTTCGAGGCCCACAAGGACGAGTACATCGAGCGGATGCGTGCCGTATCCGCCACGGGCGATTGGACCGGCTGGGTGGTATTCTTCCTCCAGGCGATGCACGCCCAGGCGACGGTCAACATCCAGACGGCCGACGCGATCTTCCGCCTGCACGGCGAGATGCGGGAGCGGTTCCGCGAAGTTCTGAATTCGCAGTTCCACGATCAGGCATTGGACTTCGTCTTTGCTAGTCCAGTGTTCCGGAACGACCGCTTTGTCGCGCGGTCGGGAATTCCACCATCGTCCGCTCGTGCACTTTCGCGACGCTTGGTCGAGGCTGGGCTTCTGCGCACGATCGAAGGAGCCTCGGGCCGTCGCGCCGCGATGTACGCCTTCGATCCCCTGCTTGATCTGCTGAAGGTCTGAAACGCAAAAAGCCCCCTAGTTTACAGGGGGACTCGTCAAACGTTGAGGTGGCGTTGAGGTAAAACGCTGGCGCCTATACACAAGTATTTTTGTCGGATTCCCGCCCTTTGGAAAGGTTGATAATTTTGTTGCGGGAGGGAGATTTGAACAAGCTTGTACGAATAGTTTGATCTGTAGGTCGGTTTGATGCGTGATGAAAGGGTTGTGCCAAAAAAGCTGTGATGAAACATCTATAACAATCACTTGCGTGGATCTAAGGCAACCGGACCTCATCAGTAGAATACGCCGGCGACAAATGAATTTGAGCTCGTTGACGGTGTTAGGATCGACATCGTAGCTTACGACAGATTGCTGACTGAAAGAGACGTTTGAATTCAATTGCAGAAGGCTACATGGAAACAGTCGACATAATTCCTGACATCCACGGTCAGATCACCAAACTGCGATCGGCGCTCGATACGCTCGGATGGAGGCGCGGCTCGTCGGGCTGGGTCCATCCCGAACCAAATCGCCGCATCGTTTTTCTGGGTGACTTCATTGACCGCGGACCAGAAAACCGGTCTGTCATTCAGGTAGTGCGCGACTTGATCGACTCCGGCAAGGCGAGCGCAATCATGGGGAACCATGAACTCTACGCTCTGCACTTTCATATGTTGCATCCCGAAACGGGCCGCCCGCTGCGGGCCCACTCCGAAAAGAACCTGCGCCAGCACCAGAGCTTTCTTGCCGAGCTCCAAGTTGGCACCCGCGAAACGAACGAGATTATGTCCTGGATGAGCAGCCTGCCGCTGATTCTAGAGACGGACGATTTCCGCGCCGTGCACGCCTGCTGGATCGACCACTCCATCGACCGGCTTCGCTTGCTCGCCGGGAGCGGCGTACTGTCCGAAGAGCAATTGATCCGGGTGGCCGATCCTGCCTACGAATTGTTCCATCTTGCCGAGGAAATCACCAAGGGCCCAGAACACCGGCTTCCCGATGGCTATTCCTTCACGGACAAAGACGGCACCTGCCGCGACCAAGTTAGGCTGAAATGGTGGAACGCAGGCGCACAGACCTGGCGTGATATCGCGATCTCGGTGCCGGTTCTGGACGATCTGCGTCACATTGCCGGCAGCCAATGGTCGACACGCAAATACATGAACATGGACCCGCTCTACGCGGAGCAAACCTCAACCCACGGGGCCGTCGCCTGAGAAAATGTGCGAAAGATCTTTGACACTACCAGATCACGCAAAATATAGGCCCGCCGCATGAGGTCCGGGCCTTTAATGCCGATCGATCTGATTAGACTGCTCTCCCAGTATGATTGATCGAGACGCAAATCCCTATCAGCCAGCGAGTTGCACTTCCGGCTGTTTCCATGTGCCATCGAGCACCGACGGCTCGGGGTAATAGACCCGCAGCACCGCCATGAAAGCGCCCTTGGGTGCGGGCAGCCAGTTCTTGGCCTTTTCGCCTTCGGGTTTTGTTGAGGAGAGGTAGATCGACGTGCTGCCGTCGGCGTCGGTCACCAGATCAGGCACCATGGGTGAGTTGATTAGATACCTGTCTATCGAGTTGGCCACGAGAAGCTGCTGCGGCAGGTCGTACATGGTAATTGACCAGAAGGCTTTCGCAGGCGGAAGCTGACCCTTTTCGAATCGGATCACATAGCTCTTGTCACCCGACAGTGGCTTGCCATCCTCTGACTTTCCAAAAAGGCCGTAGTATGCTTCTTCCTTTGAATTCCCGAGAATTCCGTACTGGGCGCCCAGCGCACGGTTCACGTAGTCACCGTTGATGAAAGCACGGGTTCCGAACAGGTTCTCCGAATTCTCAGTTGTCTTTCGACGCGCGTCGATCTCGGCCTGGCCGTCAGCCATTCCTGCCTTCAGCGCTTCAGCCATTTCGCTCGGCAAGGAGGCGATGTCGATCTTTTCGCCCGGTGCGATGCCGATCTGCGCGAAGCGGTCCCGCAGACCCTTTTCATCGGGAAGAACCGGAACGTACTGTAGAATGAAGGACAGCAGATTAAACAGTTCCAGCGAGGTCCGTTCATCGGCGCCAGAAAGCGGCGTTGGGAAGTTTACGGGTGGCGCGGCAGCCGGGGCAGGCGTTCCCGCAAAGGTGGAAAGCGGTGCGATTTGGTAGTCGGCTTGAATCGCGCGGACATTGTCGATGTCACTCGGGCCAAACAGTTGTGTCCGGTAGAGCGCCAGCACAAATTCAGTCTCGGCCTGAATGACTTTGGTGATGCCCGCTGGAGTCTCACCCGTCCAGCCCGGGCCGGTGATCAGAAAGCTGCCGCCATTATTTCCAGTGGCACGGGTGCCGAGATAGCTGAAGTTATACGTGTAGGAGTCGACCAACTGGACCGAGTAGTAGCGATTTGCTTCGATCTTCGGCAAAGTCAGAACAATTGGTTCGGCGCGCAGATCCAGCCAACCAAAGGAATACGGTGTGTCCGAGTTGGGGGTCTGCACGGCTGTGTCGGTGGGTGTGAAGACATTGGCCTCGCTGTACAGACCGTTCGGTGGCCCCTTGTATTCCTTTCCACCTTTGTTGACGAAGTAGGCCCACATGATGCGGTAGTAATCCACCATCGGGAACCCATAGATGTAAGCCTCCTTCGCGATGGCACGGGCCTCATCAGGGGAAACGCTAATGGCGGCACGAACTGGAAGTCCGATAACCCCTGCAGCAGCGACCACGATGGTGGAGGTTCCGGCAAGCGTGAATCTGCGTCGTGTTGTTTTCATTGTGTACCTCATCTTCAAGCGGTGAGTTTGCCATGATTAAACTTAGTCGCCTTGTCACGCGTTGATGTGAATCAAGGTGCTGGCACACAGCCAGTTAAGCATGTACCCTATCCCTTTGCCACAGATGAAGGGATCGAAGCGCATTATTGATCTTTTGGTTACCGCAACGGTGCCCTTTTGGCACCTCAAGTCAAATCCGGCAGGCTGAGCTACTCCCCGAAATTCGGACACTGACATAAGCTACGATTTGCAGTCTGTTGATCTTCGACGAGAAGGAGATCAGAGATGTCGAAACGCAAACAACACGCGCCAGAGTTCAAGGCGAAGGTCGCGCTGGAAGGGCGTTAAAGCTCGATAGTCTGATTGGGACCCGGCATGCGGACTTCATCAGGGCCAGCGGTCGTATGCACCGCGTCGACAGGCCGGACACATGACCGCACCCCGCAACGATCAAAATCAGCCCAAATCAATCCTTGCAAAACCGGAGCCGTCCACAAATGACAGCACTTTCAGAACAAAAGGAGTTTCCTCAGCGTTTGCAATAGCTCGCCAAACGGAAAGTAGATGAGGCCCGCCAGCAGCAATGGCACGGTTGCGGCGGCCGATACGGGCAGCAATGCCGTGCGCTGGTAGAGCAATGTCTTGAGGTCGTTGGCCGCCCGAAACAGCAGCTTTGCGTCGGGAACGCCACCAAAGGCGGCCACTTCTTCGGGCGTGGCGCCTGACCCGTTCCTGCCGAGCACCGCGCGTTCTGCCTCTAGTTCGTGGCGAGTGGCAATCGATCGCGAGACGACCAGTGTTTCCTCTTTGAGGTCCTCGAGCTTCCTGTTGAACGCGAAGTTGGGCAGCGCGAGCAAAACATGCACGAAGCCAAGCCATATGCCCATGAGCGACGTGTAAGTGACGGCCTGAATGGTCTCCTTGATCATCAGTTCCGCAACCGTGCCGGCGATGACAAAACTCAATGCCAGCACAAACGGGGTATAGACATTGGGCAACTCCCCCAGAAAGGCGATGCCTGCGAAGCCGTCGGGGTGCGTGGCGACGAGTCTCAGGTCAAGGCGCGAGATATCCGTGATTAGCAGCGCAAGGATTACGATGCGCCACACCCAACGAAACATGAGAAAGTAGTAGATCGGACTGCTCACCATCGACGTCCAGAGAAGGGCGTAGCTGAGAGATTTACTGCCCTCGTGCTCGACAAAGACCCACTTTGCTTCGGCAACTTCAATCAGGCCGCCGGCAGCAAGTACGGAGCATCCCAATGCAGCAAGAGCGAGCGCCGCCTCTGTCCGACCGGACGCAAGACGTCTCAGGGCCGTGTTCACGGCTGTCTTGGCGAGCGGTTGCGACGAAGATGGAAGCAAGGGCGCATTCAGAAGCGGGTAGAGCAATCTCAGGATCCCGTTTTCGACATAGCGCTCCATTCCAACGAAAATGCCTACCGCCACAAGAAAGCGCGACCAAACGCTGAGATCCAGAAGAAACGGCTTGTCGTCGAAACTTCCTGTGGCAGTGCCTTCGAATAGGCTCAGCAAGCAGGGGATCACCCAGCCATGTGAAAACCCTATATCAAGGGGTGTTCAAGAGCCCCACCCAGCTCTTCTCACTTTAAGCGCTCGGCAAGGGCCCTGCCTGCAGTGATGGCCTCCCGCAAGTGTAACTGACGTCGCAACTAGCAAGGCGCCCAAGCTATTGCCTGGGCGCCAACCGCGTCAAGTTTAGTAGCCGAGACTTTTAAGAAGTACATCCTTGTAGGCGGATGCCAACTCGTTGACGGCGACGTTATAGGCGCCATTTGCTTTGCCAACTTTTGCCGGGTCAAAGTTCTGTCCAGAAATCATGGAATTGAAAGTCTTCATTACCCGCTCTAGGTTCTCTTTGACGAAGGCGTCAGGGTCTGTGATCCATTTCACCTCGCCTTCCTCTACTTTCATCAGAGCTGTCAACCCGTACACCAACGGGTACATGTAGCCATCGCCATATTTGTACTCACAGGGATTCCTATAATAGTGGGTCTTGAACTTGACGCTAGTTTTCGGCCTCTTCACCTCGTTGATCTTTCCGAACCGTCCACCGGCTCCGTTGTAGGCCTCAGGCATCTTCTCGTAGATGAGGTCGAAGAGGCGTGGCATGTCTTTCATCAGCGCAAGCGCGCTTTTAACGCCAGGATCCACGATCTCGACAATCTTGCCTTTGACATCCTTTACGACGCCATCTTCCGCCATCAGGTCGTTGAAGATTTCAACGCATTGACCTTTAGATGAAAAGAGCACTGCCGGAGACTGCGCAACACGCTTCGATGCTTTAAAATTGTCCAGCTTTGACAGAGGGATCAACGCCAGAGATACCAGATCTGGCGCCTTTATGCGACCACCGTCATTGGACTTCCACTCGACCTGATCGACGAGCGCGGTATCGAGATTTTCTTTAATCTCCTCGTAATAGCCTTTCCGGTTTGCCATGGTCGCACTTGTAAGCTGCGCGTTGTTGTTTCGCGCCGCGCTAATTGCGATGATATGATCTTGGAAGAATTCGAAGCCACCTGGTCCATCTGCAGGGAAAATAACTTCAACTGGCATGAGGCTCTCGGGAATCTTATCCCTATTATCCTTGATCATCGGCAGTAGGACGTCCCACTGTTCCTTGAAAGTAGACCAGTTCTTGATTGGCTTTACGGCATTTTCGGCTGCTTCCTCGCCTTCGACTGCATTGACCACCGTGCGAATGATGAACCGACCTACAGCGAGTGCATTATGGCCGCCGTCGAGAATCCCTTCGAGTTCCGGATCGTCGAACGTCAATCGGAAGCGGTTCCGCTCAAGTTCCTCGACATCGCTACTTGCGATAAGCATCCCTTTCGACATGAAGTGAAAGAGCTCGCCCTGCTTTTCCAGGCTTTCCTCGATATCCTTAGTGACATTGGTGGTTTTCGAGAGGCGAGGATTCGCTTCGAGATTTGACTCTGTGAGCAAATCGACAAGGCTCGAGAGGTTCACCGTTCCCAAAAGCTTCCGAAGCCCGTGGTTCTGGTGCGCTGGTTCGTTGATCTTCAAAATTACGCTAGACATAAAAAAGTCTCCTTGTGAGTTCGCAGGAGACGGGTCGAAGCATCGGGGCACTTGTAGAGCCTACTTTTGCATTCCAACCCGCCGTCCGGCAGATTTCAGTTACCGCCACCCCGTCCGGGCTGGCTGCTGCTCTTTAAGCACGTCCAAATCCGCTTGTATAGCTTAAAATGATGTGCAGGGCATTTTTTGGACTCGCGATCTAAGCGTGGACCCGGGTCACCCTAAGTTCTGGGACGGAAGAAACCTTGATGCTGTCCTGCCGTGGATCCGCCTTCGGAAGTGCAGGATGGCTTGCTGCCGACTTCGCGGACACCGGGTTAGGTTAGCATGGCGCGGGCCTCGAACTCCCGAGGCGATTTATACCAGTATGTTCAAACCCCTGATCGCCTTTGCGAGTTCGTGCCAGGGCGTTGACGGCTGCAAGTGGCTCCACGAAAGCCGGACGATCGATTCGATCGTTTCTTGATCCAACCCCATGGCGGTCAGAACGTGGGAGGCCTCACGCCGCGCAGACGTGCACGCAGACCCGTTTGAGATTGCCACATCGTCCCGCAGGGCAAGCATGAGAGCCTCGGAGTCTACGCCCATGAACCCTAGGGTCAGGACATGGCCCAAGGCATGGGATTGATCACCTATGAGAATGGGTTTGAGAGGTTCAAACTCCTTTAGAGCTAATTGTCTTTCCGTGAAGGACGCGCTCCGCCGCAACAAGTGATCCCGCATTGCAATGGCGGCAGCAGCACCGAATCCAGCTATCAGGGGAACGGGCAGTGTTCCTGGCCTTAACGCTCGCTCCTGACCTCCACCAAACATTAGAGGCTTAAGTGGAGGCCGTTCGTATCCTCTGCGCCGTGCGATGAGGGCACCTACACCTTTGGGGCCGAACAACTTGTGAGCGCTGACCGAAAGCATATCGATCCGAGCATGCCGCGGACCTTCGAGGTCCTTGCCAAAGCCTTGAACCGCGTCCACGTGAAAGTAGGCGGTATGAGCCTTTAGACCGCTCGCGATCTCGCCAATTGGCTGCAGAATGCCTGTCTCATTGTTTGCGTGCATTATAGAGACTAGCAGTGTGTCGTCCCGAACCGCCGCAAGAACGTCCTCCGGCAACACACGCCCTGACTTCCCAACACCAACGATAGTCAGCTCAAAACCTTGGTTTTCCAGCACCTTCATTGGCTCGAGGACCGCCTTGTGTTCGATTGCTGTGGTCACAAGGTGTTGCCGCCCAGTCCGGCGACCATGGTCGGCAAGGCCAAGGATGGCCAGGTTGTTCGCCTCGGTGGCTCCGGACGTAAAAATCACCTCGGATGGGTCCGCGCTGGCTAAGGTAGCGATCTGCTCTCGCGCAAACTGCACAGCCTTGTTGGCGCGGGAGCCAAATTCATGCGTGCGGCTCCCGGCGTTGCCATACTCCAAATCGAAGTAGCGCAGCATGACTTCGCGGACTTCAGGCTCAAGGGGCGTCGTGGCATTGTTGTCTAGGTAGATCGGCATCTTCTTCGTCAGCTCCAGTGTGCCTGCGAGGAGGGGTTAGCAGGTTGTGCCTCGCAGTTCAAATTGCATGTTATCTGTTTGTTATTCCATTTGACAAATGGTTTGTCACTTGGCAAAACCCGGACAACTTGTGAGGGACCATGGACGACGCATTTCATTACGCTTTTCCTGCGATTCGCGGCGTTCAAGCTGGCCGCGAATACTACGTATCAATGTGCCCGCTCCGCCTGATTCCGAGGATTTTTCTCTTTGATGAGGAGGAGCTGACCCCAGAGCTACGCTCTCAACGTACTCTGAACAAGGCGCGGATTCCGGAGATGACACGATACCTGACCGATCAAGAAGACACCTACGTCTTCTCGGCCATCACTGCGTCGGTCGATGCTGAACTTCTGTTCGAGCCGGTTTCGCATGAAAACGACCGCTTGGGGGTTCTTCGGATCCCGATGGCAGGCACCTTCATCATCAACGACGGACAGCACCGGCGGGCAGCGATCGAGGCGGCGCTGAAATTGAACCCAAAGCTTGGCGAAGAGAGCATCGCCGTCGTCTTCTTCAGTGACGTCGGCCTGGCACGTTCTCAGCAGATGTTCGCCGACCTAAACCGTTACGCGATCCGCCCCTCAACCTCGATTTCGCTGCTCTATGACCACCGCGATACCGGTGCCGAGATGACACGGCGTCTGGTTCTTGAAGCTGAGCCGTTTCGTGATCTGGTAGAGATGGAGCGCAGCACTCTCTCCGCGCGCTCGCGGCGACTTTTCACGTTCAGCGCGATTTATCATGCAACCAACGCACTCCTAGCCGATGCGAACGACGACTCGGAAGCGAGCCTTAAGACAGCCAAGGCCTACTGGGAAGAAGTTGGGAAACAGCTGCCGGAGTGGAACCAAGTCCGTCGTGGCCGCCTGGCATCAGGCGAGGTGCGGCAGGATCTAATTCATTCGCATGGCGTGGTTCTTCAGGCGCTCGGCAAGGCAGGCGCGGCACTATTGCGCGAGGCACCGAAAGATTGGAAGAAGCGCTTGAAGGCACTCTCAGAAATTGACTGGTCGCGGAATAGTCCGACATGGGCAGGTCGTGCGGTAGTCAATGGTCGTCTCTCGAAGGCGACACAGAACGTTACTCTTACATCAAACTACATCAAGAAAAGCCTCGGACTTGAGCTGTTACCAGAGGACCAGCGCATTGAGGACGCATTTGAGCGGGGAGACCATGAGCGAAACACCTAAATCAGCAAGACAATCCATCTTTAAGTCCGCGGGGTTTAAGGAAACACTCTCCCAATCGATTGAACAGATTCAGAAGACGTACCTTTCGGACCAGATCCCATGGGTAATCGGCTACAGCGGGGGCAAAGACTCAACAGCAGTGTTGCAGCTGGTGTGGCTGGCCCTTTCAAAGCTTGCACCCAAAGATCGTCGGAAGACAGTTCACGTCATTTCGACCGACACTCTAGTGGAGAATCCAGTGGTTGCCGCGTGGGTCGACCGCTCTCATGAAGTCATGGGTGAAAACGCGGCCCAGTTAGGTCTGCCAATATACCCCCACAAGCTGACGCCCGACGTCCAGAATACTTTTTGGGTCAATTTGATCGGGCGAGGCTATCCCGCCCCACGGCCAAAGTTCCGTTGGTGCACCGAGAGAATGAAGATCCGTCCGGCGGATGCCTTCATTTCCGACGTGATCAAGCAGAATGGCGAGGCGATCGTCGTTCTCGGAACGCGCAAGGCTGAGAGTTCAGTTCGCGCGGCGCGCATGACGGCGAATGACGAGGGGCGTTTCCGTGAAAACCTGAGCTCACATAGTTCGCTCCCGAATGCATTCATCTACAGTCCGATCGCGGAGTGGACGAATGACGACGTATGGCTGTTCCTGCTTCAGGTAAAGAACCCTTGGGGCCATGATAACAAGTCCCTTCTGAGCATGTACCAAGGCGCTTCGCAGGACGCTGAGTGTCCCGTGGTTCTCGACACCTCAACGCCGAGCTGCGGTGACAGCCGTTTTGGCTGCTGGGTTTGCACACTCGTCGAAAAAGATAAGTCGATGTCGGCGATGATCCAGAATGACGAAGAAAAGGAGTGGATGGCTCCGTTGCTAGAGCTTCGTAACGCACTCGATGAGCCTGACCACGACAAGCGTGACTTCCGCAGGATGAGCGGGACAGTGCAGCTTTTCAACAATGACAACCGCCCGATCCCCGGTCCATACACACAGGCTACGCGAGAGGACTGGCTACGTCGATTGCTTGCCGCCCAAGAGATCGTCCGCAATCACCCCAAGGCCCCGCAGGAGGTTCGCGGAATCGAACTTGTGACCCAGGACGAGCTCCATGAAATCCGTAGGATCTGGGTCGCCGAAAAGTACGAAGTCGAAGACCGTTTGCCTACGATCTATGCCGAAGCGACAGGTCGGAGCTTTGCCGCGAAAAGGCTGGACGATACGCAACCTTTCGGGGTTGAGGAAATGATAATTCTAAAAAATGCTGCGGGGGAGGATCAAATTCATTTCGAACTGGTTCGTGAACTTTTGCAGGTCCAGCGAAGCTACCGAACATCAAGTCGGCGTGCGAAGCTATTCGAGCGTCTAGAGGAAGCTTTCAAACGCGGCTTCTACAATGACGTCGAAGACGCAACCGGACGCGCTGCGCGCCGACGCAATCTTGGCGCCTTGTTGGAAACTGTCGGCGAGATCGGCAATGAGGGCGAGGCTGCCGCAAAAGCACTTCAACGAGAACTCGAAGAGCTTACAGAAGGTCAGAAATCGGAGGCCGCGAAATGATCTTGGACGAAATCGTACTACACAATTTCGGCGTCTATCGCGGGCGGCATCAGTTCGAACTGACCCCAGTGTCAGCTGACAAGCCGATCATTCTTATTGGTGCCCAAAACGGCGCTGGGAAGACAACATTTTTAGAAGCTCTTCAGCTTGCATTTTTCGGAAAGCTGGCAAGAGGCCAGCTACGGGGAACTGGCGCGTACGAAGACTACCTGCGGGGAGCGATTAATAGGAATGCCCCATCGGGCGATGGGGCCGAGGTCAAGGTGAAGTTCCGACGAACGATGGATGGGCAAGAGCAGCTCTTTGAGATTCGCCGCGCCTGGTCCGCGAGTGCCGCCCGTGTGCGCGAGATTTTCGAGGTGGTAGTGGATGGAAAGCTCGATCGGGTCCTGACCTCTCAGTGGAACGATTTCGTCGATGAGTTGCTTCCTCCACGCATAGCACCGCTATTCTTTTTTGACGGCGAGAAGATCGAACACTTTGCTGATCTTGACCGGTCATCCGAAATCATCGGCACAGGTATCAATGCTCTACTGGGCCTCGATATCGTAGAGCGACTGCAGGTCGACCTCGAGGTTCTCGAAGCTCGAAAGCTCGGCGACAACGGGAGTGTGGATCTCCGCGAAGAGCTTTCGATGGCGGAGGCCGAATTACGGGAGGCCGAGCAACGCGCTCGAGCAGAGAATGATAGCGTCGCGAGCGTTCGCGTGAAAGCAGAGCGGAGCGCATTAATGCTGGAGCGCGCTCAGGCGGCGCTCGAATCCGAGGGCGGCGAACTCTTCGCTTCTCGGGAAGCGCTTACGGTAGAGCGGGCGCGACTTGACGAGGGGTTGGAGCATGCCCGCAAAGAACTGAGGTCTTGGGCCGGGGAGGGAGCGCCGCTCTTCCTTGTTCTGGAGCTTCTTCAATCTGCCGCGAAGCAGTCTGAGCAGGAAACTGAAATTGAATCAAGCGGAGCGCTCCTGACGCTTCTTGCTGACCGCGATAAGTTGGCGATTTCGAAGTTCGAAGATCTTGGTGCGGCAGATGATCTCATCCAAGAGGTCAAAACGTTTTTCATGAAGGACCGTGAGCGATTGAGCCAGACGGCGTCTCAAAAAATGCATCTATTTTTGAGTTCATCTGCACGAACGACGCTCGCGACGCTTTGTGGGGAAGGGCGTGCTAGTACGCTTGATACGCAGAAGGCTCTGCTCGAACGTCTCGATGCTCTGGAAGATAAACGGGATGACCTTGAACGTAGGCTTGCCTCTGTTCCGGCTGCTGAAAGTGTCGCACCCCTGGTTAAGGCGGTATCGGACGCAGAAGGCGCGCAACGACAGGCTGACATCGAGCTCGAACGGCGCATTCAGGCTCGTGACGCCGCGGATCGAGACGCGGAGGCTGTTCGAAAGCGCTACAAGGCTAAACTGGAAAAACTGATCAATCTTCAACTTCAGCGCGAAGACGCTAGCCGGTTGTTTCAGCACTCGGCCGCAGTTCGTCAAACACTCTCGCTTTTTGCAACGCAAGTTATCCAACATCATATTCAGCGGATTGAGAGTCATATGCTTGAGGGGCTGCAGGCGCTTTTCCGGAAGAATGATCTAGTCGCCAAGGTAACTATAGATCCAAAGACATTTGCGATCGAATTGCGCGGGAGCGATGGGCATGTTGTAGCCCCAGATCAGCTCTCAGCAGGAGAACGCCAGCTTTTTGCCATTGCTCTTCTTTGGGCTTTGGCAAAAGCATCGGGTCAGGCAGCCCCGACGGTGATCGACACGCCACTTGGGCGATTGGATTCACAACATCGGACACGCCTTGCAGAACGCTACTTCCCGTATGCTGGAGAACAAGTGATCCTCTTATCTACCGACGAAGAAATTGACGGGCGACTTTATCAAAAGCTGGCTCCACATATTTCTAGAAGCTTTACGATAACCTACGACACCGATGGCAAAGGTAGCCAGGTAAAGCCTGGCTACGCCTTTGTCGGCAAAGCTGGACTGGAGGCAGCATGATAACGATTGAAACTGTCCGGATCGACGAACAGGGTCGCGAACAGCTGATTAGGTTGAAGCGGCATACCGCGATCGAGACCTGGAATGTTCTTTGCCGATGGGCCCTTTGCGCGTCCCTCGCGGAGCCGACGAAGCCGCCAACCCGCCAGTTTAAGGGTGAGCCAGCGGTCGAAATCGCATGGCGTGTCTTCGGCGGCGTACATCACGAGATTTATTTGGCTCTGCTCAAGCAACGCTGCCTGCGAGACGGTCTAGAGCTTGACCAGGCGACGGTCCATGAGCAGTTCCGACTGCATCTTCATCGTGGGCTCGGTTACCTTGCGTCGGATCGAAGCGTCCGTTCAATCGGTGGCTTGGCCCGAAAGCTGGACGAGGTCGACGCTCCCGCGGCGGCGTGACGTGGCGGACTTGCCCGACCTGCACGAGTTGGCGAGTGAACATTTCACATATGCGGACTTGTGCCACTGCAGCGAGACTTGGCGCAGAACAGGTATTGAAAACGCTCCACAGGCACTGGAAACTTACCGGGCCATCTCTGAGCTATGTGAGAATGTGCTTGAGCCGGTAGAGGCGGAATTCGGTTCGATTACTCTCACATATGGTTTTGCAGGTCCGAACCTCACTCGAAAAGTACATGGTCGGATTGCACCACGGCTCGATCAACATGCGGGACATGAACGGCGCGTCTCCGGTGAATTTATCTGCCCAAGGCTTGGTCAAGCGGCAGACTTTCGAGTGCCAGGGGTATCGTCGATAGTTGTGGCCCGCTTCCTCGTCACGACGGTGCCATTTGACCGGCTCTACCTTTATGGAACTGATCGGCCGCTGCACGTTAGCATCGGACCCCAGCATGCACGTGCGATCTTTGAGATGCGCAAATCTGGCACCCGCCTGATCCCACGCGGTTTGAAGGCGGCCAATTTTTCTGTTTCGGATTGAAAGCGCCCGACCCTAGTGGTCGCCGCAGTAATAGTAGCCTTTTGAGAAGCCGCCGCGTGTTTTTCGTTTCTCACGGACTATCGCCAGCATTTCTTCCTCGTTCGCGTCGTACTGAGCGCCAAAAGCTAGCGCGACCTCGATAATGTCGGCCAGTTCATTGAGTTTGTCCGCCGCCTTCGTGGCACGGTACGTGGCACGAAGAAATTCGGCGTGTTCTTCGCTTAACTTGTCGTAGAGCGCGGCGCGCAAGGCTTGCTCCTTGAGTTCCGAGATTATGGGTACCCGGCCTGAGGCTTCGATGATTTGCGGGATCCTATCACGCACTAGCTTCCCACGACGTCGAAAGTCCGTATCGTCGCTGGTGCGCTTGGCTCGATTGCACGCAAAGCACAGCGCCTGCAGGTTCTCGCGATCATTTACTTCTATGAGTTGGTCGTTCAGGCGCACCTTCCCATGCTTGTCGGCCTTCGAGCGTGGGACGATATGGTCTATGTCGATCGGGCGGACTTCCGCTGCGATGCCACATAGTTGACACTTGCCGCCAGCTTCTTTGAGCACTTCGTATCGCACAGATGCACCGGCTTCGGGTGCACGCTCGCGAGATTTCTTCTTCTCAAACCAATCCTCGATCTTCTCCTCGCAGACAAGAATGGCTTCGTTCCGGAGCTCTGGTTCCTCGGGGTATGGGAGAAGCCGGAATACACTCGTTTTTCGCTCATAGTCGATGATCTCGTGTTTGGTGAGCGTAATCTTCGGCCAGCGCATCACGATGCGTTCGTAATATTCCTGAACGGCGATGTCATGGGCCGCGAGCGCGGCAGCCAGTTCGGTCTTTGTGCGTTGCCCACCATGCAAGAGCAGTTCCTTCACGACCACCGGCTGGTAGACGTCCGTCATCGACATGGTGTTTCTGAGGAACTCAAGGAGTTTAGTTTTGCTCATATCATCATCATAGTCGAATGACCTTGGGGGAAGCTACGGATGGTTTTGCTCTTTACTGAATTGCGCATACTGATCGATGGCGGGCGTGCCTGAGCGCGCTTGGTGAGGAAAATGCCTGGTTTTACGCTGAGTATCGCTTGCCTACTGGTTGAAGTAATGCACTTGGTAACGCATAAGTTTTTCCGCCTAGTCTAGTTCTTCGTGACGGCGCACAGCAACACCTCACGCTTTTAAGCCAGTCCTGGCAGCAATGAATAAAAGTGCCTTCGCTATCGGAAAGCAACAGGCGCCCAACTCGAGAGTGTCTGATCTTCTGTGTAACTGGGATTTGGTCCATGCTTCCTGAGAGGAGCAAGGACGATGACAATATCCAAGGAACTGCTGGACGAACTTCTGAAGGGCTGCGAGCGGCCTGAGGATTTGCTTGGCGATGCCGGGCTGATGAAAGAGCTGAAGATCAAGCTGATGGAGCGGATGCTGGGGGCCGAATTGACCGCTCATCTGGGCTATGAGGAGGGCAAGGACGCGCCTGCGGGACAGGCCAACCGGCGCAATGGCACGACCGCCAAGCGGCTGAAGGGGCAGGACGGCGAAGTGCCGATTTCTGTGCCGCGTGATCGCGACGGCAGTTTTGCGCCCGAGCTGGTGAAGAAGGGTCAGACCCGGATCGATGGAATCGACGACAAGATCGTGGGCCTCTATGCGGCCGGTCTGACGGTGCGTGACATCCGCGCCCATCTCGAGGATGTCTACGGCTTACAGGTCTCGCCCGACCTGATCAGCCGCGTGACCGATGCTGTTCTGGACGAGGTTCGGGACTGGCAGAGCCGGGCGCTGGACCGCATGTATCCGATTGTTATTTTCGACGCACTGCGGGTCAAAATCCGCGATGCCGACAGCCGAATGGTTAAAAACAAGGCGGTTTACGTGGCCCTGGGCGTCACCCGTGACGGGGTTCGTGAGGTGCTGGGCCTGTGGATTGCCGACAACGAGGGCGCCAAATTCTGGCTGTCGGTGATGAATGAGCTGAAGAACCGGGGCGTGCAGGACGTTCTGATCGCGGTTGTGGACGGGCTCAAGGGCTTCCCTGACGCCATCACCGCCGCCTTCCCGGAGGCCACGGTCCAGTCCGGGGCTCCGCCCGTTCAGGGCTGGATCGGTCCACCGGACCGATCCCGAGACGCCCTTCACCCTGCATCGTGCATCTGGTGCGCCATTCGCTGAATTTCTGCGCCTGGAAGGACCGCAAGGCTGTGGCCGCCGATCTGCGCCTGATTTACGGTGCCACGACCGCCGATCAGGCCGCCGCCGAACTGGACGCGTTCGAGGAGAAATGGGCCGGAAAATACGCCTCAATCGCCCCGGCCTGGCGCAGGGCCTGGGCCGAGGTGATCCCGTTTTTTGCCTTTGATCCGGCCATTCGCAAGATCATCTACACCACGAATGCCATCGAAAGCCTGAACCGCGTGATCCGCAAATCGATCAAGACCCGCGGCTCGTTCCCGACCGAGGAGGCCGCGACCAAGCTGATCTATCTGGCGATCCGAAACTTCGAGAAAGGCGGCAGGAATGTCCGGGAATGGTTTGCGGCCCGAAACCAATTCGCTATCATGTTCGACGAGCGCTTCAACGCGTGACCGTATCTGAAACCCGCATGGGCCAGCCCAGATACACAGAGTTCATGACACTACCTGACGCATTGCGATATCTTCACCCTTGCAGGCGGTGGTCCCCCACCTCATTCAAGGCAAGTGGTGAAGGGTGCACGTGACCCTTGCCCGGGCACTTCCTCTCACACATGTCGCAAACTGTCTCTATGTCCGTTCTCTACTGATTAATAAGACAAAGACCCTTCATACCCTTCACCGCATTTCGAGTCAGGAAGTTCAAGCCAATACTCAGACCTCCACCAGTTCCGGTTTTCGCCCCCCGGATCGGGTCGTCTCTGCCTGGATCTTGGCGAATTGTTCCCGCACCTCGGCACGCCCCTCTTGCAGTCCGCGCGCTATGAGGGTATTTCTGCTCTTGCATCAAGAGCGGGCATTCAGCCTTCACCAACCTGCTGACCCAGCAAGGTGGTCCCCATACCGGGAGATGCGGCCGAAGATCAGGCAACGAAAGGGTTCCTCCCATGAACCATGCTGCGCGTTACAACCAGTCCACCGCAAGAGCGGGTGCCGTGACGGTCTTTGGTCTTTCTGTCGGTTTTACAGAGGACGACGGCCCATGGCATTGCACCACCCCCCGAGATTTGACCAGACCACGCGGACCCTGTTTCTGAGGCTGACGATCGCGCGCGCGGTGACGCCGCGCATGCTACGGCGGGTTCATGCCTTGCGCGAGCTTGAACGTTTGTTGGCCATCGCGGCCGACGGGCATCAGCTGGGCGTGCGCGGCTTTCTTCTGAACTCTCTCGGAAGGGACTACCCGGTCAGCAAGCGGGCCATGGAACTTGAATTGCGCGGCTACGGGCCACAGCGCCTAGTCGAGGCGGCCGAACAGGTCGAACTCAAGCTCTGGGTGCAGCCCCATGCGCATCGGAAGGTCTAGCTGCAGACCGCTGAATGACACCTGAGAGCAAGGAAGGACATCACATGACCCAGACCCATCAAACCGACCAGGTCTTTGCCGAAGACCCGGCAACCATCCCCCTCAAGGAGTGCGAGCAAGCCCTTCTCGGCCATCTCCGTGAGATCACGGGAGAAGATCTCAGCCCGGCGCTGATGCCCACTGAGCCTCCGCAATCCTGGCCCCTCGCGGCGCATGACCTGCTGCGGCGCTACTGGGCGGTCTCAGGGGAGCTCTCGCGGCTCAATTCCCGCCGCGAAAGCCAGAGGCTCAGCCGCTTTCTGGCCGCCGCGAATGGCGAGGGCGAGATGAGCGACGCCACGCGGCGCTGGTGGATCAACCGGTATTAGGCCGGTGGCCCCCACACGCAACGCCCTGCTCGGGCCAAGGCATACTCCATTGCAGAGATCCATGCCCCGAATGCGACAACACGATCCGGAGGAAGCCGCATCCCGGTTCGCGGCACCAAAAGCGTCGAGGAACAGCAACAGATCATCCGAAACCGCGAGGGGCGATACGCCGCCCCCGTCCCGCAACCCGAAAGGAGGACAACATGCGCAAGGAAGAGATCGACGATGGCGTCTGGACGCGCCAGCGCGATCGCGCCTTAATGCTTCAGATCGCCAAGGAGATGCGGTCGATCCGTAAAGAAGCAGCAGCGGCCGCCAAGGGTGGATCGGTGGTGATGTCATGAGGGGCCAAAGGTACGCCATGGCCCGCATTGCGGAGTATGACAGCGTGCAGGCGTCGCATTTGTGCGATATCCCCTCTCACGGGCCACACGATCCAGCATTTGCACGACCCGCTCGCCCGGCAACGAAAAATCCACATCGATGGCCGGACATTCCCTGGTGCAATCATCCTTGAGGTTGGCGGTGCGGAACTTACGGCCATTGGCCAGCGCGTCACTGGTGAAGTCGAGTGACCAACGCTGGTTGGCCGCGATTGGGCACCAGGCACCTTCGCGACCCTCTCGCGGGATCTTCTTGCGCTTTGTGCGGCGCAGCCAAAGCCGTTCTTCGCGATAGATCCGCTCGACGACCTTGACGTTCACCTGGAAGCCCTCACGGACCAGCTTGGCATGTAACATGCGATAACCATATCTCCTGTGTTTGCCTGACAGAGTGATCAGGCGCTCTCTTAGCCGCGCGTGGCGCTCTGACCTTGCCTGATAAGCCAGGCTCGAGCGTGAAATCCCAACCATCCTGCACGCCCGCCGTTGTGTGAACTGCTGTTCTTCCATCAGCATCTTCACGGCATCCCGGCGGCGTGCAGGCGTCAGAAGTTTTTTGCCAGAAGTCCTTTCAGACCCGCGTTATCGAGCATGGCATCTGCCAGAAGGCGCTTCAGCTCGCCATTCTCTGCTTCCAGATCCT
>Ga0210030_1001114_pt1 | contig 19373 bp, 17 predicted proteins | sample CryGeymeta201523_FD_183986 | JGI IMG/M metagenome (GOLD analysis project Ga0210030, IMG submission 183986) | Groundwater microbial communities from Crystal Geyser aquifers in Utah, USA - Crystal Geyser metaG 2015-23 (SPAdes) (version 2) | ecosystem: Environmental > Aquatic > Deep subsurface >...
CCATGGTGTGCATCAGCAACTGCGACAAGATCACCCCCGGCATGCTGATGGCCGCCATGCGGATCAACATCCCGGTGGTGTTCGTCTCGGGCGGGCCGATGGAAGCGGGCAAAACCAAACTGAGTGTGTTTAAGCTCGATCTGGTCGACGCCATGGTGATGGCTGCAGATGACAAGGTGTCGGATGCCGATGTGGCTGAAATTGAACGCAGCGCATGCCCCACCTGTGGCTCTTGCTCGGGCATGTTCACCGCCAATTCGATGAACTGCCTGACCGAAGCCCTGGGCTTGTCACTGCCTGGCAATGGCACCTTGGTGGCCACCCATGCCGACCGCGAACAACTGTTCAAGCGTGCCGGGCATTTGATTGTGGACTTGTGCAAGCGCTATTACGAGCAGGACGATGCCACCGTGTTGCCGCGCTCGATAGGCTTCAAGGCGTTTGAGAACGCCATCACGCTCGACATCGCCATGGGCGGCTCCACCAACACCATTTTGCACATTCTGGCGGTGGCGCAAGAGGCTGGCATTGACTTCACCATGGCCGACATTGACCGTGTCTCGCGCAGCGTGCCGCAGTTGTGCAAGGTGGCACCCAACACGCAAAAATTTCACCTTGAAGACGTGCACCGCGCCGGCGGCATCATGGCCATTCTGGGTGAGTTGGATCGCGCTGGCAAACTGCACACCGATGTGCCCACGGTGCACGCCAAAACCCTCAAAGATGCGCTGGAGCTGTGGGACATTGCCCGCAACCCCTCGGCCGAGGTACAAACTTTTTACAAAGCGGGTCCGGCAGGCGTGCCGTCGCAGGTGGCGTTCAGCCAAAAATCGCGCTGGCCCAGCCTGGATGTGGATCGTGCCGAAGGCTGCATCCGCTCTGGTGCCAACGCCTATTCGCAAGAGGGCGGTCTGGCGGTGCTGGTGGGCAACATTGCGCTCAATGGCTGTGTGGTCAAAACCGCAGGAGTGGACGAGTCGCTGCTGGTGTTTGAAGGCCCGGCCTATGTGACCGAGTCGCAAGACGAAGCGGTGGCTGATGTTTTGGGCGACAAGGTCAAGGCGGGTGATGTGGTGATCGTGCGCTACGAAGGCCCTAAAGGTGGCCCTGGCATGCAAGAGATGCTTTACCCCACCAGCTACATCAAGTCCAAGGGCCTGGGCAAAGCCTGCGCGCTGCTGACCGACGGTCGTTTTTCAGGCGGCACCTCGGGCTTGTCCATTGGTCATGCCTCGCCCGAAGCGGCCGCTGGTGGTGCGATTGGCCTGATCCGCCAGGGCGACCGCATCCGCATCGACATTCCCAACCGCTCCATCAATGTGCTGGTATCCGACGAAGAATTGACCAAACGCCGCGCTGAGCAAGACGCGCTGGGCTGGAAACCCGCCAAGCCACGGCCGCGCAAGGTGTCGGCGGCGCTCAAGGCGTATGCCAAGCTGGTGATGTCGGCCGACAAGGGCGCAGTGCGCGACTTGTCCTTGCTGGAAGACTGATCTGTCAGCAATGCTGCTCCATCCGCAAATTGATCCGATAGCGTTGCAACTCGGCCCGTTGGCCGTGCATTGGTACGGGCTGACCTACCTGGCGGCGTTTGGTCTCTTTATGTGGCTGGCGCGCCTACGCCTGCACCACGAGCCTTTCGTATCGCTTAAAGGCGCCCACGCCTGGAGTCCGCGTGATGTCGAAGACATCCTGTTCCTGGGCGTGATGGGTGTCATCCTGGGGGGGCGGATCGGTTATTGCCTGTTTTACAAACCGGGCTATTACGCCGCGCACCCGCTGGAGGTGTTTGCCGTTTGGCAGGGCGGCATGAGTTTTCATGGTGGCATGCTGGGCGTGATTGTCGCGGAGACCTGGTTTGCCTGGTCGCGCAAGCGTCCGCTGCTGCAGGTGGCTGACTTTGTGGCACCTTGTGTGCCAACCGGCCTGGCCATGGGGCGATTGGGTAATTTCATCAACGGTGAGCTTTGGGGCAGGGTGGCCAGCCCTGATTTGCCTTGGGGCATGGTGTTTCGCGGTGCCGGTGACTTGCCGCGGCATCCATCGCAGATTTACCAGTTTTTGCTGGAAGGGCTGCTGCTGTTTGTACTGCTGTGGCTGTACGCGCGCCAGCGGCGCCAGCGCGGGCAGGTGGCGGCGGTGTTTTTGTTTGGCTATGGCGTACTGCGTTTTACGGCTGAATTTTTCCGCGAACCCGATGCGCATCTGGGTTTGTTGAGCCTGGGTATGAGTATGGGCCAATGGTTGTGCGTTCCAATGATTCTTGGTGGCGCGGGTCTATGGTGGTGGGCACGCTCTAAAGTGGCGCGTTGACCATGCCAGCGCACATCGACTACCAGCTTGACGGTGGCGTTGCGCACGTCACCATCAGCCATGCCAAACGTTTTAACGCCATGTCGCGCGCCATGTGGCGGCAGTTGCGCTCGGTTTTTGTTGAGATTGGTCACAACGACGCGATACGCTGTGTTTGGGTCAGCGGACACGGGGCGCATTTTTGTGCTGGCGGTGATATTTCCGAATACGCGGGTTTTCGCTTTAACGAGCACAGCCTGCGCGAATTCCACGAGACGGATGTCTGGGGCGCGCTGAGTGCCATGTTGAACTGCGACGTGCCGATGGTGGCGCAGATTGTCGGCAACTGCATGGGCGCTGGCGTGGAAATTGCCAGTTGCTGCGATATCCGTTTGAGCGCCGAGTCGGCACAGTTTGGCGCGCCGATTGCCAAGCTAGGCTTTCCGATGGCGCCGCGCGAACTGGCCTTGGTGGGGCGTGAACTGGGTCTGACAACGGCCAGGCAAATGCTGTTGGAGGCGGTGGTGTTCACCGCGCCAGAGCTGTTGCAACGTGGTTTTTTGAGTCGGGTGGTGGCTGATGTGGACTTGTCCGCGGTGGTGCAAGCCACGGTGCAGCGCATCACCGCCCTCTCGCCTCAGGCAGCACGCCTGAATAAGCATACCATTCGCACATTAAGTCAGCATCCAGCGCTTATAAATAAAGTGATCGATGCTATTTATTTTGAAGTCGATGACAGTTTGTTAGGCAACTTTCTGGCGCATGCCTACGATTACGCCAGCAGCGCCGAGCAACGCGAAGGCATCCAGTCTTTTCTGGAAAAACGCCAACCCCGGTTTTGACATTGCACTGATTTGAGGATACCACCTTGACTGACAACAACAGCAATTTGTACGCGCATTTGCGGCAAGCCTTCCCGTCTGATCTGGACGGGTGCGCCATTGAAACGGACGCGGGCCTGCTGTACAGCTGGCGCGATCTTGAGCGTGGCACAGCGGTGCTGGCCAATTTTTTGCTGTCCCTTGACTTGGCGCCTGGCGCGCGCGTTGCCGCTCAGGTAGACAAGTCGGTTGAAGCGCTGATGCTGTACCTGGCCACTCTGCGTGCGGGCTATGTTTTTTTGCCGCTCAACACGGCGTACCAAAGCGCCGAAGTAGCGTATTTCATTGCCGACGCCGAGCCTGCGGTGGTGGTGTGTACTGGCAGGACTTTTGACTGGGTCAGCAAGTTGGCGTTCAAGGCGGGTACACAATGGGTTTTCACCCTGAATGACGACCGAACCGGTAGCTTGCTTGAGCGTGCCGCGCACGTCCCGGACAAGCCGCTGTGCGCAGTCAAGGGGGCCGGGGATGTGGCCGTCATCATTTACACCAGCGGCACGACTGGGCGATCCAAGGGGGCCATGCTGACGCACGGCAACATGCTGAGCAACGCTCTGGTGCTCAAGGTTTATTGGGGCTGGCGCAGTGCTGCACAGGGCGGCGATGTGCTGATCCATGCGCTTCCGATCTTTCACGTGCACGGCCTGTTTGTTGCCATTCACGGCGCGCTGATCAACGGCAGCAAGATGATCTGGTTGGCCCGGTTTGATCCCAAACGGGTGGTCGAAAACCTGCCGCGAGCGACTGTTTTCATGGGTGTGCCGACGCTCTACGTGCGTTTGCTGGCTGAGCCGGGCTTGACGCAAGCGGCTTGTGGCCACATGCGCCTGTTCATCTCGGGCTCGGCGCCCTTGCTGATGGACACCTTCAAGGCCTGGCAGGTGCGCACCGGGCACATCATTCTGGAACGCTACGGCATGAGCGAAACCATCATGCTGACCTCCAACCCCTACCAGGGCGAGCGTCGCGGTGGCACTGTCGGCGCACCCTTGCCCGGCGTGTCGTTGCGTGTTGTCGATGAGCGTAATGCACCGGTTGCCGCTGACGAGATCGGTGATATCCAGGTCAAGGGCCCCAACGTGTTTGCCGGTTACTGGCGCATGCCAGAGAAAACTTCCGCCGAGTTCACGCCTGACAGCTTTTTTAAAACGGGTGATGTTGGCAAACAGGACGCAGATGGCTATGTGACCATTGTTGGTCGCAGCAAAGACCTGATCATCAGCGGCGGTTACAACGTTTATCCTGCTGAGTTGGAAAGTTTTGTCAACGACCTGCCCGGTGTGGCCGAAAGCGCGGTGGTGGGCGTGCCGCACCCGGACTTTGGCGAAGTCGGGGTGGTCGTGGTGGTGCCTCGCGCGGGCGCCAAGGTAGAGTCTGCTGACATTCTGGCGCAACTCAAGGCCAGTGTGGCCAATTACAAGGTGCCCAAGCAATGTTTCGTGGTGCCCGAACTGCCGCGCAACGCCATGGGCAAGGTCCAGAAAAACCTGCTGCGCCAGCAGTACGCCGATGACCAGCGCAGCGCCGCCTGATGCCATCGGTGAATTCACTTTCATGATGGATGCAGCATGACCTTCAAAGCACTGGTGGTTGACGATTCGCAGGATAACCTGACCCTGGTTGAAGAATTGCTGGGGCGCATGGGCGATATTGAGACCACCGGGTTTACCAGCGCACTGCGTGCGCTCGACTGGCTCCGGGACCATGACGCCGATCTGGCGCTCGTCGATTACATGATGCCCGAACTCAACGGGACCGAGTTCATTCGCCAGTTGCGCGCTGTAACCGGCAAAGCCGAAGTGCCGGTGTTGATCATTACCGCCAACGATCAGAAACACATCCGTTACCGGGCGCTGGACGCGGGCGCGACCGATTTTCTGTCCAAGCCCCTGGACAAGGTTGAATTCATGGCACGGGTCAGCAACCTGTTGCAGTTGATTGTGGGACGAAAGGCCCTGAAAGACCGGGCGTCCTGGTTGGCCGATGAAGTGCGCAAGGCCACCGCCGAGATTGTCCAGCGCGAGCGCGAGACGGTGATCCGTTTGTCCAAGGCAGCCGAGTACCGCGATCCGGAGACCGGCGCACATATTTTGCGCATGGCGCATTATTCGGAGCTGATTGCCAAGGGGCTGGGAATGACCAAGGCCGAGCAGGAGTTGCTGCTGGAGGCTGCGCCGATGCATGACATTGGCAAAGTAGGTGTTTCAGACAATATCCTGCTCAAGCCGGGCCGTTTGACACCCGAAGAGTTTGAGCTGATGAAGCAGCACGCGGCCTATGGGTTTGAGATTTTGCAAGATAGTTCGTCGCGCGTGCTGCAGGCGGGTGCCGCCATCGCGCTGGGACATCACGAAAAGTATGATGGCACAGGCTACCCGAACGCGCTGGCGGGTGCAGCGATACCGATTTTCAGCCGCATTGTGGCTGTGGCTGACGTCTTTGACGCGTTGACCTCAGAGCGGCCGTACAAAAAAGCCTGGTCGCTCGAACAAGCTGCGGAGCACATCAAGATGGGTGCGGGAACGCACTTTGACCCCAAATGCGTGGCGGTGTTTGTCTCGCACTGGAGTGAGGTGCTGAAAATACGTCAGCGTTTCAAGGACGGGCACTGAAGCGCTGGCCGTTTGCCTTTCAGCGCAGGACCAGTACAGGAATATGCGAGTGCGTCAGTACTTGTTGCGTCTCACTGCCCAGCAGCAGCCTTTTGACGCCTTTGCGACCGTGGGAGGCCATAACGATCAGGTCGCATTTGTGTTTTTTTGCCGATGCGATGATCGCGTCTGAAACAATGTCCGATTTGACGGTCAGGGCTTTGGTCTTGACGCCCTGCAGTTCTGCTGCTTTCTTGACCTCGTCGACCACTGATTGCCCTTCTTCGGCCCATTGCTTTTCGATGCGGCCCACCTCGGCGGCTTGCAGGGCAAGGCCGCCTTCAAAATAGCTTTGGGGATAACGTGGTACCACCTTGAGCGCGACCAAGTCGGCTCCCGTCAGCGCTGCCAAAGAGATGGCGCTGCTGACGGCTTTTTTGGACAGCGGTGAACCGTCGGTTGCAACCAGAATTTTGTCGTACATAGTGAACTCCTGTTGGTTGACAGAGTCAGCATACACCTATACTTTTCGCTCATATTGATTTGGGTCAGAAATTTGTTGACTTCACCTGAAACCTGCAAGCTGCCTGGCGACAGTCCCGTTGCCCCCTCGCTGGCAGCGATGCATTTATTGGACGACGAATCCGAGTGGTCTGCGTTCAGCCGACCCGTGCCCGATGGACTGGGTCGCTGGGAATCCAATGTGATGATCGAAGGCATGCACTGTGCAGCCTGTGCGCTGACGGTGGAAGATGCGCTCAAAGGGGTGGCGGGCGTGGTCTCGGCCGACGTCAGTTCCGGGAGTCAGCGCGCACGGGTGGTCTGGCAAGCTGATCAGGTTGCGCCGTCGCGCTGGATGCAGGCGGTGCAAGATTCGGGTTACCGTGCCGTTCCGGCCAATGACACTTTTAGTCGCGAGCGGCGCAAACGCGAGTCTCGCCAGGCGTTGTGGCGTTTGATGGTGGCGGGACTGTGCATGATGCAGGTGATGATGTACGCCTATCCTGCTTACGTTGCCGAGCCGGGTGACTTGTCTGCGGAGATGGAACGTCTGTTGCGCTGGGCGTCGTGGGTGTTGACCTTGCCAGTGATTTTTTTCTCTTGTGGAACCTTTTTCTCCAGCGCTTGGCGCGACGTCGTGCATCGGCGCGTCAGCATGGACCTGCCGGTTGCGCTGGGCATGCTGATCACTTTTGTCGTCAGCACCGTCGGCACATTTGATCCGGCTGGAATTTTCGGGCGTGAGGTTTATTTTGATTCGCTCACCATGTTCGTCTTCTTTTTGCTGACAGGGCACTGGTTCGAACTGCGTTTGCGAGACCGCACGGCTGGTGCCCTGGAGGCGCTGATGAATCGATTGCCAGAGGGGGTGGACCGCCAACTCGCCGATGGCCAGTTTGAACGTGTGGCGATTCGTCGCTTGAAAGTGGGTGATCTGGTACGGGTTCTGCCTGGGCAGGCGTTTCCCGCTGATGGCGTGTTGGTTCGGGGACAGACGTCTGTCGACGAATCGCTGTTGACAGGGGAGTCCAAACCAGTGGCGCGTGCCAGTGGCGACGAGGTGATTGCGGGTAGCCACAATCTGGCGGCCATGGTGATCGTACGGGTAACGCGCCTGGGTGAGGAGACGCGCTTCGCACAAATCGTCAAATTAATGGAGAGCGCTGCCACCAGCAAGCCCCACCTGGCGCGGCTGGCCGATCGCATCGCCAGACCGTTTCTGGTGCTTGTATTGATTGCAGCTGCCTTATCTTGTGCTTTTTGGTGGCGCACGGATCCCGAAAATGCGTTGATGGTCGCGGTGGCGGTTCTGGTGGTGACGTGCCCGTGTGCGCTGTCCCTGGCAACGCCCGCGGCTATGCTGTCGGCTGCTGGGGCGTTGGCGCGGCGCGGTGTATTGGTGCGTCGGCTTGATGGGTTGGAAGCGCTGGCGGGCGTGAATACGATTGTTTTTGATAAAACTGGTACATTGACCAACGACAAGCTGGTGCTGGCCAACACGGTTTGCCGGGATGGTTACACGCCCCAGCAGGTATTGGCCTTGGCTGCGGCACTCGCTCAACATTCATTGCACCCCGCGTCAAGAACTCTGGTTGAGGCGTTTGCCAAAGAAGTCAGCGCGCCACTCTGGCACGCCAGCGATGTCATTGAGACCCCCGGACAAGGTCTTATCGCAACAGTGGTGAAACATGAGGCTGACGGTCAACCGGTGGCGTTGCGACTGGGGTCGGCGGCACATTGCGGGATAGTGCGACCGCAGATTGGGGACTCGCAAGTGTTTCTGAGCGACAACCGGGGTTGGCTTGCCACATTTGAACTTCAAGAGGACGTTCGTCCGGATGCCTTGCGTACCGTAAACACGCTCAAAGATAGCGGGATGGCTGTTTACTTGCTTTCCGGCGACGCATCGGATGCTGCCAGGCGGGTGGCACAACAAATCGGTATCACGGAGTTCAAGGGACAGTGCACCCCGCAGGAGAAGCTCGATTTCCTCCGAAATCTGCAACGCAGTGGGCGCAAAGTAGCGGTTGTTGGCGATGGGCTGAACGATGGCCCGGTGCTGGCTGGTGCCCATGCCTCCTTCGCTTTTGGGCGTGCTGTACCGTTGGCGCAAGCGCAGGCTGATTTTTTGGTGTCTGGGCAGCGTTTGTCCGATGTAGCCTGGGCCTGTGACCTGGCGCGACGTACACTCGTCGTGGTAAGGCAAAATCTGTGGTGGGCGGCTGGGTACAACTCGGTTGCTGTTCCACTGGCAGTGGCCGGGTTCATGCCTGCTTGGGCAGCTGGTATTGGCATGGCCAGCAGTTCGCTGCTGGTAGTGCTTAACGCTGTTCGCCTATCCAAAGACTACACAACGCCAAGGGCAGATTGATGGACATACTTTATTTGCTGGTGCCGTTTTCAGTCGGCCTGATTTTTTTTATCATCGGCGGCGTGTGGTGGGCCATCCACAGTGGTCAGTTCGATGACGTCGAAAAAGAAGGCGAGAGAATTCTTAAGGATTGATAAGATTCTGACGCGAATTTGATTTATATCAAATGAATTGCAGATTGGACCGACGAAACTTCGCCGGATTTTTATGAAAAGAGGTGAACATGGCATTTCCTAATTCGCAGGCAACAACGTACAACGACAAAGTCGTTCGACAGTTTGCCATCATGACCGTGGTGTGGGGTGTAGTGGGCATGCTTGTTGGCGTGATCATTGCCGCCCAACTGGCTTGGCCAGAGCTCAACATGGGCATTTCGTTCCTGTCTTTTGGCCGCTTGCGTCCCCTGCATACCAACGCGGTGATTTTCGCGTTTGGTGGTTGCGGGCTGTTTGCGACGTCTTACTACGTCGTGCAACGGACATGTCAGGTTCGTTTGTTCAGCGACAAATTAGCCTCGTTGACGTTCTGGGGTTGGCAGTTGGTCATTCTTTCCGCCGCTGTTTCTTTGCCGCTGGGTTTTACCCAGTCCAAAGAGTATGCGGAATTGGAATGGCCCATTGACATTTTGATCACCGTCATCTGGGTTGCCTACGCGATCAACTTCTTCGGCACCGTTGGCACCCGCAAGGTCAAGCACATTTATGTGGCGAATTGGTTTTTTGGCGCGTTCATCCTGGCTGTGGCGTTGCTGCATCTGGGCAATAGCGCCGCTTTGCCGGTCAGTCTGAGTGGCATGAAATCCTACTCGGCTTATGCTGGCGTTCAGGACGCCATGGTGCAGTGGTGGTATGGCCACAATGCGGTGGGTTTCTTCCTGACCGCGGGGTTCCTGGGCATGATGTACTACTTCATTCCGAAGCAGGCCGGTCGCCCGGTGTACTCCTACCGCCTGTCGATCGTCCACTTCTGGGCGCTGATCTTTACTTACATGTGGGCGGGTCCGCACCACCTGCATTACACCGCTTTGCCTGACTGGACGCAGTCGTTGGGTATGGTGTTCTCGCTGATTTTGCTGGCACCAAGCTGGGGCGGCATGATCAACGGCATCATGACTTTGTCGGGTGCGTGGCACAAACTGCGTGACGACCCGATCCTGCGCTTTTTGATCGTGTCGCTCTCTTTTTACGGTATGTCAACGTTTGAGGGCCCCATGATGGCGATCAAGACGGTGAATGCGTTGTCGCACTACACCGACTGGACCGTGGGCCATGTGCACTCCGGTGCCCTGGGTTGGGTGGGTCTGGTCACGATGGGTTCCATGTATTACCTGATCCCGCGCTTGTTCGGTCAAAAGCAGATGTTCAGTGTCAAGGCAATTGAGGTTCATTTCTACATGGCCACGGTGGGTATTGTTCTGTACATTGCTGCACTCTGGATCGCTGGCGTGATGCAAGGACTGATGTGGCGTTCAATCAACGCGGACGGCACCCTGACTTACACTTTTGTGGAATCTGTCAAGGCCAGCTATCCGTTTTACGTGCTGCGCCTGGCGGGTGGTTTGCTGTATCTTTCGGGCATGGTCATCATGCTGTGGAACACAGTAAAAACAGCGACTGCTGGTCGCTCGGTCACCGTCACCATTCCGACTGTTGTCGCACACGCTTGAGGTAATAAAAAATGTCAACTTCCAATCAAAGCGGCGGCTTCTCGCATTCAAGCATCGAGTCCAACAATGGGTTGATGATTGTCTTGATGTTAATTGTGCTGTTGTTTGGTGGCCTGGTGGAGATCGTCCCCCTTTTCTTCCAGAAATCGACAACGATTCCTGCCCCGGGACTCAAACCCTACACGGCGTTGCAGCTGGCCGGGCGTGATATTTACCAACGTGAAGGCTGCTACAACTGTCATTCGCAGATGATCAGGCCCTTCCGTGCGGAGACGCTACGTTACGGTCCGTATTCAAAAGCCAACGAGTTTGTCTATGACCACCCGTTCCAATGGGGTAGCAAGCGCACGGGCCCGGATCTGCACCGCGTTGGCGGCAAGTACAGTGATCAGTGGCAGATTACCCACCTGAACAACCCGCGTGATCTGGTGCCTGAATCCATCATGCCCGCATATCCGTGGCTCATGACCGCTGCGGTTGATGCCGCGTCGATTCCGTCGCACATGAAGACGCTGCGCACTTTGGGTGCGCCTTATACCGACGCCGAAATCACAGCGGCACCTGACGAACTCGTCGGCAAGACCGAAATGGACGCCCTCGTGGCGTACCTGCAGGTTCTTGGGACGACCTCCAAGTAAACAGGACACAGAGCCATGGAAACCGACGTCAATATGCTTCGCTCGCTGTTCACAGTGGTCAGCTTTGTCAGTTTTGTCGGAATCATTGTGTGGGCTTACTCACGCAAGAATTCTTCCGATTTCGACCAAGCGGCCCACTTGCCGTTTGACCAGGATTGAACCCCACACCCGATAGGAACAAAAATGAGCGACTTTACGAGTAACTTTTGGGAGATTTACATCTCCGGTATTTCTCTGGTCGGTATTGCTGCCTGCCTGATTTTGCTGGTTGTCACCGGAAGAATGAAGGCGGCGACTGCCAGCGACAACACGACGGGCCACGTGTGGGATGGCGATTTGCGCGAGATGAACAATCCGCTGCCGCGCTGGTGGCTGTACCTGTTCGTTATCACGATCGTCTTTTCCTTGGTCTACCTTGCTTTGTACCCGGGTTTGGGTTCGTTCCCTGGTAAGTTCGGTTGGACTTCGGCTGGTCAGCACAGCGCTGAAGTAGCCAAAGGCGAACAGGAAACGGCGCCAATCTATGCCCGGTTTGTGAGCATGAAGCCCGAAGATGTCGCCAAAGACGCGCAAGCCATGGCCATCGGCGAACGCTTGTACAGCAACAACTGCGCGCAGTGCCACGCCTCGGATGCGCACGGTAACAAAGGATTTCCCAACCTGACAGACGGGGATTGGCTGCACGGTGGCACGCCAGAGAAAATCAAGGAAACCCTTACTGGCGGCCGCATGGGTAACATGCCGCCTATGGCTGCGGCTGTCGGTAGCGCAGACGACGTTAAAAATGTGGCGCAATATGTGTTGAGCCTTTCGGGTAGTCCGCACGACTCCACCCGTGCTGCATTGGGCAAAGAGAAGTTTGTGGTTTGCGCTGCTTGTCACGGACCTGAAGGCAAAGGGATGGAAGCTGTCGGTTCGGCGAATCTGACCGATAACATCTGGTTGCACGGGTTTGGCGAAAAAGCCATTTTGAACATGGTCAACAATGGCAAGGTCAATGTCATGCCCGCGCAGGCGATTGCCAACGGTGGCAAGCTGACCGATGCGCAAATCCATGTTTTGACATCTTATATTTGGAGCTTGTCGAACAAATCTTAAGGTTAAGGCTTGTTTTGGGGTACCGTGCGAGGCGTGGCAACCCTGTGATATTGGGTGATCGACAGATCACCCAATTTTTTTATCACAATGTGTCAGCGATTGCCGCTGGCGTATTTCTTTGGGGCGCATTTCAATGAATAAAAGCAGCTTGCAGGACAACCAACCCTGGTGGCGGTTTGGTCACGTCTGGCTGGTCATTGCCGGGCCAGCGATTGTTGTTGTGGCGGGATTTGTGACGCTTTACCTTGCTATGTCAAGCCCGAACGAAATCGTTACTGACGAAATCTATCGTCAAAGCATTGAGGCGACGCGACAAAAGGGAATGAAGGCAATGCCCGCCGAACTCGCGCCAGCGGTTCAGGCGCGAAACCACACCATCACCGGCGAGGTCCCGATCGGCAAGTGACCGGCTTATTTCGGGTTGACGATTTCCTGCAGCGCTTGCGTATTCAGTATCCTGACGTGGCGCTGTTTGACTTCAACGATGCCATCCTCGACAAAACGGGAAAAAGTACGGCTGATGGTTTCCAATTTCAAACCCAGGTAGCTACCGATTTCCTCCCGCGTCATGCGCAGCACCAATTCAGACTGGGAAAAACCTCGCGAGTGCAGGCGTTGCGCCAGGTTCAGCAGAAACGCAGCCAGACGTTCCTCAGCCCGCATACTGCCTAACAACAACATCACACCATGCTCACGAACAATTTCGCGGCTCAAGATTTTGTGCACGTGGTGTTGCAAGGAATTGACTTCGCGCGACAGGCTCTCGATCTGGGCAAATGGCAATGCACAGATTTCGGCGTCTTCAAGGGCGACGGCATCACAAGTGTGGCTGTCGTTGACGATGCCGTCCAGGCCGATGATTTCACCGGCCATTTGGAAACCCGTGACCTGATCTCGGCCATCCTCTGACGTAATGCAGGTTTTAAAAAAACCCGTTCTAATGGCATAAAGATGTGAAAACTTTTCGCCGTTGTGGAAAAGAGTTTCGCCGCGTTTGACCTTGCGTCGGGTTCCGATGATCTCGTCAATCCGGTTTAACTCTTCCTGCGACAAACCGATGGGCATGCACAGCTCACGCATGTTGCAGTTTGCACAAGCGATTTTGAACGTTTCGTGATTCATGGGACTGATTTTGACATTATTTGATGCTGGTCAAAGACAAGGGGCAATTTTGAGTTGTCTCGCTTTTTTCTAATTCATTGATCGAGATCAAGTTTAGGGACTCTCGAACACGGCATATTCGCTCCGTATTTAAAGGAATTTTTATGACTGACAGCACTTCCTCGATCATCTCCGAAAGCCTCATTCGCCAGTACGACGTTTCGGGCCCGCGTTACACCTCCTATCCCACGGCCGATCGCTTTGTCGAGGCGTTTACCGAGCAAGACTATATTCTGGCGTTGGAGCAACGTCGCTCTGGGCCAGCTGCGCGCGCCATGCCGCTGTCGCTCTACATTCACATTCCGTTTTGCGAGCAGCTTTGCTACTACTGCGCCTGCAACAAGATCATCACCAAACACCATGACCGGGCGGCGGCTTACATCAAGTACCTCGGCATGGAGATCGACTTGCACACCAAGCACATGGGGCTGGGCCAGGCGGTGTCGCAGTTGCACTTTGGTGGTGGCTCCCCCACTTTTTTGACCGACGACGAGCTGCGCGAAGTGATGGCCATGCTGCGTCGCAGTTTTAATTTGGCGCCGGGAGGAGAATATTCCATTGAAATCGACCCCAGAACCATTGACAACCAGCGCCTTGATGCGCTGGCCGAGATGGGCTTTAACCGACTGAGCTTTGGTGTGCAGGATTTTGAGCCAGCGGTACAAAAAGCGGTGCATCGCATCCAACCTGCTGAGCAGGTTTTTGACTTGGTCAAGGCTGCGCGTGACCGTGGTTTTGAATCCATCAACGTCGATCTGATCTACGGCTTGCCCGAGCAAACGCCCGAGTCGGTTGACCGTACCATGGCCCAGATCTCTGCGCTCAAGCCCGACCGGATTGCGTTGTATGCATACGCGCACTTGCCTGAACGCTTCAAGCCGCAACGCCGGATTTCGTCAACCGAGATCCCGACTGCGGCGTCCAAGGTCACCATGTTGTCGCGTTCCATGGCCGCGTTGATGGCGGCTGGCTACGTCTATATTGGCATGGACCACTTTGCTCTGCCGAACGATTCGCTCGCCGTGGCCAAGCGCCAGGGCCGTTTGCATCGCAATTTTCAAGGCTACAGCACGCAGCCGGACTGCGACATGGTTGGTCTCGGTGTTTCATCGATTGGCCGCGTCGGTGCCACCTACAGCCAGAACGCCAAAACCTTGGAAGAGTATTACGACTTTTTGGATCAGGGCCATTTCCCCGTTGTCAAGGGTTTGGGCCTGACCAAGGACGATCTGCTGCGCCGCTCGGTGATCATGGCCTTGATGTGCCAAGGCCGCGTCAACTTTGAATCCATTGAACACGCCTACCTGATCAAGTTCAAGGATTACTTCGCCAAAGAAATGGAAACCATGGTGGCGCAGGCTGAGCAAGGTCTGGTGCAGTTTGACGACAGCTGCATCCAGGTCACAGAAAAAGGCTGGTTCTTCGTTCGTGCCGTGGCTATGGTCTTTGACCGCTACCTGCAGACCGATCGCACGCGCGCCAAGTTTTCCAAGATTCTCTGATCGCCAGTCAATGCAGTCATCCCTAGCCGTCACCGCTTTGCTGATGGGGCTGGCCGGTGGGCCGCATTGCATCGCCATGTGTGGTGCCGCCTGCGCTGGTATCGGACAAGCCTCTGGGGACCGCGGGGCATCGGCCATGTGGTCCTTTCAGATCGGGCGCATCGTTGGATATTCCGCCTTGGGCGCACTGGCTGCGGCCTCAATGCAGGGTTTGGGTTGGCTTACTGTCCAATCGGCCGCGTTGCGCCCGGTGTGGAGTCTTTTTCACGTCGCCGCCCTGACACTCGGACTGGTGCTGCTATGGAAAGCGCAGCAGCCGGTGTGGCTGGAAAGTGCAGGCAAAAAAATCTGGCTCGGCGCCCGGTCGTTGGCGATGGGGCGCGGGCGTGGCGCGCCGTTGGTCATTGGCGTGCTGTGGAGTTTGTTGCCTTGTGGCTTGTTGTACTCGGCCCTGTTGGTGGCAGCGCTGGCCGGAGGGCCACTCAACGGTGCCTTGGTGATGGGCTTGTTCGCCGCAGGAACGAGCGTGTCCATGCTGTTGGGGCCGTGGCTGTGGTTGCGCATCAAGGGCGATGGTTCAGGCGCTTGGGGCGTGCGCTTGGCGGGTTTGGCGCTGGCGATGATGTCGGGTTGGGCGCTCTGGATGGCTTACGCGCACAACGAAGCGCCCTGGTGCACGGTGCCCTGAGGAGCGTAAACGCTGCGTTCCTGAAGCCCGAGCTGCCAGCGCAGCTGGGTATGATTCTTCCCATGCCCATAGCTAAGCCAGAAAATTCCGCACGTTGGCGCATCAGCGTTGCCCCCATGCTGGATTGGACCGATCGCCATTGCCGTTATTTCCACCGGCTGTTAACCCGCCACGCCTTGCTCTACACCGAAATGGTGACCACGGGCGCGTTGATTCATGGTGATGTGGCGCGGCATCTTGATTTTTCCGACCAGGAGCAGCCCGTCGCTTTGCAATTGGGGGGCAGTGATCCGTCTGACTTGGCCCATTGCGCCAAACTTGGTGCCCAGTGGGGCTACCAGGAGATCAACCTTAACTGTGGCTGCCCCAGCGAGCGGGTGCAGCGAGGCGCTTTTGGTGCCTGTTTGATGGCCGAGCGGCAACTGGTCGCTGACTGTGTCAAGGCCATGGCTGGCGCGGTGGCTGTCCCGATCACCGTCAAACACCGTATTGGCATTGACCAAGTGGAGAGCTATGACTTTGTCCACGACTTTGTCGGTGCGGTCAGTCAGGCGGGTTGCTCCACCTTTATCGTTCATGCGCGCAACGCCTGGCTCAAAGGCCTGAGCCCCAAAGACAACCGCGATGTTCCGCCGTTGCGCTACGACTGGGTTTATCGCCTGAAAGCGGATTTCCCCGACCTGGTACTCGTGCTCAACGGTGGCGTCACCTGTACGGCGCAGGTGCAAGACCATCTGGCCCATGTGGATGGCGTGATGCTGGGGCGTGAGGCGTACCATAACCCGTGGTGGTTGAGTCAATGGGACAAGGTTTTTTTCCCCGACCTTGCTGGCGAAGACGGTGAGGCACTGACTGGATTGACGCGCGAGGCGGTCGAGCAGCAGATGGTGACCTACATGACGTCCGAAGTGGCCAACAATGGGACACCCTGGCCAGCGATCGCGCGCCACATGCTGGGCTTGCGCCACGGCTTGCCGGGGGCACGTCATTGGCGCCGCGTCTGGAGCGACCATGGCCTGAAGGCCTTGCCGCCGCAACAGGTGATGGCGTTGGCACACCAGAATTATTTATAAGATATTGACCTCTAGCCCTTTGTGGAACTGCGCAAGTAGCTTCGTTATTGATAGTAATTGGAGGAGTGCATCATGCCGTCTTTTTGTCGAACGATCAGTGCGAGCTTGCTGCTACTGTTGCTGTCAGCTTGTACCCAGCAGGCATGGTACGAGGGGATGAAAGTGGGTGCTGAAAATGATTGCAACAAGCAGCCGCCAGGGGCGCGTGAGGACTGCCTGAACCGGCTCAACCGCCAGTCCTACGACCGATATGAAAAGGAGCGCGCAACACGCCCCTGAACGCGGTTGTGCCCACAGTGGGCAAGTTATCATCAGCTGATATGGGGTCGTGCCGCAGACAGTGGCGGGGCCTTGTTTCTTCCATTGATTTTTTCAACCCGTGCGTCTCAATTCCATCAAGTTATCCGGCTTCAAGTCGTTTGCCGAGCCCACCAATTTTTTGCTGCCTGGCCAGCTGGTCGGCGTGGTGGGGCCCAACGGCTGCGGCAAGTCCAACATCATGGACGCGGTGCGCTGGGTGCTGGGCGAGAGCAAAGCCTCGGAATTGCGTGGCGAGTCGATGCAGGATGTCATCTTCAATGGCACCACCACCCGCAAGCCGGCCAGCCGTGCCAGCGTCGAACTGGTGTTTGACAACGATGATCACCGTGCTGGCGGCCAGTGGAGCCAGTTTGGCGAGATTGCCGTCAAGCGTGTGCTCACTCGCGACGGCACCAGCAGCTACTACATCAACAACCAGCCGGTGCGCCGGCGCGACGTGCAGGACGTGTTTCTGGGCACCGGCCTGGGGCCGCGCGCTTACGCCATCATCGGCCAGGGCACCATCAGTCGCATCATTGAGAGCAAGCCTGAAGAGTTGCGTCTGTTCCTGGAAGAAGCCGCCGGCGTGTCCAAATACAAGGAACGCCGCCGCGAAACCGAAAGCCGCTTGGCCGACACTCGCGACAACCTGACCCGGGTGCAAGACATTCTGCGCGAACTCAATGCCAATCTCGAGAAGCTGGAGAAACAGGCCGAAGTGGCGCAGAAGTTCAAGCTGTTGTCCGCCGACGCCAACCTGCGTCAGCAGCAGCTGTGGTTTTTAAAGCGGGCAGATGCGCAGGCCGAGCAGGCCCGCATCCAGTCTGAAGGTCAGGCTGCGGTCAACGCGCTGGAGGCCCGCATGGCGGACCTGCGTCACATTGAAGCCGAGCTTGAAGCGGTACGGCAAGCCCATTACGCCAGCGGTGACCAGGTCAACCAGGCGCAAGGGCGCCTGTACGAGGCCAGCGCTGAAGTCGGGCGGCTGGAGGCGGAGATCCGTTTTGTCGTCGAAGGGCGCCAGCGTGTCGAGCAGCGCCTGATATCGCTCCAGGAACAAGCCACCCAATGGGCGACTCGCAGCCAAGACGCGCAAGCGGAGATGGCGAACCTGGTTGAGACTGAGCTGTTGGGCGCTCAGCAGCATGAGATGCTTGCAGCCCAGGTCGAAGACCAGGCGCAGCAATTACCCGACCTGGAAGAAGCCTTGCGTCAGGCACAGCGCGCAGCCAGCGAACAGCGCGCCAGCGTCGCCCAGGTGCAGCAGCAGATTGGCGTGCTGGCGGCAGAGCAGCGCAGTATTGAGGAACAGTCGCGTCAGCTGGTGCTGCGCCGTGAACGTTTAGAGCAGGATCAGCAGTCCATGACGGTGCCCGATGAGCTCCGATTAGCAGAGCAGCGAGCCCTTTTAAATGAAGTCCTGGAAGCCGCTGACGTGGCTAACGCGCGGCTTGAAGAATTGCAGCTCAGTGCCCCCGAACTGGACGATCAGCGGCGCGCCCAGCAACAACTCGTCAATGACGAATCGGCCCGGCTGGCAGACCTGTCGGCCCGACTCGACGCACTCAGGGCCTTGCAGGCGCGCGTCAAGACCGATGGCAAGCTCGCTCCTTGGTTGCAGAAGCAGGGGCTGGACCAACTGCAGGGACTCTGGAGCCACTTGCATATCGAGCAGGGCTGGGAGAGCGCCCTGGAGGCCGCTCTGCGTGAGCGCTTGAGCGCACTCGAAGTTGGGCGCATTGAGCTGGTGTGCGGCTTTGCGCTTGATGCGCCACCGGCCAAACTGGCTTTTTTCAGCCCGCCGACGGTTTCAGCCGGGAACGCCGGTGCGGCCTTGCCGCGGTTGAGCGACCTGTTGCGCGTGCACGATGCTGGCCAAAAAGTGGTTCTTGATGACTGGCTTCACGGTTGCTTCACCGCCGACAGTCTGGAAGACGCCTTGGTTCAGCGTCATGCGCTGCAGCCCGGGCAGACCATCTATGTCAAAAGCGGTCACGCGGTGGGGCGCTTTAGCTTCAGTTTTTATGCGCCAGACTCGGAGCAGGCGGGCCTGTTGGCACGCGCCCAGGAGATCGAGAACCTTGAGAAGCAATCACGTGCGCAAACCTTGATGGCCGAGGAAGCGCGTAGCGCGCTGGTGCGTTGTGAGGCCGCCTACGCAGACGTATCGCAACGCCTGGTGGCGGCGCGCGCCCAAGCGAGCGCGGCGCAAACCCGAGCCCATGCGCTGCAGGTTGAGGTTCTGCGTCTGACGCAGGCCGCAGAGCAGGCGCTCGCCCGCAGTGCCCAGATTGCTGCTGATCTTGCCGAAATCGACGCCCAGCTGGACACGTTGCAAGCGCGTCGCATGCAAGCTGAAGAACATTTTGAAGTCTTGGACACCCAGTTGGCCGAGGCCCAGGAGCGGCATGCGCAACTGGATGACCTGGTGATCGGTGCCGAGCGCACGCTGGTGCAATCGCGTGAACAGCAGCGTGCGCTGGAGCGCCAGGCACAGGAAGCCACGTTCGCCATGCGCAGCCTGGAGGCGCGTCGTGCCGAATTGACGCGCGCTATAGAAACAGCAGCGCAACAAAAAGATTCTGTCAGGGCTGAAGTCGAAAGAGCCAAT
>Ga0210030_1001115_pt1 | contig 19372 bp, 20 predicted proteins | sample CryGeymeta201523_FD_183986 | JGI IMG/M metagenome (GOLD analysis project Ga0210030, IMG submission 183986) | Groundwater microbial communities from Crystal Geyser aquifers in Utah, USA - Crystal Geyser metaG 2015-23 (SPAdes) (version 2) | ecosystem: Environmental > Aquatic > Deep subsurface >...
CGTTGTTTATCTCATTCTAAACGACAGAGGCTCTGCCTTAGAGCAGTATAAGATATTGAAAACCCTTGACCCTGAAATGGCCAATCAGTTGTTTAATCTGATTTATGAATAGGATTTAACCTCGTCACAGTGTGACGAGGTTTGGACACAACAAAGAACTGCTGAGGATTTAGGTATATCACAGTTAGCGTTGGCTAAGGCCATTCAGATAGCAAATGCAGTAGAAGAATATCCTGAATTGGCGAGGTATAAAGGTACAGAGGTAATTAAACATTATAAACTCAAAAAAACATTGGTGTTGCGAGGATATAAGTAATATTAATATTAATAATGCTTATATTCCTAACTTAAGAGTAAAGATCAAAAAGTCAAACTGACCAAGAAGGGAGACGAGATGCTGATAAAGCTGTTTGACTTGTGCTGAGAGTATCCTATACGAGGCCTTGGGGAAACCTGAGGCTTTCTTGGCTTTGCTAAAGACCTACAATGGTTTAAAGGATATCCGGCTGAGGTTCCAAAAGAGCCTCTCTGTACGTTGTGAAGGTTTTAAAGGCTGTGTAGCTTCACCAGATACCTCAGGATCGCATTTCAAAGAGCAACCCTATACTTATAGTATCCCCTCTTTTTCAATGGGATTTCATAAAATGGATAGAAAATAATTTGTGGTTTGGTAAAAGAACAGCACGACGTGTGATCGCCTTTGTAAAGAGATGTGAGAAAAGGGGGCATTACGTTCCAGGAATAACCTCTGAATTCCTCTTAATTTTAACCTCTTGTACTTTTTCCTTTGACATTTCCTTTATGCGTTCCATACTCTGACCCTTATTTTTTAATCTTCTAACCCACCTTCTTACGGATTCTGGTTTAATGCCAATACGCTCTGCAAAGGGCTTGTATGTCTCCTTCCATGCCTGTCTTTCCTTTAAGATAGAGATTTCCTCTTCCGGGATACTTAAGTAATTATCTCTCCATTCAGCCCTTATCTTTCCACTTTTTATCTGTCGGTAAAGGGTTGAAGGGTGAACCCCTATCATTTTTGCTACCCTCGATATTTCTGATTCCTTTTTGTAACCCTTAGCAACTTTTTTAAGATACTTCAGGATTTCTTTGAAATGCCAAGGATGAAATTTAACACGGATGGTATTTATGAATTCGTTTATCTTTTCAGGGTCAATTTTAAACCTTCTCAGATATATTTTTAAGAATTCATAAAGACTGTCATCCTGTACCCCGGCCTGCAATAAGAAGATGGATAGCACCCCGCACAAATCCCGCTGGGTAATTTCAGGTTCTATATAAAGTGTAAAATCAAGACATCTCTTTCCTTTTTTGATAGTATCAGCCCTATAGCGTTGCAGCCCACGTAGAAGTTTAAAACCTCGCTCTTCTTTTCCCCATGGTATAAGAAAGATTTCTACCTCGGGTAAACAGCGAAGTAGAAGTATTAGATAAGCTCTACCCCAATATAAGTTAGTCCACCACAAAGACAGGGGGTCTTTATAAGTTATGAGTTTTTGTCCCCATTGTCTTTTTGCCATCTTTAAAGGGTGTCTTAATGCCCCGATAATCCCTTCTGAAATTGCTGCCAATTTTTCCAGCATGTCCATTTTTGCAATGATATGTTAATTGAAAAACCTATAAAAAAGCAAAGGAGGTTGAAAATGCCAAGTTTAATGCAGAGATCGTTAATAAGATTTGGACATGGAGGGCTTGCTATTACCATTCCCTGTGCATGGGCCAGGTTTTACGGTTTGAAGCCAGGGGGCAAGGTAAAGGTAATCGCAAACGAGGAGTTGGAAATAATCCCTCTCAAAAAAGGAGAGAGGCAAGGCTTCCAAAATAAAAAATGGTGCAAAAGCTGATTCGATTGCAAAGGAATAAAGATGATGACATTTGATCTTTGGGAAACCTAAATGCGAACTGATCTGTTCGAAGGTTATATCTGTAAGTGTGGGAATGACAAACCTTCCCTTTTTGAAAGGGTAAGGCCTTGTAAGGTAAAGGGTGGCCTCGACTGGGTGTGCCGGTGTCTTCTCTGTAAGAGGCAATTTAAAATTCAATGGATACGGGAGGTGCAGCGTGATGAATAGAAACGAAGCTTTAGCTCATCTCAACATAAAGGCCTATTATTCCTCAGAGCTCCCCTCCATTAAATGGAGTTCAAGCATGGGTAAAGCCTTGTGTCCATTCCATAACGACAGCAGAGCAAGCCTATCAGTGAATCAAGCTACTGGTCGGTTTAAGTGTTTTGGCTGTGATAAAAGAGGCTCTGTCTTCGACTTCTACATGGCAAGGCATAACGTTGACTACCAGACTGCCCTCAACGCCCTTGCTAAAGAAGCAGGCTTAATCACAGAGCCGCAGAGAAAAAGGCTCAAGACTTATAATTATGTGAATGAGTCAGGGAACCTTTTATTTCAGACAGTCCGATATGAACCTAAAGACTTTAGACAGAGAAGGCCAGATGGAAAAGGTGGCTGGATATGGAATCTTGAAGGTGTCCACTTGGGCCCTTATAACCTTCCTGAAATCTCAAAGTCTAAAAGCATACTTATTGTAGAAGGGGAAAAAGACGTTGAGACCCTGCAAGGTTTAGGAACTATAGCTTCCACTAATGCGATGGGGGCCGGTAAGTGGAAGCCTGAGTATAACCAGCATTTCAAAGACAAGAATGTAGCCATAATCCCTGATAACGACAAAGTAGGCAGAGACCACGCCTTACAGGTTGCAAAGAATCTGAAAGGCCTAGCTGAATCTGTGAAAGTAATAGAGCTTCCAGACCTATTAGAAAAGGAAGATGTTTCAGACTGGATAGCACGGGGGTATACAAAAAAGGAGCTCATTGAGATAATCAAGCAGGCTCCTGAATGGGAAGAATCAAAAGAAGAGCTTAAACACCATTTCAACCTTATCAGAGCAAGTGAGCTTCTTTCTAACGAAGAACTTCAAACAGAATGGCTCTGGTATGAAGTATTACCAGATGGAGGGTTAAGTTTAGTCGTTTCAAAACCAAAGGTAGGCAAAACGACATTCTCGATAAATTTAGCAATAGCTGTCTCAAAAGGTGATGACTTCTTAGGTAAAAAAACTACTAAAGGCCCAGTTGTCTATCTTGCTTTGGAAGAGAAAAAAGAGGAAGTTCAGAAAATCCTGAGTTCTTTTTCGATAGCTAATGAAGACATCTATTTCCATTTCGGCCCAGCACCCGTTGAGGCTACAAAAGAAATTCAGCCTCTTATTGAACAGACACACTGTAGGCTTCTTGTGATTGATATCCTTCAGAAGTTTGTGAGAGCACGGGACATCAACGATTACGCACAAGTTACAGCATTATTAGAGCCTCTTATGACAGTAGCCAGGCGGGAGGGCTGCCATATTCTTATGACTCATCACGCAGGGAAAAGGGATCGACCTGACGGTGATGATATACTCGGCTCAACTGGATTATTGGGTGGGGTGGATACTTCGATACACCTAAAAAAGAGAGATGGAAAGCGGGTATTGTTTACAATACAGCGGTACGGTAAGGACATTCCCGAAACAGTCATTGCCTTGAATGATGGAAAATTAGAAGCAATTGGCAGCAGGGAAGAAGTAGAAATTGAAGAAACTATACCATTAATCCTCGATGCGTTAGGTGGAGACCCCCTGACTGAAAAAGAAATCTGGAATCGGGTAGAAAAGGGGCACACTATTATCTCAAAGGGGCTTAGAAAGTTAGTCGAGAATCAGAAGGTCAAACGGAGTGGAAGCGGTAAACGAGGCGACCCCTATAATTATTCTCTCCTGCTCTCCTCAATATATATTGGGGAGAGCAGGAGAGAAACTTTAACAGCCCCTAAACCCGCACCGGATAAGGCTGTATTCTCTTCCGACGATTTTGGAAAAAATCAAGTGTCCGGGGAGAGAATCGGGGAGGGTATTTTGACTATTAAAGGAAACATAAAACTATGAAATTTCAAACCCTCATACCCTTAAGATTTGAAACTTCTCAGGGCGTTATTGAACTCAGACCAGGGGATACCTTCAAACCTAAAGATGAAGAAGCTATCAGGTGGCTATTAATTGATGGGAGGGTTAGACCCCTATCAGATGTCATGGCTGAAAAGTACCGAGAACTCACCGGCTGGTTACACCAGTTTGATCTTACCGTTGATGAGCTCAAAGAGACCTTGCCGGGACTCTATCAGGACATCCAAGATGCCATAGAGAGCCTTGATAATTCCTTTGTTACCGAGGACTTAGCAGCCTTTCAGGATGCATTTAACAAGGTAAGGGAGCTTTATACCGAGGCACTCTTTAAATGCGGCAGGCGTATAGCTGTAAAGGTGCGGTCTGAGATTCTACATGCTTATCTATGGGTGGTGGAGACCGATAAGGATATGCACTCTCTGAGGTCTCAGGGTATAAAGGAAGTTATTTACACAGCCGATGAGGTAAAGAGACTCAAAGGCCTTTCTAATGACTCTTTGAAGGAAGTACACAAGGCCAAGGAGGTCTTTGAAAGCTCAAGGATTGAGGAGATAAAACCAAAAAATGGGCTTGCATAGAAAAACAATTGAGTTAATTGAAACAAGTCAGGAAATATTGTTAGAGCATAGACCTATGACTGTAAGACAGGTCTACTACCAACTTGTTTCGAGACAGGTTATTGAAAACTCTAAAAGCAGTTATCAGAGTGTCAGCAATGCCTTAGTGATAGCAAGGCAGGAAAGGATTATACCCTGGGACTGGATAGATGATAGGTTACGAAGGCCGAGAACTGTTAGTATGTGGGATGGTTTAGCTGACTTTGCAGAGACAGCTATCCGTGCTTACAGGCGTAATGTCTGGGCTGATCAGGAAGGATTAGTTGAGGTATGGCTTGAAAAAGACGCCCTGTCAGGAATCTTTGAGGACATACTCGAACCTTATGGAATTACACTGAATGTAGGGAGAGGTTATGACGGTTGGACTTCCATTTATAAAGCCTCATTGAGATATGAAGATGTTGAAGGTGTGGTTGTCCTTTACTTTGGGGACTTTGACCCTTCAGGCGAGGACATGGTAAGGAGTTTAAGAGAGAGGTTAGCATTTTTTCAGTCTTGTCCAGAAATCATAAAAATGGCTTTAACCCATGACGACATTATCAGGTATAACCTGCCACCAGACTTTACAAAGAAAACAGATACAAGGGCAAAGGGTTTTATAGCAAAATACGGTGATGTGTCCGTTGAGCTTGATGCACTACCTATTGACATTTTGAGACAGAGAATTATTGAAGGCATTGAAACCTACATGGATATAGGAGCATTAAACCAAACTAAGCAATTAGAGGATATAGAAAGACATGAAGTTTTAATGGCATTAACAGGGCATAAACATAAATGCTGAAAGAGATGCTAAAGAATAAGGGTGGATAAGGAAGCCTTTGAGAACTCAAAGGTAGGTGAGATAAAGAGACATGATGATAGGTGAAAATTCAGAGGGGAAAAAGTAAGGGAGTTGAAACAAAGGGGATCATCGAAATGGAAAGGCCAAAATTCCCAATTATGAGAAAAACAGAGGCAAGGCTTCTAAATACACTTGCCAATCCAGAAAACTATGCCCTGAGTGTTGCTGAACTCTGCAGAAAGGCTAACATCAGTAAACCTACCTACTACAGGCTTTTAAGAAGGCCCTCCTTTATAAGCAAGATGAAAGAAGTCATTCATGGCCTTATAGGTAGCTCTGTGATTCCTATCATTCACAAGGTAACAGACCAAGCTAAGCAGGGCTCATTTCCTCACCAGAGGATAATCCTTGAGATGGTTGGGTTATATTCTTCTCGTATGAAGGTTGATATGGATTTAAACATAAAGCCTTTCTTCACCTATGAGAAGATTCTTCCCAGGTTAATTGAGCTAAAAGAAAAAGGACTACTTAAGTCCTATACAGGTAAAGATGGTCTGAAGTATATAGATTTTGAAATGCCTGATGAAGAAGCAGAACAGAAATAAAAACGGTTACAATTCGGTTACATAGCATCTATAGAACAAGGATTATCAAGGCTTTATGAAGGCACAGAGGATAAATAATCCAGTGAGCCAAGCAATTAATAAACGCCTTTACTCAATCAAAGAAGCCTCATTATACTTAGGCCGGAGTGTATGGGCTGTCCGAGAGATGCTATGGGCTGGTAAGATTCCTTATGTGAAAGACGGTAGAAGAATTCTTCTTGATATAAACGATATGGATTTATGGATAGAGAGAAGTAAAACCCAGTTCACCTTCTAATTTTTATCTTGACAAATATAATCCGATGGCTTATACTCTTAACATGACACCTACAGCATTAAAAACATGGAGAAAAAGGAACAGTTATAGTCAGGGCAGACTTGCAAAGATTTTAGGTGTCATTCCCTTAACTGTCAGCAGATGGGAAAGGGGAGTCAGAGTAATACCATCATTCCTGCACCTTGCCCTTAGGTGTCTGGAATTGGAAGGAGGTGAACTGAAGGCAAGGGTAAGAAAAAGAAAAAGGAGGTGAAACGGTAAATGGGAACGATTTATAAACGTGGTCACATCTTTTGGATTAAATACTATCGCAATGGCAAACCTTACTATGAAAGCACACATACTAAGAATGAAGTAGAGGCCAAGAGGAAGCTCAAACTGAGAGAAGGGCAGATAGTAGAGGGTAAATTCCCCGGCCTGAGAGTAGAGAAGATACTCTTTGATGAACTTGCACAAGACCTTGTTAATGACTACAAGATGAATGGTAGGAAATCCCTTGAGAGAATAGAATACAGCCTTAAGCATCTCAATACCCACTTTTCAGGTTTAAGGGCTTCTAATATCACTACAGACCTGATACAACGCTATATTGTTAAGCGACAGGAAGAAGGAGCGGAAAACGGAACTATCAATAGAGAACTCTCAGCATTACAGCGTATGTTTTCTTTAGGTGCAAAACAGACACCTAAGAAGGTTATCCAGATTCCCTATATTCCTAAACTCAAAGAAAACAATGTCAGGACTGGATACTTTGAGCATGATGAATACCTGAGACTTAAAGAGGCTCTACCTGAATACCTTAAGCCTGTCTTAACCATGGGCTACTTTACCGGCATGAGAAAAGGGGAGATTCTATCCCTCGAATGGCCTAAGGTGAATCTCATTGAAGGTAAGATCACCCTTGAGGCTGGCACTACAAAGAACGATGAGGCAAGGATTATTTATCTTACTGGCGAACTCTACGAGGCCATTCTTAAACAGAAGGCCATCAGAGATAAATATCATCCTAAATGTCTTTATGTGTTCTTCAGGGAAGGCCAGAGGATTAAGGACTTCAGGGAAATATGGGATAAAGCCTGTAAAGATACAAGGCTTGAAGGCCGTATATTCCATGACCTTAGAAGAACCGCTGTAAGAAATATGGTAAGGGCTGGTATCCCTGAACTTGTAGCCATGAAGATTTCAGGACATAAAACAAGGGCAGTATTTGACCGCTACAACATAGTGAACGAGGCAGATTTGAGGAGAGCATCTGAAAAGGTATCTATGATGCACCAGAACACAAAAGAACGGTTACAAAATGGTTACAAAATGGTTACAGTCGGCCAAAATGAGGGGAAAGAGGAACAGTGGATAAGCACCGTAAGCCATTGATATTAGTGCATTTAAGGGATAGTGCTGTAGTAAAACCATTGATATTAAAGGCTTTAAGTAACAGAGATTGGCGTAAGTGGTTGATGTGCTTGCTGGTGCGAGAGGGGGGACTTGAACCCCCACGGAGTTACCCACTGGATCCTAAGTCCAGCGCGTCTGCCAGTTCCGCCACCCTCGCATGATTGATTTTAAAAAAATTATAATCCTTTTGTCTAACAGATTAAAGAGTAAAATGACTTAGCACTATAAGTGACATGACTAATGAGGAGTTACGCATCGCTGGGATAGCCAACACATTTGAATATCCCTTCAACTGGTACAGTCAGAATGGACAGTTTTGCCGGAGCAGCAAAACTACGGCATTTATCATGGATTCTGCCAGCTTTATTCTTCTTAATCGGTTCTTTCTCATTTCAAGTGGGTAAGTTCCCCTCCCTTGATGAGAGGCACCCCCTTTTAGTTTCCCCTCCCTTGACGGGAGGGGATTAAGGGGAGGGTAAAGGCAAACAAAATCACTGCTTTTCTATCTTTTTATTCTCTTTTAGTGGTTCGTCTTGAAGTTCTTTCTTAAAGCCTCTTATTGCCTCACCCAAGCTCTTTCCAGGTGATGGAAGTTTACTCGGACCAAATATTAAAAGGGCAACCACAAAAATAACTATTAATTCAGGGAATCCTAATCCAAACATGGTAACCTCCAAATGCAGACAAATGAGCCTCTTGCAAAAGTCCTCAGAATGTCACCCTGAACGAAGTGAAGGGTCTCTTAACACCTTGAAAACATGAGATTCTTCGCTTCACTCAGAATGACAGAAAAGGCTTTTATCATACTTTTGCAAGAGCCTCAAATTAATAAAGATTTTAATTGAATAAATTCAAAATAAAAACCTCATGTATTTGCCCATTTATCACCCCCTCCCGTGGTATACTTATACATAAACAAAAATATGATAGAGTTGATTTTATCAGAAGCTATGGAAAATTTAAATAGAATTAAAAAGATAATTAATAAGCAGCTCAATATTAATCTCCTGTCTTTTACAGTTTGTTTTTTTTCACTGTTCGCTATTCACTTTTTACTGTTCACTGTTAGTGTTGCTGCCGCATCCGTTGGGGAGGACATTAAAAGGATCCAAAAGGCATATGAGAACATTAAAGATATAAGCGGGAATTTTATCCAGAAAAGCCATATAAAGGACTTGAATCGCACTGATACATATAAAGGCCAGTTCTTTATAAAAAGGCCGATGAAGATGAAGTGGGATTATAAGGGCGAGACAGCCCCGGAGGTTTTGATTAATAATGGCGAGATAATCATATATCAGAAAAAAGAAAAGCAGGCATTCAGGGGTAAATTTGACAGGGATACATATGGACAGGCACCAATAGCCCTTTTGAGTGGATTTGGAAATATTCAGCAAGAGTTTAATGTATCGAAAAAAAGCAGCAGGCTGATCCTGAAACCAAAAAAGCCCCTGGAAGGTATATCCTCTATAGAAATCGTGCCTTCAGAAGGTGAATTCCCGATAGGTTCCTTCACCATAAACGATACTCATTCAAACAGAATAGAGATAACATTGATAGATATAAAAATTAATACAGGCTTGAAAGACAAATTTTTTGAACCTTCTTTACCAAATAACGTAACTATATATGAGCATAATCCTTAAGGCCAATTATGACCACTCAAACTCCCATATTCTAAAACCCTTACATGTCAACGAACCTCTTCTCCTGAACCCCTGTCTAATAAAGATCTAAAGAAGAATAGATCACTGTGCATATGACAATAGATTTAAGTCGTCTGGAGGATTCATAACTTCTGATTTTATAATGTTTTTTCAGCTATAGAAAAATAGGGTATTTTGATATAGAATAAGACAGATATGCCTTCGAGTTTCCTGGTTGCAATCACATAGCACAGAGTGGCATAAGAAGAAATCGACGTTATAAATGATAACGTTCAAAGATTATTCAGGACGTAATATTCGACTAACAGCTAATAGATTAGAACATATTCTTACAAGGTTAGAAATGGCAGCCAATATGAACAAACTCCAGTTACAAAGAAGTATTTATTAGTAGCTGTAAAGGTAGATAACGGAGAGGGTTTTATCCTTACTTCTTTTTTTACAGATAAAATAAAGGCAGGTGAGAGTTTATGGGAAAAATGAAGATATGGTATGACGAGGAAGGGGATTATCTTGAAATTGGCTTTGGAAAAAAGAAAGGCTACATGAAGGACATCGGTAATGATATGTGGAAAAGAATCGAAGAAGGTAAGGTTACAGGTATTTCGATTCTAAATTTCAAGAAAAGACTCAAGAAAGGTAAGTCAGAAGTAAAACTTCCCTTAGAGGTAAGTTTTAAGGAATTAGCAAAAGCTGAGAAATAGCAGGGAATTCAGGATGTTGGTTTAGGCCTCTCTAAGCAGAAATTCCTGAACGGGGTGAGTAGCCGCAGGCTTCAGCCTGCGAGGATGCATTATGAAAGAATTATCTGAAAACCACATTAATAAAATTATAAGCTACTTAGAAAAGGGCAAATCTTTGCCTGAGCATTATAAAGAAGCTCTTATAAGCGACCTCAATAAACTCAAGCATTCCCTCCTTTTTGATACAAAGAAAGAGTATGAACTTATTTATGCCGATAAAGAGCGGGAGGAAGCTGGTACTAAACGACGAGGCACACCATTTAATGAGCCCTTCTGACGCTGCACTTAAAAAATGGAAAGAATTTTTGCTTGATCAAAAATATGGCTTCAAATTTATGGTCAATCTTTCGGGCACTTGCTATATCGGTGATGATTATTTTACTGATGTTATTCACCGCTTTTCTTTGAGGGATTCAATAGAAGCAAGGTTTGTTAAATCCATCCGCTATGTTGCAGAAGACTCATCTGGCAATGAAAATGAGAAATTTCAGAAAATCTATGAAAATCATATTGAGAACAAAAATGTAAAATACCGCAAGGTAAAACCTATAACAATCCTTGTTGCAAAAAATATTTCTGCTTGCAAGCAACTTACTGATAAGCTGATTGACTTCCTTTCCAAGAAAGAAAAAATTAGCAAGGAAAATGCTGCTAAGAAGGTCTTAATTGTTACTTCTGCCAACGAACATAAGGATAACATTCCACTTTTAAGAAGGGTTGATGATAAGGGCAACCCGATTGAATGGATTACATCAGTCAGCATGCTTTCTGAAGGCTGGGATGTCAAAAATGTTTTCCAGATTGTTCCTCATGAAGAAAGGGCTTTCAACTCAAAACTTCTGATTGCACAAGTATTAGGAAGGGGCTTAAGAGTGCCTGAAACATATAAAAGTACTCAGCCAATCGTAACAGTTTTCAATCATGATAAATGGTCAAAGAGCATAAAGCATTTGGTAGATGAGGTATTAGAGATCGAAAAAAAGATTCATTTTTATCCTGTGAAGAAAAAAGAAAATTATAACTTTGACCTTTACCAGATTGATTATGAAAAAGTGCTTGAAGAGACAAAGGAATATTCAAAAGAGGATAAATTTGAATTGCTTAAAAAGGGTTATATAACTTATTCAAGTCAGGATAGGATTGTTCCTGAAGAAACAGAGTATGAGACAGTAATTACAGGGATAAGAGAAAAAGAGGAATATTCTATCTATCAAACAATGTACCCGGTCAAAGAAGTTGCTACTGATATTTTTAACAGGCTTTATGTATTTGATATGGATGCTGGTACTGATTATAGTGAAGAATGGACAAGAGAAAAAATATCAAAAATTATCCAACAGTCTTTAAAAGAAGTAAATGATAAAACGGGAATGGTTAGCGAGGAAAATCGTCAGAAAACACTGCGTGCTTTTGGCGTAATCAAAAGGAAAAGTAGTACTTTCCCAAGAATAGTTCCAAGATCAAAAGAGCCATATAAAATTAATACACGGGCGATTAAGAGTAATAGTTTAGGCGTTGGATCGCTAAGGCGTGATAGCACAATATTTTGGGATGATTATTCTCTGGATTTAGGAGAGGCTGAAGATATAAAGCTTCTGAAAGAACTTGATGAAGATGAGAGTTTACCAAAATCTGCTATGGTAAAAATGGAAAACAGATATAACTTTAAAACACCCCTAAATGTAGTATTGACTGCCTATGAACCTGAGCGAAGATTTATCAAAGGACTTATTAAAGAAGAAAATGCCAAATCACTTGATGCATGGATTAAGTCTCCCGATATAGGTTTTTATAGCATAGAGTATTCCTGGCGTAAGGGTGAACATCCAAAGCGAGGAAATTTTAATCCTGACTTTTTCATCAGAATTAGGAATAACATCCTTGTAATTGAGATCAAAGATGATAAAGCAAATGAAGGAACTGCTGGTGATGAGAACAAGAAAAAATTATTTTATGCTAAAGAACATTTTAAAAGGCTTAATGAACTGCAAAAGGAGCAGAAATATTATTTCAAATTTCTTTCACCGATGAGTTATGATTTATTCTTCAAAACATTAAGGGACAAGACTTATAGAGATTTAAAGTCAGAAATTGAGGCGAGGTTGGAAGGATAAAGAAATATCTTTTTACTTAACAAAATCTACAAATCTTAACAATAAAACGACCGTAGCAAGCTATTTGCTAACTTTGGAGAGAAAGAGAAACCGTTATGCTTATCCTTGGTATAGATACGTCATGTGATGATACATCAGCCTCTGTAGTCGAAAATGGTATAAAAATAATTTCTAATATTATCTCGAACCAGGTAGAGATACATAAAAAATATGGCGGTATTGTGCCTGAGCTTGCATCCCGTCGGCACATCGAGATGATATGGCCTGTTGTTAATGAGGCTTTAAAGCTTGCCGGTGTCAGACTTGAAGACTTATCCGGTGTTGCTGTTTGCCACGGCCCAGGTCTGATAGGATCTTTGCTTGTAGGCTGTTCTTTTGCAAAGGCTGTATGCTATTCAAAACAACTCCTGCTTCTCGCAGTGAATCATCTTGAAGGCCACATATTCTCATCATTCCTTGAGGAGCCAAAACCGTCCTTTCCATTCATTGCTCTCATTGTCTCAGGTGGCCATACATGCCTTTACCGGGTTAACGGCTTTGGTAAATATAGAGAACTCGGCAGGACGAGGGATGACGCCGCAGGTGAGGCATATGATAAGGTCTCAAAGCTTCTCGGCCTCGGGTATCCTGGCGGCCCTATAATCGAGAAACTCGCACAGGATGGAAATCCAAAGGCAATAGATTTTCCGAGGGCATATCTGCCTGAATCCCTTGATTTCAGCTTCAGCGGATTGAAAACAGCGGTATTGAATTTTTCAAAGTCAGCAGTCAGCCCCCCCACCCTTCCCTCCCCCTCGAGGGGGGAGGGTGAGAGAGGGGGTGAATATTCCGAACTCAGAACTCTGAACCCAGAACTAATAAACGATATTGCCGCATCATTCCAGGCATCTATTGTTGACGTGCTTGTGAGAAAAACAGAATGGGCGATTAAAAAAGAGCGCATTAAAAGGGTTACGCTTACAGGTGGGGTGGCTTCAAATAACGAGCTTCGGAAAAGAATAATGAAGATGGGAAAGGAAAAGGAAGTAGAAATATTTATACCATCTATATCATTGTGCACAGACAATGCAGCCATGATTGCAGCAGCCGGATATCACTATCTCATAACAAAAAATATCTCAGGGCTTGATTTAAATCCAAAGGCACACATGCCGCTTTAAAAGGTCAACTTTTGCCTGGATAATGCTTTCTGCTAAGCTTTTAATAAACCTGAACATTTCTGGAAAATTAATATGAAACTGTTTAAAATGTAACTATGGCTATTAAGGATAGTTGCCCGGGAAGCAGGGAGATAAAAACGCCCTATCCGGAAAATATAAAGTGTTTCTGGTGTGACACTGCTTCCGAGATATGGTCAGATGAGGTAGAGATTGTATGCAAGGGATGCAAAAGAACTATATCCCGTGAGATGAAGCCTACATGTCTTGAGTGGTGCCCAGCGGCAAAGGAATGTGTCGGTATCGAAAAATATGAGAGGCTGATGAAAGGCAAGAAGAAATAAGAATTATGGCGGGGTGGACGGGACTCGAACCCGTGACCTCTGGCTTGACAGGCCAGCGTTCTAACCGAGCTGAACTACCACCCCATAAACGACGGTAATCTTGTAAGTGTAAGTGAAAGTGAAGCACTTACACTCACACTCAAGATTACTAATATCTAATCACTGTTGTGGTTGGTAGGCGGAACAGGGATTGAACCTGTGACCCCAGCCTTGTAAGGGCTGTGCTCTCCCAGCTGAGCTATCCGCCCGAAAATCGAATATGTCTTATACTATAAAAAATTCTCTTTTGTGTCAATCGCTACTATTTACCAATAGAAAAATATAAGAGAGAGGATCTCAGGGAAATCTTAAATGTTTCTGATTTTTCTTGTTAACTCTTCCCGCCATGTATAAAATAAATAGGACGTTTTCTGGTTAAAGTAATGGAAAAAAAATATGTCTGAAAAGAATCTTTCAAAGAGCGGTATAATCAAGGCGCTCGGTCTTGTTTTTGGAGACATTGGCACAAGTCCAATATATACAGTAACAGTAGTATTCCTATTTCTTAGCTCCACGAATGATAACATCCTTGGAGTCCTGTCATTAATAGTCTGGACACTATTAACCCTTGTTACAGTGCAGTATGCATGGCTTGCCATGAGCCTGAGTAAAAGGGGTGAGGGCGGGACGATTGTGCTTAAAGAGATATTGCAGCCGCTCCTCCGCTCTAAAAGGAGTGTTGGCCTTGTAGCGCTGTTGTCTATAATAGGGGTCTCTTTGCTTATTGGTGATGGCGTAATCACTCCGGCCATCAGCATACTGAGCGCAGTTGAAGGTTCTTTACTGATACCTGGACTCGAAGGTCTTTCAAAGGCCAATATTGTTTTTATTGCTGCATTGATTGCCATAGTACTTTTCACCTTCCAGCGAAAGGGTACAGAAAAGATAGCCGGGGCATTTGGCCCAGTTATGAGCATATGGTTTATATCCCTTACGCTTGTGGGAATATTCTCTATCTCAGAAGCACCCGATGTTCTCAAGGCATTGAATCCTTACTGGGGAATAAAATTTCTTCTTGAAAATGGCTTTAAAGGCTTCATTGCCCTTGGAGAGATTATACTCTGTGCAACAGGAGGGGAGGCCCTGTATGCGGATATGGGGCACCTCGGTGACAGGCCGATAAGGCAGGCATGGATAGGTGTCTTTTTTGCACTTGTCATTAATTACTTGGGACAGGGTGCTTTCTTAGTGAATCATCCTGAAGCAAAGAATATACTCTTCGAGATGGTATTCCACTATGCAAAAAACCTCTATGTACCGTTCCTTATATTGAGCATTTCAGCTACCGTCATAGCATCACAGGCTATGATAAGCGGAATGTTTTCGATAGTTTATCAGGGGATAACTACAAGGCTTATGCCGATATTCAAGGTGGATTATACCTCTGTTGAGAGGAGGTCACAGATATATATAGGTTCGGTCAACTGGTTTCTACTTGCTGCAGTCCTTTTCATAATGTTGGAATTTATGGAATCGCATCGTCTTGCTGCTGCTTACGGCCTTGCAGTTACAGGGACAATGTTTCTAACTGGCATCTTAATGACCTGGATTTTTTATCTTAAGAAAAAGAGGATATTTGTAGTCGTTTCTCTTTTTGCTACAATTATTGATGTAGCTTATCTTAGTGCTAATTTCTATAAAATACCTCATGGTGGGTACTGGTCACTATTACTTGCTTCGATACCGCTTGCAATGATAATTTTTTATACAAAGGGCCAGAAGAGACTTTATGGGATGATGGATTTTATGCATTTAGATGAGTTTCTTAATAAGTTTACAAGGGTACACGCAACAACTGAAAGGATTAAAGGCACGGCACTATTTCTTATAAGGGATATAAAAGAGATCCCATTTTACATAACACAAACAATGTTCTTTCATGGCATCATTTATGAGGACAACATATTTGTGTCTATCATCAAGAGGGATGATCCCTTTGGTATTATCGGTTCCTTTAAAGAGGACATTGCAGAAGGCCTCAGGGTCTTTGAGATACAAGTGGGATATATGGAAGTGATAGACGTGGAAGAAATCATGAGGAAGGCAGGGATAGAAGAGAGGGTTGTATTCTATGGCCTTGAAGATATTGCCACAGATAATATCGCCTGGAAAATATTCTCTTTCATAAAGCGGGCAACACCAACATTCATCCAGTTTTATAAGTTCCCACCCAAGAAGCTCCATGGTGTATTTACAAAAGTGTGGTTATAAGAATGAAAAATGAACGCTCTCTCTAAATTAAAAAAGGCAAGAGACTTTCTCAAAAAGTCTGGTATCGAAGATGCCATTAGAGAGGCTGAGATGATAATATCTGATTGTCTATGGATAGACAGAGTAACCCTTTACAGAGATAATCCGCAGATTCCGGAAAAGTGTATTTCAAAGATAGATGAACTCCTGAGAAGAAGGGCAAAAAGAGAACCCTTGCAGTATATACTTGGTTATACTGAATTTTGCGGTTTAAAAATAAAGGTATGTAAAGGTGTCCTTATACCAAGGCCTGAGACCGAATTACTGGTAGAAGAAGCGATAAAGACAGTCAGAAGTCAAAAATCAAATCCACACTTACCCAAAGATAATCCCTCCACAACCCCCTTTAGTAAAGGGGGGATGGGGGGATTTGTAAGTATTTTAGACCTCTGCACAGGAAGCGGTTGCATTGCTCTCGTACTTGCCAGAGAATTTCCTGATGCACAGGTCTATGGCACTGATACATCAAAGATTGCGATTAGATATGCAAGGGAAAACGCCGAGATTAACAGGATAAATAATGTGATTTTTTTAAAGGGTAACCTGTTTGAGCCGATAGAAAAGAATTCCAAATTTCAAATTTCAAATTTCAAATTTGATTTAATAGTTTCAAACCCTCCTTATATCAAAAGGAATGATATAAAAAATTTGCAGATAGAGATTAAAGACTGGGAGCCGGTTGAGGCATTGGATGGAGGGGAAGACGGCCTTGATTATTATAGGACAATAATCCCTGAGGCAAGAGGATATTTAAATAAATGCGGCTGCCTCATATTAGAACTTGGCATCAGCCAGGCAGATGCAGTCAGAAAAATGGCCGAGGATGCAGGCTTTGTGGATATCTCATTGATAAAGGATTACGCAGGGATTGAGAGAATACTTGCAGCTAAATTAGATATGTTATAGTTTTATCTAAGGATAATTGACATGGGTATTATCGAAGAAAACAGGCGGCTCGAAGAACTCGACAAGCAATATATCTGGCATCCCTTTACCCAGATGAAGGAATGGCTTGAGGAGAAGCCGATAATCATTTTTGAAGGTAAGGACTGTTTTATAAAGGACATTTACGGCAGATGGTATCTTGATGGCGTCTCATCCCTCTGGGTAAATATCCACGGGCACAGAAAAAAGGAGATAGATGATGCAATAAAGAAGCAGCTTGATAAAATCGCCCACAGCACATTATTGGGACTGAGTAATGTGCCTGCCATAAAATTGGCAGAAAAACTCGTACAAATAGTTCAGAAGTCATTACCCCCCCATCTCCCCTTTACCGGTAATCCCCCCACCCCCCCTTTAGAAAAGGGGGGCATGGGGGGATTATGCAAGGTTTTCTACTCTGACAATGGCTCGACTGCTGTAGAGGTTGCCCTTAAGATGGCATTCCAGTACTGGAGACATAAAGGAGTTGATGGAAAAAATAAATTTGTTTCCCTTAACAATGCATATCATGGAGATACAATGGGCGCTGTGAGTGTTGGCGGGATTGATATATTCCATAAAGCATTTACACCTCTTTTATTCAAGACCTATAAAGCTCCTTCACCCTACTGCTATAGATGTGAACTTGGCAAAGAATATCCTGAATGTAAGTTTGCATGTCTTGATAAGATGGAAGGGATATTCAATGCCCATTCAGGTAAGATAGCAGCATTGATTATAGAGCCCCTTATCCAGGCAGCAGGCGGGATGATAACCTCTCCTCCAGGATACCTTAAAGGTGTTAGAGAATTATGCACTAAGTATAATATCCTGATGATAGCGGATGAAGTAGCGACTGGCTTCGGCCGTACCGGGAAGATGTTTGCCTGTGAACATGAATCTGCTGCGCCAGATATTATGTGCTTATCAAAGGGCATCACAGGTGGTTATATGCCTTTGGCGGTAACCATAGCAACAGATGATATATATAATGCCTTTCTCGGAGAGTTTAAAGACTTAAAAACATTCTTCCATGGCCATTCATATACTGGAAATCCCCTCGCATGTGCTGCATCCCTTGCATGCCTTGATTTATTCGAAAAGGAAGAGGTATTGAAAAGCCTTAAGAAAAAGATTGAGATTCTCGATACATGGCTTAAGGAAGTCCTGAATCTAAAGTATGTAGGAGATGTTAGAAATATAGGACTGATGGCTGGTGTAGAGTTGGTAAGAAATAAAAAGACAAAAAAACCTTATGACTGGTCAGAGAAGATGGGCTGGCGTGTTGCATACCGTGCGAGAGAAAACGGGGTCTTCATCAGACCTCTCGGAAATGTCATAGTCATCATGCCTCCATTAAGCATAAGCGATCAGAATTTAAGACAGTTGCTTAAAGTGATTAAGGATTCTATTGTGAAAGTAACAGAGAGTTAGAAAATTGAGTAAACATGCACTTATGTAAGTAGATGTATGCTTTTGGGTGCACGTTATGATCTCTGAAGATGGTTTTTTCGGTTATAGAAAAATTGGGTATTTTGATATAGAATAAGATAAAAACGAATTTGGATGAGGTGATTAAAATGAGAGCAACAGCACAAAAGATTGATCTAGAAGATTATATCCTTTCAGTGCTTTCTCCTGAAGACAGGCTTGACGCAGCTTTTAAAGTTGCAAAAGAGGTTTTTAAGAAGACAAAATTGACCATGAAGGACATTGATAATGCGGTCAAATCAGTAAGGAGAAAGACATACGAAAAGAAGAAATAAAGTAGTCATTGATACGGGTGTGCTTATCTCTGCCTTTGCATTCGGCGGAGTTCCTGAGAAAGCTGTTAATAAAGCGTTTGCAGAGGCAGATATATATGTATCACCAACCCTCCTAAAAGAATATCGTGACGTCCCTTTAGAACTTGAAGCTGAAGAAAAGATTGATCATGTCCAGTTAAAAGCATTGGTTTCTGGAATAGCTGCTTTTGTGACGAAAGTAAAGATTGTGCAACCGGAGAAAAAGGTAACGATCTGCAGAGACCCTGAGGATAATATGATACTTGAATGTTGCTTTAAAGCAGGTGTAACCTTTCTAATAACTGGTGATAGAGACCTTCTTGATATAAAAGATATGCCTTCTAAATTGAAGATTGTGACACCACAAAAATATTTAGAAGAAGGATGAAGAATTGCTATGAAAGAATTATCTGATGAGCAGATTGAAAAGATTATAAGCCTTTTGAAAAAAGGCGTTCCCTTTCCGGAGGATGATAGACTAAGCCTCCTCAAATACCTCGAACAGAGCAAAAATTCACTTCTTTTTGATACAAAGAAAGAATATGAGCTTATTTATGCTGATAAGGAGCGGGAAGAGGACATCCTGGCCGACACCATGGCCGTCCCCTTGCAGCCAGTCAAAACCTTCCGAAATGGCGATAAGGGGACTGTCCCAGATTTACTGGCCGAAGGCGGTAGAATCGGGACTGTCCCCGCATCG
>Ga0210030_1001117_pt1 | contig 19365 bp, 17 predicted proteins | sample CryGeymeta201523_FD_183986 | JGI IMG/M metagenome (GOLD analysis project Ga0210030, IMG submission 183986) | Groundwater microbial communities from Crystal Geyser aquifers in Utah, USA - Crystal Geyser metaG 2015-23 (SPAdes) (version 2) | ecosystem: Environmental > Aquatic > Deep subsurface >...
GCAACAAAGCGCTCCTTGTCGGTGTCATCGGCAAAAATATCACGGCGTTCAATTCCACGAACGATAACGTGATGCAAAACGTGAGGGATGTCGAGTCGGGGTTGGCGCGGCATTGAGGGACGTTAGCATTTTATCGGAAACAGGACAATAGCTAATTAGCAAGCAACGTCCCCCAAGATCCTACAAGATCCTACAGGAACGATTCGACCACGATCAGGGTAATCATTAAGCCCCTGCACAAGACCAAAAATCGCGTTAAGAAATCGCTCTCCAACCTCATTCAAACCTTGATCAGCGTAATATTCGCGAATTTCCTCCAGATCCAAAACGGCCGATTCAGCAAAGAAAATTGATAATTTTTCAGACATGAACCTACAACCCGAGCCTCGTTCGGATCTCCTCAAAGGAGAGAGCGTGGTGATTGTCCAGATCACTCAACCCACGGACAACTGCCCGCATGAACTCCTTTTCCTCTTCTGCTGCATCGAAATCATTGACCGACTGTATAACCGCCACGCCGCGCCCTCGACTGGTCAATAGAACCGGGCGGTGAGATTCGCTGGCATGGCGAATGACTTTGCCCGGATTAACTTTCATATCAGATATCGGAACGACATCTTTAGAAAATTTAACCGCCATAAGATACCTCCTTAAAGTCAATTAATAGCACCCCTTAAAAGATCCCTCAAGGGGTTGTTAAAAAACAAAAGCCACAGGAGAGAGAGCCTGCAGCTTTCATTGCTTCAAGTTTTGCATATACACTCGAATGACTCTCTCACTCCCACTCAATCGTCGCCGGGGGCTTGCTGGAAATATCGTAGGTGACGCGGTTAATGCCTTTGACTTCGTTGATGATCCGGCCGCTGATGCGGGCCAAGTCGGCGTAGGGCATGGGGTACCAGCCGGCGGTCATGAAATCTTTGGTTTCGACCGCACGCAGGGCCACCACATATTCATAGGTGCGGCCGTCTCCCATGACGCCGACACTTTTCACCGGCAGAAAAACGGCAAAAGCCTGGCTGATTTTATCGTAGTGCTGGCTGGCGTAGAGTTCTTCAATGTAAATTGCGTCGGCCTGACGCAGAATTTCGCAGTATTCTTCTTTTACTTCACCCAGAATCCGCACACCAAGGCCCGGGCCGGGGAAGGGATGGCGCCACACCATCTGATGGGGCAGTCCCAGTTCTTCGCCGATGGCCCGCACTTCGTCCTTAAAGAGTTCTCGCAGGGGTTCCAGAAGTTTAAGCTTCATGTAGGCGGGCAGGCCACCGACATTGTGGTGACTTTTGATATTATGCGCCTTGCCGGTTTTGGCCCCGGCCGATTCAATGACATCGGGATAGATGGTGCCCTGCGCCAGCCATTGGGCATCATCGACTTTTTTCGATTCTTCTTCGAAAATATCAACGAACAGACTCCCAATAATTTTACGCTTGCGTTCCGGATCGACCTCCCCCGCCAGGGCGTCATAAAAACGCTGCTGGGCGTTGACCCGAAGAATTTTGACCCCCATGTTGCTGGCGAAGGTTGCCATGACCTGATCACCTTCGTTGAGACGCAGCAAGCCGTTGTCGACAAAGACGCAGTGCAGCTGATCACCGATGGCACGATGAATCAAGGCCGCGGCCACCGATGAATCGACCCCGCCCGACAGCCCCAGGATCACCTGCTCGCGGCCTACCTGCGCCCGAATACGCTGCACCGCGTCCTCAATAATCTGTCCGGGTGTCCAACGCCCTTGGCAGCCGCAAATTTTGCGCACGAAAGCGGTCAATAAGGCATCACCACGCGGCGTGTGGTTGACTTCAGGATGAAACTGTACGCCGTACAACTGCCGCGCGACATTCTGAATCGCGCAGACCGGGGCGTTGGCGGTGCGGGCGACGACTTCAAAACCCAGTGGCAGGGTTTCGACATGATCGCCATGACTCATCCACACCGAACTGTAGCCATCGGCAAAAAAACCATCAAATAATGTTCCGGGGCTTCCCTGAACTTGCAATTCGGCGTGACCATATTCGCGCTTGCCCGCGGGGACAACTTCGCCGCCGAAATGGCAGCTCATCAGTTGCATACCATAACAGATTCCGAGCACCGGAATGCCGAGGTCAAACAATTCCTCGGCAATTTCGGGAGCCCCGGCTTCATAAACCGATTTTGGCCCACCGGAAAGGATGATGCCACGCGGGGCAAAGGCTTTGATCTGCGCCAGATCCAGATCAAAAGGATGAAGCTCACAATAAACATGGGCCTCCCGCACGCGCCGGGCAATCAGCTGGGTATACTGGGAACCGAAATCAAGAATTAAAATTTTTTCGCTATGAATATCCACCATCAGTTGGGCCGCTCCAAGCGATAATTGGGTGACTCCTGCGTGATGGTCACATCATGCACGTGGGATTCGCGCAGCCCCGCGTTGGTAATGCGCACAAACTGACCGTTTTCCTGGAGCTCTTTCAAAGTGCGGCAGCCGGTGTAACCCATCCCTGAACGCAGGCCGCCCATGAGCTGGTGGATATTATCGGAGAGCGGGCCACGGTAAGGAACCCGGCCTTCAATGCCTTCGGGCACCAGTTTGACATCGGTTTCATCGGCCTGAAAATAGCGATCTTTGCTCCCCTGCTTCATGGCCCCCAAACTGCCCATGCCACGGTAGGACTTGTAGGTACGTCCCTGATAAAGGATGGTGTCCCCGGGTGACTCTTCGGTTCCGGCAAACAGAGATCCAATCATGATCACATCGGCGCCGGCCGCAATCGCCTTGGGCAAATCACCGGAGAATTTGATCCCACCATCGGCCACCAGGGGAATTTTGGCGGCATGACAAACCTTGGCAACATCGCGGATGGCCGAAATTTGCGGCACCCCGACACCCGCAACAATGCGGGTGGTGCAGATAGAACCTGGCCCAATACCGACCTTCACCACGTTTACCCCGGCATCAATCAGAGCGCGAGCCGCCGCGCCGGTAGCAATATTGCCCGCCATCAGCTGCAAATCGGGATAGGTATGACGAATCTGGGCCACCGCATCCAGCACTTTTTGAGAATGCCCGTGGGCGGTGTCAATGACAATGAGATCGACCCCCACTGCTACCAGTGCGGCAGCGCGTGCCTCAAGATCGTCGCCGACGCCGACCGCGGCACCAACCCGCAGGCGGCCGAAGCTATCCTTGCAGGCGTGGGGATATTTGCGCACTTTTTCGATGTCCTTGATCGTAATTAATCCCTTCAAGGTAAAGTTATCGTCGACCACCAGCAATTTTTCAATGCGATGGGCGTGCAGGTGTTTCTTGGCTTCTTCCAGGGTGGTTCCGGGCGGCACGGTGACTAATTTATCTTTCGTCATGACATTGGAAATCGGCTGATCCAGGTTGGTTTCGAAACGCAGATCACGGTTGGTCATAATGCCCATCAGTTGGCCATTTCTGGTCACCGGTACACCAGAGATTCGGTACTGCTTCATCACAGCCAGGGCTTCATGAATTTTTTGGTCAGGATCCATGGTAATGGGATCGACGATCATGCCGCTTTCCGACTTTTTAACCTGGTCAACCTCGCGCGCCTGTTCCGCCGGGGTCATATTTTTGTGGATGATCCCCATGCCACCTTCACGCGCCATACAAATGGCGGTGCGCGATTCGGTCACCGTGTCCATGGCCGCCGACAACAGGGGGATATTCAAGGTAATTTTCTCGGTCAATTGTGTGGTCAGCACCGCTTCTTTGGGCAGCACAAGTGAATGAGCCGGCAGCAGCAATACATCGTCGAAGGTCAAGCCTGTCGGAATATCGACATCATTCATGGTCTATCTCCTGTTTTGTTGTTGGTAGCGTCGCTGTCCATCGGCCCAATATGCGCGGCGAATTTAGCGAAACCATCCTCCAGCGTCAAGTTGGTCGCGTTAACAAAAAACCCCGGCACCTCAAAGGAACCAGGGTTCTGCGGATCAGTTTTTCCCCTCCAGCAGAAAAGCTTCAATAAAACCATCGAGATCACCATCGAGCACAGCATCGGTATTGCCGGTTTCGTGACTGGTGCGATGATCCTTGACCATGCGATAGGGGTGCAAAACATAGCTGCGAATCTGGCTGCCCCAACCGATTTCTTTTTTGTCTTCCGAAAAACTTGCGGCCTCTTCCTCCTTTTTGCGTATTTCCAAATCGTAAAGGCGTGATTTCAGCTGTTTCATGGCCGTCGCCCGGTTTTTATGCTGGCTGCGTTCACTTTGACAGGAGACGACAACGCCCGTCGGAATATGGGTAATGCGAATGGCCGAATCTGTTTTATTGATATGTTGACCGCCCGCCCCGCTGGCCCGATACGTATCAACCTTCAGATCCTTATCGGCAATGTCGACTTCGATGGAATCGTCCAGTTCCGGAAAAACGAAGACCGAGCAGAAGGAGGTGTGGCGGCGCGCATTGGAATCGAAGGGCGAAATGCGTACCAGGCGATGAATGCCGTTTTCGGCCCGAAGATAACCATAGGCGTAATCGCCTTCTACACTAAAGGTCGCGCTCTTGAGCCCCGCATCATCTCCCGGCTGGTATTCGGTCAATTCCGTGCGAAAGCCGCGGCGCTCGCAATAACGCAGATACATCCGCAGCAGCATTTCCGCCCAGTCCTGGGCTTCGGTTCCCCCGGCGCCCGCATTAATACTGAGGGTCGCATTGTTGGCATCGTGGGGGCCCGACAGCATGCGGGCAAATTCCATTTTTTCGATCTGACGTGCCACCAGGGGCAACTGCTGGTTTAATTCCGTCAGGGTCTCTTGGTCCTGCCCCTCGTCACCAAGTTCAATCATCACCTCGGCATCGTCGAGCTGACGCCGGACATCTTCACAACCCTCGACGATTTTTTGCAGTCCGGTACGCTCGCGGAGTAAATCCTGCGCCTTGTCACCCAGATCCCAAAAACCGGGTCGTGCGATTTCGGCTTCGAGTTCGGCAACCCGCTCTTTTTTGCCTGGAACGTCAAAGATACCTCCAGAGTTCGGCAAGTTTTTCCTGTAAATCTTTGACGGTTTCTCTGGGTTCGCGAAACATAAGAGCTCCTGCTTATCTAAAGGGGGTCGTACGCAATAAAATGAGAACGATGGAGGTTTCTGTCGTGATGATGAAAGCTGAAGAGTATATAGAAAAAAAACCGCCAACTCAATGGCGGATTTGTTAGAAATTATGGATCATCATGTTAGTGGAAGCGACGCAGGATAACTCAGTCCTCGGCGGCAAGTCTCACCTGGGCATTCAGGCCTGCAATAATAAGGCGCGTCTCAGCTGAAGAAAGAATGGTGCGTAAATGTTTGAGAAACTCGTCGTCGCTGGCGGCAACATAATCCAACCCCGACTGTTCGTGGCAGATGGTCGCAGGATAGATTGTCAAATCGTGGGATACGCGCAAAATTTTCTGTGAATAATTAGCCAATGTAGGCACCACAATTAAAAGTTCGTAGGTAAACATGTTGTGCTTCTGGCTCTTTTTCACATTGGCCAGCAAACGTCCATTAGTCATGGATTTCAGCGCTTCGGCCTGTTCATACAACATTGAGCTTGGCGTTTTGATGCTGTCAAAGTCGGGGATGTCGCACCAAAGATTCTCACTCGACATAAAGAAATTCTCCTCTCTCGTAGGCTGGATAAGCAGAGGCCGAACGTTAGCAGAAGAATAAAGAAAAATAAAGTATTTTAATAATCTTCACCGGAAGGCGCGTGTGCATCTTTCACATTGAGTATCCAGTCGGTTATGAACCTTCAGCGCTTGGCGAAAGACACCAAGCGCTCATTCCCTTAACGTTCATCCCGAATATGAATCTCCCGCGCCAGCACATCGTCAACCGCAAATTGACTATTACCCACCTTGAAAACATAACTGGGAAAGCGTTGAATCAGCTCCAGACGGTTGCCGGGCAGCACCCCCATGCTCATCATCTTTTGCATTTTCTGCCCGTCGCTGATGGCCAGATAGGCAATTTCACCGGCCTGGCCAGCCCTGACTTCGGTTAAGGGCACGACCCCGGCGGTACCCTGCCGACGGGCCTCTTCACAACAGGGACCCGGTGGAATCGGTTTACCGTGGGGACAGGTGGCCGGGTGATTGAGCAAGGTACAGATTTTTCGATCGACCCCCTCATGAAGCAGATGTTCAAATTCACAGGCCTGATCATTGCCCTTTTCACCCTGAATATCGAGAATATCCATCATTAAGCGTTCGGCCAGGCGATGGCGGCGCACAGTCATGGCGGCTTCGGGGCGCCCTTCCTTGCGCAGATAAATTCGGCCGGAGCGGGTTTCAACGTAAGCTCTGCGAATCAATTCCTGCAGGGCGGCATCCTCAGCCCCAGCGTCCAGATCCGTCAGCGGATAACCGGCCTGATGCTCCTCTACCGTGGCAATCCAGAGAGTTTCGAGAATTTCTTCGGCTTGGGCTGAAAGCTTTTCCATCAGCAATCGTCCTTTTTCTCTTCAGCGAGTAAAAAACGTTTCAACAATTTGCCCGGCGCGGGATTAGCGTAACCGCAATAGGGGCAGTGAATCTTGCGGCAGCGGCTACCGCAACCGCCACAAGAATTTAGACCAACTTTGGCGGGAATCTCCTTACCACAGAATCCGCAAGTCATGCCAGCACCCCCGTGAGTAAAAGTAAACGATTGAGGCCCCAGCCGACACTGAAAGCAAGCACCGAAACAAAAACGAATATCCCGAGAGAAGTTCTCAACCCGCGTTCTTTTTTCATCATCAAAAACTGGGCAATGCAGGGCACGAACAGGGTGAGAGTCACCGCAGCAACGGTGAGCTGCACGGGGCTGAGTAAGCCACGGTTTTGCAGATCATAAAGCCCGGCAGCCCCAAAATCGCGCCGAAAAAAGCCAAAGATAAAAGCGGCGGTTGCTTCGCCGGGCAGCCCCAAAGCACGCACCAGTGGCGTCATACCCTTTACGACCAGATCGAGGATACCACTCATTTTTCCCGCCCACAAAATCACCGACGCCACCAGGAAAAGGGGCAGAATTTCCAAAAAATAGGATTGCATCCGGGTCAGGGTTTTCACCAGAACATTGCGCGCCTGCGGCAGGCGCAACGGCGGAATTTCCATGTAAAAAACCGGGTTTTCACCCGGCAGAACCCGGGCTGAGAGGTAACCAATCAGCAGGAAAACCGCCACCATGACCAGCATCCAGACCACCAAAGCACCGGGATAGACTGCAAGCAAACCCAGAATCACCCCAAGCTGGGCACTGCACGGAATAGCGAGGGCCAGCAACAGGGTGGCAATGATCCGTTCGCGGGCCGATTCGAGGGTGCGGGTGACCATGGTCGCCATGGTATCGCAGCCAAAACCAAGTACAATCGGGATGACGGCTCGACCGGAGAGACCAATCTGCTTGAACAGGCGATCGACCAGCATGGCCAAACGCGGGAAATAGCCGGTATCTTCCAGGAGGGAGAATACCAGAAAAAATGTGCCGACAATGGGCAGGATCAAGGCCACGGCGTAACGAATTCCGAGGGTCCAAAGGCCATATTCGCCCACCAGCAGCTCGCGTAACCAATAGATATCGGTGATGCGGTTAAAAAATCCAACCACGGCCGGGTTAATATAATTTTCAAAGAGCACCCCTTCAAGGAAATCGACCAGAGTACCGGCACCAAAGTTGCCAACAAACTGGTAGAGACCGAAATAGAGCACCAGCACTAATAAGGGAACCCCGCTGAAGGGATTCATCGCCCAACGCGACAAGCGTTCACTGAACATAAGATGATCGGCATCGCGCTGCTGAAAAGCCCCCTCCAGCATTTTACGTGTCAGGCGTTTGCGTTCGAGACTGATAAGCAGATTCAGATCGGCGCGACGATTAAATTTGATATCGTGCAGTACCGGCGCAATCAGCGGGAAGCCCTCCCCTTCCTCGGCGCGCACCAAGGTTTCAACTTCCTGGTCTCGCTGCATCAGCAAAATAGCCGTCGCGCGGGCTCCCAAGGGGTAATCCGCCTTGAGCATCTCCGCCAGGCGCCTTATGTCGGCTTCGAGATCATTGGCGTAAACTTCAAGGGCTCGCGGGGCCGAGGTAAACCCGGTAATCGCCTGCTGAAGTTCCTCTAACCCCTGGCGACGCTTCATGACAGCGCCAACCACCGGAATTCCCAAATTCTGGGCCAGGCGCGGCAAATCGAAGGTCATCCCGAGCCGTTCGGCTTCATCAAGAATATTCACCACCAGGATCACCGGCTGGCGCGCCTCGATCAGCTGCAAGGTCATGGGCAGCATGCGTTCAATATTGCGCGCATCGACGACATGCAGCAGCACATCGGGACGCTCAGTCAGCAGAATTTTACGCGCCACCCGCTCTTCTTCGGTGATGGGCATCAGGGAATACATTCCGGGGGTATCCAGAACTTCATAGGCGCGCCCGCCTATACGGCAACGGCCACTGGCGACCTCGACCGAAGTGCCGGGATAATTGGACACCGTCGTATAGGAGCCGGTCAAAACGTTGAAAAGGACACTTTTGCCAACGTTAGGATTGCCAACCAGGACAATTTTGGGGGGGGAGCTGTGAGATGTCATAAGTTTGCCGGACTTGCCCCCTGTGGCGCAGAGGTGGTTTGGGGCCGGCAATCACTGCATAAACCATAAAGTTCCAGGCGATGATCAGAAATCTGGAAATTGTAAGTTTGCGCCACTTCCCGTTGTAATTGCTCGATCTGCTGATTTTCAAATTCAAAAATTCGACTACAGGCAGTGCACACCAGATGATCATGATGCTCGTCTTCGCGACTGACCTCAAAGCGCATCTGACCGTCGCCAAAATTACGTTCAGCGGCAATCCCACATTCGGCAAAAAGCTTAAGCGTGCGATGCACGGTGGCATAACCGATTCCCGGATGTTTCTTGCGCAGTTGGCGATAAAAATCCTCCGTTGAAAGATGCGACTTCTGGCGCAGAAAAGCTTCGAGTATCACAACTCGCTGGTTGGTATTTTTTAAACGTTTCCGACTGAGAAAATTGAAAAATTTTTCTTTTTGAACTTTCATAAAAGCGGTAAACCTCGTAAAAGCTTATTAGAAATTGAAAACGGAAATCAAAATACAAATTAACGGGAAACCTGTCAAGAAAAATAGCTGTGAGCGCAAAAAAAACTTGCCCTCTGCTCTGAAAATCCAGCGGGAAGATGTGACCGGATGAAAGAGAAGACTAACTAGTACCCTGTAACGCATAGGATTTCGTAAGATTGCGCAGGGATTTTTCGTGTCAGTAAGGCATGATGATCGCTGCCTAGCCATAGCTAAACAGCGATTATCATAACGCAGCTGACGCGGAAAATAACCAGCAAGATGCGAAAGATTATGTGTTATAGGGTACTAGAAGAAGGCTCTCTGTCGCCCGGATGGCAACGACTAAGCTCCGGGGATGGAGGATCCTGAGTCTGGCACGTTAGTACGGAAGGTGAGCGCGAAGGGTGCGAACCTACCCCAAAGAAGGGGGAAGAATTTGATAAAGAAATCCGCTCATTTTTGAAAATTGGTCAAAGAAAAGCATAATCCCGACGATCATCAGCAGACAGCCGGTACAGATTTCAACCAGACGAATGTGCGCCTTGAAGCGATTAAAGAATCCAATAAACCAGTTAAACAGCCCCCCGGCAATAAGAAAAGGAATCCCCAGCCCAAGGGAGTAAACCGCCAATAACCAAATACCACGCGCGGCCCCGCCGGAACTGCCGGCGGCAATGGCGAGAATTGCACCCAGAATCGGCCCAATACAGGGCGTCCAACCGGCAGCAAAGGCAATGCCGACAATGAGGGTGCCCAAAAAACCCGAGGGTTTATTTCGCAGGCGAATGCGGTGTTCGCCGAGGAGCATGCCAAAATGGAACAACCCACTCAGGTGGATGCCGAAAAGAAAAATCAGCAAGCCACCAACTTTCTGCAACCAGCCGAGCCCCTCGCGCAGATACATCTGAAAGGCAGCCGAAGCGAAACCGGCCAGGGCGCCCAAGGTGATGAAAACCAGGGAAAAGCCAAGAATAAAAACCAGAGAATGGGCCAAAATGGTCAGGCGGATACGCGTACTGGGATGCTCGGCGTTCAGCTGATTAAAAGACAAGCCGGAAATATACGTCAGGTAGCTCGGGATCAGCGGCAAAACACAGGGGGAGAAGAAAGAAAGCACACCAGCGTAAAATGCCACCCACAGGGTAATGTCCGACGCAACGGTCATCCAGATCAGCCCTTGACCATGAAACGCAGCAAACGGTAAAGGTCACCATCCATCCAGTTAACGGCGCCGATGATCTTTTTCACCACCACCCCATTACGATCAATGATGAAAGATTCAGGAAACTGGAAAACGCCGTAGCCTTGTTGTACCTCGGTTTCCGCGTCGAGCAGAATCGGAAAATTGTAGGGGTTTTTCTTTAAAAAATTTTCAACCAGTTCGTGGGCGTCTTCTTCGACATTGATCGCCAGCAGCACCAGATCGTCCTCTTTAAAAGCCAGATGCAAGGCTTCCATTGATGGCATTTCTGCGCGGCAGGGCGGACACCAGGTTGCCCAGAAATTGACAATTACCACCTTGCCACGCAAGGCAGACAGCTGCACCTGACGACCCTGCATGTCTTGCAGACTGAAATCGGGTGCGACGGAGCCCACCAGAGCACTCGCCGCAGCGGAAAAGGGGCAGCTTAAAAACGCAAAAAAAAGCACCAGCACACATTTCATCATGACCTGTCCTTAGTCAAAATTTCTGACCTGAAACGAACCCAGCACCAGAAAATTACTTAATCCGGGGGTAATTGCAGCAGATAACCACGATTATTACGCACCACCAGAAAGCTCAGGGGCTCACGCCCCCAGAGAGCCGCCATCACCCCCCTGAGGCTGTTCATATCAGGAACTTTACGCCGCGCAATTTCCATCACCAGATCACCAGGCTCAATGGCTGCGCGGTCTGCAGCCGAACGCTGTTCGACCGACATGACCCGCAAACCCTCGCGGTCGGCAGCAAACACCAAGCCAAACACCCTGCGAGTATAAGCCAGCAGATATTCATCGGACAAGGGGGCAAGCGGGACATTGAGGGACAATTGTTGCTGACCGCGCAAAACCTTAATTTCGATTTTGTTCCCCGGCGCGAAACTGGCGAGCTGGGCGTTGAGTTCCGCAATACTGGCAACCTCGGTTCCAGCGACCTGCTGGATGATGTCGGCGATTTTCATTCCCGCTTCGCGCGCCGGGGAAAATGGCAGAAAATCCGTGACTAAGACCCCTCGCTGGCCAGTGCGCGCAACAAAGATATCACCAACATTCCCCGGCAACACGCCCAGGTATACCGGTCGGATCTGGCCATAACGCAGCAATTCGTCTAACACCCGGCTGGCGGTATCAATGGGGATGGAAAAACCTATTCCCTGAGCCTGGCGCGCGATGGCGGTATTGATGCCAATGAGTTCGCCGTTGATATTAATCAGTGGCCCACCGGAATTCCCCGGATTGATCAAGGCATCGGATTGAATAAAATTAGCGCCGAAGCCCTCTTCAATTTCGATCCGGCGCGCCGCCGAACTGATCACCCCGGTGGTAATAGAATGTCCCAAACCCAGGGGATTGCCGATGGCAATCACGGTTTCGCCGAGCATCAGGTCGTTGGAGCGCCCCAGGGGCAAATAGGGCCAGCGACCTGATGCTTCAATTTGCAAGACCGCGAGGTCCAGGCGTTCATCAAAACCGACCAGGCGCGCTTGCAGTTCTTCTGTGCCATCGGCGAGGGCTACATAAATGCGCGACGCCTTGGCAATCACATGGGCGTTGGTCAGAATATGGCCCTCGGGATCGATAATGACTCCCGAGCCCAGAGACTGACTGGTCATATTCACTGGGGGGAGCAGCTCACGAAAAAACTGGTCAAAGAAGGGATCTTTAAAACCAAAAGAACTGGAACCACGCCGCACAATCTGCTCGGTACGAATATTGACCACCGCCGAGCGGGCACGGGCGACGGCCCTGACCACGGGGGTGTCACGGCTGGCAGCCTCAGTTACGTCGCCACCACAACCAAGAAAAACGCCCAGCACCAGGGCATTAAGCACAATAATTTTGAGTTTAGTCTTGACGTATAGCATATTTTTCCAGACGATAAAGTAGAGTATGGCGTGGAATTCTTAGAAAATCAGCAGCTTTAGACTTGTTCCAGTTACTTTTATTCAGGGCATAAACAACGGCTTCACGTTCGAGATCTTCAAGGGAATAACCTTCGTCGGGCAAATTCAACACCCCATGTCCGGGGGCACTTCTGCGGCTGATGCGTGGCGGCAGATCATCGATGCCCAGGCGATCGTCTGCACGTAGGATCAACATCTGTTCGACGACATTCTCCATTTCACGCACATTTCCCGGCCAAGCATAGTGGGTTAATTTTTCGATAACCTCGGGATCGACCTGCACCTTGGAACCCGCATGTTTTTGCAAAAAGAATTTCAGTAAAAGGGGAATATCGCCTTCGCGCTCGCGCAGGGCCGGAATCCGCAAGGGCACAACCGCCAGACGATAATAGAGATCGTCTCGAAAACGTCCTTGTTCCATTTCTAGCTCCAACTCGCGATTGGTCGCGGCGATAACCCGCACATCGACGGATTCGGGGGTCCCACCGACGGGTTCGATTTCCTGTTCCTGCAGAGCGCGCAGCAATTTGGGTTGCAACTCCAGGGGCATTTCGCCAATTTCATCGAGAAACAGAGTCCCACCGTTGGCCAGGGAAAACTTGCCCTGCCGATCTTTAACCGCCCCGGTAAAGGAGCCTTTGATGTGGCCAAACAATTCACTTTCGATCAAATCGCGCGGGATTGCGGCACAATTGACCGCCACGAAGGGACGACCGGCACGTTCTGAGCGGCGGTGCAGGGTTTGTGCAACCACCTCCTTACCGGTGCCGCTTTCACCGGTCAGCAGCACCGAAACCTGGCTGGCGGCAACCTTGTCGACCCGCTGCATCAGGCGTTTCATTTCGGGCGAATTGCCAATAATTTCGACACCGTGATCCGCTTGTAGCACATTTTTTAATTGCACATTTTCACGGCGCAAACCGCGGTATTCAAAAGCCTTGTCAACCGCCAGGGTCAACTGGTCACGGCTGAAGGGTTTGGTAATATAGTTGTAAGCCCCTTTGCGAATCGCCTCAACGGCATTTTCGACCGAACTGAACGCGGTAATCAAAATAACCAGGGCGTCGGGATCAAGCTGGCGAATCTGTTCGAGCACAGCATACCCACTGATACCCGACATCTGAACGTCTGTCATGACGAGGGCTGGTCGATGACGGCGATAAAGGTCAAGGCCCTCTTCACCCGAAGCTGCGATGAACACCTCGTAACCGGCCTGATCGAGGGTGAACTCGATCACGCGACGCAAGGAAGCGTCATCATCAATGACCAGAACTTGTTTTTTCATGCTTTGCTCCCAGATTGTCTGCAACTGCTAACCTCAGGGTAAAGGTTGTCCCCTGCCCAAGCCGACTCTCAACCTGCAATTTCCCGGCAACGCTGTCGACAATGCGATGGGCAATAGCCAGGCCCAGGCCGGAGCCTTCCTGTTTGGTGGTAAAAAATGGATTAAAAATCCGCTCAAGGTTCTCAGCGGCGATTCCGGGGCCGTTGTCGGTAAACCGGCAAATAACCCAGTTACCACCCTGCCTGGCATCAACCTCAAGCCGACCGCCAGCGGACATAGCCTGGACCGCATTGAGTATCAGGTTGAGAAAAACCTGTTTCAACTGGCCGCTGTTCCCTTGAACCTGAGGGAGTTCGGGAATCTCGGTGACAATGTCAACCCCCGCCTTGCGCGCCTGCACTTCGGCCAGTTGCAACACCTCGCGCAGGGCCTCGGCGGGCAAAAATTTCTGTTTTTCTACGGGTTCAGGTCGGACAAAATGCAAAAAGTCTTCGAGCACCTGATTCAGCCGATCGACTTCCTTCATTAAAATAACCGTAAATTCAGCGTATTTGTCATCGGGCGCAAACGCATCGCGCAATATTTCCGCCGTACCCCGAATCGAACCAAGAGGGTTGCGAATTTCATGGGCCATACCCGCCGACAATTCACCAAGGGCTGCCAAACGGTCGGCACGTCGCAACTGATCTTCAATTTCGATGATCATATCCGCCTGTTCGCGCAATTTGGCGTAGCTGTCCGCCAGGCGTTCAGCGGCTTTCTCGGCCCGGAGTCGCTGAGAATGTTCACGCGAAGCGAGTGCTCCGGTAATGACCCCGATGACGTTATACAGCAAAATTTCCAGGTACTGCTCCGGGTGTTCAGTAGGCATGCGGCCCCATTGAAACAAAACATGGGGCGCATAGATAACCGACACCAGCAACGCCGTGCTGAGACCGCCACTGAGGCCAAACCAGATACCGCCAAAGACAACCGGAATATAATAAAGCCGTCGATAAATATCATGAACGTGCGAATGGTCGGTTGTCGTCGTATAATGCAAAAGACTGATAACGCTGATCACGACCGCCAGAATCAGTAACCGCAGCAACTTCTGGCGTGTCATAGTGAAGCGCTGGTACAGCTTTTGCCCCGTCACTCCCATAATATTCGCCCCTTTTCACCCGCCGACAATAAATGTTGAATATTCTACACAGACAGGCTCTCGGTGTCCAGACATAGGCACGCCTCAAAAATTCAATGTAATTTTCACCATGCGTAAGCCCGAGGTCGCCATGGAAGGGCTCATCTGAGGTTCCAAAGAATCCAGCGGTAACAGTTTCGGTTGTATCGGTAAAAGTTACGCGCTATTCTCTGACGCCGCAGGAGGCCCAAGTGCAATTTTTTCACGAAACAGTTACCATTGTCTTACCGGTTTTTCTGGTCATCGGCCTGGGGGCCTTCTTGCGTCGCATTCGCTTGATTGACGTTAATTTCATTCATCAGACCAACCGGCTGGTCTATCTGATCTTTCTGCCCGCCCTGCTCTTTTATAAAATTGCCAAGGCCGATTTTTTCAGCTATTTCAATGCGCCCCTGGTTGTCGGCTCCTCCCTGGCCATCGGCCTGATGTTTTGCCTCAGCTACGCCTATGGTCACTTGCGTGGCTATAGACCGGCAAGTCTTGGCAGTTTCAGCCAGGGCAGTTTTCGCGGCAATCTGGCCTATATCGGTCTGGCCATCTGCCTCAACGCCTATGGTGAAGTCGGCCTGACCCGCGCCAGCATTCTGATGGGTTTCCTGGTGCCGGTGCTCAATTTTTTCGCTATCATTGCCCTCATCCGGCCACAGCGCCACCTCAACCCAGAGGGGCCCAAAAAAAATTGGTGGCGCGAGATCCTGCTCAACCCTCTGATTCTGTCATCCTTTGCGGGTATTTTCTGGAGCTTTTACCAGCTGCCGGTGCCGGTTATTCTTGATCGCAGCCTGGCCATTATTGCCGGCATCACCCTGCCCCTGGCATTGCTGGCGATTGGCGGTGGCTTTTCCTTGCAGCGCTTAAAGGGCGATTTAAAATCCGCCGGCATAGCAACTTTTTTCAAACTGGCACTCTTGCCCCTCATTGCCTTACCCCTACTGCTCCTGGGTAAGGTTCAGGGCATGGATCTGAGTATCGGCTTGCTCCTCGCAGGCACTCCGGCGGCTACTGCCACCTACATCATGGCCCACCAGCTCAAAGCCGACGCCGAACTGGCCGGATCAATTGTTATGCTGTCGACCCTGGCTTCAGCTTTTAGCTATACTCTGTTGCTCCTTTTGCTGCGTCACAATGGCTTATGAAAATTGGGAGTGGTCATGGCAAATAGCAATCTTATCCATACCTCCCTGCGGCGCGACTACCGCCCGATAGAAATCGGTACGCGACTGGTTATTCTACCGCCAGATACTCCGGCTCCAGCCGACAAATTAATTTTGCGCCTGGAACGTGGGGCCTTCGGTTCGGGTGAGCATGAAACAACCCACAGTTGTCTGGAATTGATTCTGGAGCAGAAAATGCGTACGGCCAGGGTGCTTGATCTAGGCAGCGGCACCGGCATTTTGGCCTTGGCCTGTCTGCGCTGCGGGGCCGATCAGTGCTGGTGTATCGACGTTGATCCCGCTGCCGTTGCCAGCTGCCAACGCAATAGTCAGTTGAACGGTCTGGAACACCGTCTTCAGCACTACTGCGGCACCCTTGAGCATTTCCCGCAAGATAATTTTGATTTTGTCGTCGCCAATATTTACGGCGATATCCTGCTGGATATCGCCGTTGATCTCGCCGGGCGCCTGCGCCCGGGCGGGCGTTTGTTACTCTCGGGAATTTTATGGGAATACAATTATGAGGTACGCCGGCGTTACCAAAAACTCGGCTTTAACCTCCTGAAAAACCGCATGCTCGACGAATTCAGCACCGTCCTTTTGGAAAAAAAATTTAAAACCTGACCAGCGCCCCAACAAAGGGCCCGCTGAAGCTGGCATCAAGCAAGACATCCGATTCATCCACCTTCAAATCGAGAAGCCGATAGCCGCCGTAGAGGCCAACCAAAGGTAGAGGCGAAAATTCAAGCTGCACTTCGGCATCAGTATAGTGATTGCCGCTGTACTGCATATAACCGACACGACCAACCAGACCCAAGAAATCGGCCAAGGCCAAACGCACGCGTCCCCCCAGAGTCGGTATCGGCACCAGCCCACTGACCGATTCGTCGAGAGCGCCAGATTTTTCTTTAACGCTGAGATCAGCATCAATGGCTTTAACTGCCAATTCTGGCCCCAATTGAACCCGGATCGGCAGATCATCAAAATTCAGCAGATACCAGGTCAGACCAACATCGTAAATGTCGGCCTTAATATCGCCGGTGGCTGAGGTTGTAAAGGTGGTACCGTTAAACGTAAAGCTGCTGCCATCAGTTTCCCCGGAAATATCCAGGGGCAAATACCCCGCCGACAAACGAAAATCTCCCAGAGAAAAGGCAAGTTCACCCGTCAGTCCCTGGCTGTTATCAACATCAAAATCGTTTTCTAAATCCAGGCTTGTCCCAATGCCGTTTTTTTGTCCGGCAAAGGTTCCCTCTGCCGACATCAACTGATAACCGACTTTGAGGGACAGAATCTCATCAGCGTACACCGGCAACAACCAGACCAGACTTAACAAACACCCTAGCAACAGACTTTTGATCGCCATGCGCATCTCCTTGTTGGTTGAAAGTTGTTTAAAAAAAAGGGTGGCCCGTACACACAGGCCACCCTTAGAAACAAACAGAATCAGGCGATAATCACACCAAGGCCTTCAAATATTCGCGGTTCAACTTGGCAATAAACTTGACGCTGATGCCCTTGGGACAGGACGCCTCACATTCAAGATGATTGGTACAGTTACCAAAACCCGCAGCCTGCAAGGCATCGGTCATGTTGCGCACGCGAGCCTTGGCTTCAATTTTACCCTGAGGCTGAACCGCCAGCTGGGCCACCTTGGCACTGGTGAAGAGCATGGCCGAGCTGTTAGGACAGCCGGCGACACAGGCACCACAGCCGATACACTCGGCCGCGTCCATGGCGTAATCAGCAATTGGTTTGCCAATGGGGTGAGCGTTGCCGTCGGGAACGCCACCGGTGTGGCAGGAGGTGTAACCACCGGCCTGCATGATAGTATCGAGGGCGCTGCGATCGACGATCAGGTCTTTAATAATCGGGAAGGCTCTGGCGCGCCAGGGTTCAATGAAGATTTCGTCACCATCTTTGAAGCGGCGCATATGCAGCTGGCAAACGGTGGTCTCTTCGTGCGGGCCGTGGGGACGACCATTAATGACCTGCGAGCACATGCCACAGATGCCCTCACGGCAATCATGGTCAAAAACCACCGGCTGCTTACCGGCCTTGATCAGATCTTCGTTGAGAACATCCAGCATTTCGAGGAAAGACTGATCCGCATCAACACCTTTCACCGGGTAGGTTTCCAACTTTCCTTTATCTTCCGGCCCTTTCTGGCGCCATACATGTAAGGTCAGATTCATTATTTATAGCTCCTCTGGGCAAGGTGAATATTTTCAAACTTCAGTGGTTCCTTGTGGAGTTCGGGAGCTTTGCCTTCGCCCTTGTACTCCCAAGCACCGACATAAGCGAAGTTCTCATCGTCGCGCATGGCCTCACCTTCCTCAGTCTGGCTTTCAACGCGGAAGTGACCACCGCAGGATTCCTCGCGGTGCAGGGCGTCCGTTGCCAGAATTTCAGCAAATTCAAAGAAGTCAGCAACGCGTCCAGCGTTTTCAAGTTGCTGGTTCAGCTCGGCACCAGAACCGGTAACCTTGACATCCTGCCAGAACTCTTCACGCAACTTGGGTATTTCTTGCAGCGCCTTAGTGAGGCTTTCTTTGGAGCGTGCCATACCGACGTTGTCCCACATGATGTTGCCGAGGGAACGGTGGAACTCAAGGACGGTACGCTTACCGTTGATGGCGAGGAGCTTTTTGGACTGTTCTTCGACCCCGGCAATCGATTCTTTGAAGGCCGGATGATCCGTTTTGGTTTCGCCTGGGGTGACCGTTGTGAGATAACCACCAATAGTGTAGGGAATGACGAAATAGCCATCGGCCAGGCCCTGCATCAGCGCCGATGCGCCGAGACGGTTGGCCCCGTGAACCGAGAAGTTGGCCTCACCCATAACGAACAGCCCGGGGACATTGCTCATCAGGTTGTAATCAACCCACAGCCCACCCATGGCATAGTGCGGTGCCGGGTAGATCCGCATCGGCTGCTTGTAGGCATTTTCATCGGTGATTTTTTCGTACATATCAAAGAGATTACCATAGCGCTCTTTGATCGTATTTTCGCCAACACGTTTAATGGCGTCAGCATAGTCGAGATAAACCGCCAACCCCGTCGCGCCGACACCGCGATTGGCGTCGGTCATCTGCTTGGCATTACGCGAGGCCACGTCACGCGGCACCAGGTTGCCGAAAGCGGGATACTTGGTTTCGAGGTAGTAATCGCGCTCGTTCTCAGGAATCTCATTGGCCGGGCGTTTGTCGCCAGCTTTTTTCGGTACCCAGATACGACCATCATTTCGCAGGGACTCGGACATCAGAGTCAGCTTCGACTGATGCTCACCGGCGACCGGAATACAGGTCGGGTGGATCTGGGTGTAGCAGGGGTTGGCGAAGTAGGCACCTTTTTTAGCAGCCTTCCAGTTGGCGGTCACCGAGCTACCCATGGCGTTGGTCGAAAGGTAGAAAACATTGACGTAACCGCCGGTCGCAAGACAAACCGCGTCACCCCAATGGGATTCAATCTCGCCGGTAATCAAGTTCCGCACGGTGATGCCCTTGGCAACCCCGTCAACCACGACCAAGTCAAGCATTTCACGCCGGGTATGGAGCTTGACCGTACCGGCTTTGATCTGACGC
>Ga0210030_1001132_pt1 | contig 19252 bp, 13 predicted proteins | sample CryGeymeta201523_FD_183986 | JGI IMG/M metagenome (GOLD analysis project Ga0210030, IMG submission 183986) | Groundwater microbial communities from Crystal Geyser aquifers in Utah, USA - Crystal Geyser metaG 2015-23 (SPAdes) (version 2) | ecosystem: Environmental > Aquatic > Deep subsurface >...
ATTCCCCTTGGAGCCGACAACAGGTGATGTACTTTTGGACTACTGCGAGACGGTCAAACAAGCATTCTCTTCATTGTTGGTCGATGCGGGAGAAGCCCCCCTTTTCCCAGACTTATCTGTAGACATCGCCACAAAAAATCATATTTCCGGACTTGCGTATCACACGTCAGATCTCAACATGACATACCGAATTATTAAAACACTGAAGAAAATCCAAGCACACTCGGTTCGTCTGGGAGGAAAGCTCGTTCCCGGGTCAGCCGTACGCTTTCGGCGCAGCTTCGCACAGCGTGGTGCAGAAGAGGGAATCGATATCTTCACGCTAGCCCATCTGATGGGGCACCGCAACACAAACAATGTCAAAGTGTATTTTGAAATCACTAATCGAATCCGAGCCAATTTCAGCAAAAAAATCGCCTTTCAGATGGCTCCTTTGGCGCAAGCATTTGGTGCACAGCTGCAAATTCTTCGTAGCGAAACCGAAGCAACTCGCCCCACGCCCAGTAGTCGCATACCCGACCTAAGGCTCGATGAGCACGGCAACTTGAAGACTCTTGCCAGTTGCGCAAGCTGCAGCCAGTGTAGTCAATTACGCCCCATCGCCTGCTACGCCGGTTGCAGAAGTTTCGAGCCTTGGCTCGACGCAGACCACGAGTCAGTGCTAGATCGCATGATGGCTGACCGCGATCAACGCGTGGAGGCCGATGAGCGAATTGCTAAAATTCGGGATCTGGCGATTCTGGGCTGCGCCCAGATCGTTCTAAGATGTCGAGATATCCTGGCCCAGCAAACGATATGACCACACGGCTAATTCCCCGCTCAGCTCAGGAAGCCCGCGCCAACCTCGATTCGTTCATCGAAAAATACATTAGCCGAGGTGCGTGGGGCAAAGGTGAACATCCATTTAATGACAATGCATGGCCCCTTGATGGGGTCTGTCAAAGAGGGCAGAAGGGATACCTCTACTTTGCACGCCGCAGCTACAACCCGAAGCATCACTTCGTGAATAAACAGTCATCAGCGCATATTCCAGCCGATCAGTTACAACCCAATCTTTTCCGCCAGTTCTCCAAAGCAATGCTGGCCCACTTGCACCTAAATCGCCCAACGACCGGCGTCAAAACAAGGAAGGCAGCACTGGACGCACTTCTCGCAGCACTGGAAAGAAGTGAAACCACAGATCCAACGGACGTGTCGGTCGCCATCTTGGAACAGGCATGCGAAATTATTCAAAATGAATGGAAGTTGGAATCAGCCCCCAGGATAGCGACTCAGTTAGCCATTATCTGGGACGCAATGTTATTGAGTGAATTGGTGGCCTTGCCAACATACTGGACGAGTCCAATACGTCAAACGGGGTCGAGGGATACTATTCGCCTCGGTTCCGAGTTTGATGAGTTGCGCACAAAGAAACTACCCGATCCCCGTGTGATTGAAGCGTGCGCCGAACTGTTTCGTCGTGACGATACCGACCTTCGCACTACGTTCACGACCAGCGGCATTGCGTTAATGCTCTGCTCTCCGGATCGATCCGTTGAACTTCTTTTTGCACAAGCCGACTTGCTCACACCATGGACTGACCCCGACTCCCAGGAGCAAGGGGTAAGCAAGCGATGGCAGCCTGCCAAGGGTGCTCGGCCGTTGCTCAAGAACGTAGTACCGTCCATGCGTGATATCGCCCTACGCGCACATGATCGAATAATGAGAATCACAGAGCCTGCGCGTGAGCTTGCACGCTGGTATGAGGCGAACCCCAACCGTATTTACTTACCATCTCACCTTGAATATCTGCGGCAGAAAACCGTACTTAATGTGCAAGAGGTACGTGCCATCCTCTACGGTGGTGAAGTGCGAAAACTGGACAAGCACATTCACCAGGAATCTGGGCGTATTTCACGTTTTCTAAAGTCCCATCGCATCCTACGCACTATGGGAAATGGAAGGGGCTCGACCGTGAATTTCGCCGACTTGGAGCGGGCAATCCTAAACCTATTGCCCAAGGAATTTCCAATCATGGATGTAAAAACCGGCCTCAAATACAGCGAAGCCTTATGCGTACTCCGCTATCAAGAGTTTGGGGAGCATGGCTCCGGATGCATTCAACCCATGTTCCAGCGTGTCACTCACGGGATGCTTGCATCAGGGCTAAAGCCACCACCAAGAAAGCGAAGACATGTCATTACGATATTCGAGCGATATGGCTACCATGATGGTCAAGGCGGGTTTCTGAGCCTCACCAGCCACCAATTGCGCCACTATCTGAATACACTTGTGCGAAGAGATGGAACTCTAACAGAGCAGGAAATTGCTTATTGGTCAGGACGAAAGGATGTTTCGCAAAACTCCGTTTACGACCACGTTTCCGTTGATGATAAATTGCACAAATTGGAAGTCAGGCTGGGATTCCACAGCGACACTCGTCCATTCGGCAATATCAACGACCGCATCTTCATCCGGCGTGACCAGTTCGGCGAAATAGAGAAAATAACCGCCCATCTCAGTTTCCTCGGCTACTGCCTTCATGACTACATGCAGACCCCCTGCCAACTCCATGAAGATTGCATCCAATGTACTGAGTTGGTGTGTATCAAGGGAGATACAAGGTCAAAATCCGCTCTTGAGACCATCTATAGCGAATCTCTGGCGTTGACACAAGCAGCACGTAGAGACTGTGATGCAGAAATGCTTGGCGCTGCCGAATGGTTCCAAGCCCATAGTAGAAGAGAACGTTACCTGAAAAATCTCAAGGACATTTTTGACGACCCGGAAATTCCGGATGGCACTCCCATCAGGCTAAATATCAGCTCACCGAATAAGATTAGGGAAGCGATGATGAGGAGAGCAATCCCGATTAAACCAATAGCCAAGAGCATTCAATCTATGGAAGATGCAACTCGGCTACTTGCCGGCCCATCTGAAAATGCCTCCAGTGAGTGAGTTACCCAATGCCAAATAAAGCTCGGCGCGATCGCTCCCCAAATCTAACAGACGAAAACATTGAGCTCATTGTTCTTCTGCTGGACGGATGGAATCAAGACAAACTTACTTGGGACCTCCTGATCGCCCAAATTCAGAAACAGTTCAAGGTCAGGTATACCCGTCAAGCATTGGATCGGCATGCGCGTATTAGCGATGCCTTTCAGGCCCGCAAAAAGCTTTTATCTGCACCGAATCGACCCAAGACTCCTATCGACGCTCGGATTGCAGCACTAATGGCTGAGAACGCGCGCCTAAAACGAGAAAATAACAACTTGCTTGAGCAGTTCAGGCGTTGGCTTTACAACAGTAGCCGACTTAGCCCAAATCTTATGGAGGAAGATTGGCGCCACCATCGTGAAACCCTGCGTAAAGCGCTGGACAAGGAGTTGCCCCCTGCGAATCGCCAAGCCATCAAGGAGTCTCCTTCGATACAACCGAAACGCCCATCGAATAAGGCAAAGCCGTGACAGGCCAATCTAATAGTATGAAACTTTTGCGACGCAACCCAGCCGCCTCGACTGTCCACACCCTCATTCGTGAAGGGCACACCCCACTTATGGCGCGAATACTTGCGGGTCGCGGCGTCACATCAAACATAGATCTCCCGAGCCAACTGAAACAGCTCCCAGACTTTCGACTGATGAAAAACATCGAGGCTGTAGCCGTCCGTTTGGCCGATGCAATTCGTGACCAGAAACGCATCCTTTTCTATGGTGATATGGACTGCGATGGAGCCACTTCAACGACAGTCGGAATGCGGGGGTTGCGTGCTATGGGCGCAGTGTGCGATTTCTTTGTCCCACGCCGCGACACGTTGGGTTACGGTCTTTCCCGTGCGGGTGTAAAAGCGGTCCTTGATCGCAAGCCCGACATTATCTTGACCGTAGATAATGGGATTTCGGCAATCGATGGGGTTCGTGCTGCTCACGAACACAATATCGAAGTGCTGGTTACAGACCACCACGAAGTGGGGGATGAGTTACCTGATTGCCTAATCGTAAATCCTAATCAGCCAGACTGCTTGTTCCCAGCTCCTCTAGCCGGTGTTGGTGTGATCTTCTATGTTTTGCTGGCCCTGCGTGCAGAATTAAGACAGCGAGGCGTGTTCACCCAACAAACTCAGCCCCAACTAGCTGACCTACTAGACCTTGTAGCGCTTGGCACAGTAGCTGACATGGTCAAACTGGATCCTGTGAACCGACTCATTACCCATGCCGGACTTCGACGCCTAAGGCAGGGGAAATCCAATCCAGGCATCCGCGCACTGCTTGAAGCGGCAGGCAAACAGCCAGAATCCTCGACCGTATCTGAATTCGGCTTCATTGTCGGTCCAAGAGTCAATGCTGCCGGCCGGCTAGATGACATGACGGTTGGTATTCGTTGCCTTCTGACCGATGATCCGATTGAAGCTGCAGCACTCGCCGCCCAACTGGACCAACTCAATCGAGAACGACGTGCAATCGAGGCGGAAATGAAAACACAGGCAATCGAAGATCTCGCAGCTGTGCCGGTTCAGACTGGCTATTCCATCGTGCTGTACAGTCCCGATTACCATCAGGGCGTAGTTGGCTTGCTGTCATCCCGCATCAAGGATATTCACCACCGCCCTACGGTCGCCTTTGCGGATGGCGACGACGGTATGCTGAAAGGTTCAGCTAGGTCTATTTCAGGAATTCACCTGCGTGATGCAATCGATCTGGTGTCGAAGCGTACCCCAGGATGCATTAAAGTCTTCGGGGGGCACGCTGGAGCCGCAGGTCTGTCGATCTATAAAGACCGACTGGAGGATTTCAAAGCGACGTTTGAGGCTGTATGCCAGGATTTGCTTAGTTCGGAGGATTTGGAAGCGCATCTCGACTCGGACGGCGAACTTGAATTAGTGGACTTCACCATTGCCAACGCACAGGACATTCGCAACCACGTCTGGGGACACGGTTTCCCTGCACCGGTCTTTGATGGCGTCTTCGAGGTGAATGAGCAGCGACTGCTTCAAGACAAACACCTAAAGCTAACACTTAAATCCGAGAAAGGCTGGACCGCTGAAGGAATCTACTTCAACCAACCAACACTGCTGCCTAACGTGACCCATCTCGCATACCGGCTCGAAATCAATGAATGGCGCGGAAGCTCAACTCTACAGCTGATAGTTGAAAAAGACTTCACAGTTTAAGTCACTAGTGTCCGGTTAAAAATCAAATAGAATCATTTGGTTATTGGGTAATGGCGCAATGACTCCAGTAGTGTCTGGCTGCAAGGCGCATGGAATATGGGTTTTCTCGAAAATCGAGACCGACAATCACTAGTGTCCGGTTAAGAATCGAATAGATTCAGTTGGTTGCTGAAATCGGTGTTTTCTGCTTCGCCACTGATGCCTTGCAAGGCTTGCTGAATGGGCATTTTCTCGAACAGAGTGACCGACAGAATCTGTAGCAAAGTATAGAGCGAAGCGTCCAGATTGAGACGCTTCTTGATGATGGCGACGAGCACATAAACCGAAACGGCGATCCAGATTTGCGACTTCACCGCATTCTCGGATGTGCCATAGAAACGTTGGATACGAAGATGCTGCTTGATCCATTTGAAAAACAACTCCACCTGCCAGCGGCTCTTGTAGAGCGCGCAGATGGTTGCCGCTGGCAGCGTAAAGTTGTTGGTCAGGAACACCAGCGTCTTGCCGGTTTCCGGGTCTTTGAAGCGGATGCGGCGCAACGACTCCGGGTAATCCTGTTGGGTGTAAATCCCATCCAGCGCAATCGTCTGATCGCAGATGATGCCGATGCTCCGATCCGTCTGCGCCGAATACATTCGGTGCGCATCGAGATTCGACTTGGCGCGGGTGACGAAGAAAGCTCCCGCCAGATGCAAGCGATGCAGGCGCGCGAAATCGACATAGGCCCGATCCATGACGTAGATCGCACCGGCCTCTGGAATCAACAAGTCGAGCGCGCGAACATCGTGCATCTTGCCATCGGAAACGTGAATGAAGCTGGGGATGCTCCCGCGCAAATCCAGCAGCGTATGCATCTTCACCGCCGCCTTGGTCGTTCTGAAATGCGCCCATGGAAACACCGACAGACACAGGTCGATGGTAGTCGAGTCCAGCGCGTACACCATATTGCTCAAATCCAGCCCCAAGTCTTCCTTGGCGTAAAGCATTCTGGCTTGAGCGATCAGCCGCTGGGCGAATTCTTGGTAGATACGCCAGTCGCGCCCCTCGTTGGCATCGGCCAGCGTCGAACGGGATACGGTGTTGCGGATGCCCATGTGATAGAGCTTGGCAGATTGCGCCGACAGGCAGGCTTCGATGTCGCGCAGACTCTCGCGATAGGTGAGTTGAGCAAAAGCCAGAATGCGGAAGTGTTCGGCGCAAGGCAGGGTTCTGATGCGGTAGTCGCCGCCATAGCGGGCGACGATGCGATGAAAGGTCTTCCATGGCAGGAAGTCCATGACTTGGGCGAACAACGGTTTGCCAACGTACATCGCAGTCTCCGGCAGCAAAGCTGCGAGACTGCCCGAAGCCGGGGGCTCCGTTCAAGTCGGAGACACCCTTAAAACCGCCGAATGCGGCATAAAATATGGATTCCAGAGGCATGGGGTCGTTTTTAACCGGACACTAGTGTATCGTAATAGTAACTATCTAGATCACTTTGAATTGCGGCTGGAACAGACAATATCGGACCCCATACCAATAGCCGCAAAAACTCTGTCTATTGCGAAATACGCGGAGTTGAATTCAATCGGTACCGTTCTAAGTGATATCTCAGTGAACCGGTGAAGTTTGACGAAATCTCTTAACCCTTTGCTTGTAAAAATCCGTAAATGGCCCATACCAGAGATTTGCTTTTCATAGCGTTTCAATATTGACATTCTCCCAAGCGTTTTATCCATAAAACTTAACTCGGTGAAGTATGGTTGGTATCCAAAGAGCAGCATAAATCTATTTAGCCAACAAGCTAAATTAGGAGTGGTAATAATAAGCAGTCCATTATCCTTTAACACTCGTCTAGCTTCACGCATAAAGGCATCAGTATCGACCAAGTGCTCAATAACCTCGCCAACATACAAAATGTCGAACATGTTATCGGCAAATGGTATTCTTTCATCAACGATCTTTCTTATATGTTCATCTTCAACAATCGTTTCGGCTATATCGCAGCCGTAGTAGTCGATACCTGGGGCCACCTTATTTCTTAAGAAGGCTGTCCCACACCCAAAGTCCAGCAGTATTGATGGCGTCGGCTGCTTATTAATTAGATCAACAACAAATTTTTGCCTATTGTCGGTTTCTTGCGACGCGCCGCCAAAGACGTCTTCTGAACGGTAAAATTCACTAAGTTTCATTCTAAAATTTGCCTTATCTCGTTTTGCCTAGTGTTGCCTAGTTAATTGGCCTTCATACCGTCGTTTCGGAACAAATAGTCGACCGCCATCGTTGTGCCAACATCTGAATCAAAGTGCCTGCCAATCCAAATCAGTTTCAATTCTGGCAGGCATTGACGCATGTAGCTCGTCAACTCCACAACATCACCCGCTGATTCTCTAGCCACACTTGCCTCAATCAATGCGAATTCTGCGTGCCTTAATATCGAAGTGCTTGCTTTGACCACGTCCAGCTCTGATCCTTCTGTATCAATCTTCACCAGTTGTATGCTTTTCAAGTTACATAATTCCGGCATTTCATCCAGGCGCGTACACTTTACTTTTATTTCTTTGAGGTTATTGCCCGCCTTACAGCTTGATGCCATGAGCGATGTTTCCGGCATGTAGAATATTTGCTCACTAGCATCGGATGCAATACCCAAGTTATATATATTTTTTTCTGCATTCAGCTTGAGCACCTCAAAGGTTTCTTTTATAGGCTCAAAGCTATAGACCGCGGATGCCTTCAACTCATTGCGAGAAAAAAAATTGAATTGGCCAATATTTGCACCGATATCAATTACTACGCCACCCTGAGGTACGTGTCTTGCTAAATCGTAATGATCAACATAAACGCTCTGCAAGAAAGCAATGCCAAATTTGTCATCGTAGTAATATTTTTCACCAAACAGTTTTACGTAAGACTTGGTAGTTGTATGGCCAACCAAAATATTTTTGGCTAATACCCAGTATTTTTTAAAGTAAAATTCTAGTTTGCGGCCCAGTGGCATTGGGAGTAATGCCATCTGCCAATCAAGGTGCAACGATCTAAAAATTAAGTTCATATAAATCCAACCCTGTAAGTTTTGACTATTGAATGCATTGGCTACTGCCAGGCCTATTTGTTATTTGTATCAGCACGCGAAAACAATTTCCTCATCTTCCCGACGTAGTAGCCTGTTTTATACGGCACCCCTTTTATTAGCAGAAGCAGAATTGATCCCAAGCTGTCTTTAATTTGACCTTTGCTAAACAACCCTTTCCTAAATCGCTCTTTCCGATTTAGGAGTTCGTCATATTGTTCGTAATGTGCATCGACACTCGTGTATCCCCATCGATAGAACTTGGGAATCATTACTCGCAATGAATTAGGCTCAATGTGTTTGACTGCTTTTGGGAGCATGTCAATTTTCTGACTTATTTTCCATGCCTCAAAATATATCATCGCGTGGTCAGGCCCTCCGACTTTGGGAATTAGGAATTCCGGTATGTTCCTGAACAAATCAATCAGCAGATTTTTGCGGAAAACCCTGGGCAATAATACGCTTGTGTATGGATCTAGGTCTTTTACAGCATGTACCAGCCTTCTATCACACTGAAAAAGCTTTTCAATAAAGTTCTCGCAGCGGTAGACATCTTCTTCTAACACAAGCATGTCAAGAGCCCGATCCTCCATCCAGCGTATGGATCTTCCTACAGTATCCGGCGCAAGGATTTGATCGCTATCCAACAAAAGAACGTAATCACCACGAGCTAGTTTTATACCTTCATACCGTGCCTGTAGCAGGCCGCCTCCACAAACACGTACTTCCGTAACGCCGCACTGGCGTGCGATATCAAGTGTGTTGTCTTTTGAGTTTCCATCAATTATGTTGATTTCGATATTTTTGTATGTCTGATTTTCAATTGCCGACAAACACAATTGTAGAAATTTACTACTGTTGTATGTCGGAATTGAAATGGTAACCAATGGTAGAGTCATAATCGAACCTGTCAAAATAAAATAAGTAAATCCCAAGCAGTTGGGAGCGAAGCGCTCTGAATTGTTTGAATAGTGTCACACTTGCTGAAAACGCTGAATCACTTGTTTGAAATTTGAATAGCAATTTTCTACAGTGAATTCTCGACTCCACTGCAATGCGCCGGTCCTGATTTGATCGTATTTTTCATCGTCGCTCAAAATATCGACTATTACGTCAGCAAGCCCCTGTGGGGTATTTGCGCTGCTGATCATTCCGGTTTCTCCCGCTTTTACGCTATCACGCAGTCCGTCAACATCATAAACTGCAGCAGGTGTGCCTTGGCGGTTTGCTTCAGTTACTATCAGCCCCCAGCCTTCTTTTACCGAGGTGACCAATATAAGGTGTGACTTCTGCATTAACTCGGTTCTTTTTGCGCTATCGACATATCCCAAGTACTCGATATCTTTGGCATATACACTTGCCCCAATTCTGCGCATCACCTTATGTCCATAGTCATCCGCGATACCGCCTGCGATCTTTAACTTCAGGTTCGGGATATGTCTTTTCGCAATTTCAAATGCCCCAATTTGATCCAGCGTGCGTTTCATTTTCCTTATCGAGCCTAGAGAGAGCAAGGTCGGGCATGGGAATTTTTCCGAATTAGTAGTTTCAGACAGTGTCGGGCCAACTATGCCAATTGGCACAACAGTTATTTTTTTTTCCTCAAATCCATAACGCTGCATATCGCGCTTCGTACTTTCGGACTCAGTAATTACGTACCGATCCTTTAATAACCATAGATACACCGGTTCAAGAATGAAGCCGATCAGGCTCATTGGAAAACGCATCTGATAAAACCAAATTTCTCTACACAACTGATACGCAAGAAGGATGTTTTTTTCTTTGACATAGTATTTGCAGAAGAATGGCATCGTATTCATCTCGTCAATCACTATATCGGCCCAACCCAGCAAATTATTTTGATAGTAGCGATATGCTAACCAGTAAACGGTATATCGGTTCCCTACTCGGACTATCTTATATCCATCACAGATTTCTTTCGCCAGACCGCCTTGAAAGCCAGCCACCAATAGAATTACCTCATGTCCATCGGCGACTAAGCGCTTCGCTAGCGTTTCATTGATGAACTCCGCGCCGCCGGCCTGCGGGTTTTTATTATCTTTCCAGGTCATCCACAAGAATTTCAAAATCTCACCTTTTTCCTGCTACAAAGGCTCGCCAAAGGAGCGCCAATCCTATAGTCACTACCGTCATACCGAAGAGCGCCATGATTGCGATTATGGAAAATAGTGATTCGTGAAAATAGTAGACTGCCATTATCTGCAGCGGCGCAATCAGCATAAACAGATATGCGAATAGCACCCGCCCTTTTGCGATTAAGAAGTATTCCACCACCATGACAATAGACATTGGAAAGATCGCGAAGCCATAGTACTGCAGCAATTCCCCCGCCTCGCGATACTGATCACCATAAACCAGCTGCACAAACCATTCTCCACAAAAGAAATATATGGTGGCGCCAATACCACACAAGATGAACGTCAGGCCAAGCGCTTGCATCAACAAATGCGCGCTTCCTTCTTCACGTGCATGCCTTTCTGCAACCATCGGAAATAGTGCCAGCGCAATTCCCCCAGGCAAATACAGTACCGCCTTACCCAAAATGGATGCGGCAGCATATAAACCAGCCTCATGCGCCGGGAAAAAATAGTTTACCAAAACCATATCAAGCTGCGTCATAACTGCAAACGCACCGTTTGCTACAAATACGGGGAATGCAGAACCTAGTGTTATCGACTGAGCTTTGCTTGTTTGACCTAAACCTTTTTGCAGAGTACCCCACAACGCCAAATAGGTAATAGCCCAAGTCAAGATATACGCTAATGCTGCTCCGCCAATCGCCCCAGACACCCCGTAGCCAGCCCATACAAAAACGACTGATAAACAAATTTTGAAAATCGCGTTTAGAGCGCTACTCGCTGACAACCATGCGAATTTCTGCAACCCTTGTAAGAACGCGTTGTTAACAAAGGGGAAGCTCGTCACAAACAAAAGCAACGCCAATGCATAGACGGGAACGCTAGTTGGCGCTTTAAGGTAATGTTGAATCTCAGAATCAAAAGCAAAGCCAAGCCCCAAAATCAGCACACCCGCAACCATGCTACGCTTATGAATGGTGTAGTAAACATAAGTTATAGCGCTATTGTCTTGGTTCGCAAAATATTCAGAAACTTTACGTGATATAAGCATCACCATTGTGCTCAACGGAGTTGCAAGAATGGTGAACAGCGCCATAATCGCACTGAAAAGAGCGTACTCCTGCACACCCAGCATTCTTCCCATGAGTACCTGTAGTACATACCCAAGAACACCGGCCGCTATACTGCCAACCAACATCCAGGCGCTGGCATTAGCAAGCTTCCCAATGAATAGACTTATTATTCTGTTATATATATTCAGAATCGGCTCTTTGCCAAGGACGCGCACTAGTTGCCAACTTTCTCTTCAAAGTTGATGCGTTCGCGTACGATGTAGAGAGGCCGATTTACAACCTCTGTGTGAATGGTGCCGATATAGAGTGCTACCAGGCCAATCGCGATAAGTACAATCCCTATAAGAAATGTGTTGGCAACCACAACAATTGCAATTGGCGTTAATGCGGCTTTGTTTCCAAGAAGATAGCTACCAAGCATCCATATCAACAGCCCCCCGCTCACAGCAGTTATCACTACGCCCAAGTAACCGGTAATTCGTAATGGCCACAACGAAAACGAAGTAATACTGTTAACAGCCAGACTCCACAGCTTTGCGTATGAGTAACCTGCTGCTCCTTCGTTGCGGGCATCAGCTCGGAACTCAATATAGACCTTTCGAAAACCAAGCCAATCCATGATTCCGCGAAACATGCGCTCTCGCTCCGTTGCCTGACAAAAAGCTTCTATTACCTTCTTATCGTAAAGACGAAAGTCTGTCGTCTGTGAAACTATTTTGAGCCCCGAAATTTTCGACATAAGCCAGTAATAGAGATAAGAGCCCACTTTGCGCAACAAGGGCTGCTTTTCAATACTGATTCGTTTGGTCGCAACAATTTCTGCACCTTTTTGCCATTCTTCAATCAACTGTGGAATAAATTCGGGGGGGTGTTGCAGGTCTGCATCCATGCAAATAACAGCGCATACGTGTTTAGCTGCGTGTACGCCAGCGGTTAATGCGATTTCCTTTCCGAAATTTCTAGAAAGATCTATTACTTTGACCTGCTTGTCATTTGCAGCAATGCCAGATAGAACATCAAGCGAGTTATCTGGACTGCCATCATTTACAAAAATGTACTCACAGCGAATGTCGGCGAGTCCACTTGTTACCTGTTTTAGGCGCGTATAAAGAAGCGGCAGATTACCTGCCTCTCTGTATACCGGTACAACTATCGCAATTTCGCGCATGATTTAGGTCCTATTGATTGATGTAACCGGCTGAATGACTAAATGCACTGCTCCGCCGGTGTAAAAGTCACTTGTCCATTTTGCTTTCTGCCAATTCGAATACGGCTTATCATCACACCCAGGTTACGGGGATCAGCGCTTACGCCAAGCTCCAATGGTGAGACTGGCTTTGGTATGTGAATCATCAATTTTGGATTGTCCAATGTCTGCTTGATAGGTATCCTCACCTGCTTGCTCTGTTGAAATACCGATTTTGTTGAACTGTTTCCGATGGTGTACTCCACCGGCAATTCCGCATTGGATGCAAAGGCGTTCACCAATGAGATCTCTATGACATCATCCTTTTCAAATTTTCTCTGAAATTGAATCTCGGATACCGCAGCATTTGTCCATCTCGCGTCCCCCTCTTGTTCTGCAAAACCCTTTGGATCAATTGCGCCTACCGCGCCACCTACTTGCAGGTCATAGCTGTTCGAATCGTAACAATAGATGACCTTTTTGCCATATACGTTGATTGCGATCAGTTTCAGAATATCACCTAGGTTGTGCCCCATTTTGCTTGTATCAAATGGAATGATATACGGATGCTTCAACAACTCTATCGGTAACTTTACTGGCGAGCTTTTTGATTCTCTTATTGTGCTATCGATATTCCTCCACTTTGCCAGCGACTCACTATAAGTGTCGGCGAAGGCAATGTTTCTTGGCACCGTGTAATTCAGAAAGGATGCCGCCGCTACCGTTACGAGAATCGCTATTGGAGTAGATTGAGCCGCGCGGCTTCGGCTTATGCAGATAGACACGATCATCACCAGAGCAACCCACCCGTACAAACTGAACGCATAACGACATGAAGCTCCACTTAATATCCATTCCAGCTTCATCGGTTGCAACGCCATCAGAACGGGCGGGGCGATTGCAAGCGCGCATAGGGTTACTAAAAATGCGGCTGAGCCGCCGTTATTGACTATATCGCTGGGGCCCTTGCCTGGCTTTAGGCTTTCTAAGAAAACTCTTAGCGAGAGAACCAGCAAGCTTACTGCCGCGATAGAAGCAATTGAAATTGTCGTGAAGTTAGAAAGCCTAAGTTCCGAAAAATACGGTACTGAAAATATCAAACTCTTTAAGCTTCCTGCGAGTATTTCGACAGGCGAGAACGCAGCCAAGCTGCCCATCGCATAGGTTGCCGAACTGACTCCTCCATTCTGTGTTGGATCTCCTTCATAGATAGCTCGAAGAAGAATAAACAAGACAATATACAAGCCTGCGGCGAAGCCAACGGGACTCTTGTATAGATTGTCTACGCTTCTAGCTTGTATTGCCCTTACAGTCGCGTATATAACTGCAAGACCAACGAATACCTCTGAGGTAAATGACAGAAATAAGCAAAATAGTGACAGGACGTAAACGCCACGCCGGCCCCGAGACCGTTCACTCAAAACCAACGCCAATAGGAAAAAACTTAGAAAAAGGTTGTACCCACCAAAAAACGCAACAAAGCCGTTGTGCTGCCAATCGATTTGGTGGCTCACTACTGCAAATGCGGCGACTGCTATTGCTCGCAGAGGTGTTATTTTAAAGTGAATTAATGCCACTGCAACGCTAGCAAAAAGCGCCAGCATGGTAATCAGTCTTTTTGTTAGCCCTAAAATATCGGGCGTATAAAATCCAATTACTTCGTTTATTCCCGTTCCTATTACGTGCGATGGTCTGCCGTAAAGCAGGCGGGTCTCAATACCTCCTTGCATTTTTCCAATATATGCAAGTTCATCCATTGTTAAGAAAGGCAACTGGTAATTCACACGGATCAAATAGCTAGCCGTTAGCAAAACCAATAGCGCTATCAGTAGGTTCTCGCCCCAACCGTTCTTCAATCGCTTCATCACAGAATAAATACCCTCAGTAGTGTCCGGTTAACTTACAAATTCCCGAGCCAAGATTGAATATTGGCGGGGCTTACAGAGCGATTTATGTTGGTGCCGATTTGAAATCAATTCACCCATATTCCAGTTCAAGTAACGTCCAGAGATTGAATTCTCTGGGGGTGAGCTATGAACATGGGCAAGACGCTGTTCGCACAGATTATGGAGTTCATTCCTTGGACCAGCTTTGCGCGCATCGTGGCGCGTTATGGCGGCGATTCCAGAGTGCGCAGTCTGAGTTGCCCGGAGCAATTCCGCGCCATGGCCTTCGCGCAACTGACTTACCGCGAGAGTCTGCGCGACATCGAAACCTGTTTGTTGGCCAACCAAACGAAGCTTTACAGCATGGGCTTTCGCTCGCCAGTCAAACGTTCGACGCTGGCCGATGCCAACGAAGGACGCGACTGGCACATATGGGAGGACTTGGCCGCCTTGCTCATCCGACGTGCGCGCAAGCTGTATTGCAACGACAGCTTCGGTATCGATCTGGACAGCACCGTTTATGCACTGGATGCGACGACCATAGACTTGTGCCTGTCGCTGTTTCCATGGGCGCCATTTCGTACTGCCAAGGCTGCGGTAAAGCTGCACACCTTGCTCGACCTGCGCGGCAACATCCCCGCCTTCATCCATATCTCGGACGGCAAGACACACGAGGTCAACGTGCTGGATATGCTGGCCTTCGAAGCAGGAGCGTTCTGCATCATGGATCGCGGCTATCTGGATTTCGCCCGCCTGTTCGCGCTGCATCAGACCGGAGCGTTCTTCGTGACCCGAGCCAAGCGCGGCATGGATGCGCACAGGGTGTACTCGATGCCGGTCGACCGGAGTACGGGAATCATCTGCGACCAGCGCATCGCCTTGGACGGCTACTACATCTCGCAGGATTATCCAGAGCAGTTGCGGCGTATCCGCTTCAAAGACCCGGAAACCGGCAAGACGCTGGTGTTCCTGACCAACAACTTTACGCTGTCTGCTGCAACGATCTGCGCGCTTTACAAGAGTCGCTGGCAGGTCGAATTGTTCTTCAAGTGGATTAAGCAGCATCTGCGCATCAAGCGTTTCATCGGCAACAGCGAGAACGCGGTGAAGACGCAAATCTGGTGCGCTGTCTCCACTTACGTGCTGATCGCTATTGTCAAAAAGGAGCTTCAACTTGATGCCTCTCTATACTCGTTGCTACAGATTCTTTCGGTGTCTGTTTTCGAGAAAACCCAGCTATCTCAAGCCTTCGCAGGCAGTGATCTGTTTCAAAATCAGACTGACTCTTCTAGCCAACTAAATTTGTTCGACTTTTAACCGGACACTACTGTTCTAATGTAAAAATTACAGAAGGAAGTCACAGCTCAACTTTTGAGCCGCACTTTGCACACCATTCGAGTGACTTGCTTCACTTACAGCCTGCGTAACAATTACACACTGCTTTCTATATTTCTTATTATTCAGACGGCTTATTTGATTCACAGTCACTATGGTTAGCACGTGTGTCGTTGTAGCGTTGCTTGCTACTAGACATGATATTCTGCCATCCAAGACAAACTCTAGAACACTTTTCGCTCAGCTAGTTAGTTGATCTTTGAGCTGCATCACACTTTCTTGCCAAGTGAGATAGGTCATGCCTTCCGATTTTGGATGTGCATCTTGCTTGTATTGCTCCAGCCAAGCTGTCACACACTCAGCCAAGTTTATTGATTCAAGACCGCTGAAATATATTGCGTTATCGGCAGCGACCTCTCGAAATACCGGCAGATCTCGCGCAATAATGGGCTTATGGTACTTAGCTGCTTCGATTAGCGGCAAGCCGAAACCTTCGCCCTCCGATGCGGCCACCAAACAGGCACTGACATCGTAAAGTCTTGCCAAATATTCATCACTAATTCCTTCAAGCCAGAACATGCGCTTGTTCAGCTCAGGATGATTCCGTATTTTCTGCACCAAAGCATCAACCATCCACCCCTGTTTGCCCACAATGACCAGATTAAGGTCAGCACCTTGCGACCATAGCAACTCGAATGCGCCAAGCGCTTGCGCTTGCCCCTTACGCGGCTCTAGCGTACCCACCAACAGAAAACTAGTGCTTGCGCTTAATTTATTCAATACCATTTGCGCATCCGCTGGCAGACCTTTACTCGGCATGCTGTTTTCCACATCGGCGCCCAAATGGAAGCTGCTTACATGAGGCATGTTTAATCGTTTTGGTGGATTTTGTTCGAGCCACGCGCGCACCTCACTTGCCACTGATTCTGATATACAAATCAAACCTGTTGACACTTTCGAAATACTTTTCAACCAGGTTTCAAATTCCTCACTTGTGCCAGGGGGCCACCACTCGGGATGTTGTACCAGCAAAATGTCATACACAATGAAGTACATTTTGATACCACGGCACTGAAGTTGCATATGAAAGTCATAAGCTACTACGCTCAAGTGTGTATTTAAATCCAATGCCAAATAGATGTCATCCTGATAAAATTCAACTGTTTCGTCTGATATCTCCCCATTCGCCCCCCCGAAAAATGAAGCTGTGAATTTACTCGCGTATTTGTAACTTCCCCTATCGAAGTATATTGGTCGAACATCCACATGTAAGGGCGGATGTTCAAGTAGCTCTCGAAGAATGCTGCGCACAACGCGCTGGATGCCGGACTTGGCATCTCCATGAACAATCACGGAAATATCGAGAAAAAGCTGTTTGTTTTTCTCGTGTCCCGCATTAAAGGCCATGCAGTCCGCTATCTGAACCAAATCTACCTCTGTTAGTTTTCCAGCGTATTTAAGCTCTGCTATTGATTCCAGCAGCCTTTCTTGTATCGTCACATCATCCCAGGCTGTATTGGAGGGTCTTGCATCTACTACATGCTCAAGTGCAATTACGGCTGCTTTGGCACACTCATTCCACGAGAACCGCTTTGCTTGTTGCAACCCATGTTTCTGCAACGTAGTACGGAACACCTCGTCTTCCAATGCATGGGTCATTTTTGCCGTGATGGCCGCAACATCCATCGGGTCAAACAACGCAGCCTCCAGACCAATCACCTCTGGCAGGCTGGTGGCGTTGGCACCGATCACTGGCGCACCGCAGGCCATTGCCTCCAGCACTGGCAGGCCGAACCCCTCGTGCCATGATGGGAACACAAATAGCTTACATAGATTGTAGAGCTGGGTGAGTTCTTCGTCGGTGACATAGCCGGTGCAACACAACTCACCGGGCTTTAGATTTGCCGCCTTGGCCGTTTTCTGAAAGCCGGCCACCTCCAATTCACTCATTTTCCCAGCAAATACTAATTGGCAACCAGTTCTCAACGATACAGGCAATGCGGCATAGGCGTGGATAAGGCGAGTGAGGTTTTTGCGTTGGTCTGCTCCACCGGTGTAAAGAATGAACGAGCCAGTGATCCCGAATTTCTGGTGTAACTGGATAACGATGGCAGCCGGGATGGCAAGCGGTTGGAAATGTTGCTCGATGGCGATTGATACATTTATAAAGCGATTTTCAGGAACGTCCAGATGAGCAATGCCTTCCTGCTTGGTAAAGTCTGAAATTGCGAGAAAACGGGCAGCTCGCTTCAAGTTTTCCAGCTTGCGCCGGTAAAATTCGGCATATGACGGATTAGGCTTTAGATATTCATCCGGACTGAGAAGCGGAAGAAGGTCATACAGGGAAACACTTACTGGCGTGCGCGTATCGAAGAGACCAACGCTAGTGACTGCATCATCCAAATACCCTTCATTCAGGCTACATATGTGAATCACGTCTGGCTTCAGGCTGGCGAGAAAAGATTCGCGCAACAGCTCTGCTACTTCGCGACGCGCTTGGTTGCCGGGGTATATTTCTGCCAGCGGCTCGGGAGCAAGCCAAACACGTATATTTTCCTGTGGAAGCAAACTATCAAATGCGATGCGAATTGACTCAATGGTGTCAGGAAATATGCCGCTAAGTGCGAGGTATATCTCATGATTTCCCCGATTGCGCGCGATGGCTTGGACAAATGAGAGGGTGTAGCGGCCAATCCCTCTGTATCTGCTTTCCGTTTGCGCGCCCTGCATGTCTACTACGATTCGCATCAGCCATTCTCCTTCTGATGCCGAACAATTTCAGCTTTTAGATTCTTATAGATTTGGCGAGCACGTGGGGAGAGATGTGAGACATCCAAGGGTTTATTCTGCGTCCGTTGTATTTGTGTTTCTGTATCTGAAATAATTCGTGCAATGCGCACCTTAATACTTGGGTAGCGGTTCAAAATTCTTTGCACTGCACACTTCAGGAGTGAGTTACTAGCAACGTAGCCTGCAAAGAATTTAAGTAACGACCTCACACGAGATTTCAATGACCTAGATTTTACGCTTCGTACTTTTCGCCCAAGCCAACGCAAAGGTGCTGTAACGCGCCAAGATTTACTGTTCAACAAATTTGTGAAGTTAGCTTCAGCCTGGCTTGCTTTAGCTTCAGCCTGGCTTGCTTTAGCTTCAGCTTGGCTTGCTTTGGCTTTTATCTGTTGGTCATACTTGTTTGCCAGATTTTCTAACGAGATGCCATAGTCGTTAGCGAAAGCCGCTTTAGTTGCAGCCGCAATCTCTGTTGCGCCGCCTTTCTGCCCAACTACTGCGTAATCCGGACTGACGCCGCCGAGAACATCCAGCAAAGTTAACGAGTCGCTCTCTGCCACATTTGCAGGTTCTTGGAGCCTTAATATTTTTGTTGTTTCAAATCCGGCGTGCTCAACCATAAATGACAACAACAAAGATGGGATTGGCTGATGGTGCGTTGGATCTAAATAGAAGTTCGCCG
>Ga0210030_1001136_pt1 | contig 19188 bp, 18 predicted proteins | sample CryGeymeta201523_FD_183986 | JGI IMG/M metagenome (GOLD analysis project Ga0210030, IMG submission 183986) | Groundwater microbial communities from Crystal Geyser aquifers in Utah, USA - Crystal Geyser metaG 2015-23 (SPAdes) (version 2) | ecosystem: Environmental > Aquatic > Deep subsurface >...
ATCTTTCACTTTACAAATTATTTTCCGCCATTTTCCCTTCCGGTTCGGTCACCGGTGCCCCTAAAATCAGGACGATGCAGATTATCAAGGGACTGGAAAAAGAACCGCGGAAAGTCTATACCGGCGCGATTGGATTTTTTACTCCGGAGAAAAAAGCGGTGTTTAATGTCGCGATACGCACTCTGTTTCTGGAAGGAGAAAGAGGAGAGATGGGAATTGGAAGTGGCATTGTCCAGGATTCCGATGGGATTTCAGAGTATGAAGAGTGTAAATTGAAGGCGGATTTCCTGGTAAATCCCAGGCCTGAGTTTCAATTGATTGAAACAATGCTCTGGTCAAAAAAAACCGGTTTTTTTCTTCTAAAAGAGCATCTTCGTCGATTAAAGGATTCATCTCTTTATTTTGAGTTTCATTATAACCAAAAGCACTTGAGAGCTCTTCTTTCCGAACTGAAAAAACAATTTAATGCCGAAACCCTTTATAAAGTCAGGCTGCTTCTTTACAAGGATGGAAGCATTTCTCTCACCCATCAGAAATTGACGGGCGTCATAAATTCCGCAAAATTAGCAACCATCTCAAAATTCAGGACTTCATCAAAAGCTCTTTTTCTCCGGCATAAAACTACCAACAGAAAATTATATGATGAGGAATATCGGAAATATAGAAAATCAGGGTATTATGATGTTCTCTTTCGCAATGAGAAGGCTGAAATTACCGAAGGGGCAATCTCCAATATTTTCATTAAATCGGGTAAATTCTATTACACGCCCCCTCTTGCCTGCGGACTTCTTAACGGCGTTTACCGTCGGTATCTTCTGAATAAAAGACCGAATATCAAGGAAAAGGTTTTGACTTTGAAAGAATTAAAAAATGCGGATAAAATCTATCTTGTCAATTCGGTAAGAGGAATAAATAAAATTGACCTCGTTAGGAATACTGAATAGAACCCCGAATAGAATTTACTCAAATTTAAATGTTAATATAGAATTATGATACGAGCTTTGCCGGTTGGTAAACTTAATTCCAATCTTCTTTCCGGGTTAATTAAGAAATGTTATCGGAAAGATAAATCTATTATTGTCCCTCCCAAAATTGGCGAGGATGCGGCGGTCATCCGGCAAGGAGATAAATATTTAGTCCTTTCTACCGACCCCATTACCTTAACCAAAGGGGAAATTGGCCATTTTGCTGTTTTAATTAATGCCAATGATATCGTTGCGATGGGCGGAAAACCTAGGTGGTTCTTAACCGCTAATCTTCTTCCTGAAGGCAAGACCACTAAAAATGACGTAGAGAACCTTTTTAAAAATGTTGCTGCTATCTGCCGGCAATTGGATATTACCTGGGTTGGGGGCCATATTGAGATTACCTCAGGATTGAAAAAACCGATTGTAATCGGGGAGATGATTGGGACGGTTGAAAAAAATAAAATAACTCCAAGTTCAAATGGCAGGATAGGGGATGACCTTCTCTTAGTTAAAGGAATCGCTATTGAGGGAACTTCCATTATTGCCCGGGAAAAGGAAAAATATCTCCGGAAAAAATTCCCTCCTTCTTTTTTAAGAAAAGCCAAGAATTTTTTTCTTGCTCCGGGTATCAGTATTGTAAAGGAGGCTCTTTTAGCCAATAGTTCGGTTAAGATTCATGCGATGCATGACCCCACTGAAGGGGGTATTTCTACCGGTATCCGGGAGATTGCCCAGGCCTCGGGAAAGGGGGTATTAATCTTTTCGGATAGAATTAAGATTTATCCGGAGACAAAAATTTTATGCCAGGAGTTTGGGCTCAATCCCTGGGGTCTTATTGCTTCGGGCTCTTTATTGATTAGTTTAAGCCCAAAAGAAACCCCTAAACTGCTTCAGGTTTTCCAAAAGAAAAAAATTCCGGTTGTGGTTATTGGTAGAATCAAACCAGAAGATTTTGGATACAAGATAGAAGTAAATGGTAAAATAAAAGAACTGCCAAAATTTAAGGTGGATGAGATTACTAAAATTTATTGACCGGGAAGGTTAATAACTGAGTTTCCTTTGCTTCCCATGAAATTAAAACCTTGCGATGAAAAATCAGGAAATTGCCGAGATTTTTGAAAAAATTGGAGATATCTTAGAATTCAAAGGGGAAAATCCTTTTAAAATAAATGCTTACCGAAGAGCCAGCCAGTCTTTGAGAGACTTATCCGTTGATCTTGAGAAAATCGCCGGAGAGAGGAAACTCCGCGGGATTCCCGGGGTAGGGGAGGGGATTGCCCAAAAAATCGAGGAATACTTAAAAACCGGCAGAATAAAAAAGTATGAAGAAATTAAGAAGGAATTCCCGGAGGAAATTATTTCTCTGCTTAAAATTCCCGGAGTAGGGCCTAAAACCTTATCTTTGCTCGATCAGAAATTTAAAATCAAAAATCTTGCTGGCCTGGAAAAGGTTATTGAAAATAAGTCTTTAACCGGACTGCCGGGGATGGGAGAGAAAAAGGTAAAAAATATCAAAAAAGGAATAGAATTTTTTGAGAAAAAAAAGGGAAGAACCCTTCTCGGGGTTGCCCTTCCCTTACTTGATGAAATCATTGATTTATTGAAGCCAAAGGTAGAGAAGATTTCTTCTGCAGGTTCTCTGCGGAGAATGAAGGAAGATATTGGGGATATTGACATTTTAACTACGGCCAAAAATAGCCGGAAAGTTATTGACTATTTTATCAGTCTTCCTTTCGTTGAGAGAATTCTTGCCCGGGGGGAAACTAAGGCCTCCATTATCAGCAAAAAAGGAATTCAGATAGATTTGCGGGTAGTTCCCTCTGATTCCTATGGCGCTGCCCTTCAATACTTTACCGGCTCCAAATCTCACAATATTAAACTGCGCAGCATTGCCAAGGAAAAAGGAATGAAAATTAACGAATATGGTTTATTTAAAGGGACGAGGAAAATAGCCGGGAAAAATGAAGAAGAAATCTATCAAGCTCTGGGTTTGCCTTATATCCCCCCTGAACTCAGAGAGGATCAAGGCGAGATTGAAGCGGCCAGGGAAAAGACTCTGCCCTCTCTGGTAAAATTTGATGAAATCAAGGGCGATTTTCACATTCATTCCGAATATTCTGACGGAGAAGACAGTATCAGGATGATTGCTGAAACCGCCGGGAGTTTGGGGCTCTCCTATTTGGCAATTTGCGACCATTCCCAATCGGTAAAATATGCCGGAGGATTAAGCATAAAAGATGTTCTTAAAAGAAATGAGGAGATTGATTATTTGAATAAAAAGTCAAAAAGAGTTAAAATCTTAAAAGGAATGGAGGTTGATATTCTTGCTGACGGAACTCTGGACTATTCCGATGCTCTCCTGAGAGAACTGGATTTGGTTATTGCCGCAATTCATCAGGGATTCAGGAAGAATGTAACCGGCAGGATGAGAAAAGCGATGCAAAATCCCAATGTGGATATTATTGCCCACCCTACCGGCAGATTGATTTCAAAAAGAGAAGGCTACCGGCTGGATTTGGATAAAATATTTGAGATTGCCGCAGAGACCGATACCGCTTTGGAAATTAACGCTTGCTATGACCGTCTTGACCTTAACGATAACAATTCTCGCCGGGCTAAGGATTTTGGAGTTAAACTTGCCATTGGTTCCGACAGCCATAGTTTAGGAATGTTGAAATATTTAAAGTTGGGAGTTGCGGTAGCAAGGCGCGGTTGGCTGGAAAAGAAAGATGTACTTAATACCTACCCTTTGACGAAAATATTGAAGAGAAAAAATGTCTGAGAGAAGAATAGGGAAAACTGCGAATGAAGCATTTGCGGAAGCGATGAGGCAGATTAATCCTGATGTTGTTGCGGCTTATCCCATTACTCCTGCTACCGAAATTGTCCAGATTTTTTCGCAATTTGTGGCTGATGGGAAAGTGGATACGGAATTTGTTCCGGTGGAAAGCGAACACAGCGCGATGAGCGCTGTGATAGGAGCATCCCTTGCCGGAGCAAGAGCAATGACCGCAACCTCATCGCAGGGGCTTGCTTTAATGTGGGAAGTTTTAAATATCGCTTCCGGTTTAAGATTGCCGATTATAATGCCGATGGTTAATCGTTCTCTTTCAGCTCCAATTAATATCCATTGCGACCACAGCGATTCAATGGGAGCCAGGGATACCGGCTGGATTCAGATTTTCTCCGAAAGCGTCCAGGAAAGTTACGACAATCTTCTCCAGGCAGTCAGGATTGCCGAAGAGATGTTTTTGCCGGTGATGGTTACTACCGACGGTTTTATTCTTTCCCATTGTCTGGAACTTATAGAGTCACTCTCCGATAAGGAAGTGAAGGAATTTATCGGTAAGTACCAACCTAAAAATTTCCTTCTGGATATAGAGCATCCAATTACCATTGGCGCTTTGGATTTGCAGGATTATTACTTTGAGCATAAACGTCAGGAAGCGGAAGCGATGATTAAGAGTAAAGAAGTTATTCTAAAGGTAGGGGAGGAGTTTGGGGAAAAATTTGGCCGAAACTATCGCTTCTTTGAAGACTACAAAATTTCCGATAGCGAAGTTGCTATTGTGGTAATGGGCTCTACGGCAGGAACAGCCAAGACTGTAGTTGACCAGTTGCGAGAAGAGGGAATAAAAGCCGGGCTTTTAAAATTAAGGGTTTTTCGCCCTTTTCCCGCAAAGGAATTAAAAGAGGTGTTGAAAAATGTTAAAGCAATTGCAATTTTGGACCGCTCCGATTCCTTCAATGCAGTGAGTGGTCCTCTTTTCAGCGAGATAAGAAACGTTCTTTACGATTTGGAAGAAAGACCAAAGATTGTTGATTATATCTACGGGCTGGGTGGCCGGGACATTGGGTTAAAAGAAATTAGAGGAATTTATCAGGAGTTAGAGGAGATAAAGAAAACCAACAAGATTAAAACCCTGGTGCAGTATTTGGGAGTACGAGAATAAATAAATTGTAACCACGAATTAACACGAATATTGTAGTGGTCGAGCTTGCTCGACAATGTAGCGGTGCGATTTATCGCACTTGTTGTAGGGGTTCGATTCATCGAACTCGGGCAGAGTAAACTCTGCCACTACATTTTCATCTGTTGTTGGTGAATAATAAGGAGAATAAATGGCGAGTTTAAAGGAATTATCAGAAAAAAAGGATTTGTTTGTCAGCGGCCATCGGTTGTGTCCTGGTTGCGGAGCGGGTATTGTTGCCCGGCAGGTCCTTCTGGCCGCAAAGACCCCGGTGGTAGTAGTGGCTTCTACCGGTTGTCTGGAGGTTGCCAGCACCATTTTTCCTTATTCTGCCTGGGCGGTTCCCTGGTTCCATAATGCCTTTGAGAATGCGGCAAGTTCGGTAAGCGGGGTTGAGGCGGCTTATAAGAGTTTAAAAAAACAGGGAAGAATCAAAAAAGATATTCGATTTATTGCTTTTGGAGGGGATGGCGGCACCTATGATATTGGATTGCAGGCTTTATCCGGAGCGGTAGAGAGAGGACATCGTTTTCTCTATATCTGTTACAATAATCAAGCTTATATGAATACCGGAATTCAGCGTTCCTCCGCTACCCCCAGGGGGGCAAGTACTACTACCGCTCCCGCAGGGACGGTAAGTCAGGGAAAAGTTCAATTCCAAAAAGATTTAATCGGTATTATGGTTGCCCATCAAATTCCTTATGCTGCCGCGGCAACCGTAGGAAAATGGAATGATTTTATGAGTAAAGTGGAAAAAGCTTTAGATACGGACGGACCCAGCTTCATTGATGTTCTGTCCCCCTGCCGCTTAGGCTGGAGATATCCTCCGGAGAAAACGTTGGAAGTGGGAAGACTTGCGGCGGATACCTGTTTTTGGCCTTTATATGAAGTAGTTAATGGGAAATATTCTCTTAGTTATAGACCTAAGGAGAAAAAACCAATTACTGAATGGCTGAAATTACAGGGTCGTTTCAAGCATTTATTTAAACCGGAAAATAAAAGTTTGTTGGAAGACATTCAAAATCATATTGATAAGCGCTGGGAAAAACTTTTAAAAGTAGCATCATGCTAAAAATTGGCGTTGAGGCAGTGGATATTACCCCTCCTCTCGGAGTGGAGTTGTGTGGTTATGGATTCTATTTGAAAAGAAAAGCAAAAGGAATTCATGACTCTCTTCATGGCAAAATACTGATTTTAGAAGATAGGGGAGAAAGGTATCTTTACCTTAACTGCGAATTAATCGCTCTAGGTGAGGATTTAGTAGAAGAGATTCGACAACTAATTGCAGAAGAAGCAAAAATAAAAGAAAAAAATATTATTTTCTCCTGTACTCATACCCATTCCGGACCGGCAACTGCTATTCTTTATGGCTGTGGCGAGATAGATGAGAAATATCTGTCTTCTTCTTCTCTGCCAGAGCAATTTCTCAGAGGGGTAAATAGAGCTCTCAAAAAGATGAAAAAAGCTAAGATTGGCTTTGCTAAAACCACAAGTGATTTATCTTACAATCGAACAAAAAAGGATGGAATAGTTGACCGCCAGGTTATGGTGGCTAAGATTGATACCGAGGAAGACAAGCCTTTAGCGATTCTTTTTAATTATGCCTGCCATGCTGTTTGCCTGGGAAGAAAGAATTTTCTTATCTCTGCTGATTTCCCTGGTTTTGTCTGCCGAAAAATTGAAGAGACAACCGGAGCAAAGGCTTTCTTTCTTCAGGGAGCCTGTGGGGATATTGACCCTAAAGGAGGACCTTGTCCCTCCTTTGAGAACGCAGAAAAATATGGGAAGATTTTAGCCGATACGGTTTTAGAAGTTTTGCCAAAGATTGAAACCAATGCTCAAGTAAACATAGATTTAGTTTCCCGAAAAATAAAACTTCCTTTGGTAATAGATAGAAAAGCGTTGATGGAAGAAGCAGAAGAAAAAATAAGTGTTTCCCCTGCAAGAACGAAAAAGTTTTATCAAAATTGGAAAAGAAGATTCTTAAAGAAATTAGAAGAAAATATTTCATCAGAGACTTCTGCAGAAATACAGGTTCTTTCGGTCAACGATGCCTGTTTCTTCTTCCTTCCGGGAGAAGTATTTACTAAATTTGGTTTAGAAATAAAGAGTGGACATTCCTTTAACTATAATTTCATTGTTGGTTATAGTAATGGTATAATTGGCTATATTCCAGATAAGGATGATTTTAAGAGAAAGGGATATGCGGCAAGTCTTGCTCCCAAAATCTATGCGGAGTTTCCTTTTCAAGATAATGTAGGAGAAATATTGGTTAATGAAGCGCTGAATTTATCAAGAGAAAAATATGGAAAAATTAGCCATTAATGGAGGAGAACCGGTAAGGACAAAACCCTTTCCTTCCTGGCCGGTTGTGGGAGAAGAAGAGAGAAATAATCTCTTAGAGGTTTTTGAAAGCAAGAAGTGGTGGTACGGAGAAAGAGTAAAGGAATTTGAGGAGAAATTTGCTGATTTTCAGGATACCCAATATGGAATTACCTGCACCAATGGCACTGCCGCTTTGGAGGTCTCTCTCTTATCCGTAGGAATTGGCCCCGGGGATGAGGTAATTGTTCCTCCTTATACCTTTGTTGCTACCGCATCAGCGGTATTAAGAGTAAATGCGATTCCTATTTTTGCCGATATCAGTTTAGAAACGGCTAATCTTGACCCGATAGATGCAGAAAAGAAAATCACTGAAAAAACAAAAGCAGTCATTCCGGTTCACTTCGCTGGTCTTCCTGTAGATATGGATGCTTTTAATAATTTAGCCAAAAAACATAACTTAAAAATTATTGAGGATGCCTGCCATTCCTGGGGAAGCAAATGGAAGAATAGAGGAACCGGGGCTCTCGGTGATTGCGGTGCTTTCAGTTTTCAGATGAGCAAAAACATTACTTCTGGAGAGGGAGGGATCATTCTTACGGATAATCAGGAAATTGCCGATAACGCTCGTTCCTACATTAATTGTGGTAGAGGCAAAGATAAACCCTGGTATGAGCATTGCCTTTTAGGCAGTAATTTGAGGCTTACTGAACTGCAGGCGGCAATTTTATTAGGGCAACTTACCCGCCTGGAATCCCAGGTGTTAAAAAGAGAAGAGAATGCTAAATATCTTAATGAAAGATTGAAAGGAATGCTAGGAATCAAGATTATTGATAGTGATGATTCTCGCATCACCAGGCGTTCCTATCATCTTTACCAATTTCGTTATTTAAAAGAAGAGTGGAGAGAAGTCTCAAGAGAGAAATTCTTAGACGCTTTACAGGCAGAAGGTATTCCTGCAAGTAGCGGTTATCCTCATCCCCTCTATAAAAATCCTTTATTTCTAAGAAAAGGAAAAGGACCAAGGTTTTGCCCTCTATCCTGCCCCTACTATGGCAAAGAGATGGATTATAATCAGGTTTCCTGCCCGAATACCGAAAAAATCTGTAAAGAAGCAGTCTGGTTTTCCCAGTCAGTCCTTTTAGGAGACAGGGAAGATATGGATGATATCATCAGCGCTGTTAAAAAAATCAGGGATAACATCTCTGTAATAATTTAGTTTTTTAAAAAAATGAACTCTTTATGGATTGGGGCAATTTCCCTCCTCCTTTTCTTTTTAGGCTATAAATTTTACGGAAGAATTGCCGAAAGATTATGGCAGATAGATCCGGAAAGAAAAACTCCGGCAATAGAGAGAGAAGATGGGATAGATTATGTTCCGGCTAAAAACTGGCTAATTCTCTTTGGTCATCACTTTGCCTCTATTGCGGGAGCTGGCCCGATTATCGGTCCTGTTATTGCCTGTGCTATCTGGGGCTGGCTGCCGGCAGTAATCTGGATTGTTCTTGGTTCCATTTTTTTAGGAGGAATACATGATTTTTCATCTTTGTTTATTTCAATCAGGCATGGAGGAAAATCAATCGGGGATATTGCTGAATCGGTGGTTAATTATCGCACTAAAATTATTTTTTCTTTGTTTCTCTGGTTATCTCTTATCCTGGTGGTAACGGTTTTTGCGGCCGTTGGCGCCCAGACCTTGGCCGCCCAGCCCAAGATAGTGGTTCCTACTTTTGGGCTTATCTTTGATGCCATTCTACTCAGTTTAATGATTTATAAATGGAATCTTAACCAGGTAGTCAGCACCGTTATTGGTGTTCTTATCCTCTTTGGTCTTATTATTTTGGGGTATTATTTCCCTCTCTCCATTCCGGGGGGAGCAAGAAACTGGATAAAGATTCTTCTTCTTTATGCTTTTATTGCTTCGATAATTCCGGTAAATATCCTTCTTCAACCCAGAGACTATCTTTCGGCCTTTATCCTGTTTTTCGGACTTTTCTTTGGCTATTTGGGCCTTATTCTTACTCATCCGGTCATTCATACGCCGGCCTATATTGCCTGGAAGGGGACTGGAGGAGCTCTCTGGCCGATGCTTGGCGTTATTATTGCTTGCGGCGCAATCAGTGGTTTTCATAGTCTTATCGCCAGCGGCACCACCGCTAAGCAGTTATCCAATGAGAAGGATGCTAGAAAAATTGGTTATGGGGCAATGATTGCGGAGGGGGTTTTAGCAGTTTTAGCTGTTCTGGCGGTTTCTGCGGGACTCTATTGGAGCAAAGCCTCCGGCCATCTTAATCTTATCTATCCGGAAATAATAAAGAACGAGGGCTGGATTGTTGCTTTTGGCAAGGGCTATGGTGAATTGATTAAGCCAATCTTTGGTGTTTTGGGAGCATTAATTGGCATGATAATGTTAAATGCTTTTGTAGTGACTACTCTGGATTCAGCAACCCGTATTACCCGTTATATCAGTGAGGAACTCTTTGGAGAAGGTTTAAGAATTAAATTATTCAGAAATCGATATCTTTCTACGCTGGTGATTGTTGCTCTTGCGGGCTGGCTTGCTCTGGGCAACTGGCAGGCAATCTGGCCGGTTTTCGGCGCGGCTAATCAACTGGTTGCCGCTTTGGTCTTGTTGATTATCAGCCTTTATCTTTTAATCAAAAATAAGCCTACCCGCTATACCCTGATTCCCGGGCTCTTTATGCTGGCTACGACCATTCTTGCTTTGGTTTATGAGGCAAACACTTTCTTCCGCAGCGGGAAACTGCTCTTAGGCGTGGTGGCAATTATCCTTCTTATTTTGACCTTCTTCATTGTGGGAGAAAGCATTAGCGTCATTTGTAAGAAACGCAAAGTTATGGTATAGAAATAATATTCCCCGGTAGCTTATGGGATACACAGGAAAATTAGCCGAAAAACTCAGAGCGAGAGAATTACGGAAAAATGGTTTATCCTATAATGAGATTAAAAAGATTCTTCATGTTTCTAAAAGTACGCTTAGTTTATGGTGTAGAGATATAACTCTTTCTGGGGAGTTTGAGAATCGCTTAGCTCAGCGTAAACTCAAAGGAGCATTAAAAGGAAGTATTGTAAATGCCAAGAAACAGCAGAGAAAGCGTATAGCGGAAACAGAAAAAATTCATAGAAAAATAAGAGGATGGATTAAATCTATTTTACGGAATCCGTTATTTGATAAAGAGATCCCCGGTAGCTCAATGGTAGAGCGTTCGGCTGTGGTTAGCAGCGCTCAGCAGTAATGCTGAGATGAAAAGTGGGTGAATTCAGGAAATCCTACCCTTACTTCAAAGTGACTCAAAGTGAGTAAGTATGGTAATCCTGAGCCAAGTTAGCTGATTTTAAAGGCGGCTAAAAGGTGCAGAGACTAAAGCTGACGAATAGAATAATGCTTATTAGCGCCCACCTCCAGTATATAAATTTATGTATTGGATGATGAGATAGTCCATGCCTTATGGAAACATAAGGGAGTTTTTGTAACCGAAATGTTGTAGGTTCGAGCCCTACCCGGGGAGCTGACGGGTTAAGTAGGAATTATCCTATCTTATAAGAAAAAGGCTAAAGGTATTGCTTTTCTCAAAGAACTTTATTTTTTCAGCAACTCTGTAAAATCCTCTGTAGTTAGATTAGCATCGCGAAGAAGTTTCTTGAGTAAGCCTGGTTTAATTTCTTTATGGTCTGGCACAGTTAAAGGTTTATGGAGAGGATTAGATTTATCCCGTAGCCTGATATGACTGCTTTTCTGTTTTACTACAATATAACCTATCTTTTGAAAAATTTTAATTGCCTCTTTTCCAGAGACAACGGGAAGTTTAGGGCTCATCTTGTCACAACGACACTTCCTACTAATGCCTCTGAACCATCTGGTATCTCCTCGCCTTCTGAACGCATATCCTCCAGACAGAGCGAAACAGCCTCTTTGATATTGGCTAATGCCTCCTTAATTGTCTCTCCCTGACTATAGCATCCAGGAAGGGATGGACAACTTATTACATAACCTCCTGTTTCATCAGGCTCTAAGATAACCTTATAATCATAGGTCTCCATAAATCCTCCTTTTCTTTTGTAAAATTATAACATTAACAAGAAGAAAAATCAAAAAGTTTTTTATGATACAATTTCTCTCGGATAAGGTAACTCTTTTTGAAGACGGAAGGCGATTTGCCCCCAATCCCCCTATTTTAGAAATAGTGAGTAGCAGGGTGGGGTATGCGGATGAAACAGTCAGAAATCATTGATAGAACAAGAGGTTAGATAACCTTACCCGAAATGTCGAGTGGGTTGCAATAATCCCTGAATTTGTGATAGAATAACCTCAGGATATTTATAGATTTCTCCCCAGTTTAAAGTTCGATAATCGTCCCACCCGGGGAGCAGTGAACCTGGAAGAAGGTAAAGTACTTGCAAGATATCCTTCTAATTCGAAACCTTTATATAAAAATAAAGTTGTTGGTATTTTATATCTTGGTGCATAAAAATGGCGACATTAAAAGATATTATAGAAAACAAAAAAAGAGAAATTGGACTAGATAAGAAACAAGAGAGCATAGAAAAGCTTAAAGAAAAGATAGGGATATTGCTACCAACGAGGGATTTTTCGGGAAGTCTTAGTAAATCTGGAATAAATATCATTGCTGAGACTAAAATAAAATCACCCACAAATCTTCAAAGAATCAATGATAAAAGTATGAGAGATTTAGCAAAATACTATGAAAAAAGCAATGTAGTTGCTATATCTGTTCTTACTGATAAAAACTATTTTGGCGGGGATAAAGCTATCATGCAAAAAATTAAGGAGGATACAAGTAAACCAATTTTGCAAAAAGACTTTATAATAGATGAATATCAAATATATCAGGCTAGAGCTTATGGTGCAGATGCCATACTTCTCATCAGTTCAATACTTAGTAAGGACAAGATTAAAAAATTTATAGAGCTGAGCAGAGAATTAGAAATGGAATGCTTAGTTGAATTCAATAATGAAAAAGATTTAAACAATATTCCAGATACCGCAAAAATTTATGGAAGAAATTATAGAATTATAAACTACGACACTGATTTTAAAAAGGCAAATATTCATCAAGATATCTATAAATCTCCGGATTACATTGAAAAAATTCCTGCTAACGCCATAAAAGTTGCTGAAAGTCGTATCATGAGAAAAGAAGACGTAAATTATCTTAAGAGAAAAGGATTTAATGCCTTTCTTGTTGGAACAGCTTTTGCCTTATCAAAAAATATCAAAATGACAATAGAGGAATTTACTAATGCTAATAGTTTTTCTAAAAAAGGTTTTACATAATGCTGAAAGGCCCTTACACGTTTAGCTTTCTCAAATAGATAAGAACTTAAAAGAAAAGGGTACCGGATTTCTCCAGCACCCTTTTCTTCAATAAAACACTTTTTTTATCTTCTTTTCTTCTTCCCTTTCTTGGCTGCTTTCTTCGCAACTTTCTTCGCAACTTTCTTTTTCTTCTTCGCCATTTTTCTCCCTCCTTATTTTTTTGGGACCTCTTATCTTTTTTGGAGAAAATACATTATCTGAAAATCCAGTTGCTTTTTAATTATATACAGAATTAATAAAAAAAGCAACTTGCGCCACTATACTCTCTACTTACTTTAGTAGTCCGCCAGTATTGCTTGGCGGACGGACAGATTAACTTCCATAGGAAGTTACTGACAGCAACTTTCTAACTAGTTGCGGAAACTTTATTTAGTAATTTGGCTAATTGAGATTTCTTCCGCGCCACCCGATTCTTGGGGATAAGCCGTTTGCATGCTGCTTTATCCAGAGAACTGATAGCAAAAGCAAAGGATTTTTTTGCTTCTGCCGGGTCATTAAGAGAGACAATTTTTTTATATCTCTTTATTGCGGTTTTCAAGAACGTGCGATGGGATTTATTGAAAGCCCTTTCCTTCTTTTCTTTGCGGATAGACCTAATTGCTGTTTTTCGCCGTGCCATATTTCTCTCTCCATTTTTTTAAGATTAAATCTACTTCCTCTTCAATCTTCATTTTCGTACTATCTATAAGAAAAGATTCTTTTGCTATTCTTAAAGGGGCTACTTTGCGGGTCTTATCTTTTTTATCCCTTATTTTTAGTTCTTGCGCAATTTTCTTTAAGGTTGTTTTTACTCCCTTTTTCTTTAATTCTAAAAATCTCCTTTTTGCCCGTTCCTTTAAAGAAGCGTCCAGATAAACCTTTAATTCGGCTTTGGGAAAAACAACCGTTGTAATATCGCGTCCTTCCATTACCAGATTATTTCCCTGTGCCATCCTTCGTTGTTGCTTGACCATCTCAGCCCGCACCGAAGGAACCCGAGCCAGATAGAAACTATTATTGGTAACCGATTCTTCCCGGATACTCTCGGTTACCTCCTCTCCATTTAAAAAAACTTTTAATTTCCCGCTTTGCTCTTTTAGGAGAATCTTGGCTTCTCGGGCAAGAGAAGTAAGGTCTTTTCCATCTTCTAAATCTATTTTTTCTTTTAACGCCTTGTAAGTAAGAGCGCGGTACATTGCTCCGGTATCTACGTAAAGATAACCTAATCTTTCTGCCAGAAGTTTGGCTACGGTGCTCTTGCCAGAACCGGCCGGCCCATCAATGGCAATGACCATATTTTTAGATTATATTACATCTTTCAGGCAATTGCAAAATTTTTCTTTAGTTTATTATATGGAATTTCAAAGTTACCCCCTCACCTTCATCCTCCCCCTCAAGGGGGGAGGAAATAGGTGGGGGTATAATTTAAATGCATAGGAATTTCCTTTTTTGGCGAACCTGAAAGGTTCGCACTACGTAGAACTAAGATGTAGTGCGAGGCTGTTGCTACAAGCTTAATATGGAAGTTATCTTACGCATATTGCTACAAAGTAAGCGTATAGATTAGTAGCGCAATTTAGCCTCGCTAATTTATAAGTAATTTCTTTGGAGTATCTCCGTGCTCTCGGTGTCTCTGTGGTGAAATTTATTGTTTATTCGTGTTCATTCGTGGCTATATTTTCGGTAAGTTTCTTACGTCCCCAGTGTCCAGGAGGAAAGGTAATCTTTCTGCTCTTTGCTTAACCCATCAATTTTAATTCCGAGGGATTTCAATTTAAGAAAAGCAATTTTCTGGTCAACTTCCCGGGGTACGGGGTAAACTCTTTTTTTCAACTTTCCCAGGAATTTCTTCAGATATTCTACGGCTTTGGCCTGGTTAGCAAAACTCATATCCATTACGGTGGGGGGATGTCCTTCTGCTCCCGCTAAATTTAAAAGCCGGCCTTCGGCGAGAAGATAAATCCGCTTGTTTTCAGAAATCCGGTATTCTTCAATCTCTTGCCTAATCTTTGCTTTTCTTTTGGAAATGGCCTTTAAAGCCGAAAGGTCAATTTCAACATTGAAGTGTCCGGCATTTCCTAAAATTGCTTTATCCTTCATTACGCTAAATTCTTCTTTCCCAATGACATTTTTATTCCCGGTAGTGGTAATAAAAATATCTCCGAACTTTGCGGCCTCTCTGATTGGCATTACCGCATAGCCGTCCATCACCGCTTCCAGGGCGCGGAGAGGTTCCACCTCGGTGACAATTACGTTAGCCCCCATCCCTTTGGCCCGTAATGCCAATCCTTTCCCGCACCAGCCATAACCGCAGACCACAAATTTCTTTCCCGCAATAAGAACATTGGTTGTCCGTAGAAGTCCGTCAATGGTAGACTGTCCGGTGCCATAGCGATTATCAAAGAGGTGCTTGGTGTCAGCATCATTAACCGCGATTACCGGGAAAGCCAAAACTTTGTTCTTCTCTAAACTTCTCAGCCGATGGATACCGGTAGTGGTCTCTTCCGTACCACCGATAATCCCGGAAATTTTTTTCTTATGCGCGGTGGAAACCAAATCCGCCCCATCATCCATCAGTATTTGCGGATGATAACTTAAAACGCTTTCCAGATGAGAATAGTAGGCTTTAGGGCTCTCGCCCCGGATGCCAAAGACTTGTATTTGGTTTTTCACCAAAAAGGCAGCTACCGAATCGTTGGTGCTCAACGGATTGGAAGCGCAAAGATAGACGCTCGCCCCGGCCTCTTTAAGGGTAAGAGCAAGATTGGCGGTTTCCGCAGTAATATGCAGGCAGGCGCCTATCCTTACTCCGGTCAAAAACTTAGTTTTAGAAAAATCTTTTTTGATTAAGGCAAGCACCGGCATTTGTCCACCGGCCCACTCCACCAACATTTTTCCCTGAGCCGCAAGTTTAATGTCCTTTATTTCGTAATCAAATTTCATTTTTTATAGCAACCACGAATTTCTCGAATTATACGAATTACTGAAGAATGCCAAAGAAAATAAATATTTTAGATTTTAATTAGATTAATTCGTGTAATTCGTGGTTAAAGTATTTTGTAGTTTTTTGTACTTTCTATATTTTATGTTTTTCTTGCTGCTCTTTGAGCTTTTGTGGTGAAGTTCTTCTATTCGTGTTAATTCGTGGTTACAAGTTTTTTTTGAAAATTTCTACCGCGTCTTTTTTCTCCCAGGGAAAATTTTCCTTTTCTCTGCCAAAATGCCCATAACAAGCGGTTTTTTTATAAATCGGGCGGAGAAGATTTAAATGTTTGATAATTCCGGCCGGGGAGAGGTCAAAATTCTTCTTAATAATTTTCGTTAATTTTTCCTCGGGAATCTCTCCGGTCTGTTTAGTATTTACCATAATGGAGATTGGCTGTACCTCTCCAATGACATAAGCAATCTGAATTTCACATCGGCTGGCTAAATGCGCCGCCACAATATTTTTCGCCAAATAGCGGGCAAAATAAGAAGCCGAACGATCCACTTTAGTGGGATCTTTACCGGAAAAAGCTCCTCCTCCGTGGCTGCTCACGCCTCCATAGGTATCCACGATAATTTTTCTTCCGGTAACTCCGGTATCTGCCTGAGGTCCTCCGTTAACAAAACTCCCGGTAGGATTAATATAGATTTTCAAGTCATTCTTGATGAAAGAATCTGGGATAACTTGCTTGATAACACAATTAATCAGGTCTTCTCTAATTCTTTTCTGCTTTATTCCCGGGTTATGCTGTGCGCAAAGAACTACCGAATCCACGCTTTGCGGTTTTCCGCTTTCATAGAGAATCGTGACCTGGGATTTTCCATCCGGCCTGAGATAATCAACAACCTTTTTCTTTCTCACTTCAGCTAATCTTCTTACCAATTTATGGGCCAGCATAATTGGCAAGGGCATTAACTCGGGGGTCTCCTCGGTAGCATAACCAAACATCATTCCCTGGTCCCCGGCTCCTCCTTTGTCTACCCCAAGGGCAATATCTGCAGATTGTTCCTGAATGGAGGTAATTACCGAACTTGCCTCGCTATTGAATCCAAAAGAAGGGTTGGTATAACCAACCTCTTTAATAAGGTCCCGGGCTGCTTTAGGAATGTCAACATAGCAGTTTGTGGTAATCTCTCCGGCAATAAAGACTAATCCCCGGCTCACCAGAGTTTCACAGGCAACCCGTCCTTTCTTATCTTGCTTCAACACTTCATCAAGAATGCTATCAGAAATCTGGTCACAAATCTTATCGGGATGTCCTTCGGTTACCGATTCTGAAGTAAATAAATATTTCCCTTGAGCGGTCATTCTTTATTCCCCTTTATTTTTATTACGAATTTTAAGAAGAGATTACAACAGAACATATAGATATTAACATCTCTAATTACTTTTGTCAACAAACTGGCTGCCCGAACTGATTAATAAACAGAACCTTTAAGATTGTGTGCTATCTGCCGGGGAAAAGCAAGCGAAACTCCATTGCCCAGCTCAGGCGCGAGAATTTGCTTCTTAAAACCTAAAAATGCCCAATTTTACACGAATAACCGCTTCTCCTCCCAGAGCACAACACCCCGCTCAACTATATCTATGGTCTTATTAATCTTTCATCAAAAATACGGACAATCGGGTCTTCCCAGCCGAAACAATACTTTTTCCCGCAAAGCGGTTCAAAGGCATCAATGCATGAGGGATCAATTCTCGCGAACTCTTCAAGCAAAGCCACTAATTCACCGGCCAATCCTCCTACAATGCCGTTCGAGTCATCTACTCCACCGACACTTAACTTCTTTTCCAAACGTAAAAGTAGTTTGACCAAAATATCGGCAGTCTGCCGATTTACCGGCAATTCACAAACAATCGCTGACAGCCGGTTGCATCCTTCACGCAAAGAATGCTGATTCGCAAACCAGGTACGTGACGGCCCGGAATAAGGCTTTATATACTTCATAGATTCGGTAATGGCCTTTTTGATTGTAGCCAGCTCATCCTGACTTAATGCGTCTCTACGTCCGCTACACTTAACCTCATTGTTAGGCTGTTTATCTTTATCGCTTAACAGCTTTCCATCCATAACCGCATAGAGCGCCAGGGCAACCATATGCTTGCAAAGCCTGTCGTTCTGTCCAACATAACAAGTGCAGTGGCCTTGTTTATAATTGCGAGCTGATACGGAAACCCGATACGGCTCCGTTCCCAGAACAACTGCGGAATAATATCCTCCCAGCGCCTCCATTTCCGTCACCTTACCGTTCTCATACAATCCCACCGCACGCATAAACGTCGCTTCATCAGTCGCAAATTTAATTTTGTTAAGGTCGTATGATGGAACCATATTTTTTCATTCCCAAGGCAACTTTGGCAATTTATTTAATGCCTTAACAAATCTGTCGTGATCAAATGGCTGCTGTTGTTTTAATACATCAAAAATTTCGCTGCTGACAACGCATCCTATTAACCGCCTGGCCTCTTGGTCAGAAATACCATCTGCGACAAGACGGTCATACGTCTGTTTGGTTTCTGGCGGGTCTAAACTCTTCAATTGATTATTAACAACTTCTAATATCGTTTGTTTTAAAACTGGATTGGTCTTGGCCATTTAAAATCACCTCCGTAAATTAAGCGCAAAAACTATACTATTTACCGCAACACTTCTTATATTTCTTCCCGCTTCCGCAAGGGCAGGGTTCATTGCGCCCAATCTTTCTTTTCGGTGGATGAATTTCTTTCGGAGGAGAAAAGGCCGTAACATACTTCTCCAATTGAGGCGCTATGCCTTCTCTGTTTCTTTTAGCGCCTAAATCTGCGGCTATGCGTCCGCCGATTTCCCAACGAGGGAGATTATTCCAAATATAAGTAAAAATATCTACGATTTCCTGCGCATGAACTCTGTTTTTATTAAGCGCCCTGTTCAAAAGCAAATCATGATGCTGTCTTCCGGTTACATCTTTGCGTAATTCTTCGTATGCCAAAACCAGGTTTAACTCATTATGCGTTAATCTCCGAAGGTCCTCATCGATGTCTTCACTATCCTCATCTTGAGTGAAAAACATCTCGGCAATACGCCCTTCCTGCGCCAATTTGAGCGCGGAAAGAGAATGAGGACTATGTTGTTTCAGACCCCGTCTGGATAGTTCCTCTAAAATAAGACGAGGATTTTCGATGCCTTCTAAATACAACAAGTCACCATCCATTATGATCCCCGGCTCTTCTTTGAGATAATACGTTAGCTCGTCTCTTAAGAACGGTTTCTTGCATTCGCTAACGGATTTTATTTCTCTCTCTACCGTATCCAAAAGAGCTGCTCCGAAGAAATACAGAAGGCCATGGGCATATTGACACAGCCTTTTAAGATAAGCCGATCTGCCTCTTTCCAAAATCTCATCAGCTTTTTCCTCGATCTCCTTGACAACTTCAAAATTAAATTAGCCCCCTCACCCCTCCCTCTCCCCTCGGGGAGAGGATATAAGGTGAGGGGGAACTTTGAAATTCCATACAACAAGATATCTCTGATCTTCCTGCCAGCATTTGTATACCCGCTTCAACGCTTCGTTGATCTGATCTTTGGATTCATCTTTTCTGCCCTGATTAGAATAAACCTCAGCC
>Ga0210030_1001143_pt1 | contig 19089 bp, 22 predicted proteins | sample CryGeymeta201523_FD_183986 | JGI IMG/M metagenome (GOLD analysis project Ga0210030, IMG submission 183986) | Groundwater microbial communities from Crystal Geyser aquifers in Utah, USA - Crystal Geyser metaG 2015-23 (SPAdes) (version 2) | ecosystem: Environmental > Aquatic > Deep subsurface >...
AAAATAACAAAATTTCAAAGAACTTATTTACCTAAATATTCTGAAGAAAAAACTGCTCTTTATCCACTTAACTCATGGTTACATTCTTAAATGATTTGACAGGACATTGACTTGGGAGGAAAAGTATGAGAAAATAAAAAAACTACAAAAGAGAAAATAGCAACCACGAATGAACACTAAAAGAATTAGTCATTGCGAACAAGGTCCCTACGAATAGTCATTGTGAGTCGAAGACGAAGCAATCCGACGAAGTCGTTACGAGGAGTCCCCCCTTCTTTCTTGCGAAAGCAAGGATGGGGGGCTCGCAATGACAGCTGTGCTGTCAGTTTTTTATTCGTGTGCATTCGTGGCTAATTAATTGTTTTTTAATATAGGAGGGAAAATGCGAATTGGAATTTTGACCGGAGGAGGAGATTGTGCGGGCCTGAATCAGGCAATTCGGGCTGCGGTAATGAGAAGCCTTGACTTTGGGAATGAATGCCTGGGGGTTTTAGAGGGATGGAGAGGCCTTATTGAAGGGAAAACTACAAGTTTAGGGCTAAAAGAGGTGGAAGGAATTATTGAAAAATCGGGGACAATTCTGGGAACCTCCCGCACTAATCCCTATCAAGAGGAAGAAGGCGCGAAGAAAGTTAAGGAAAATATCAAAAAACTTGGTCTGGAAGCGTTGGTGGCAATGGGAGGAGAAGATACCCTGGGGGTGGCCAGAAAACTTTTTGAGGAGGGAGTAAAGGTTGTCGGGGTCCCCAAGACGATGGATAATGACCTCTCCGCTACCGACTATACCTTTGGCTTTGATTCCTCGGTCACCCGAGCCCTCGAAGCAGCCAGCGTTTTGATTGATACCGGAAGATCTCACCGCCGGGTAATGATTCTTGAGGTAATGGGCCGGCATGCGGGCTGGGTGGCTCTTTTCACCGGGATTGCCTCAGGAGCCGACTGGATCCTTCTTCCGGAAAGAAAGCCGGAAATTGAGGAAATGATAAAACATATCAGGGCAGTTCATTCCCGGAAGAATTATGCTTTAATTGTTACTTCCGAAGGAATAACTCTTCCCGAACAAAAAGTTGGCGCAGAGGACCAGGATAAATTTGGGCATATGATTCTGAAAAAGAGAAAGATGGGAGAGACCTTAGCCAAACTTGTTGAAGAGAAAACCGGGCTGGAGGCAAGAGTCTTGGTTATCGGGCATATGCAAAGAGGCGGGGTGCCTTCGCTTTTTGACCGAATCCTGGCTACCCGCTGCGGGGTAAAAGCGGCCGAATTGGTTAAAGAGGGAAAATTTGGCCAGATGGTTGCTTTACGCGGCAATGAGATTGTAGAGGTCAGTTTAAAAGAAGCAACGGCAAAACTAAAATTGGTTGATGATGCCTGGTGGAACTTCGCGAAGGTTTTCTTTAAATAGGCTCGGAAAGTTTCTTCGGCGGCACGTTTGATTTTCCCAGCGAGAAAATCTGCACTCTCGCTCCTCCTCGCTCGTCCTTCGGACACCGTGCCCGCTCGTCGGTAGCAAGGCCGCTACAGAAACTTTCCTCACCTTTGGTCTAAAACACTAATGTGAAAGGAAGTTTGAAAAAGAGAAAAAATGGTTAAGATAGGGGTGATTGGGGCTGGTTTTATGGGCGCAATGCATAGCCAATGCTATGCGCTTTTGCCGGAGGCAAAATTAGTCGGGATTGCCGATGTTAGAAAAGAAAAGGCGGAGGAATTAGCGAAAAAGTTTAATGCCAGTGCCTGCCAGGACGCCGAAGAACTCTTAAAAAACCCTGAAATAGATGCGGTTGATATCTGCCTGCCAACCCACATCCATCGGGACTGGGTGGTTAAAGCATCTAATGCCGGGAAAAACATTCTCTGCGAAAAGCCAATTGCTCTTTCCTTGCAAGATGCCGACGAGATGGTTGAGGCTGCCCGCAAAAATAATGTTGTCTTTATGGTTGCCCAGGTGATTAGGTTCTGGCCGGAGTATATCCGGCTAAAAGAAATCAAGGATTCCGGAGAATTAGGAAAACTTCTTTCCCTTGCTCTTTCCCGACTTTCGCCTCTTCCGACCTGGGGCTGGGAAAACTGGCTGCAAAACCCGGAGAAAAGCGGCAACGCCCTTTTTGACCTCCATATCCATGATACCGACTACATCCTTTATCTTCTGGGAAAACCAAAGGCCCTTTTCTCTTCCGGAACAAGGGTTAAGGGGGGCTATGCACATATCTTCACTCTTTTTGAGTATCCCGATTGTTCTGTTTCCGCGGAAGGCGGATGGGACTTTGTTGACACTTTTCCTTTCCGGATGTCTTTTGTGGCTTGCTTTGAGAAAGGAGCGGTGGAATATGATACAGGGCATAACAAGCCTTTTGCTGTTTATACTGCGGGAAAAGCCGAGTATCCAAAGTTAGGCGAGGAGATTCCCAGGGCAACCGATACCTCCGGCAATATCTCTGAATTGGGCGGCTATTATAGCGAGATTGAATATTTTGTGGAATGCGTGGGGACAAAGAAAAAACCGTCTATCGTTACGCCTGAGAATGCGCGTGATTCCCTTGCGCTGGTCCTCAAAGAGAAAGAGTCTGCGGAGAAAGGGGAGAAAATCAGTTTAAAGTAAAAAGTTAAAAGTAGAGAGTAAATGCAAGACTACCGCAAATTGCAAATATGGCAGAGAGCAATGAAATATACTACAGAATTATATAAGTTTTCTACGAAAATGCCTATAGATGAAAAGTATGGATTGACTTCTCAACTTCGCCGGGCAGCCTATTCAATTCCTTTAAATATTGCTGAAGGGGCAGGATGTAATTCAAATGCATAGGAATTTCCTTTTTCTAACCACGAATTAACGCGAATTACTCTAATTCGTAAAATTCGATAAATTCGTGGTTTTATAACTTGAATAATGAGTTTAAAAAATTTTTAGAGTATAGCCATCGTTCCGCACATGAGGTATTGACTATTTTAGAATTAATTATGAGGTTGAATATTTTTAATTCTGATGGAGCTAAAGAATTGACAAAAGAAGGAGAAGAGATTCGAGCAATGCTCTATGGATTTATGAAAAAACTTTAAACTCTCAACTTTTAACTTTAAACTGTAACTATATTATGCGAGTTTTAGCGGTAGGGGCGCACCCGGACGATTTGGAAATTCTTTGTGCCGGGACGTTAGCCAAATTTAAGAAGAACGGAGCAAAAATCTTTATGGCGCATCTCTGCGACGGCAATAAGGGCCATTTTGAAATTCCCGCGGCTCCTCTTGCCAAAATGAGGGATAAAGAGGCAAAAAATTCAGCAAAAATCTTGCAGGCGGACTGCCTGGGACCGGTAGCGCCTGATTTGGAACTCTACCGGGACAAGCCTACCTTAAAAAAGGTGATTGACCTTATCAGGAAGAGCAAGCCCGATCTGATTATTACCCACTCTCCGGATGACTATATGTGTGACCACACGGTTACTTCTCAATTGACTCTTGATGCCTCCTTTATGGCCAGTCTGCCCAATTATAAAACCAAAAGAGCCAATGATGTTCCGGTTTGCCCGGTCTACTTTATGGATACGGTCAATGGCATAAATTTCCAACCGACCGAATATGTGGACATTACAGAATTCATCAAATTCAAGGAAAAAATGCTTCTCTGCCATCTCTCCCAGGCAAAATGGTTAAAGGAGCATGATAACCTTGACTATGTTGAATTAATGCGCAAGCAATCCTCCTTCCGCGGTCTGCAGTGCGGCGTTCAGTTTGCCGAAGGTTTCAAACTCCATTATGTCTCGGGAAGAATAAAACCAAAAAGGCTTCTACCTTGAATGCATAGGAATTTCCTTTTTTTACCCTCACCTTTATCCTCTCCCCTTGAGGGAGAGGGGTAACTTAATTTATTCCTTACTTTATGATATTCTTTTAATCCCTGATTTAATCAGGGACCAACATGAAAGCAAGAAATTCCACACAAAAGACTTTATTATTATTACTATCGGGCAAGAGTTCTGCGGCTAAAAGATTTGCTGGTAAGCATGTCTTGGTAGTAGAAGATAAGGTTGTCCCTCTCAAAAAAGGCGAAGAAGGCTGGAAAGATTTTATGAGATTAGAAAAAAAATATGGCCAGCCGCCAATAGTGGTTTTTGTACCGAGACAAGATATCTCTTATATTTTTTTCTAATTTTTTCAGAAATGTAAATAAAACTTGACAAAAAGGGAAAATTAAGGTATAAATAGATACAGAAAAAAACAATATGGAAAAAAAGAAAATTATCATCAACACCATCAGGGAAAATCAGCCCACTTCCCGCACCAAACTGAAAGAAATAACCAACATTCGTCCCGGCACAATTAGTGCTTTAGTTAAAAATTTAAAAAAAGAAAATTTCCTTTTAGAAGCCGGCAAAGAAAAATCTTTGCGCGGACGAAAACAGTCCTTGTTAAGAATTAATGGAGAAAAATATTATGCTCTGGGTCTGGAATTCGATGCCGAGAGAATCATTGGGCTCTTGGTTGACCTCAATAGTACTGTCATTGCGAGTGCTCATCAAGGTCTGGAGACCTTTCCCACAAAGAATAACCTGTGGGAAGCATCTCCTGATGCTGATACATTAAAGACTGAAATCGGCGAGGACAAAGGAAGAGAGGCAATTATCGGAAAAATTATCTCTACTGCCGAATCTCTTTGTCAAGAGGTTCCTTCCGAAAAAATCTTAGGATTGGGAATCGCTGACCCGGGAGTAGTTAATAGCAAAGAAGGTGTTTCTCTTTTCTCCTCCCTTATTCCCAACTGGGAGAATATTCCTCTGGGAAGAATATTAAGCGAAAGATTAAAGATTCCGGTTAAACTTATTGGTGCATCAAAAGCCAAAGTTTTAGCCGAATTTAATTCAGGTCTGGAAAAGGGTATTAAAGGTATTCTTTTTATTGAATTTGGTCCGGGGATTGCCTGCGGGGTCATCAGTGATGGAGTGCTTCTACGTGGGGCAAATGAGATGGCGGGAGAGTTGGGACATACCCATATCAGTGATGATGGAGCTATCTGCGGTTGTGGCAGTTATGGGTGTTTGGAGGCAATTGCCTCTATGTCAGCAATAGTTAAGAAAGCGAAAAAAAGCATCAAAGCCGGAAGTGAGAGTTTGATTAAATATTCAGAGGATGGAGAAATTAATGCAGACCGCATTTTTGAAGCCGCAAGTAAAGGGGATAAACTCTGCCTTAATATTCTTAATGAGTCCGCGCGTTATTTAGGTTTAGGCGTTGCGAATAGCATCAATCTTTTCAATCCCGAGATGGTAATCTTTGATCAGAGAATGGCTCTCTTGGGAGAATTCTTTATAGAGGAGATTAAACGTGTGATTAAACGGCAGGCATTAAGGTTTGCTACCGAGAATTTAAGGTTTGTTGTTTCTTCTCTTGGTGAGAAAGCCGGTCCCCTGGGAGCAGCCACAATTATTTTGGATGAATTTTTTAAAAGGTGAAAAACGAATTCAATGGGCAAAACCTATTTCTTCCAGAACAACTTTCTTAAATGTTTCTTTATTCCCCAAACGTTTAGCAGCATCCAGAATTTCAATTCCGGCAAGTTTACCTTCTGCATCATAATCAGCAGCAATTCCTTCATCCAGGTGCTTTGTCGTCACTGTAGTCTCCTCAAATCTTATATAAAGCGCATCTACTTCTGGGTCATAAGTAATTTTCATCGTCTCTCCTCCTTTTCAAACATAGTAAACATAAACCGTTACTACAACAATTTCACTCTCTTCTTCTATAAAAATTGGTCGCACCTGCTTAATTTTATAAAATTTCTTATTCCATGTACTATTAAAAGAGAAATCCTTTCTGGCTTCAAGCCTGCCCAATTCTGCTGGAGCCCAATTACTTGTTTGAATAGTTTCAATAATTTCCTCTTCCGTAGTTCCTCGATAGTTAAATTGTTCTTGAGCATGTTTAGTAATTCGGATAGGTTTCATTTACCAAGAATATATTGTATTCTAAAAAGAAGAGGAAAGCAAATTTGTACTGGATAGGGTTAGGAGCAAGCAGGACAGGTATCGATGTCTCTGGAACAATTCATTGACTCTTTACTAAAATGACGGGTAATTGCCTTTTCTGGAAAGAGAGTTTAGCCCTTAAGAAAATTTTAGGATTAGTCTTAATCTTCTATTCCATTGGATTTCCCTACTCTTTCCTTCTCTGTTTGAAGAATAGAATTATTCCTGTCAAAAAGGGTGTTCTTATCGGTGCAGGAGCTGGAATAAGCAGTTTCTTCGGTTCCCTATTTTTACTCTCAGCCTTAAAGAGAATGGCTGGTCCAATCGTTTTTCCTATTGCCATCGGGGGAAATCTCGCTACCGTAAGCCTCTTAGCTGCTTTCATCTTTAAAGAAAGATTAAGAATAAAAGGAATTTTGGGAATAATCAGTGGAATCGCGGGTATTATTTTACTCAGCCTATAATGGAAATTAACCTGTTAGTAATTCTGGATAGTTCCGATAAGGAAAATTATAGAATTGCTAAAGGTACAGTTTCTCTTTTTCTTAAACATTTTGGCATTCCTTATCAAGAGCTTGATTTAGTGAAGGAAGAATCAATAAATTTTAATGCCAGCGGAATCTTAATTGCTCAGGAAGGATTAGGCAAAAGAATGGACCAACGAACAAAAAAATCTCTTTATCGGGCAGTTAAGCAAGGAACTGGATTGATTAATCTTGATTATCATCTTGATTCCTATAAGGAACTTCATCAACCGCTAAAGATAGAGAGAATAGAGAAAGAGGACAAAACCTCTCTGATTAAAATAGGAGAAAAGCATTATATCAACGAGTTACACCCCCACCTACTTCCTCCCCCCTTGAGGGGGAGGATTGAGGAGAGGGGGATGGAAAAGCAATTACTTCAGCCCTTAAAATTCCTCAAAGTAAAAACTAAAAATAAGCCCCTTTTATTAGCCGAAGATAATTCACCCTTACTTCTTTGTTCTTCTCCAAAATTAATCCAGTTTCTTATTTCTCCCAGATTATGGTTACCGGAATATTTTGGGCACTGCGCTGGGTTGGATGATATTCTTTTCCGGGCTATCATCTGGGCAGTGAAAAAGCCATTTGTCACCAAAACAATTCCTCCATTTGTCACATCAAGAATAGATGATGCCAATGGTTCCGCTAACATCTTTGGTAAAAGGAAGGATTCGGCCAATAAAAACTTTGCCTATCTGGATATGCTTAATAAATTTGGTCTTATCCCCAATATCGGACTTTTTATTGATGATATTACCGAAGAAGATAGCAAAATCATCAAAGAGAAGTATGATAAGAAATTAGCCGACTTCTCCCCCCATGCCTTCTCCGACCCAAAAAACATCAACGAATTCCCGGTCTATATGCATCATAACGGAAAAGAGTTTAGCAAGGAAGAACTAAAGGAGAACTTTGCCCGGGTGGATAAGAAATTTCAGGATTGGGGAATAAAACCTTCAAAAACGGTTAACGCTCATTTTGACGAAATAGGTCTAAATTCTCTACCTTTCTTAAAGGAAAGAGGCCAAATTTATACGATGAATCCAATTAGATTTGGAAAAACATGGATTGATGAGAAAGCCAGGGATTGGAAACCCAAACCATATGGCGATACGGGATTTAATTTTGACTATATGCTTGATGACCCTGATTTCTTTAATGTCTGCACTGGAACGAAGTCTGGTCCAAAGGATTACCTTACTCCTTCTTTCGATTTTCTCTACGGTTGCACTTCTTTTTGGAAAGAGAATTCAAAGAATGATGTTCAGAAAGCAGCTCTCAGGGGAGCGGAACAGATTAAGTTAGGTCTTGATAGCGGTTTCTTTGGCTGTTTGATGGCCCATGAACAAAGAATTGCTATCCTCTCTATCAAGGAATTTGAGGAAATATTAGAGAGAATTGATGATTCGCTTTCCGATTATGAAAAGATTTTTGCCTCCTATGATGAGATTGCCGAATATCTTTATCATCATCAGCAAACAAAGTTAAAGGAAATAAAAATAGAAGGGAACAAAATTTCCTGTCAATTAGCCGGGAAAAGCACTATTCCTCTTAAATTATCTATCTTCAGAGAGATGAGAGGCAAAATTAAAAAGGAACTTTGCAATCTTCCTCCCTTTTCCGTGGAGGTTGAAGTTGTTTTGTAGAAATATATTGAGAAAATAAAAGGAGAAAATGGAAGAGAAAAAGAAGGAAAAGTCGGATTTTAGATATAGCACCGGGGAGGCAAAGGTTCCCTGGGCCGCAATCGGGGAGAATGTGAATGCGGATGACATTTCAGAGATAATTAAGTTTCTGATTCCTGGCGGGGATGACAAAGTTGCTTATGATGAGCAACTGCTGAAAGTAGAAGAAGAAATTAAGAAACTAAAGGAAAAAGGTAGTTACGCAACTAAATTGTCCTTGGGAAATAAGGTGAAGGAATTGGAAGAAGAAGTAAAAAAACTCCTCAAGGTTAAGTATGCCTGTTTTGTCACCAATGCTACGGCTGGTTTTGAGATTGGACTTAAGTTTTGTGGTTTAAAACCAGGGGATGAGGTGATTGCTCCCGCGATTACTTTTTTATCCACAATCCAATATCCTCTGGAAATCGGGGCAAAGGTGGTTCTCGCCGACGTTGACCCGGGAACAATAAATATTGACCCTGAGGATGTAGCAAAAAAGATTACGAAAAACACAAAGGTAATTATACCGGTCTATATCGGAGGATATCCCCCGGAGATGAACTCCATAATGAAGTTGGCAAAAGAGAATAATATCAGCGTAGTTGAAGACGCCGCCCATGCTTTTGGTGGTTGGTATCAAGGCAAAGCAAGCGGAGCAATTGGGGACTTTGGCAGTTATAGTTTTCACGAGGTAAAGAATGTAAACTCTCTTGGAGAAGGCGGGATTGTAGTGACCAACAGCGATTTTGGTGAGGATTTTCCCAAGAGCCGTTTTGGCGGCTTTGACATCGCTCATCCGATTGAGAAGTGGCTCTATGATGTGGTGGCATTAAAGGGAAAAGGAGAGCATTATTCGGTTGCTGGCAACCATTCCTCTACCGAGGTTCAGGCGCTGGTTTTGCTTAACCAGATAAAAAGGATAAAGCAAATTATTGAGGTCAGGAGGAAGAATGCCGAATACTTAAACCGCAGGTTTGAAGGAGTAAAGGGTATTATCCCTTCTCCTCTGGATACGGATGAAATCAAGGGCACCTATCATCTCTATCTCTTTCAACTAAATCCAGATAAACTGAATGGAGATATTCAGGATTTCAAGAAGAGATTGACCGAGAAAGGGGTAACCCAGATTCCTCACTTTGCCCCTTTGTACCGTTTTTCCTATATGAAGCAACTTGGCTACGACACCGAAGCGATGAAAAAAACCTGCCCCAATGCCGAGGAGGTTTTCCTGCACAGATTTACCCATCTGCCCCTTTATCCGCTGACCGAAGAGCAGTTAAAGTATATGGCCGATGCTGTAGTTGAAACAGTTGAAAAAATGAGGAGGTGATATGGAAAAGGTGAAAGTTGGAATAGTGGGAATGGGTGGAGGGAAAGGATTTATAGATATTTTCCGAGAGAGTAAAAGGGCAGAAGTTATTGCTGTTTGCGATATTATCGAGGAGCGAGCCAAAGAGGCGGCTGAAGAGAAAAATATCCCTTATTGGTTTAAGGATTACGAAAAGATGCTTAAACTAAAAGAACTTGATTTAGTCGTTGTCAGGACCGATGATAAGAACCACGCTTCAATCTCTTTGTCTGCGCTGGACGTCGGGAAAGATGTTTTTGTAGAAAAACCGATGGCAGTCAAAATGGAAGAATTGGAAGCAATGGTTAAAAAGGTAGAGAAAACTAAAAGAATATTAATGGTCAATTATATTTTAAGGTATAACCCTATATATCGATTGGTAAAACAGCATGCTGATAAGGGGATGTTTGGCAAAATATTCTATATTCAACGGGAGTATCTGCATAATTTAGACAGAGAAGGCATTTTAACCGGAACCTGGCGAGCAGAAGAAAATGAATTCCACACCCCTATCACTGGAGGTGATTGCCATGCCATTGATACTTTCCGCTGGATTTTAGAGGATGAGGCCGAAGAGGTCTTTGCCTATAGTAGTAAGATGGCTTATTCCAAAAAAGATTATTCTTTTCCTGACAGTATCATTGCTTTAATTAAATTTAAAAAAGGGACAATAGGTAAAATCCATGCATCCTTTGGCTGTATTCTTAAGTACTATGCTGACCTGCAGGTAATGGGGACGGAAGGAAGTTTTGTCGGCAATAAATTCTACTATTCTACCAAAGAGGAGGAAGCCCTTAGCGTTAATCTTGATTATCCAGGTCATCCCTTTCAACCTTTAATTAAAGACCTGCTTGATTCGGTGATAGAAAGAAAATCTCCGCCGATAGATGTCTATGATGGTGCCAATGCTTCTTCTATCGCTTTTGCCATTATGGAATCTTTAAAAATCGGAAAGCCGGTAAAACCAAAGGTCTTTTTGCGAAAAATATAGGAGGATAGGATAGAGGAGATGAAAAAATGATTATTGGGGTGCCGAAAGAGATTAAGGAGGAGGAGTATCGGGTAGCTCTTTTGCCTTCCACCGCAAAGGAATTGGTTAAGAAAGGTCATCAGGTTCTAATAGAGAAGGATGCTGGAGTCGGCAGTGGAATTAAGGATAAAGAATACCTGAAGGCGGGAGCGGAAATCTTGAATAAAGCCGAGGAAATCTTCAAAAGAGCAGAATTAATTGTTAAGGTGAAGGAACCACAAGAAAAGGAGTACCCTCTTCTTTGGGAAGGACAAATTATTTTTACCTTCTTTCATTTTGCCGCCGCGCGCAAATTGACCGAGGCAATGATTAAAAGGAAAATTGTTGCTCTGGCTTATGAGACGGTACAAAAAGATGATGGTTCTTTGCCTTTACTGATTCCGATGAGTGAGATTGCCGGCAAACTTGCTTCCCAGGAGGGAGCGAAATATCTGGAGAAACCTTTCGGAGGAAAAGGAGTTCTTCTGGGAGGGGTTTCCGGGGTTGCTCCGGGGAAAGTGCTGATTATTGGGGCTGGAACGGTTGGAGAAAATGCTGCTACTGTTGCTGCGGGAATGGGAGCAGATGTGATTCTCCTGGACATCAACCTTGAGCGGTTGCGTCATCTAAAAGGTATTTTACCGGCAAACGTAAAACTCATTTATTCCAACCCGGCTACTCTGAAGAAGTATTTAAAAAAAGCCGATTTAGTGATTGGTGCGGTCCTGATTCCCGGAGCGAAGGCTCCGCAACTAATTAACAAAGAAATGTTAAAATTGATGGAGCCGGGAACCGTTCTGGTGGATGTTGCCATTGACCAAGGGGGCTGTTTTGAAACCAGCAGACCAACTACCCATCAAGAACCTACCTATGTAGTTGATGGAATTGTTCATTACTGTGTCGCCAATATTCCGGGTGCGGTAGCCAGAACTTCTACCTTTGCTTTATGCAACAGCACATCCCCTTATCTTCTTCTTCTTGCCGAGAAAGGTGTTAAAAAAGCAATCCAGGAGAATACTGCTCTGCGCAGAGGACTTTCCCTGTTTAAGGGAGAGGTTGTTTCCAGGGAACTAATAGACAAAGATTGCGCATAAGGTTATAATGCTCTTATGCTTTTTACTTTTTTGGCATTAATTTTCTTTACTCTCTTCGGGCTTTGCTATAAGGTGAGCGCTTCTCAGAAAAATAATCCGGTAGTGGTGAATACCAGTATGCTTTTTTGCGCAGGATTGATATCTTTATTCTCTCTTCTCTTGAATAAGCCTTCCCAATATAATTTTACTACCGGAGCGCTTGGATTTTTGGGAGGAAGTTTTTTCTTTACGGCTACTCTTTTAGTTCTTTACGCTTTGAAAAATGGCGGGAAAATTTCTATCTGCTGGACCATATTAAATTTAGGAATGGTTATCCCGGTCCTTTTTTCCATATTTTTCTGGAAAGAGAGTTTAGAACTTAAGAAAATTTTAGGATTAGTTTTAATTTTCTCCTCTATTATCCTGATTGGACAGAGTAAAGAATAAATGTGGAAAAAATTTGCTGGTTTATCTTTCGTCGCTAACGGTCTTTGTCTTTTAGCCGGAAAGATACTCACTGAGTCCGGATTGGGCAATTTTATCCTCCTTTATCTTTTAATCTTTTATGCAATAGGATTTCTCTGGTCTTTTTCTCTTGGTTTGAAGAAAAAAATTGTCCCGACCAAGAAAGGTGTTCTTATCGGCGCAGGAGCCGGAATAAGCAGTTTTTTCGGTTCCCTGTTTTTGCTTTTAGCTTTAAAACAAGTTCCCGGTTCAATCGTTTTTCCTATTGCTATCGGCGGAAATCTGGTCACGGTAAGTCTCTTAGCCGCTTTCTTCTTTAAGGAGAGATTAGCGGTAAGAGGAACCCTGGGAATAATCAGCGGAATTGCCGGACTTATTTTACTCAGTATATAATGAAAATTAATTTATTGTCCGGAATTTCAATAAAGATTGTCCTATAAGAGTCAAGTTGTCAAAGAACAGTAGCAATTGATCTTTGAAAAATTAATTAAAGATAAGCAGGGATTTATTTACCGGAAGATTATTCCAGAAAATAGAGGATTTAGGGCTTTTGGAAAATACCGCAGTAATCTTTACCACTGACCATGGTTTCTACCATGGGGAGCATGGTCTGATGGGAAAGAGCATCATTACGGAAAAGTATCAGGGGCTGGCTCCATTATACGAAGAGGTAACCCATATTCCCTTGATGATTCATTTACCGAAAATCAAACCGCAAAGAATCTCCGGTTTTGTTCAGCCACCGGACTTAACCACCACAATAGTAGAACTGGCAAAAGCAAAAGACCCGGGAACAATGGAAGGAAAATCCCTTTTGCCATTAATTAAGGAAAAGGAAAAAATTCGTAATTTTGTTGTCAGTTCCCCCTCTATTATTCACGGCTCTGCCGGTGGTCAGCGGGTTACCGTCACCATAAAAGATTGGGTGTTTATTTATGGTCTTAAGGAAAAAGAAGAAAGAGCGTATGAGACCAGAATTGTTGACGGGAAGGTTAGAACCCAGAAAAGCTTAGGTAAAAAGGTTGAGCCGGAACTCTATCATCTTTCCTTTGACCCTGGTCAAAAAAAGAACATCTTTTCCAAACATAAAGATATTGCCAGGAAACTTCATTCCCAATTGATTAAATTTAATTGCATAGGAATTTTCTTTTTAACTTTCATCCACGAATTAACACGAATGAACACCAAGAAAACAATTATTTAAGAATTAACTAAAATATCGTAAGAGTTAAGTTATCCTGAAATACCATATGATTACAGTGATTATAAAGGAGATTACAGTGATTTTTATCTTTAATCACCGTAATCAAGAAGTTTAATCTCTGTAATCAGTAATAGTTTTAAAGAAACTAACCTATTACAAAATATCTATAGTTCTTATTCGTGTGTATTCGTGGCTAATTTATTGTATGGAATTTCAAAGTTTCCCCTCACCTACGTTTCCTCTCCCCAAGGGGAGAGGATGGAGGTGAGGGGGCTAATTTATTGGAAAGCGTCAAAACAGAAGAAAGAATACTTAAACCCTGGCAACTATTTGAATAGAATAATATGTCTTTATTGGAGGTTAGGGATTTGAGAGTTAGTTTTGCCGGAGAAAATGGGAAAATCCCTATTTTGCGCGGGGTAAACCTGAAGGTAAATAAGGGTGAAGTGCTGGGATTGGCTGGGGAATCCGGCTGCGGTAAAAGCCTCACCGCTCTCTCAATCCTGAAACTCTTGCCGGAGAAAGCATATTTTGATGGAGGGGAAATCTTATTTGAAGACGAAAATCTCTTAGAGATGGATGCAAATCAATTGATGAAAATCCGCGGCAGAAAAATTGCGATGATTTTTCAGGAGCCGGGGGCTTCTTTAGACCCTCTTTTTACCATTGGCAATCAGATTGGAGAAGCGATAGAAAAAAAGTTAAACGACCCATGTAGTGTATGGCTACCCCGAAGTTCAAAGTTGAAAGTAATGTCAGAAGTGGAAAGATTATTGGGATTGGTAAAGATGCCCAAGCCAAAGAAAGTATTGCATCAGTATCCTCATCAATTAAGCGGCGGAATGGCTCAGCGGGCTATGATTGCGATGGCGCTTGCCGGCAATCCTTCCCTGCTTATTGCCGATGAGCCTACTACCTCTCTGGACGTTACCACCGGAAGTAAAATTATTGCTCTCTTAAAGGAACTCCGGGAAAGCTTCAAGATGTCCATTCTCTTTATCAGCCACAATCTGGCTCTTCTTTCCCAGATCAGTAAGAGAATCGGGATTATGTATTTAGGAAGAATTGTTGAGGAGGGTCCGACTGATGAAATCCTTAACCAGCCCTGCCATCCTTACACCAGGTTATTGCTCCTCTGCCTGCCTGACCCGGAAAGAAGGGATAGACCGCTTTCCTCAATTCCCGGTTCTGTCCCGGAGCCGGCTGCGCTTGGAGCCGGCTGTGCTTTTGCTTCAAGGTGCCCGAAAAAAATAGAGATTTGCCGGATAAAAGAGCCGGAGATGAAAAAGGTGGGAGAGAACCACTTGGCTGCCTGCCACAATCTGTAGTGGCAAAGCTTGCTTTGCCCATGAATTGCCGAGTAAACTCGGCCGCTACAACCACTCCCTATCTTATACCCAGCCGTTGCTTTTGGCGATAAGGTTGATGAGCCGGTAGCAGAGTTTTGCCGCCAGGAAATCCGGAGCCCTATTGGCTCGGTTAGGGGAAAGCTCTACAATATCAAACCCGATGATTTGATGGCTTTGGGCTAAATTAGAAAGTAAACTGGTGAGATAATACCAGGAAAAACCTCCCGGTTCGGGAGTTCCAACTGATGGCATAATTCCCGGGTCAAAGCAATCAAGGTCAATGGAGAGATAAACCTTTTTGTCAGGTAAGGAAGATATTATCTCTTCTTGCCATTTATTTTTTTTAAAAATTTCCCGGGCCGGGAAAACCTTAAGGTTATTTTCCCTGATAAATTCCGCCTCTTCTTTGCAAAGACTTCTGGTCCCTGCCAGAACCAGAGAAATTTTTTCCTCATAGATGCGCCGCATCACGCTGGCGTGATTAAATTTTGTCCCCTCATAAGAATTCCTGAGGTCGGAATGGGCATCCAGGGAGAGAAGAGAAAAATTCGGATAAAATTTTTTGAAACTTCTTACCAGCCCCAGAGTAATGCTGTGCTCCCCGCCGAGAGTAATCAAGAACTTCTTATCAGAAAGGGTTTTGGTAGCAATTTTTTCTATCTCTTTGGCCATCTTCTCCGGGCTTTCAAGGTTTGGCCTCATTTCTTCCTGGGTATGAATTCCAAGTTTATAAGTTTCTGTTTTTAACTCCTCATCGTAGAGTTCCAGAAATCTGGAGGAAGAGATAATTGCTTCCGGCCCAAACCTGGTCCCCGGCTGATAGGAAGTAGTGGCGTCGTAAGCGACAGGAAGGATAATAAATTTTGCTTTTTTGTAATCGGAGTATTTAGTCTCTAAGCCTAAAAAATTAAAAGGAAGTTTTTCAAGCATTATAAAAATCTATTTTTCATTCTGCTTTGAGCCTAAGGGTAAGGTTGGAGTATCTATTATTGCCTGGTTGGAAGGCTTATCTTCAATAACAAACATAGCTGCCGCCACTACGGTGGTCCAGAGCCCGTTTTTATCCCCGATGGCTGACTGCGTGCTATTGGTTGTCTTTACAATCTGGCTACTCATCTTCCAGAGTTCTTTTTTTTCGTCGTAACTGGAATTAGGGTCAAACTCTATTCCCAGGATGGTCGCCAGCATCTGCGCGGCTAAGTCTTCGGCGTAGTCACCTGCTTTTTCCTCGGTTTCCCCGAAACTCTCATGTTCGGAGAGATAGCCGTATTGGCCGCTATCTGCCGGGATGGCAACGCCTACGGAAGCAGTGAGGAGCCGATGGGGTTCATTGGTTGAATTTTGGCTGAGCACGCAATAAACAATCTCCCCGGGTAAGAGCAAAGAAAATCCCTCCTGCCTGGAAACCATCTTGCAACCAGGAGGAAAAATACTGGAGACGTGCACCAGATTATACTTGGCAATTCCGGCATCCCTTAAAGCCTGCTCAAAACTGGTTAATTTTTCCCGATCTCTTCCGACTCCTTTAACCAAAAAAATTTTTTTTGGTAGAATCATTCTCTCATCTCCTTTTCAATCTTTAAAGCAATTTGCAATACCCTCTTTCCTTCCTCCCCCGGGATTAACGGGGATTTTTTCTTTCTTACGCTTTCAAGGAAGGAAAAAATTTCACTTTTTAATGGTTCTTCCTTCTTTACCTTGACCGGATGTTTTTTGATGGAGCCGGCACCTCCCTTTTCGTAGTAAATTAATTCCTGGGCCGAGTAATCCAATGACCAGTAGCGATTCGGCTCAAAAACCCTGATTTTGCGCAGGAACTTATCGGTAATCCGGCTTGCCGTCAGATTAGCCACCGATTTATTCTTAAAACTCAATCTGACGTTGGCGATGTCTTCCTTGGATGAAATCACCGGGATGCCTATCGCCGAAATTTTATCCAGAGGAGAGTCAATGATATTTAAGATAATATCTAAGTCGTGAATCATCAGGTCCAGGACCACGCTAACCTCAATTCCCCTTTCCGGATAGGGACCCAGGCGATGAATCTCCACGAAACGAACCTCTCTGAGCAATTGTTTTAATTTTCGTATCGCGGGATTGAACCTTTCAATATGGCCGATTTGGAGAACTGTTTTCTTATCTTGAGCAATCCTGATAAGTTCCCCGGCTTGTTTTATGGTTTCGGTCATCGGCTTTTCTAAAAGGACGGGGACCCCTTTTTTTAAAAAATCTTTGGCAATCTGGTAATGCAAAGGCGTGGGAACAACAATGCTGGCCGCATCCACCTTCCCCATTATTTGACGGTAGTCCGAATACCAGAAAGTTTTGTATTTTTCAGCCAGATTTTTTTTATTTGAAGGATCGCAAAGAGCAATCAGTTCTACCCCGGGAGTTTCTGCGTAGATGCGCGCGTATTGGGTTCCCAGGTGCCCTATTCCAATTACCGCAACTTTCAGCCTGCTCATTATTTAATTTCTATCTTACACTTTTTTTTATGAATGTCAAATATTTTTTCAAAGTATAGTAAAGCATAAACCACAAGATTCGCAGATAAGAACTTAACCGCAAAGACACCAAGACTCAGAGAGTACCAAGTAGGGAGTAGATATTAGGGAGTGGGGAGTGGATGATGTTTAGGGAGTAGATGTTAGGGAGTGGGGAGTGGATAAAGATATCCCGGTGCTCTTTCTACTCCCTGCTCCCCAGAGAGCGAAGCGAACGAATTCCCTACTCCCGGTACTTGTTCTCTGTGTCTTTGTGGTGAATATTGTTTTTTGTTGACAAATATGTAGGCGATATGATATATTTAATTGTAGCTAAAATAGGAGGTAATTGATATGGAAAGTACCACAATTAGAATTAATTCTAAAGCGCATATTGTGTTGCATCGCATCGCAAAGGAGGCGGAAGAATCTATGCAAGCCAGTCTTATTAAAGCTATAGAACTCTATCGCCGGCAAATCTTTCTTCAAAAAGCTAATACAGCATTTGAGGCTCTACACAAAGATTCCAAGGCATGGAAAGAGGAGTTAAAAGAACGAGAAGCGTGGAACTCCGCGCTATTAGATGATATAAAGGATTCTTAATTTATGAATATTCCTTCGCGAGGCGAAGTTTGGACTGTCAATCTTAATCCTGTGCGAGGACACGAGCAAGCCGGGTATCGCCCAGGACTTGTTGTGTCGGCAGATACTTTTAATCACGGACTAGCAGGCTTACTCGTTATTATCCCCATTACCACTAAAGAAAAGGGCATTCCTTTCCATGTTATAATAAATCCCCCAGAAGGCGGGGTGTCCAAAAAGAGTTTTATCAAATGTGAAGATATAAGGGCTGTTTCTACTGAACGACTATCTAAATGTCTTGGAATGGTATCAACTGAGACATTGAAGGCTGTCGAAGACCGACTTAAGATACTTCTTAATCTATCCTAAAACAAAATAAATCTATTGCCTAGGAATTTCCTTCGTAAGTGCTAAGATTGGTAAGATAAGAAAAATGAAGAAGATTGTTGGACTTGATTTGGGAGGAACCTTTATTAAGGTCGGTTTGGTGGGTAAGACGGGAAAAATCTTGAAGAAAAAACAATTGCCAACTTTAGGAAAAAAAGGAAGGGGTAGCGTCCTTTCCCAAATGGAGAAGGGAATTAAATTTGCGCTCAACGGAGAAAAGGATGTTATGGGTATCGGTATCGGCACCCCGGGGTTGGTGGATAGGCAAGGGAAAGTATTCTCTGCGCCCAATTTGCCGGATTGGGATAATCTGCCTTTAAAGAAAATCTTTGAAGATAAATTTAATCTCCCGGTTATCGTGGAGAATGACGTCAATACCATTACCTTTGGTGAATATGTTTATGGCGCGGGGAAAGGCTATAAAAATATTATCTGTATTACTCTGGGGACAGGGCTCGGCGGAGGGATAATTTTGAACGGAAAACTTTTTCGGGGCAGCAACCTTTCCGCCGCCGAAATTGGGCATATCCCCATTTGCTATGAGGGACCGAAATGCAATTGCGGAAATAGCGGTTGTATTGAGCGTTATGTCGGCGCGGCTTATATTTCCCGGATGGCAAGAGATGCAATCAAAAAAGGAAGAAAGAGCAAAATTAAAGATTTAGTTAAAGGAGACCTTAGCCTGATTACCCCTAAGATTATCAGCCAGGCTTATAAAAAAGGAGATTGGCTGGCCCGGGAAATCTGGGAGAAGGTCGGTCTTTATCTGGGAACAATGTTTTCCGGTCTAATTAATCTGCTTAATCCGGAAATAATCATTATTGGCGGAGGTATTGCCCAGGCCGGAAAGCCGCTTTTTGAGGCAGTAAGAAAAGAGATTAAAAAAAGAGCCTTTCCGCTTTTATCCAGGGAGGTAAAGGTGGTACCGGCAAAATTGGGCATTGACTCCGGGATTATCTCCGCCGCCTCCTTAATTAAAATGCATTAAATTTTTGTTGTTGTAGCGGTGCGAGTTGCTGTCAGAATATCAGGAAGTCAAAT
>Ga0210030_1001167_pt1 | contig 18836 bp, 23 predicted proteins | sample CryGeymeta201523_FD_183986 | JGI IMG/M metagenome (GOLD analysis project Ga0210030, IMG submission 183986) | Groundwater microbial communities from Crystal Geyser aquifers in Utah, USA - Crystal Geyser metaG 2015-23 (SPAdes) (version 2) | ecosystem: Environmental > Aquatic > Deep subsurface >...
TCCAACGCCACCTTGGCTTTGTACTCTGGCGTGTGGACTTTGCGTTTCTTCGTTTCACTCATGATTCTGGGATTTCCTGGATGTCAGACCATCTTAAATTTTTGTCTTAAATCCGGGGTCCACTTTAGCCGCGTGGTGGCAAACCCAGCCGGATACGTGACGAATTTAAGTTTGGCTCGCAGTCCCAGCGAGTTTGAATTTGAGAACCTGGCGTTCAACTTGATCAAGATCAATCTTCACGATGGAGTCATCCACGGTCTCTGAACATGCGCATGCTTTGGCTGATGCATGGGTTTGGCACCTTACTTGCCAATTTACCTACTTGAACGACACAAAAATTGGGTTGTGATCGCTCAGAGTTCCCCAAGGGCCAGCACTTTCGACCTTGGCTTGAACCAGATGCTGCAGATGCACATGGCTGACAAAAACACCGTCGCAATGATAGTGAGGCAATGGATTTTTTGACCAGCGTAATGTTTGCGGCAAGGGTTGATTGGGGTGCATGATTTGCCAGGCATTGAACAAACCAAATTCACAGCGTAGTCGTTCAAGAATGCGCTTTTCGCTCGGCATATTTTTCCCCAAGGGATCAAGAGGGTCTCGGACCGCAGTTGTGAGATTGAAGTCACCAGCGATGATCAAGGGTGAACCATCGCGAACCTTGGCAATGGCATCAAGAATACGATTGACGTGTGGCTCATAGGGACCGGGTGATGGTGCGTGCAAACTAAAAACCATCGCTGTTTGCGAACTGCCACCAATCTTGAGGTCGGGGACTTTAGCGCCGGTTACCCAGCCCTCAAAACCTGGCAAAGTGATAGGTTCAAGTACATGTGTTTTGGACAAAATGGCACTCCCCCACTTTCCATGGGGAACGGGGGTATACAAGGCTGACTTGAAACCGGCAAAGACTTCTCCCGAGAAGTATTTTTCTGGGTGAACTGACTCCTGTGCAAAAACAAGGTCGGGCTCAAAATCTTTCATCAGCCGCTGCCAATGATTTTCAGGCGAGACAGATGTGTTGCCACCGTAGCGCAAGTTATATGAAACGATATTCAAAAAAATTCTCCCTGTAAATTACACAAATAATTTGGCACTGCCAAGCATCAACTTGGACTGCAGGACGTATTGCTCTTGTTCGGAGGTTTCGATGGCGTGTGGTCTGACCAATCGGATTTTTTCAATTGCCTTCTCCGGTGCGCAACCGCGCTCGACCAGAATTCGGCCAGCAACCAGGCCGGTTCGCCCGAGGCCCCCCCTGCAGTGGATCAGTATTTTTTCACCGACATCAAGTCGATCATGAAGCTTTGGTCCATCGCAAGCCCAAGCATCTTCAAAGCGGCTGTCAGGTACACCCACATCTACGATGGGCAGGTGCACCCAATTCATCCCCAATGCACGCACGTCATGAGGCAAAGACTCAACTCTTAGCAGACTAAACTCGTGGTCTTCAATCAATGACAGAACAGTTGTCGCGCCCCAGGCCCGTATGACCTGGAGATCTTGGTTGAGATTCCGGTTCCAGTTGCGACCAGCATCCTTTTTGCCAGGGCAAAGGGTCAAGCCAAGGCTGCCCCCGCCATGCTCAAGTCGCACCTCAGCAATGTGAAGTGGTGAGTTTTCGCTATTTTTACTTGTCATTGGTTTTGCCCTCCTCAGCTTCATGATCTGAATCGTCATCGCCATTTTTTTCACCATCGCCACCGTCGCCAAAGTCCTCATCGTCATAGACATCTTGAACCGTGACTTTCAGCACGCCATCATGCGTATCAGGGTCAAACCAGAAGTTCAGTTCGTCTTCTGAGTAATCGAAACGCAGGTCTTCATCGACCACTGTCTCGAACTTTGCAATCTCGTCAGGGCTCAGTGGTGTTTCATCAACTCTTGAAATCCAGATGTCGCAATAGCCGACAACGCGATAGTCATTCCATGGGGCGCCATAGAGGTCTGCAAGATCGACCGGCCGTAACGACGCCGGGAGATTGATTCGTGCGTAGGCTTTTTGGTGCATGTCGAAAGTCACCTGGTAGGGCACACCGCTTGCCTTTCTTGGGTCATAGGTCTGTTGCTCCAGGAACTCGCTGACCTCCTGACCGTCAAGCTCCAGGTAAGCAACGCACATTTGAACGAAGACAATGGTTCCGTCCAGCAACAAGCGGGCGTCCGCAGGCAGATCCAGACTTTCCAGGTGCGCCTGAAATATTTGGCAGTCGTCGGCTTGTGCGGCTTCGCGGAAAGACTTTTCCCAAGCAGCCAATGCAGATTTGGTCGTTTTGTGTTTTTTCATTGTTTCAAGCCCTGTCTGTTGGGTTGTTCAATTTGTGGCCATGTCATTGGTATGTCGTAGGCAGGATCACCATCCTGGATATCTCTCAAAGTAAAAGTCAACCTCGTCCGTCGAGGTGTCGTCCTCGAGGTTCCACTCATTCAGTGTCGCCAAGTCATCGGCCATTTCCTCGATGACTTCCCTCAGCTCCAACGGGCTGATCCAAGAGGCCGGGATTGCATGCGCCCCATGCATCGCGCCCAACAATTGACCGGCGATCGACCCAGTGGAGTCACTGTCGCCGCTGTGATTCACTGCCAGAGTCACTCCAGATCGAAAGTCCGTTGCTGACAAAGCGCAATAAACCGCAATAGCCAAAGCCTCCTCGGCAATCCAGCCCTCACCCAATTGGGCCAATGCATCGGCATCATTGGGTCTTTCAGAGGCCAGTTGACGTGCCTCTTGTATGGCACGCAGCGTTTCTTCGTGACCAGGCTGGGATCTCAATGCGTTCAGCACCGCGTCAATCGCTTGTGGCAAGGGCTCACCCAGCAAAAGTCTCATCACGACAACTGCCAAGGTGCCTGATGCCAGTTGTCCGGTGATGTGCCCGTGCGTGATGGCGGCCGCTTGGCAGGCCAGTTCAAATGCTCCACCCATAGCCTGGTCCTGCTCTTGAACGTTCCGCCCGGCAAGCGTGGCGAAATACATGCCGATGGGTGCAACCCGCATCACGCCGCCGCATCCCTTGCTATCGTTGTTTGCCACGTCGTTCGAGTTGCCCATGGCTTTCAGGCCCGAAAGACAAGTCATTCCCGGTGCCCTGCGAGAGAACAACTCCCTATGGCCCAGCAACCATCCGTCCAAGCCGTCGTCATGCATGGGGTGGTGGAGCCCCTGGGTGTGATACCAACGCTGGTAGGACCTGGCAATGACACCTGGCGCATAACAAATGCCACGAAGGTTGCCGCGTAGCCAGGCCCGAATCACACCTTCAGCGGTGAATAAGGTCATTTGGGTGTCATCGGTAATCGCCCCGAGCTTGCCAAAGGCTGGCACATATTCCTGAATGCCATCCGCACCAAACCTTTGAATGATCTGAGAACGTGTCATAAATTCAACGGGGGCGCCCAGCGCATCTCCCACCGCGCCGCCAAGCAGGCATCCGCGATACAGGTCTTGAATATGCGAGTCCTTGGGCTGGCGCGGTAATGCATTTGTCATGATGTTCACCCTACCTTCCAGAAGTTGCCGTTGTTCAGAATCGGTTCACCGTCCCAGCGATAGGCCACCAGAGGGCCCTCTTTGGCCGCGCTGTAGTCCACACAAGCCGCTATGGCTGTTTGCCTGGCTGGTGCGCCAGTCATCCAGTAGTGACCAAAGAACAATGGTTTGGCGTTGTCATAGGGCGTTCTGGGATCTGACTCGATGGACAAATGGGGCAGCAGTTCACGTTCTTCATCCGGCATCAATGCCAGGTCACGGTAGGTTGAAGATGTTTCATTCCACCATTTGATGCGCACCTCGTGGCGCACATGCTCGTCTTTGTCTTTAAAAGAGTGACCAGTTGGCAGTTGAACCTCCAACCCCTTGGTGAGCGCTTCCACCGTCACATACGGCATGCTGCCCGCACGGCTGGAAGACTCGATCAGCTCAGGCGTAAGTTGATTCTTGCTGGTCAAGTGCGGTGCGAGTTCGTCCATGTAGCCCTTGTGCCAGCAAGCATGGACAACGCGAATGCCCGGCAGATCCAGCCATAACGGCAGGGTCATGAACCAGTCGATGACTTCCTTATGCAGTTCAGGCTTGTCTTGCACTTCCTTTAAAAAGGCAGCATGTTGTTTTCGATTCTTTTCCCCCTTGGTGCCGGTGCGCACTCGCAGATGTTCGCCGCTTTGCAACGGGTCCGGGGTGTGCCAGGCGATGGCATTGAATTCATGGTTGCCCATGATGGCTTGCGCGCTGCCGGCATCCAACATGCGCCGCACCGTCATGACACTGTCGATTTGACGCGGTCCTCGATCGATGAAGTCCCCGACAAAGATCGCCGTGCGATCAGGATGCCGATAAGCACCCTTGATGTTGCGGTAACCCAGGTGGGCCAGCAGGGCATGCAGTTTGTCCGCCTGCCCGTGAATATCCCCAATAACGTCATAGGCCATGGTTCCTCCCTTGTTGAATGCATTCCATCATGGTAGCCCTGTGCAGAGCAAGCACAGGGTCAATCCTGCCCTGGGCGTCGCGCTTGTAGCCACCTGCCAGATTCCAAACCACGGGAACACCCAGCGCAGCGCAGGCATGAAACACCAACTGGTCGCGCTGTCGCATTTGCTCAGTGGTCAGCAAACCGCCCAGCGGATCTTCGATGTGGATGTCAGCGCCTGCCTGGTAAAGCACCAGGTCATACTGCTTGCTGCCAAATGCATCGTTGCACAACAGATCAGCACAACGCAGGGCCTGCGCAGCGGTCCGATAAGGTTGGCCCGCGGTGATGTGGTCAACATAGTCAAGCCCCAACTTGTTGATGATGTCATCGGTGCCGTTGCCATAGTGCTGATCCATGTCGAGAATCAGAATGCGCCGTGCCAGCCCCAGGCGGTGCACCTGGATGGCCGCCACCATAAGGCCGTTGAAAGTGCAAAAGCCGCCGCCAAAGTTGTGCCCCGCATGGTGAAAGCCCGAGGTGGGTGACACCGCCACCCGAAAGCTTGAAGCCGGCATCTTGCTCAGCACATGCTTGGCTGCAGCCAGCATGGAGCCCGTGGTGTAGCGCAAGGATTGGGCAATCTCCTGGCTGGTATTGCCAAAGCCATTGCTCTTTTGCCCGGACAAGACGCCATGCACATAAGCGCGGTCATGGGCGCCGCACAGGATGTCGTCGCTGGCAGGGTCGAAGGTTTCGATCTGGACATGTGCGCCAATCGCCTCATTGGAGAGCCAGTCCTGAACCACCAATTGGGGCTTGCTTGCACTGGGACTGTAGTGAACCGCAGCGGTGCTCGATTGTTCTGGACGATAGAAAACTGGGATCATGTGGCATGCTCCTTGTGTTACTGACCTTGATTGCAGGGTTTTGATTGGGGGCCTTGCTTAACCCTTGGCGACGGTGCTGGCCGGTTTCCCGGCTACCCGCTTGACCGATTTACCGCTTTACCGGCATTGGCTCAATGTCGCAATGAACTCGGCATCAACTCGGTAAACGTTGTTTGCCCGCCAAAATCGGTTTGCAGCAGACTGTCCATGCCATCGACGATGACGCAGAAATGCGACAACGCCAGGTTGACGTGTTCCGCCACAAAGGGGGCCGCGCAGGTGTCAGACAAGGCAAAGATCGCGTCACCCCGAACGACGAAATGCACCATGGGCTCTCTGGCGTTCATGTCGTTGAGGTGCGACAAGATGGCACCATTCGGTTCGACGTCGTGAAGAACCCTGGAGTAGCAGCGCACAAAAGGCGCTCCGGACAGCAGTCGGACCAAAACCTGGGCGCTGCCGTACTGAAAGCTGATGTCGCCATCGCCGTCATACGCCAGATCCTTGAGACCGGTGTGTTGCCGCAGTGTGGTCAGCAACAGCGTGGCCAGATCTTCTTGCTGGTCGTCTGGCTGAGCGTCTTTTGGAACCCGCTTGGTCTGCTTGAGCCCCAGCTCAGGCAGCGTCAGGGCGGCTCCTTCCCTCTCGAACGCCTTGTACTCCAGGGAGAGAGGATGCGGCACGCGCAGGATCGATGCCAAGGTTTGAATCGTCAGCCTGGCAACAGACTCAAAGGGAACCGGAACGGCGAACTCGACGAAGAAGTTGGGTGACCCATCCGGATCATTCTCGGGCGTTGCGGCATCGGAATCGCTGGTCGGACCGTTCCAGCCTGCCTCCAACAAGGCTGCAACTTGCTCGGCATCAAGCTGGTCCGGCTTGGACAGATAGTTGTTGCTGGTGGTTTCAACCCGCATACCAAACGAGCCCTGTCCGGCAAACTGGACATACCGGTTGGTTCCCTTGACTGAAATGACCAAATACTGATCTTCTTCGAGCCGGGCCAGGACCGCCGCCAACTTTTGCTCAAAGGGCGGCCAGGCCACAGAGATGCGCCTCTGGCCAACCGTTTTCTTTGAGGCGGGTGCTACAGCATCCTTTACCGCTACTTTGTTCTTCATGGCAATCCTCCCTTCGTGTGTGTTGTGGTATGTGATCGTTTTGATGATGTAAGTTTAACTGATCGTTTAGATCATGTCAATGTATTTTTATGATTGTGTGCGCTATACTTAAAAAAACTTGAGAGCACCCCATGGAAAAGCGACCACTTGAAGAACTGAACCAGGCCCAGCGTGAGCGTCTGGCCTTTATTGAGTTCAGGTTATGGTTTCTGGGCGATGTGCGCCGCCCCGACCTGATGGACCGGTTTGGCATAGCACCGGCGGTGGCAACGCGCGATCTGGCGGCCTACCGTGAGCTGGCGCCTCAAAACATCGACTTTGACGGCAGTCGCAAGGTGTATGTGCCAACGGCTGACTTTGAACCCGTTTTTGAGCACGAACCGGATCGGGTCCTGTCAGCGCTCTCGCGCGGCTTTGGCGAGGGCATTGGCAAAGCATCTGCCGGTTTTTTGCTGTGCGAGTTTCCGCTGCGCCTCAATCAGCCGCAGCTTTCCGTGCTGGCCGTCATCACCCGTGCCATTCATCAACAACGCGCCGTCCACCTGACTTACCATTCGCTGAACACTGGGGTCTCAAAGCGTGAGGTGGTTCCGTTTGCGCTGGTGGACAACGGCCACCGCTGGCATGCTCGGGTGTACGACCGCAAGTCGCAGGAATTCAGGGATCTGGTGATCACTCGGATGGAAAGGCCCTTGCTCCTTGAATCTGCCGACATTGCCACCCAGGAAAAATCCGATCAGGACATTCAATGGTCGCGCATCGTGACACTGGAGTTGGTGCCACATCCTGCGCAAGCACGCCCCGAGATCGTGGCCAGGGACTTTGGCATGAAGAAAGGCAGTTTGGTGTTGAACGTGCGCGCAGCCATCGCCGGTTACGTATTGCAGCAATGGAATGTGGATTGCAGCCCCGATCACAGTTTGGAGCCCACCCGCTACCGGCTCTGGCTTAGAGATCATTTGGTGCTTTATGGTGTGCAGAATGCGGTGTTGGCGCCTGGGTATCGACTGCCGTAAGGCTGGTGTATTTAACTCTGGTTTGCTGCATCGACCTGGTCCAGCAATTCGCGAGTCAGGCGGTAGATTCCCGGTCGTTTGCTTTCACGCGGGCCAGCGACATTCAGTGTCTTGATCTCATACTGGCGAACCCACTCCAGTGCTTGTGCAACCACATTCGCCGTAACACCATGGTCGAGTTGGACGACGAGGCAAGGCTTTTTTAGGCGTTGAGCGAACACCTGGGTGGCAAGTGTCCCACCATCGAGATCACCGCAATTGCTGATCAACGTGGCATCACTGTTCAAAACATTGCGACGGGTACGTTGCCGGTAGCCGCCATGATCCAACTCGACCAGTTGATATTTCAGCGGAATCTTGCCGTCCTCGGCTTCACGTCCCTGAGGCGCCCATCCGCCATGCGTAAAACCGTGCTCAATGGCGAAATCAAGCGCGCCACGATCTGCTCCGGTCTGGCCGCCAGAGACGATATGCCGGCAGAATCGAATCGGCGCAGAGATAGCACTGGACAATGATGGCAAGGGAACCAACTCGCCATTTGCGAGGATTTCTGTTCGCTCGTTTATCTGATAGTTAGGGTCTTCGCACGGTTTGTCGTAAACAACGCGGTACGTTTCACCAACCTCCTCTTTCAGCCAACGCGCCAGTTGCAGCCCACGCGCATGAAAGGCGAGCCAGTCCCAACTGTCCGCGTTGAAGTCGCCAGAATAGAACGATGTCCGGTCGAACTCGATAGCCCAATCCGCGAACTTTTGCCACAAACCTTCCGATAACGGAAAAGAGTCGTCCCAGGCAGTGCCATCACAAAGATTACAGCCAACACCGCCAGATTCGGGACTATCAGCCAGCCACAGAAACGGCGCATTCCCATAATCCACCATCACGGTGAGAATCGGCACGAAAGGAATTGAAACAACGGTACTCATGGCTAGCTCAAGCCCCATTCCAAATGAATGTGTATTCCGGCTTTGCGCACCACGCCTTTAGATCTTTGGCCAACTCTGCAGCATCCTCCGGGGAAAGATCAAAACAGATGTCGGCCCGATAGGGTGCCCCGTCATCCTGCCATTCCTGAAATACGCGAAACCGTAGGCGTTTTACCCCACCCTCATGCGGCTTCACTGTCAGGTAAAAGAAAAACAGCTCACCGTCGCCATCAATGTATTCAGCAACGACAGGCCATTCCTCTTTCAACATGGGTAATGTCAGCGCAATTGCAACTTCGCCAAGCATCCACAAATCAGCATAAATCTGAATCGATGCATGGACCCTGTCATTTCCAACGGTGAAGCGACAGAACGTGTCGGGATCAGAATATTTTGGTTCGATTAGAAAGTAGCGCTGCTTCATGCTGAAGGTCCTGTGTGGTTTTCACTGAATGAATATTGGATGAATCCATGCCAATAAAAAATGGGTGCTTTTGTCCGGCAGTTTGATCGACCGCAAGCTCTCAACGATAGATCGAACACACCCCAGTCTCAAATGAGTGCCCCTGCACCAAACGGACAATTTGCTCAGCAATTTTGTCGCCACCAGCCGTTGACGGTTCAATCGGCGACAAGATTGAATAGTCAGCATCGTCAGTGCAAACTGCTCGCAGATCCAGCACCGGGATACCCTTTGCCACGCCGGACTGGATGATGACATCGTTGAAGAAACTCAACGCCGAGCGCAACTCCTGGGTTAAACCAGGGACCTTGTCGTAAATGGTACAAATCAATAGCGGCTTGCCAGTTGCCATCAGAGCAGCGATGACTTTGCTGTACTCCGCCTCAAATTTAAGCTGAACCTCAGCCAGCATCGTCAACGCATTCATCATCGGCAGTGGCGTTGGTGAATACAGTAGCGCCAGGGCTCCCAATGCATCGTTGCCGCCGACACTCAAGACCAGATGGGTGGCAGACCCAGGTAGGCGGCTGATCTGCTTAACGACGTCACATGCAAGGCTGCCGTCGATCGCCAACAAGCTTGCCTGCCAGCCTGGCGGCAATTTCGCGTTTACTTGATCAATCACTGCCAGTGCCCCTGGCACATAGGCTGCGTTGTCAAAAATGGAGTCGCCAAGCAAGGCCAAATGGTTCATAGGGGTCCCTAATTAACCTTGGTGCGGTCAGGCAGCCGGTATGTGGCTGAACATATAGTAAGCGCATACTGGCCAACCAATAAATCCGCTCGCACTCAGGGCTGCAGCGCCAACAAGCTTCTCCAGCACAAGACCGACGACCGTGGCAGCCATACCAATCACCAGGATCACGACCGGCGCCCACCAGACCACGGCCCAGCCGTAATACAACAGATACGCCAGGCCAGTCATCATGCCGGCAAAGGCAGATAGATTGAGCGCCAGCCCAAAGGATTGACTCGCGCCACGAAAGTTTTTGCCATGCAACTGCTGGTAAAACACAAAGATGCTGAAGGCACAGTAAAACGCAATGGATGTCCAGGATAGGGTTTGCATACAAGGGTCCGTTTCTTTAAAAGTAAATGACTTCTCTTTTTAGGCTACTCACCAAGTGCCTGGGCGACCAAGTCCTTGAACTGCAGCAATTCATCGCGCGAGAGCAACAGGTCAAAATTCCGTTTCAGCTCAAGCGGACTTTTGGCCGTCGCAAGCCGGCTGCTGAATTCAAGGTGGTAGGTATCTGCCAGCGCCTCAAGGCGTCTGATTTCGACTTCGCGTACAAAGTCTCCGGTGATCGAGAGGGTTGCTTTCATGAGTGGGGTTTCCTTTTGAAGAGTTGAGAAGGGTTTGAAGAAAAGGGCGGGTGATGGGTGGCTCTGCATCACCTTCAGGGACTCACCCAAAAATCTCGGTATGCAAACGGGCGGTTTCCCGGTGCAGCGCCAGCACGGGCTCGCGTCTTTGCGCCTCTGTGCTGCCTTTGGCCAGCTGATAGCCTCCAGCGAGGTTCCACACCAGTGGCAAGTGCCCGAGTTGCTCGAACACGACCCGATCCCGCCAGGCCATCTGTTCTGTGGTCAAGAGACCGCCAAGCGGGTCGTTCAGGTGCGGATCAGCCCCTGCCTCGTAAAGAATCAGATCGCAGTCGCGCAAGGCTGGTATGGCCTTGTCCTCCAGCCAGTATTCAAATTCCCCGTCACCGGCCTCCTCCGCATCAGAGAAATTCTTGCCAAAACTCTGATGATTGATCCAGTCAATTCCCAGCTTCTTGATGATGTGGTCAACCCCATTCCCATAGTGGGCGTCAATGTCAAGAATGCCGACACGGCTGACCAGCGCAGCCTTGTGCATCGCAATGGCCGCCACCATCAAACCGTTGAAGGTGCAATAAGCCATGCCGTGGGCATACTCCGCGTGGTGAAATCCGCTTGTGGGTGAACACACGACATCGCGATGCAACAAGGCATATTCGGCCGCTGCCACCATGGAGCCCGTGGTGTAGGGCAAAGAGGCAGCTACAGCCGCATCGCGGGTGCCAAAACCGTTATCGATCTCACAGGCCAGCACTTTGCGAACAAAGTCCGGGTCATGCGCAAACGAGATGATCTCTGCATCGACGGGCTCAAATGTGCAAATTTCTGCATTCACCTTCGGGTCGGCCAGCCAATCCGCTACCACCAGGCGGGGCTTAAGCGCCGAGGGGGATGGTTGGCGAGAGGTGGCTACTTGCTCAGGACGGTAAAAGACTTTCATGGCATCTCCTTCAGGTTGGGTTGATCAGGGGGCTGGAGAGGACGGGTGCCGGTCTAGCTAACAAGCCGGCGCCCCGTGGACTCAAGGATGGGTTGCCCCACCTTGTTGTTCACGCCCGTTTGAGCGTCAACACCGGCCGATTGCGGTAGGTGCCTCGGTCGGGCATGTGGTGGTCGTTGGCGGCAACCACCTCGTTGACCGAGGCCTGGGGCGTCGTGGCTTCTGCGGCCACTTGCCCAAACTCCCGGCGGCGAGCCAAAACCTGGCTCGGGTCTGCAACCCCCTGGTTGCGGTTGTTGCGCGATACCAGTTCGCGCTGTGTTTTTTTGTCAGCCAGCCTTTGGGCTTTCGCTGACTGCCTGGCCTGGTGGGCCAGCAACAGGCTTTGCACACGCCTGATATGAAATTCCCGCTGTTGGCGATCCAGTGATGGATCGTTCAGGAGTCGTACCGCCCTGCGGTGCAATTCCTTCACAAACGGGTCCGACGACAAAGATTCAACAAACACGGCGTTCGACATGGCTTTCTCCTTAAGTAAAAGTCCAGAGAAACCGCGATGACGCACCTGAGGGAACCTGAGCCTGCAAACCTTTCAGAGGTTTCGGGCGTGAGTTCTCCCAGCCGCATCAGGAAACCTCACCCCGAATTGGGCGCAGTTCCGCTGTCGCGGTAAAAGCTCTTGAACCAGCTAAGTCGTCAGCGTCGTAAACGCATGGTGTGCAGTTGTGTGCGTGTCATGAAAGCTCTCCAGTGTCATTACCAAAAATGGCTTCCGGAATGCCGGAGAGCCGCCGCTTTAGCCATGTATTTATGAGTCGCCCCGGCAAGATGTCGATCAAATCCGGCGACGGTCTGAATCCAGACCAGAATCAAAATACCAACGAAAAAGCCCACTTCATCTGTCTCGAACGGCTGGTGATTTTTCAATCACAAGGGGCTCGAAATAGCCAAAGCGGGCTTGGTCGCTTTAGCAAGAATGTTTAACGTGCCCTGCAATTCAACTAGTAACTCGGCACATGTATGAATGTAAGCGATCAGGCTGTTTTTGTCAACGCCCATCAACGAAAAATCCCCGTTCTGTTGCTTATTTGAACCACCCTCGCTGTATCAATCTTTGCGACCTGTGATGATCGTCATTTGCGGGCCACCAAAGTGAGCGAAACACCTGCTAGTTCGCCGTTGTAGGCGCAGCCACCGTCACCATAGCTGACTTCCAGATGCGTGCCGCCTGAAAATCCCCAAGATAGCGTAAATGCTTTTCCGTCATAGCGCGATCGGCTTGTCTTACCGAAATCACCCCCTTGAAGGATGTGTAGCCATTGGGAAGGCGTCAAACGCAAAGTGGCCCATTCGTAACCCCAATTGACACCGAGCTCCACCCAGCCGAATGGCGGCACTTTCAAAGGATAGCGACTCGCTTTGTCCAAATCTGTCAGCTCGACCAGGCTGACATGTCCTTCAGCATCAACCCAAAGGACTGCATATTGCCCATATCGCCTAGCCAACATCTCGGCTTCGCTTCGATCGATACCTGCAGCCAACAGACTTTGCTCTGGTGGCCATAGTCCGCCAGGGTCTCCCCCTTCGCCAGGAAAAACAACTTTCGCCAGCCCCCTTAAATCCTGCCTCAGCGCTCTGTCAGCGAGTTCATTGTGTACAGAACCCAGTTGCAAACTGGCTGGGTTATGGGCCGTAATGAACGTCGCGCCACTAACGTCGTGATTTTTGAAGAGTGTGGCTATCGCGGCATTCTGCTCGCCGACTCGCAACGTATAGGTGCGCCCATCGGCATCAAATTGATACACGGATGACTGATACGCCTCGCGCAGACCGATCCGTTTTTGATGTCGTTGCCCGCCCTGCGAACTCGTTGCCGTCAACTTCTGTCCATCCGATTTTTCCACCACCTTGACCGCAGGGCCTTCCTCGCTATTCGCTTTAGCGTCGGTTGACTTGATCGATGGCCGGTTGAAGGACATCGCTAATCCACCCGAGTAAATCGGATCGTCCCGCTTGGCTAATCCGAGACTTGTATGCTTGCCCATCTGGGTCTCCTTTCCAGTTGTTTTCAATTGCATCGCCGTCCGAGCTGAATGTCTTGAACTCAGTCGTTAAATCCTTGGGACTGAATCCACTTGTCAGCTTATATCTTTCGCCCCAAATAGCTGTCCGGTAGCTAATTCCGGCAAGCGCGACTAGTCCGGCTCCTGGTCAGCAGCAGGTGGCGCCATGAACCGTTGCCGAATTGCAGCTTCCAAGTCGACCACTGGATCAACTGGCACTAAGTTGGCCCCCTGCTCTGGCATCAATACTGAGTCATCTACAGATTGGCCAGGCGACTGCAATGACGCCTCGATCATCGCCACCAATTCGTTGAGCTGGCTGTTGTTGCCGGATCGCTGTTTGATCTGTTCGGTCACTGCGGCAATGAGCGAAAGTATTTCCGGGTTGTTGTCTACCGATTCTGCTTGAAGGTCGCGTTTGGCAACCGCTTTTGCCAGCTTGGTGATGTCGTTGAGCGTGGTGTTTCTTGTGGCCATGATTTCAGCCTCCTTGCGATTCAGTCTTGCTTTGGGTGCACTATGTTTTTTGTAATGAGAGACCGTAGAACAAGTTTGCGACGCGTCTCAAGACGCAAAGGCGTTCAAGCCGCCAATGGTCTGTCTGGCCGCCTACGCCCACCCACCACAAGGGCAGCCAATGCGGTCAATGCCAGTAGCAATGATTCAGGTTCAGGAACTGCATTCGCGATATCGCCAGGGCGAACGGCCATTGCGAAGAATTCCCATCCCACGTAGTTTGTATTTTGATAACCTTCGCCACCACTAAAGAAGAACGCTTGTTGCGTCCCGACTGGACCATAACGGCTGCCAGTCCAATAGTACGAATACTGGAAATGATCAAATCCCCCTGTATTCGTTAGGCCGGATGTGTTGCCCAAGTCAACATACCACAGGTGGCCCATCTCTCCGCCTGTGCAGTTGCTTCCGACACTTTTGACCCCGTACGGCGGACCGAAGTCGTACGATGTGTTGCACGTGAAGTCTGGCTGCAGAATTGTTGGCAAGCGCCAATCCGTGTAACCAAAGAGACCACCATCAGCATTGAGGCTTCCAATCCAGTTGACATTGGCAACGTCCCATGTCATAAACCCATCGGTGTTGAAACTGCTACTCCGTGCGTAATTGGCATCACGTAGCCAAGTGAGATTAAGGTCGGTGTCGTAAAAAGCATCTACCTGGCCGTCGTCATTTAGGTCACGCGCCTGCAAAGTAGTTTCCCATGTGCCCTGACCGCTCACCGCTTCCGCTCGACCAGAGTCCATATAAAGGAACGCGCTCAGAATCGCAAAACTGACGCGAAAAAATTTTTTCATTATGTCCATTCTTGAATGACTACTGATGACCACAAAGGCATCCTGCTCACGCACGGTACATTTTGAGTTGATATGAGCTGATCTGGCATCCCCCATTTGGGGAGTATTGAAGCCTCTTTTACAGACAGTTGATCCATCACAAGCAATTGCGACGTGCTGCAGTAGCTGTGACCAACAAGCACTTAGCCAAGGGGGCAAATTCTGCACACTTTTCATACGGCAAAGGTATCAACTGACAGTCAACGATTTCGTAATCGGCACATGTATCCACTACCCAACTTTCCGCACAAGGCAGGATATGCGATGAGCTAAACCAGTGGCAGGCAGAGGTTTTACTCATGAATTCCTCCAATTTAGTTTTTTCCAAAATAGAACAGCCAGTCTTCCATGTCGGCCTCAAGCAGGTCTTCCGGGTTGGCTTTGAGCACCTGAGACCAGCCGGCATAGTCGCGCTGTTTGCCGGCGTGGTAAGCCAGCTTTTCCATGCATTCGTCAAGCTTGTCTTTGAGGTCATTGCGCACCATCACCTTGGCACCGCGCTCATAGTCACGAGATTTGGGGTGGGAAAACCCGAGGGCGGTACCTTCGCTGACCTCAATGCCGTCCTTGCGGATTTCAGCCACCAGCTCCTCCTTGTGCTTTTTCCAGAAAGCAAAGCGCTCCACATGAAACTTGAGCTTGGCGTCAGCACCCTCGCCCAGGCGGGCAGCGGTGTAGGTGAATTTCCAGTTGTCTCGAAGCATGGCGGGGCCTTTCAATGGGTTGATGGAACAACAGAATTTGGACGAAAAAAAGCCCGCTTTGTCTGTCTCGAACAGTCTGTAACTTGGTAGTCACAGGGGGCTCGAAGGTAGCCAAAGCGGGCTTACTTGCTTAGCAGTATTTGTTAGGCGCTCTGCAAGGGAGTGATGAAATCAGCGCAGTAGTTAATGTAACCGATGTGCATTAGTTTGTCAATGTTTATGACAGTGCTGGTGTTTAAATAAAGCAACAAGGCTTGTGGTGCGATCGTTAACTCGTACCAACTCTTTAGCCGGCTCAGGCAGATACACTTTGCTGCCCCCACCTATCCCGCTGTACCGACTTCATCGTCGCTGAGAGCTTCTGATCCAAGGACGCCAAAATGACGCCGTCTTCGTCTTTGAGAAAGTACCGAATCAGGCGCTCGCCCTGGCGCGAGATCGAGAACTCGTCTTTCATTTCTAGGGCCAACCAGCGCAACAACACTGCCCAGGACTTGGCCTCGGAGCCGAGCACCACAGTGAACTCATCAAGCGTCTTTGCAATCGCCTCAGGCACAGTCAAGTCCAGCATCGACCGGACAAACCGGCCTGTGGCAAACGCCTTCTGAGAAGCTGCGTCAAAGGCATGTAGCAACTCAATTGGCATCAGGACCGGACCTGGCTTCGGTGAGATCGAATCCAGGAGTCTGGTGATGCCGCCAGCCAGGACGCTCGGCGAACTGTCCTCAGTCTTTCGACGCAGGAATGCGGGGATTTCAAAGTCGTCCGATCCGCCTGCTGACAGGGCATCCACCCTGGCCGCAGCGCTGGTTCTGTTGCGCCACACGGAGGGAGTGACCTGGCCACCGTAGTCTTGCACGATTGGCCTTGTGGAACGCATCACTGCACTGCTTGCGAAGCGTCTGCTGTAGACGATCCCGCTGTTGTCTGCGGTGACGCTGCCGCCCCCGCCCCACCCCGCCGCCTGCATGTTGGCAATCTTCTCCAGTTGCGGCAGGCCTTCTGCCTTCTGGTCTTCTGCGCGTACGTGCACCAGAATCAGGTTGGTCTGGTCTGTCACCAGCTGGTAATTCAGCGCCAAGGCCAGGGCCTGCTGATTGAGCGACTCAAGAGTCGTTGGCTTAACAATGCTTTTTACGCTCTGCAGCTTGCCGGTCTGCTGCGTCAATTCCGAAATTTGCTGCGCGGCCACGATCCTGGGCAGCAACCCCGACGTGTGACTTTGAATGGCGGCCGCACTGGCCTGCATGGCAACATCGTTCGTCACCCAGGTCAACTTGGGCGCAGACACCGGCATGGTTGCCATGCGCGCGCACAGGTGCAGTGTGTCACCGCCATACAAGGCAACAGGCAGAGTTTCTTCCCACACGACAGCCTGACCCCAATCCACCTTTACATCATCGCAACGTGGACTGCGCAGTCGACGGAACATGCGCATGATCACATCAGCCGCATCCTGGGTTGGCGAAACCAGCTCGCAGGCGCCGCCGGTCTTTTCCGCGACCTCACGCAACAGGCTCTCACCTGGAGCGCTGCCAACGCCGATGGCAAACACACGGTGTCCGGACGCATTGGCCGTTTGAATAACTTCTTCCACATTCCAAATTTCGCCATCCGTGATCAGCAACACATCCTGGTGGCGTGATGACTTTGTTTTGGCGCCAAAAAGCTGTTGCCAGTCCGGCCCGGTGCTTTGATTGAAGGTGGACAGCAAGGCGTCATTCATCTCGGTGCCGCCTAGGTCAGCCTCGGTTTTGGCAATCAGGCTGGCTACCTTTTTGATATTGCCGGCCTTGCACGACACCAGGCCAGGCAGGTCATGCACCACGCTAGAACCAAAACGGCTGAAGCTGATCCAGTCTTCGTCATCGAGTTCCTTCAAGACTTCATGCAAGGCCTTGCGTGCAGCACTGATGCTGTCGCCACCCATGGAACCCGAGCAGTCCACCAGTACCTTCAAAAGCAAGGGCTCTTTGGTTTGTTCAGGCATGGTGGGGCAAAAGCTGGCCAGGACAGCAAAGCCTTCACCGTCAGACGCCACAGTGGCAAAAGACTGGCCCTGCAAGCCCTGCAGCAGCAGCACAAAGTCGCGGTCCAGAAAAGCACCGTCCGTCAAACCCACTACCAAGGCTTCCCCCTGGCGAGCCAGCGAAACCGGGTGACTTGGGGATTGCACTGCCGCCAAGGCGATTTCACCCGTCAAGGTGATCGTCATGGTCAGCGGGTACTGCGCCAGCATGTCGGCTTCAGCCGACTGATGCGCCGCCAATCCACCAACTTCATGTTCATCGCCATAACGGGGTGCCACCGTGGTGGGAATGGTGATGCGAATCTGACCTTGCTCGAAGCGCAACAACTGGGCGTACTCGATTTCAATGACCGCCGACTCACCCGGCTTGAGGTTGCCCATGTTGGCGCTGTACAGCCCGCGTGCTGAGCGTTCGACCATGATGGGGGTATCACCCTCATCAATGGCCTTCTCGTAGCGCTGAGTGGCTTTCTGCTTCTCCATGACCGTGCCTTGCAGGCGGTGGCCGTCTATCTCGGCGTTGAGGCCCAGCAACGTAGCTCCCCATGGCAGGGGGAAGGTGTAAACCGCTTCCAAGTTGGTCTTGCCCGTATTTTTGTAGTGCTGGCGGGCTTTCATGCTGAGTAGCAGCCCATCGAGCTGACCTTCGATCTCCACGGACCTCAGGGTGGCAGCAATTCCCTCATGGGTCATGAGCTGGGAAGATTCATGTGTGACAGCGTTCATCAGGATTCCTTTTTAAGATTTTCAAAAGCTTGGATGACGGCGCGGACCAAGGTGCGCACCTGTTCGGGATTCAGCCCAGAGCGCTCCGGTGCGATTTCGAGCTCCACCCCTTCTGCGATGTAAAGATGGCTACGCACTTCAACTGAACCCGCTTTGCGCAGTCGAGGCGGCACCGGTGGCGCTTCGCCTGAGAGGACTTCACGGATGCGGTCGAGCGACACACCGGCATCGCTGAGCTTGCGCACGGTCAGCAATTGGTCGAGGTGCTTGGGCAGGTAGTGGGCGGCCTTGGTGCTGCCGATGGGGCCGTCGACGAGACCGATTTGCATGTAGTAGCGCGCCGTCCGCTTGGGCGTGTCGCTCAAGCTGCACAGCTCGTCCAGGCTGAATTTGGTGGCGTCGGATATGGTGGTGTCTTGTGTCATGGATTTATTATGACACTATGACTGTTATTTACAAGTGGTTAATTAAATATTATGTAATGTGGCAGCAAACTTTTGCAACTCTTGGCCACCAGTTCCTGCGCCAGCTTAATGTCGGTTCATGGTGCCCTTGATTTCGGATGAACCCGGATCGCTACGTTGCAATGACGGCGCAACACTTTTCTGTGAACATTCAGAGTGGTCCCCCGCACAAAATTTGCCTTTGTTGACAAACGCTGTTTAGCCCTAGTCTTGGTTACGGTTGGGACAATGGTTGGGACAATGGGTCTAAATGACCCCGAAAAGAAGAAAGGACTTAGAGCATTTCTGCGCTAAGTCCTTGATTTTATTGGTCGGTGTGAAAGGATTCGAACCTTCGACCCCTTGCACCCCATGCAAGTGCGCTACCAGGCTGCGCCACACACCGAAGGTTGTAATTATAGCCCGGG
>Ga0210030_1001192_pt1 | contig 18611 bp, 20 predicted proteins | sample CryGeymeta201523_FD_183986 | JGI IMG/M metagenome (GOLD analysis project Ga0210030, IMG submission 183986) | Groundwater microbial communities from Crystal Geyser aquifers in Utah, USA - Crystal Geyser metaG 2015-23 (SPAdes) (version 2) | ecosystem: Environmental > Aquatic > Deep subsurface >...
CATTTTTTCGTCTCCAGCCGGCTGTTTTTTCAGCCAAAAAATAATATAAGCGCTGTAGAAAATAGCAATGAGAGCCGGAATAATGGTGAGGTAATAAATATTAAACATCTTTTTCTTCAATAACAAATTTTTGAGGGTCAAATTGAACCACTTCGGGCCGCGAAGCTGAACGGACATCAATTTTCCAACTGGTTAATTTAGCTGCTAATCTGACATTTTGGCCGCCTTTGCCAATAGCCAAACTTAACTGGTCTTCCGGCACCAGCACCCGGGCTTCCCGGCGGGGCAAAATTTCTACTGATACTACTTTGGCCGGTGAAAGAGCAGAGGCAATAAATTTTTCCGGATTTTCCGACCATCCAATAATATCAATTTTCTCGTTGCCTAATTCATTAGTGACCGACATTACTCGGGTACCTCTTTGTCCCACTAAAGAGCCAATCGGGTCAATGCCTTCCACTTTTGAAGCGGCGGCAACTTTTGTCCGACTGCCGGCTTCCCGGGCAATTCCCTTAATTTCCACCAATTCGTCGTGAATCTCCGGCACTTCCAATTCAAAAAGTTTGGAAACAAATTTGGGATGACTGCGGGAAAGAATCAGACCCGGTATTTTTGTTTCTTCCTGAACCGCCAAAAGATAGAATCTTAACCTTTCGCCGATTCGATAATGTTCGCCGGGAATAGCTTCATTATAAAACATAATGCCAGTGGCCCGGCCCAAATCAATATAAATATTGCCCCGCTCAATTCTTTGGACCAGGCCGCTGACAATCTCTCCTTCTTTGCCCTGATATTCTTTTTTAACAGAGTCCCTCTCCACTTCTCTGATTTTCTGCAAGATAACTTGTTTGGCGGCCTGAGAAGCAATTCGGCCGAATTCTTCCTGCTCTTCCAAGGCTAATTCCAATTCCTCAGCGACCTGGGCATCGGCTTTGATTTTCTTCGCTTCTTCAATCAGGATGTGCCGGTCAGGATTATATAAAGGAATTATTTCTTCTGTTTCAGCTTCAAACTTTTCTTTCATTCTGACCGAGTTCTCGTCAACCACGGTTTTTATCTGCCAGAATTTCATCGCCCCGGTTTTGTTATCAATTTTACATTTAACAATTTCTCCTTTTTTCCGGTATTCCTTTCGGTAAGCCGTGGCAATAGCCGCTTCAATCGCTCCCAAAACCGCCTCCGGTTTAATTCCCCTTTCCTGGGCAATTTGCTCAATCGCCCGATTTAAAGCTTTAAGGTCTAACATAACAATTATTTATAAAAATGCCCTTTAACGGGCTTTTTATTAAATGATAAACAAAAACTCCAAAATGTCAATTCATTTTTTTCTTTTAAGAATTTTTTTAACCGCTGTTTTAATATCATTGACCCCCAAACCATATTTTTTTATGAGTTTGGCTGCCGGGCCGCTTTCAGTAAAAACATCCTGGGTACCAACAAATTCCATCGGCACCGGATAATTTTTTGCCAAAACTTCAGCCACGGCACTGCCTAATCCAGCTAAAACACTATGTTCTTCAATAGTCACCACTGCCCCATATTTTTTGGCTATTTCAATAATTTTATTTTCATCAATCGGCTTAATAGTGTGATTATTTAAAATAATGACGCCGATTTTTTCTTTTTCTAATTCCTCGGCAACTAAAAGAGCATTGTATAATATCGGACCGCAACCAATAATCGCCACCAGGGGTTTTTTGCTTTGCCAGAAAACTTCTGCTTTAGAGGGGATAAAAGGCGTTTCTTCAGTGGTAAAAACCGGCGTTTTTTCGCGGGCTAATCTAATATAAACCGGTCCCCAGATTTTGGCCGCCGCAATTGTCGCTTTTTTAGCTTCAATGACATCGCAAGGCACAATCACTTTCATATTCGGCAAGACCCGCATCAAAGCAATATCTTCCAAGGCTTGGTGAGTGGCACCGTCATAACCGGTAATCAGTCCGCTATGATGGCCGGCAATTTTGACATTAGAATCGTTATAAGTAATGGTGGTTCTGATTTGTTCCCAATTTCGGCCGGGCGAAAAAACCGCGTAACTGGAAATAAAAGGAATTTTGCCGGAAACACTTAAACCAGCTGCCACACCGGCCAAATTCTGTTCGGCGATTCCGATTTGAAAAAATCTCTCGGGAAATTTTTCAGCGAATTTATCGCAACGGGTGGATTTTGCCACATCAGCTGACAAAACTACCACATTAGGATTTTCTTCGGCAGCGATGAGCAGTCCTTCGCCAAAACCATCTCTTGTGGGAACTATTTCGATTTTATCCGAATCAAATAGATATGGATTTAATTTTACGTCTGGATTAATCATTTATCTCTCCAAAGTAAATAAGGCTATTGTTATTAAAACCGCATAAGTTATTAACAGAGCAATGGTTATTCCTCCAATGAAAACCCGATAGGGCTTAATTTCTGCCAAGGTTAATTTCTCAACATTTTTTCTCCGGAGATAAATCATAATTGTAACGAGAGTTAAAAGTAGACCTAGACAAACAAACAGCCAGCCGAAATTTTTTATTAAAATATCTTGCATGGCCACGGCGGTAGAAAGAGAAGCCAATCCTAACAGGATAAACATCCATGGCGTAATATAAAATCCGGCAGCTACTAAGCCATATATAATCCCAAGAATAATACTAGCTTTACTTACTTTTCTTTTGATTGTGATTGTGTTTGAAATATTATTGTTCATATTGGGCGCCAAATTAATCTTCATCAATTATTTTACCATCAAGTGTTCGTAATTGTAATAAAGCTTTCTCTGCTTCTGTTTTATTCGGTGTTAGGGCGTGCCATCTAAAATCAAATTCCATAAAATCCACGCCTTTGCCAGCAATAGTGTGAGCAATAATTACCGTGGGTTTTTCATAAATTGCCTTGGCTTCATTTATCGCATCAACAAATTCTTCAATATTGTGGCCGTCAATTTCTAAGACATGCCAGTTAAAAGATTCGTATTTATCTTTCAGCGGCTCAAGCGGCATTATTTCTTCGGTAAAACCGTCGCTTTGGATATTGTTTCGGTCAATTACCGCGGTCAGATTATTTAAACGATATTTTCCAGCCAGCATCCCTGCTTCCCAGATATTGCCGCAATCCTGCTCGCCATCAGACATTATACAATAGGTGTGGTATTTTTTCTTATCTAAGCGGGCCGCCAAAGCGATACCGATGGCTTGAGATAATCCCTCGCCTAACGGACCCGAAGAAGTTTCGATGCCTGGCAGAGCTTTGCGATAAGGATGACCCTGTAAACTACTGCCTAATTTCCGCAAAGTTTTTAATTCTTCAATTGGAAAATAGCCGGCTCGCGCCAAAGCCGCATATTGAACCGGGCAGATATGGCCATTGGATAAAATTAGACGGTCTCTGTCTGGCCAATTAGGATTTTTGGGGTCATGATTTAGAATATGAAAATAAAAAGCGGAGAAAATATCAGCCATCCCCAAGGCACCGGCCGGATGTCCAGTTCCGGCCTCCACCAACATTTCAATAATGTCTTGGCGCAACTGATTGGCCATTTCTTCCAAAAATTTTAGTTTGTTTTCGTGAAGAATTTCCATTTTTGTTTTGTAGAAACGGATTGACGCTGATATCAACGCTGATTAACGCGGAACTTTTTCAGCGTGCTTCTGCGTATTAATCAACGTTATTCTGCTTCTATATTAATAATTTTTTCTAATCGTCTTTTGTGATGTTCTTTATTGGAAAAAGGCGTGACTAACCAAGTGCTTAAAATTTTTTCTGCCTGCTCCTCGTCCGAAAAATCAGCGCCTAAAGATAAAACATTGGTGTCATCATCGTTCCTGGAAAGATAAGCCTGATCGGGATTACTAACCAAAGCTGAACGAACGCCTTTAAATTTATTGGCAACAATATCCATGCCAATTCCCGAGCCGCAGATTAAAATTCCCCGGCGGCTGGAAGGGGCTTGAAATATCGCTCTGGACACTAATTTAGCGAAATCAGGATAGTCGTCATCTTCATCATAATGGTCATTACCGACATCAATCACTTCATACCCTTGGTCTTCTAGAAATTTTTTAAGGATTTCTTTTAACTGAAATCCCTGATGGTCAGCGCCGATGTAGATGAGCATACCCAGTAACATTACTTGACTGCGCAAAATAAAGCGAGCCAAGTGATGTTTTATTTATTTTTTTATTGTCTTTACCACAATCAAAATTTAATAATTTCTGGAAATTTATTTTGCGAGGCGAGCTAATGTCAAGTAATGTTACTGGGCATAAAAAATTTTATAAGGTTTCTACGGCTTTCAGGACATGCTTCAATAGCATCGCGCAATAACCCCATTCATTGTCGTACCAAGCCAAAATTTTCACCAAATCAGCGTCAATCACTTTGGTAAATTTCAAATCAATAATTGCTCCAGAGGGTTCGCCAATAATATCCGAAGAAACAATTTGTTCATCAATTACTTTTAAAATTCCCTGCCAGCGAGGGTCGTTGGCCGCTTTTTTAAAAATTTCATTGATTTCTTCAACCGAAGTTTTTCTTTTGGCTAAAAAGGTAATATCGGCAATAGAACCAGTGACAATGGGTACTCGCAAGGCAATACCGTCAAATTTATTTTCCAGTTCTTTAAGCACGCGGGTAACAGCGATAGCCGCGCCAGTAGTTGAAGGAATAATGTTTTGGTTACCAGCCCGACCCCTACGGAAATCACTGCCCTTGACCGCTGAATCAACGATTGTCTGAGTGTTGGTATAGGCGTGAACCGTATTTAAAATCGCTTTTTGAATACCCGGATTTTCCGCCATTATCGCCATTACCGGATAAACTGCATTAGTGGTGCAAGAGGCATTGGAAGAGATTTGGGTTGTTTTAAGCTCTTCGTCATTTATGCCGACAAAAACCGTTCTTCCCCCAGCTGTTCCCTCTGGGTCTTTGGCCGGCGCAGTTAAAACCACTCTTTGGGCACCAGCCTCCAAATGACCTTTGGCTTTTTCAAAGGATTCAAAAACTCCTGTGGCCTCAACAACAATGTCAATTTTTAAATCTTTCCACGGGAGCTTTGCCGGCTCTTTTTCTTGAAGCACTAAAATTTCTTTATCATCCACCACTAAATAATTTTTAGTGTCAGATTTTTTTGTTGAAATTTCTCCGGGAAAAGCCCGATAAACCGAATCATATTTCAAAAGATAGGCCAAGTTTTCTAAATCGCCTAAATCATTGATAGCTTTAATTTCCAATCGCGGGTCGTCAAAAATCTGCCGGAAAAATAAGCGGCCAATCCGACCAAAGCCATTAATAGCAATCTTAGGCATATTTTTTATTATACAAATTAACTAAATGAAAAACAACAATCCCAAAGGTCACCGCCACATTTAGCGATTCTTTCTTGCCTCTCATTGGAATTTCCAAAATTTTATCGGCTCGTTTTAAAATCGAAGCTGGTAAGCCCTTGATTTCATTTCCAAGAACTAAAGCAGTTTTTGCTATGATATTACGCGATCGCTGGATATTATAGTAAGGTATGGATTTGGGGGATTGTTCAATAGCAAAAATTGTGTAGCCTCTGCTAGATGGCGGATTTTTTAGCCCCGACGCTTTGGTCGGGGCTCCGACCTCTTTAGAGCGTCGGAGTTTATCAATCAAGCGAGTAGTAGATTTGACGCACTCCCATTCCACATATTTTTCCGCGCCTAAAGAAACTTTAGTTAGTTGCTGGCGCGACCGGCCAAATTCATCAACCGGCGCCGGAGTAATGCCGCCTAAATAGATTTTTTTCACGCCAGCAGCGTCAGCGGTCCGAAAAATAGAGCCGACATTATGCAGACTCCGAATGTTGTAAAGAATAACAATCATTATTCTTATCAATTTCCATTTTTTAGTCACCAATCGCACGATCGTGCGATTGGTGACTAATTGGTAATAAATAAAAATTATTGAATGGCTATATTAAGCCGACTTTTTTTCTGACCTCCTCCATCGTGGCTTGAGCAATGACACGAGCTCTTTGGCTGCCTTCTTTTAGAATCTTTTTGACATAAGCCTGGTTTTTTTGTAATTTTTTGAATTCTTTTTGAAAAGGCGAAAGAAAATTAATAATGACCTCGGCTAAATCTTTTTTAAATTCGACATAGCCCTTACCTTGATATTCTTTTTCTAATTGTTTAATTGATTTTTCTGAAAGCAAAGAATAGATGGTTAAAAGATTAGAAATACCCTTTTTATTTTTAAGGTCGTAGACAATCTCTTTTCCTGAATCAGTAACCGCTCTTTTAATTTTCTCTTTTATTAAAGAAGGTTCATCAGTTAAGGCTAAATAATTATAAGGGTTTTCTGCGCTTTTAGACATTTTTTTTGTTGGGTCATCAAGACCCATAATCTTGGCACTTTCTTTCCGAATTAGAACATTCGGGATAACAAAAGTCTCGCCGTATAAATTGTTAAAACGCCGGCCAATGGTTCGGGTGAATTCAACATGCTGTCTCTGGTCTTCGCCCACCGGTACCAAATCTGTTTTATAAAGCAGAATATCCGAGGCCATCAGCGCCGGGTAATCAAAAAGTCCGACATTAACTTTTTTTCTGAAAGATTTTGCCTTATTTTTAAATTGGGTCATTAATTCCAATTCGGGAATTTTCGTAATGGTATTTAAAATCCAGGTCAATTCCGTATGTTCAGGAACGCTTGACTGAACAAAGATTATTGATTTTTTAGGGTCAATGCCGGCCGCCAAATAAATCATCGCCACTTCCAAAATTTTTTCCTGAAGCTTTTCCGGCGGCTGAAAAATCGTCATGGCGTGATAATCAACCACGCAAAAAATACAGCTGTGTTTTTTCTGGAATTCCAGCCATTGCTTAATTGCTCCTAAATAATTGCCAATATGGAGAACGCCTGAAGGCGCCACTCCGCTAAAAATTGTTTTCATCTTTTTATACTTCTATGACCACCGGCAAAACCATTGGTCTTCGCTTTGTTTTATTATACAAAAATTGGCCGATTTGGTCTCGTATTAGGGATTTAATATAGTCGGATTCCAGTTGCTGGCGTCGGGGAATCCGGCTGATAATACCACGAATCCGCTTTCGTAGTTCCTCCACAAATTCCTTGTTTTCTCTTAAATAAATAAAGCCGCGGGAAATAATATCGGGATTTTTAAGAAATTGGCCGGTATGACGGTCCAAGGTAGCAATAATCACCACCATTCCTTCTTGAGATAAAACCCGACGGTCTCTTAAAACTACCTCGCCAACATCGCCAACACCTAAACCGTCAACCATGACATAAAAAGCCGGAACCGTTTCCTCTGTAACTTTAGCCGACTCCTTGGTGAATAAAACCACCTGGCCATTATCAATTAAAATCGTTTCTGAGGGTTTAAGACCGAGCGCTTCCTGGGCATTTTGGGCATTTCGCCAGCGCATAAAATAATAACCGTGAATCGGAAGAAAGAATCTCGGTTGAATCAGCTTCATCACAATTTTAAGTTCTTCCTGAGGAGCGTGGCCGCTGGAATGAATGTCTATCATTTTATAGTGATAAACTAAGGCGCCTTGGCGAGAAATATCGTCTTTAAGAATTTGGACGCTTCGTTCATTTCCCGGAACAATTGAAGACGAAAGAATTACCATATCTCCTTTTTTAATCTTAATGTGATGATGTTCTCCATTGGCAATTTTCATTAAACTGGCATTGGGCTCACCTTGGGCGCCGGTGCAGAGAATCAATAGTTTATCATCATGGTACTTGCGAATATCTTCCAGGGGAATAATCACGTCTTTTTTAATTTTCATAAAGCCGAGGTTTCTGGCAATCTGAATATTGGTTTTCATTGATAAACCGCTAATGGCAACTTTTTTGTTAAGCCGCTCGGCGATTTTAATAATTTCAGCTAAGCGGTCCAGAAGCGAAGCAAAGGTGCCGAGAATAATCCGGCCACTGGCTTTTTTAAAAAGTTTTTCTAATTCCTGCTCCACCACCCTCTCAGAAATTGAGTAGCCGGGTTCTTCAGCGCCGGTTGATTCCATTAAAAGAGTGTGAATTTTTTGTCTGCCGATTTTTTCCCAAACATCCAATCCCCGGGCCTTACCGTCAACGTCGTAATCAAATTTAAACTCGCCGGCATGAACAATTTTGCCGATGGGCGTGTCTAAAACCATGCCAACGCCCTCAGGAATATTATGAGTGACTCCGAAAAATTCGGCTTTAAAATTTTTGGAAAGCTGATGGGTTTCGCCGGCTTTGATAATCTCAAAATTAAGCTTCGGAGTGTTGCGAAAATCTTCCTGGCGTTTGGCAATTATCTCTTTGGTAATCGGCGTGGCAAAAATCACCGGATTGCCGAGCTTTTCCATAATATAAGGAATGGCGCCGATGTGGTCGTAATGACCGTGAGTAATGATCAATGCCCTAATATTTTTCTTTCGCTCTTCAAGTTCAGAGATGTTGGGGATGATATAGTCAATTCCTGGTGTAGCTTCTTCTGGAAACTGAAGACCAGCATCAATCACAATAATTTCGTCCTCATATTCAAAAAACATCATGTTGCGGCCGACCTCCTCTAAGCCGCCTAGGGCCGCAAAACGAACCACATTTTTTGGTTTTATTAGTTTTTGTCTGAACATATTGTGCCGAGGGTGGGATTCGAACCCACAAGCCCCAAGGGGCACACGGCCCTGAACCGTGCATGTTTTCCAATTTCATCACCTCGGCTTTTTATTCTCTAAAACAGATTTTGCTATCTTGTATTTTCTTTTAAGACAGGGGACTTTTGGATTTGAATAAATTTTAGGTAATAATTTAGAAGATTCCTTTTTAGCGAAAGTTAAACGATATTCTCTGGTTGTGCGTTCCAAAAAGCCATGAATACCTAATAGAAAATTTATTTTATGCTGTAGCCATTTTATATGACCAAGACTTGCCGAATGAAAAATTGTATAGAGCCTTTGGCTATTTGGATAAATTGGATCTTGAAATTTTCGAATACATCCGTCTCCATCTAAATGACCTCGTAAAAAATCAAAGAAATATCGATGAGGAACTTTGAGCGAACCAATTCTATGCGTCTTATTAGGCATTAATCCGATGTTAAGCAGCCACTTATATAAAATAACATTTCCGAATTGAATACGATACGAACTTTTTTTACCAGTATAACCACTTACCTTGGGAGTAATCCTATTACTAATACCCAAACATTTTTTAAATGTATTTAATAATTGAATGTCATTGGATGTTAAATCAAAATGTCCGTTTCTGGACGACAAGCAACCATCTGTAGTTATTAATCCAATAGCATAAGCCAAGCTAGAGTTCCAAGCAATTTTTTCTGTTTTTGGTTTTGGCCCCGGTTTCATTTGATTTGGCTAAATTATTTTTATTTGTCTCTGCCTTCATACTTTTCAAAAATTGCCCAGAAACTTAATTTTTTTTCTCCTTTGTTATGAACCCGATGAAAAGCACCGGCTTTGACGGGCACGATGTCGCCGGCTTTTACCTTGATGGTTTTTTTACCTACCTCCATTGTTCCCTTGCCGTCAATAAAAATATAAACCTCATCAACATCTTCATGAGAATGGCCGGTAGTTGATTTTTGCGGATAAAGCTCGGTTAAAGAGATATTTAGATGCTTAAGCTCAGGCAGATCGTAAATTCTATAAAACTCATTGTCCCGTATAAGTTTAGCAAGTTGTTTATATTCTTTAATATCCATAAATAAATGTCAACTATTTGAATACTCTCGCTGTTTTGACATACCATTTCTCAATATTTTCAAAGCGGTCGCTGGCTGAAGAAATAAATTTTTTATCAAAGCCCTTAAGCCAATTTTTAGTGATGTAAAGATAGTGAGGCGAATAAAGGAAGATTACTGGTCGGTCTTGAATAATTAATGATTGAAGGCTGGCCAGGTCAGCCTGACGCTTTGTGTTGTTTAAAGTTTTCCTTATTGACTGGATTAGGCTATCCGCTGTTTTATTTTCATAAAGAGCCAAATTAAGACCGGGATAAAATCGCTCTGAAGAATGCCAGAATGAAGACAAGTCAGGGCTGTCACCATTTCCAAAAATATTACCAAAAAGTATCATTTCATAGTTGCGGGTTTTTATAATTTCGTCACTAACTTCTTGGCTTGGCCGGACTACTACGTTCAATTTAACGCCTATTTCTGACCAATCCTCGCTAACGAGCTTAGCCGTTTTAACTAAAAACGGTATCTCGGGCACCACTAAATTAAACTCTAAACGCTTTAGTTCTTTATTAATATTTTTTTCGCGGATTCCTTCAGTGTTCAGCTGCCAGCCGCTGGTCTCTAAAATTTGCTCAGCTTTTTCTAAAGAAAAATTCTCTTGAGGATAAATTTCGGCCGCATATCCTTTCATTCCTAATACTAAAGGACCTTCAACAGGAATGGCTCGGCGGTCAAAAATTTTTTCGATTAACTCTTTTCTATCAGTGGCGTAATTTAAAGCCAGACGCACGTTTTTATCTTTTAAAATATCCTGGCTATAAGGATTAAAGAAAATCGCATAGTATCTCGGCATCCGAAGTTCAAAAACTTGATGATTGATATTAATCTTAGAAAGATTCTCTTGATTTAATCCGCCAAATCCATCGATAACCCCTGAATTGAAATTTTTAATCAGTTCTTCTTCGTTTTGATAAAATTTAAAACCTATTTTTTCTAAATAGGGCTTTTGACCAAAATAATACTCATTGCGAACAAGTTGGTATTCGGAAACAAATCCGGAACGTTCTTTCTGAAAAGATAAAAACTTAAAAGGTCCGTTACCAATCGGCTCAAGATTGTAATCAGAAAGTCGAAAATTAGCAACCGGAATAGAACCGAAAACATGCTTAGGAATTATTTTAAGCTCTCTCAGAGTGTTTTCAAAAAAAACATAGGCTTCCGGAAGAGTTAATTTTATTTCCCGCTCGCTTATTCTTTCTGTATTTACTCCCTGCCAGAGGGAAAAAGCAGGTGAATGACTGTCAGGATCTTGAATGGTCTTAACGGTAAAAATTACATCATCGCTAGTAATGGACACTCCATCGTCCCAGAAGAGGTTCTCTTTAAGACGAATATTCCAGGCCTGACCATTTTCACTCATTTTATAATTTTCCGCAAAATCCAAAAAGCTGCTAAAAACTAATTCTATCAAGTCACGGTCCGGCTCATTATTGGCTAAAACTGGATTAATAAAGGCGGGCTGACCAATTACGCCTTCAATATATTGACCGCCAGAAACCGGTAGGAGATTAGTGTTTTGGCGGAGGAAGTCAATTACTGTAAAAATGGAAGCAATGATAAATATCAAACAAGCAACAATAAAAATCCAGCGTTCCTGGCGGGAGAAATTTTTAAATAACCGAACTAAAAATTTCATAAGTTACTAAATTATCAGGTTTAAAACTGATAGAATTGCAAAAATTATTATCAAGGCGATTGTGGCAATAAAAATTAAACGTTCCAAGCCTCGGCGTTTAGCGTAAAATTCGTTTTCGCTGCCGCCGAAAACGCCGGAAAGTCCCGAGGACCGCTCCTGAAGTAAAATTAAAACAATTAAAATAATTGAGATGATAATTTGAGTGATGGAGATAAACATTCGCTTTGCTCTATCAACGAATAACGAATCAGTACGAATAAACGAATATACGAATTTAAAATTCGTTTATTCGTAAATTCGAAATTTATTCGCTATTCGTTGATTTATAGATCTTTTTTGCTGAAAAGTTAATGACGAGATTAATCAAGCTTATAATCAGGGTAGCATAAATCAAAGGCACAGTTCCAGTTATGGTAATATTTATTAAAAGTTTGTCAAGAAGATAAAGTATTAAGGCATTGACCAAGAAAATCCCCAGACCAAAAGTCAAAACAATCACCGGGGTGAGAATTAACTTGAGAATCGGTCTAAAAAAAACATTGATTAAGGTTAGAACCGCCGCCACCAATAAAAAATTATTAAAACCAGGGCTGACTTCGAATCCCTCAATAAAATAGACGACGGCAAACAGCGCAATCAGGTTAGAGAAGAAGTAAAAAAATAATCGGGCCAGGAAATGCATCATTATATTATTATATAAACTTTCAGATAAGTTATCCACAGCCGAAAGGTTTTATTCTTGAATTTTAAGGGTTATAATAAAAGCACAAAGGTCGAGTACAATATAATCGCAAAACAGACGCTAAATGTTTCGCGTCAGTTCCGCGTTTCTATTTCGCGTCAGTTTCGCGAATATTATGGCAGCTCAAGGTTGGACTGAAATATTGTTGACCTCACTTCAAAATGTTTGGGCCGGCGTTATTAGTTTTTTGCCGTCGTTTATCGGCGCTTTAATTCTTATTATTGTCGGCTTAATTGTTGCCTCGGGATTGCGCGCAATAGTAGAAAGAATTATTAGTGCTCTAAGGATTGATACACTTTTAAAAAGAACAGGACTAACTCCTTTCTTTGAAAGAGCCGGCCTTCAGATTAACTCCGGCAAATTTTTAGGTCTTTTGGTTTATTGGTTCTTGGTGGTGGTATTTGTTTTGGCAGTTACTGATATTTTGGGACTTTACGGCGTCTCTCTTTTCTTGCGGGATGTAATTTCTTATATTCCGAATATCATTGTGGCGGTTTTGATAATGTTGGTAGCGCTGTTGGTGGCCAATTTTCTTAAATCCATTGTTAGAGCCTCGGTTACCAGCGCCAAGCTTCATAATCCCAAATTTTTAGGTTCGCTGGTCTGGTGGGTAATAGTGGTTTTTGGATTCTTAGCCGCCTTAATTCAAATTGGTATCGCGGCAACAATCCTTAATACTCTGGTGACCGGATTAATCGCGATGCTGGCTATAGCCGGCGGTATTGCTTTTGGTCTTGGCGGCAAAGACTACGCCGCTTCCCTTTTAGAGAAATTTCGACGAGAGACCGAAGAAAGATAGTTTTTAATCCGACCAGAGCACTAAAATACATTTAGTGCTCGGCCGAGCACATAAATAAAGATTTATGTGCTCTGGATTCGGCTTAAATAAGTAAGCTAAGCAAGGCTCCGTTTTCTATTTGAAGCGGGGCTTTGTTATTGAAAATTTAGATTAAATGGGATACAATAACTCTACGAATAACGAATCTGTACGAATATACGAATTTAATTAATACCAAAAACGTCAACATTTCCAGACCTTTTTTATTTTTATTCGTAAATTCGTAATAAATTCGTAATTCGTAGATAAGAATGGTAATAACTTTTTACGGTGAGGGGTGTTTTAAACTTCAAAGCGGTGATTTTGTTATTTTAAGCGATCCCTTTGATGGTGAAACCGGTCTAACACCGCCGCGTTTTAAAGCCGACATTATTTTAAAAACCTTCACCTCTATCCCTATTGTTAATCAACTAATCAACCAGTCAACTAATCAACTAATTTTTGGCCCAGGCGAATATAATATCAAAGACATCACTATCACCGGCTTCTCTTTGTCTAAAGAATCTTCAGAAAAATTTCTCAAGACCGTTTATTTGCTGGAGCTGGAGGACGTTAAGCTCTGTTTTTTGGGACATCTTTCTGAAGCGCCTGAGCCCGCCATTTTGGAACACCTAGAGAAGATTGATGTTTTGTTTGTTCCGGCCGGGGGACCGCCTTTCCTTAATCAAAAATCAGCGGTAAAAATTATCAAACAGCTTCAACCGAAAATTGTTATTCCTTGTTTTTTTAAAATTCCTTCCCTAAAAAGACCAGCTGACAAACTTGAAAAATTTTTAGAGGAATTTAACGGCCCGAAGGCAAAAGAAGTAACGGGACAAGAAAAATTAGTGATTAAGAAAAAGGATTTGGCTAATATTAAAAAGACGGAAATTGTAATATTGAAAACATAAATATGAATATTCGCGAGTTATTAAAAAAAATCCAGAATTCTGACGAAGCCACTAAAAAATGTTGGCTAATTGGAGTGACTGCCGTCTCGATGGTTTTGATAATTGGTCTTTGGTTGGTTTATATCAAATTCACAGTTGAATCATTCACCAGTAGCGCTCAAGAGCAGGAATCCGTTGTCGGATTTTGGCAGATTTTTAAAAATGGACTGAAGGTGATAAGTGAATCAGTTTGGAACAGCATCAAAGGCTTTGTTTCAGAAATAACCAAAAGTAGAACAATCACTATAGAATAAATCAACGAATAACGAATCTGTCCGAATAAACGAATAAGCGAATTTTTTGAAATTAACATATTCGTTTCTTCGTAAATTCGTAATTCATTCGTTATTCGATGATAGAGCAAAGCGATGAACAAAATAGAAAAACGCGAAATAACTGACGAACTCCGAGAATCATATTTGGACTATGCGATGTCAGTAATTGTTTCCCGAGCTCTGCCTGATGTCCGGGATGGATTAAAGCCGGTTCAGCGCCGGATTTTATGGACAATGTGGGAAGAAGGCCTGACTCATAACGCCAAATTCAGAAAGTCGGCCACTGTTGTCGGCTCTTGTCTTGGCCGCTATCATCCGCACGGTGACGTCGCTGTTTATGACACCTTAGCCAGAATGGCTCAGGATTTTTCTTTAAGGTATCCCCTTATTCAGGGACAGGGAAATTTTGGTTCAACCGAGGATGCTCCGGCGGCCATGCGTTACACAGAAGCCAGACTTTCTAAAATCGCCGAAGAGCTTTTATTTGATATTGAAAAAGAAACTGTTGATTGGCAGCCGAATTACGATACGACTCGTCAAGAACCGAAACTTTTGCCAGCCAAACTGCCTAACCTTTTGCTTAACGGCTCAATGGGAATTGCCGTAGGAATGGCCACTAATATTCCGCCTCATAATTTAAATGAAGTCATTGATGCTCTTATCTATTTAACTAGTCATCCAAAAGCCACCACCGAAGAGTTAATCCAGTTTGTTCAGGGGCCGGATTTTCCGACTGGCGGCATTATTTACGACAAAAAAGCCATTGCCGAAGCTTATGTTTCCGGTCGAGGACCAATAACTTGCCGGGCTCAAGCCGAAATTGAAGAACGTAAACCCGGTCAATTTAATATTATTATTACCGAAATTCCTTATCAAGTTAACAAGGCCGAACTGATTATTAAAATTGCCGAACTGGTTCAGGAAAAGAAAATTGAAGGTATCCGCGATTTACGAGATGAAAGCGACCGGGAAGGACTAAGAGTTATCATTGAACTTAAAAGTGAGGCCAATCCCCAAAAAATCTTAAACCAACTTTACCAATATACTGACCTCCAAAAGGATTTTCATCTTAATGTGATTGCCTTAATTGACGGCATTCAACCTCAGCTTTTATCAATAAAAGAAATTTTAGAAGCTCATTTAGAGCATCGCCGCTTAGTGGTAGAACGCCGGGCTAAATTTGACCTACAAAAAGCTAAAGAGCGAGAACATATTTTGGAGGGCTTAGCCAAGGCTTTATCAGTCATTGACCAGGTAATCTCCACAATTAAAAAATCAAAAGACCGCCAGGAAGCCCATCAAAATTTAATTAAAAAATTTAATTTCACCGCTCTTCAGGCCAATGCTATTTTGGAGATGCGGCTTCAGACGCTGGCGGCTTTAGAGCGTCAAAAAATTGAGGATGAATTAAAAGAAAAAAAGAAATTAATTGGCGAGTTGCAATTGCTTTTGAAAAGCCCGGAAAAAATTCTTAATGTCATTAAAGAGGAGTTTTTAGAATTAAAGAAAAACTACGGAGATGAGCGCCGGACAAAAGTAGTCGCTTCCGGCCTTAAAGAATTTAAAGAAGAAGACCTTGTACCCCAAGAAGAAGTGATTATTACCCTTTCGCAAAGCGGTTACATCAAGAGAGCGGCGCCTAGTACTATCAGGGTTCAGCATCGGGGCGGCAAGGGCCTACTTGGCTCTGAGGTCAGCGAAGAAGATTTTATTACCCATTTTATCTCCGCCGATACCCACGATAATATTTTATTCTTTACCGACCAAGGCCGGGTTTTCCAGACCAAGGTTTATGAAATTCCTGTTGGTTCCCGCACCTCTAAGGGTAAAATTATCCAAAACTTTTTAGAAATTCCTCCGAGTGAAAAAGTCAGCGCTATTGTTGCTTACGCTCCATCACAGAGATTCGCGTTCTTGGTGATGGCGACAAGAAATGGCTTAATTAAAAAAACATCCCTTGAGGATTTCGCCAATGTCCGGAGAAGCGGTATGATTGCCATCAATTTACAAAAAAGCGACGAACTCAAATGGGTTAAACTTTCTTCAGGAAAAGATGAAATTATTTTAGTAACTGCTCAAGGCCAAGCCATTAGATTTAAAGAGAGTCAGCTGCGGCCAATGGGTCGAACGGCTACCGGCGTAAAAGCCATTAGACTTAAAAAAAGTGACTTTGTGGCCGGACTTGATATAATAAAAGAGACGCGGAACATGCGCGGATCTAAGTTATTGGTTGTCACCGAAAACGGTTTTGCCAAACAAACCCCGCTTAGCCAATATAAAGTTCAAGGTCGCGGCGGCCAGGGCATTAAAACCGCTAAAATAACTTCCAAAACCGGATTAATTATTAATACCAAAATTATTACTGACGAAGAAGAGTTGTTGGCGCTTTCCAGTAAAGGTCAGATTATTAAAACTAAAATTTCCGACATTCGGACTGCTGGCCGAGCTACTTCCGGAGTCCGCATTATGAAACTTAACAGCGGTGACAAAGTGGCTGGAGTAGTATGTTTATAAAACAATGTCTTTAACTCGCAATCAAATCATTATTATTGTCCTTGCCGGTTTAATTGTTTTATTTTTCCTCTTGGTATTTTTCGGTATTATCCCCGGTTTAAAAGGGCCTGGCACCGGCAGTTTTGGACTTCCCGGCGGCGGTTATGAAACCGAACTTATTTTCTGGGGAGTGACTGAGGCCGGAGACACCAGCGCTATTCAACTAATCATTGAGGAATACTTAAAAACAAACAAAAATGTCAGAATTAATTACCGTCAATTTGATGATGTTCTTTCATATGAAAAGACTCTTTTAAATAGCCTGGCCACTGGTCAGGCGCCGGATATTTTTATGTTTCACAGCAGCTGGCTGCCAAAACATTATGACAAAGTCATGCCGGTTCCTGAAACCTTCCTTCCCTTAAGCCAATTCCGGCAATTATTTCCGACAGTAGTTGAACAAAATTTTGTCCTTAACGGAAAGGTTTATGCCTTACCTCTTTATATTGATACCTTAGCCTTTCTTTATAATAAGGATATTTTTGACGCCAAATCCATTGCTCTAATGCCGAAGACCTGGCAGGAATTTCAAAATTTAATTTCTCAGCTGAGGCAAATAAACATTCTTAATCAAATCGTTAAGCCGGCAGCGGCTCTCGGCGGCTCGGAAAAAAATATCAACTCGGCCTCGGATTTGTTAAATCTTTTAATGCTTCAGTTTGGCAGCCAAATGATTGACCAATATGGGAAGATAAATTTCGGTAACCAAGGACTCCAAGCTTTAAATTTTTATCTCCAATTTGCTAATCCTTCCAGTCCTTACTATACCTGGAATGAAAACCTGCATTATTCTTTGGATAGTTTTAGTGAGGGCTCAACTGCCATTATTTTTAATTACGCTTCACAAATTCCCTTGATCAAAGCAAAAAATCCCTATTTAAGCATCGGAGTCACTCTAACGCCTCAACCAGCAGGTGTCAGTCAGCCGATTGATTACGCCAATTATTGGGGATTAAGCGTTTCCAATCAAAGCCGAAATTCAAATTTGGCCTGGAATTTTATTTTTTCGGCAACGACCAATTCTCAAGTTTCCGAAATTTATCTTCAAGCCGTTAAAAAACCGCCGGCCCTTCGCTCGCTGATAGAAAAATATAAAAATGACCCGGAATTGGGAGTTTTTGCCAAACAAGCTTTGACAGCCCGCTCCTGGCCACAACCTGATAGCAACGTTGTTAAACAAACTTTTTCTAATATGATAGAATCAGTCTTAAGCGGCCGCCTCAATTCGGAACAAGCCCTAAGACAAGCGGAAAATGAAATTAATGAATTGAAATGAAAAAAATAATTCTACTTTCTACTTTCTACTTTCTATTTTCTATTTTAACCGTAGAGGCTGCCTTAGTGCCTTGCGGCACCAGCACCACTCCTCCCTGTACTTGGTGCCATCTGATGCAATTAATCACAAATGTTATCAGCTTCCTAATATACATTGTTATTCCGCTGGCAGCAGTAATGATTGTGGTCGGCGGAATTTTTATTATGACTGCTGGCGGCTCAACCGAACGCGTTTCCAAAGGTCGGGAAATTGTCACCGCCGCCATTACCGGTTTAATTATCGCCTTGCTTTCCTGGCTAATTATTGATACAATAATTAAAATTATTGCCGTGGGCTGGGATAGCTTACAAATCGGGCCCTGGAATAAATTAAAATGTTAAAATGAAAAAAGAAATTATCTTAAAATCAGTATTAATATTTTCTGTAATTATCAGCTTATCTGGTCTCTTATTAGGAAATATTGTTTTTGCTCAAAGTAGCTATGATATGGATAAAGCTGCTAAAGACCTGGCTGAGGGCTCGCCCATTAAAGAGCCAGGTGACATCTTTAGAATTCTGGCAAAAATCGTCCAGTACACTTACACTATTTTTTTTATTGTAGCGGTTGTTTTCATTATTGTGGCGGCTTTTAATTTTTT